>ERZ773118.1299-NODE-1299-length-14746-cov-3.36519_pt1 | contig 14746 bp, 9 predicted proteins | sample MGYA00580562_ERZ773118 | MGnify/ENA primary metagenome ERZ773118 (study PRJEB29015, sample SAMEA2737878) | human gut metagenome | biome: human gut; feature: human-associated habitat; material: faeces | place: China | collected 2012 ... | reverse complement strand
TTCCTGAAAAGACCGCTGACATTCGCATGGCACAATATGAATCCGGCTCAAGAACTCCAAAAACAGATTTAACGAATAAACTTGCAGAGGTTTTCGATATATCTCCGCAGGCTCTTTCTGTTCCCGACATTGACAGTTACAACGGTCTTATGCATACCTTATTTACCCTTGAAGATTTATACGGTCTAAAAATCACCGAGCTTGACGGAGAAGTGTGTCTGCATTTGGACAAGGGAATGGGTACAAATTACATAACGATGTTCGAGATGTTCTCTGCGTGGAAAAAACAAGCCGAGAAATACAAAAACGGTGCAATTACTAAAGAGGAATATGATTACTGGCGCTATAACTATCCAAAAATTTAATCAACACTCCAAAAGAATAGTTGAATAATATAGGAACTCGGCAATAATTGAGATATTAGTAACTTTCAAACAACGCCATAAATGGCTAAATTGACGGAGGTAATATTATGGCTCGTTCAATTTTTTACTCGTGGCAAAACGATTTGGATAGTAACACTCATAGATATTTTATCGAAAAATGTTTAAAAAAAGCGTTGACCGACTTAGAAAAAGATGCAGATATATATATGAACTACGACCGAGATACAAAAGGGATTAATGGAAGTCCTGACATCACTACAACAATATTTGATAAAATAGACAAAAGTGTTTTATTTGTTTGCGATGTAAGTATTGTTAATTCAAATGCTGAAGGACGCAAAATGCCAAATCCTAATGTTTTAGTTGAATTGGGATATGCCGCAAGCAAACTTGGTTGGGATAGGATTGTTTGCCTATTTGACGGGGATACTGGTTGTGTTGAGGATTTACCATTTGATTTACGTCAAAAAAGAGTAACTCCTTTTTATCCTAATCGAAAAAATGAACTTTCACGAGTAAGCAGAATTTTGGGAACAAATATTTCCGATCTATATGTAAAAGGTCAATTGTTTAATCCGTTAAATGATTATATGAAAGGTAAAATCGATAGATCTATATTAGGTATTGTTAAACCTATGGCTAATTTGGTTTATGGCACTATATCGTTAAGCGAAGGATTGGCACACGTTTCGCCTTTACTTAAATGCTCCACAAAAGAAATTGAGAAGCATATTACGGACATTCATTTTCCGGCATTTATTGTGCTAAACGATTTTGATATAGAAAACACTAACCTTCAAGATATATTAAAAGACTTGTTTTCATCTTCCTATTTTCCAAAAGAGTGGAGCTATACGGTGTTAGAGTTAATCGATTGGATAAGAGAATATAACTGGTTCATTTTCAAAAGAAATAAAACCTATCCATTCGAAAAAATTGATTCATCAGAATATGATCATCTTGCAGCAATTAGTGCAAAAGCAATAAATCCCAACAATCCAAACAATTCATTTCTTGTTTTAGAAACTACCACTAAAGATGGTAAACGTTATGTAGATACTGATGGGGGCAAAGTAATTAATACAACTCACTATCCAACGGACAATGCCCCTTCATTAAGAATTTGCTTATCTATCAAACCAAGCAATATTAAATCATTAGCCGAAAAAATATATAAACTAGTCGTAATTTGCCAAAATTGGCTTGATATAACCGATAGCGAGTTTATTTTAGATCCTGACTATTATGTGATTACATAAACACAAAACAAAAAGAGCTATCAAACTTGATGTCTGATAGCTCTTAGTTTTATGTGAATATTTTATTGTTGCCAAAATGTTGCCATTTGGGGTTGCAAAACTCTCGAATGCCTTGTAAATATGGCGTTTTCCGAGTTTGTGTCGTTATTCCCACTCCACGGTTCCGGGGGGTTTGGAGGTTATATCGTAAACTACTCTGTTTACATGGTCTACTTCATTTATGATACGGCTTGAAACTCTGCCGAGGATATCATATGGGATTTTTGCCCAATCGGCTGTCATAAAGTCGTCGGTTGTTACGGCTCTGATTGCAACGAGCTCGTCATAGGTACGGGAATCACCCATTACACCTACTGTCTTTACACCCGGAAGGACTGCAAAGAACTGGCTCATCTGTGAGGCATATCCGCACTTATCCATTTCTTCTCTTAGGATTGCATCTGCCTCCTGCAAAATTTTTACCTTATCAGCTGTAACTTCGCCGATTACTCGAACACCAAGTCCGGGACCCGGGAACGGCTGACGCCATACAAGTTCATGAGGAAGTCCGAGCTTTTCGCCAACTACTCGTACTTCATCTTTAAAAAGATCCTGCAAAGGTTCAATAATTCCCTCAAAAGTAATATCCTGCGGTACTTCTACCTGATTGTGGTGAGTTTTAATCTTTGCTGCATCACCTTTACCGCTTTCAATTCTGTCAGGATAAATAGTGCCTTGAGCAAAGTAACCACTGCCGTAGTTCTCACGAATTTTATTCCAAAACACATTATAAAACTCTGTGCCAATTATCTTTCTCTTTGCTTCCGGCTCTGATACGCCCTTAAGTTTTGAGAGAAATTCCTCTTGGCAATTAATACGAACAAAATTCATATCAAAAAGTTTTGTAAATGTCTGCTCAACAAAGTCGCCTTCGTCTTTACGCATAAGTCCCTGGTCAACGAAAACACAGGTAAGCTGCTTACCGACTGCTTTACTTAAAAGAGCGGCAGCAACAGAAGAATCAACACCGCCGGAAAGTCCGAGGACTACTCCCTTGTCGCCGATTTGCTCTTTAAGTTTTGCAACTGTTGAATCAATAAAACTATCCATCTGCCATTCACCTTTACAACCGCAAACATCATAAAGGAATGAACGGAGCATATCTTTACCGTTTTCTGTGTGATTAACTTCCGGATGGAACTGTACACCGTAAAGTTTTCTTTCAGGGCAACTCATAGCAGCAACAGGACAAACCGCTGTCGTGGCAGTTACGGTAAATCCGTCCGGTACTGTGCTTATATAGTCACGGTGACTCATCCAAGAAACGCCGTGTTCACAAGCATTTGTAAAGATAACATCGTCTTTATTATAGTTGGTAATCGTCTTGCCGTACTCACAAGATGAATTATCTGTAGCAGGAGTTACTACACCGCCAAGGGTATATGCCATAAGCTGACAACCATAGCAAATACCGAGAATAGGAATATTAAGCTCGAAAATTTCTTTTGAAATATGCGGTGAGCTTTCATCGTACACGCTATTCGGACCACCTGTAAAAATAATACCGGTGGGATTTAATTCTTTAATTTTATCAAGGCTGACTGTGTACGGCAGTATTTCGCAATATACATTACACTCACGAACACGCCTTGCAATAAGCTGATTATACTGTCCGCCAAAGTCGAGGACAATTACTCTTTCTTTGTTTTCCATTACATTACCGGCCTTTGTTTATCTGTAAATAATATCATCTCTTGATGGACCGTTAGATACAATCTTAATCGGCACACCAATCTGCTCTTCTGCAAATTCAATGTAGTCACGACATTCCTTAGGAAGTTTGTCATACTCTTTAATGCCGGAAATTGAACATTTCCAACCCTTTAATTTCTTAAGAATAGGCTTACATCTCTTAAGTTTTGTTGTTGATGGGAAGTAATCGATAACTTCGCCGTCAAGCTCATAACCAACACATACAGGAATCTCGTCAAGATAGCCGAGAACATCGAGAACGGTGAATGCAACCTGTGTTGCGCCCTGTACTTTACAGCCGTAACGGGTAGCAACAAGGTCAAGCCAACCCATTCTGCGAGGTCTGCCTGTTGTAGCACCGAATTCGCCGCCGTCGCCGCCTCTTCTTCTAAGCTCGTCTGCCTCTTCACCAAAGATTTCAGAAACAAATGCACCTACTGCGCTTGAATAAGCCTTAACAACAGTGATAACTTCTTTAATTTCATAAGGCGGAATACCCGCACCTACTGCGCCGTAACCTGCAATTGTGTTTGAAGATGTAACCATAGGATAAATACCGAAGTCGGTATCCTTAAGTGAGCCAAGCTGACCCTCTAAAAGAATATTCTTACCATCTTTAAGTGCATTATGAATAAACTCAAAAGTATCTCCTACATAAGGAGCAAGAGCCTCTTTGTACTCCATAAGTTTATCAAATACTTCTTCCTCTGTAATCTCAGGCTTATTGTAGAGATTCTTAAGAATAGCATTTTTAATGCCAAGTGCGTGTTTGATTTTTTCTCTTAATGAATCAGGGTCATCGTAAAGCTCGTTAATCTGGAAACCGATTTTTGAGTATTTATCTGAATAGAATGGAGCAATACCGCTCTTTGTTGAGCCAAAGGAATTTTTGCCGAGGCGCTCCTCCTCGTAACAGTCAAAAGCAACATGATAAGGCATAACTATCTGCGCTCTGTCTGAAATAATAATCTTTGGCTTCGGCACGCCTCTGCTCTCAAGGTCTGCGATTTCTTTTACGAAATTTTCAACGCTGAAAGCTACTCCGTTACCAATAATATTAGTAATATTCTGATGAAATACACCGGATGGGAGCTGATGCAAAGCAAATTTGCCATATTCGTTTACGATAGTATGACCTGCATTTGCACCGCCCTGAAAGCGAATTACAATGTCACTGTCATTTGCGAGAACATCGGTAATTTTGCCCTTACCTTCATCTCCCCAGTTTGCACCTACTATTGCTTTAACCATAATTTGTAAAACTCCTTAAATATATAAATACAAGTGTATATAAATTTTATACATTGATTTCAGGCTTATCTGATTCAATGTCAGCATACTTGTCAAGAACAGGCTGAACCAACTCTGCGAGGAAGTCCTCTGTCTGCTCTTTTGCTCTGCCTGTATATTTCTCCGGCTGTAAAATCTTTTCGAGATCCTCTAAAGTTACACCGAAAGCCTCATCGTTAGCAATTCTTTCGAGAAGGTCGTTTTCGCCGCCCTCTTCTTTAATAACCTTAGATGCAGCCATTGAATGAACACGAATTTTCTCATGGAGCTGCTGTCTGTCAGCACCTCTGTACTTAACTGCGTCCATCATAATATTCTCTGTAGCCATAAACGGAAGTTCTTTTCTTAAACGCTGCTCAATAACCTTTGGATATACCACAAGACCGTCTGCAACATTTGCATAAAGTGAAAGAATACCGTCAACGGCAAGGAATGCCTCCGGAATACTCAAACGCTTGTTAGCAGAGTCATCGAGAGTTCTTTCAAACCACTGTGTCGCAGTTGTGAAATAACCGTTTAATACATCACACATTACATAACGGGAAAGTGAGCCTATACGCTCCGAACGCATTGGGTTGCGCTTATAGGCCATTGCAGATGAACCGATCTGATTCTTTTCAAACGGTTCTTCAACCTCTTTAAGATGCTGTAAAAGGCGAATATCATTTGAAAACTTAGACGCACTCTGTGCAATTCCGGCAAGAACATTGAGAAACTGCGAATCAAGTTTTCTTGAGTAAGTTTGACCCGATACTGCAAAGCAAGAATTATAACCCATTTTTTGAGCAATTTTCTTATCAAGTGCCTTACATTTTTCGTGATCGCCCTCAAAAAGTTCTAAAAAGCTTGCCTGCGTACCTGTTGTACCCTTTGAACCGAGAAGTTTAGCTTTTGAAAGCTGATACTCAACATCTTCAAGGTCCATAAGTAATTCCTGCAGCCAAAGAGTAGCTCTCTTACCGACTGTAGTCGGCTGTGCAGGCTGAAAATGTGTGAATGCAAGTGTAGGAAGAGCCTTGTACTCATCTGCAAACTTTGAAAGATTGCGGATTACGGTAATAAGCTTATTTCTGATAAGCTTTAAGCCCTCTGTCATAATGATAATATCTGTATTGTCGCCGACATAACATGATGTTGCTCCAAGGTGGATAATGCCTTTTGCATTAGGGCACTGTACACCGTAAGCATAAACATGTGACATTACATCATGACGAACAAGTTTTTCTCTCTCCTGAGCGACTTCATAGTTGATGTCGTCAGCGTGTTCCTTAAGTTCGTCGATCTGCTCTTGAGTGATAGGAAGACCAAGCTCCATCTCTGCCTCAGCAAGAGCAATCCAAAGTTTTCTCCAGGTACGGAATTTCATATCGGGAGAAAAAATATATTTCATTTCCTTGCTTGCATATCTTGCAGACAAGGGTGACTCATAGGTATCCTTAATCATATTAGTAAATCCTTTCAGAATGTAGGTTTATCAGCATTTTTTATCAAAATTCATACCGCCACGCTCTTTGCCCTTAAAGGTCTTTTTTGTGGTTTCAGCAGGATAATTACCGCTGAAACAAGCATCACAAAAGCCTATCGGAGCATTGTGCAACATTTCACGCAGGCTGTCTGCGGGAAGATAACCGAGTGAATCCGCACCGCTTAGCTGACGGATTTCTTCAACCGTATGGTTGCAGGCAATAAGCTCTCCCCTTGACGGAATATCCGTACCGTAGTAGCAAGGCCACATAAACGGCGGTGAACTTATACGCATATGAACTTCTTTGGCACCTGCTTCACGGAGCATAGTGACAATTCTGTCAACAGTAGTACCACGCACGATGCTGTCATCAATAATGACCACACGCTTACCCTTTATTTTATCTGCAATAGGGTTAAGTTTTATGCGCACACTCTTCATACGCTCTTTCTGACTGGGTTTAATGAAAGTTCTGCCTATATAGCTGTTTTTTACAATAGCTTTTTCATAAGGAATCCCGGATTCTTCGCTGTAGCCTATGGCGGCGTCAATACCCGATTCAGGTACTCCGACTACCATATCCGCCTCTACCGGAAACTCCCTTGCCAAAATTCTGCCTGCCTGTTTTCTTGCCTCATAGACGCTGATACCGTCAATAAAGGAGTCCGAGCGGGCAAAATAAATATATTCAAAAACACAAAGTGACTGCTTCTTTTCTTCTCCGAAATCCGGTTTAATACTGCGGATTTCTTTATTGTCAACAACCACAATTTCACCGGGTTCAATATCTCGGATAAATTTTGCTCCGCATGCGTCAAGAGCTGCGCTCTCACTTGCAAATACCACGGAATCATTATACTTACCCATACAAAGCGGACGGAAACCGTGCGGGTCACGGGCGGCAATAAGTTTTCTCGGACTCATAACAAGCAGAGAATATGCACCCTTAATAACCCTCATAGTACGGGCAACCGCCTCTTCAACAGAATGACATTTCAGTCTTTCCCTTGCGATAACATAACAGATAGCTTCAGAGTCGATAGTTGTCTGAAAAATAGCACCTGTCTGTTCAAGCTGACTGCGTATTTCGAGAGCGTTGGTAAGGTTACCGTTGTGAGCAACGGCAAGCGTACCTTTTACATAACGCATAACGAGAGGCTGTGAATTTTCAAGTACAGAGCCTCCGGCAGTCGAATAACGGACATGAGCAATACCCATCTGACCTTGTAAAGAATCAAGAATACGGTTATTAAAAACCTCGGTAACAAGTCCCATATCCTTATGGTAATCTATTACACCATCATCGGTAACGGCTATACCGCAACTTTCCTGTCCACGGTGCTGCAAAGCCAGCAAACCGTTGTAACAAGCATAAGCAGGGTTAATTGTACCGTCACCAAATATTCCGAAAACACCACATTCCTCGTGCAGTCCTTCTTTTGCGTAATTGTCGAAAGAATTTTTCAAAAAGCGCCACCATCCGTAAAAATATCAAACTAATGCCCGAAAACGGGATTTGTAAATGTATATTTAAACAGATTATTATGCTAAGCCGATACGCTTCATCATCTCGGCATAAGCCTCTTCAACACCGCCCATATCTCTGCGGAAACGGTCTTTATCAAGTTTTTCCTGAGTATCCATATCCCAGAAACGGCATGTATCAGGTGAAATCTCATCAGCAAGAAGAATTTCGCCCTTGTATCTGCCGAACTCAATCTTAAAGTCGATAAGGTCAACCTTACACTCCTTAAAGAAGTCAATCATAATCTCGTTAATCTTGAGAGCGTACTTTGAAATAATATCAATCTCTTCTTTTGTTGCAAAACCGGCTGCAAGAATATGATATTCATTTACCATAGGATCGCCGAGTGCATCATCCTTATAGCAGAACTCAAGAACAGGAGTTTTCATAGGTGTGCCTTCAGGAAGACCAAGTCTTTTTGAAAGGCTTCCTGCTGCCTTATTTCTTACAATAACTTCGAGAGGTACAATTTCTACTTTTTTAAGAACAGTATCTCTGTCATTGAGCTCTTCAACGAAATCAGTAGGAATACCCTTTTCCTCAAGAAGCTTAAACATAAAGTTGCTCATACGATTGTTTACAACGCCCTTACCGATGATTGTGCCCTTTTTCTCACCGTTAAAAGCAGTAGCGTCATCTTTGTAAGAAACTATACAGTAGTCAGGATTCTCTGTAGAAAATACTTTTTTTGCTTTACCTTCATAAAGAAGCTCTTTTTTATCCATTTTGACATTCCTCCATAAATTGCAGCCTTGACTGCTAATAAAAATACAGATATATTATAATATAATTTTTTTAAATAAGCAACTAAAATGATATTAAAAATTAAAAAAATGTAGAATTTCCTGTTTTTATGCTATTTTATATTCGATATTAGAATATTTATTAAATTTTAAAAAGATTTAAAATTTATACTTGATTTTTTATAATATATACTGTATAATTAATTTGTATTTGCCGGTGTGATGGAATTGGCAGACGTAGCGGACTCAAAATCCGCCGGTAGCGATACCGTACCGGTTCAAGTCCGGTCACCGGCACCAATAGAACGGTTTTCTTAAACCGTTCTATTTTTTTTATCTTTTTTTAAGTTTCTCTAAAACGGCTTTAAAACTGACTATCTTAACACAAGGAAAGAAAGATAAAGTAAGTTAAGAAAAGTTAAAAAAACTTTTTTTACATTACTTTTTACACTACAAATTGCATTACATTTCTTTTAGTTATTATATCTTTCATAAAACGAAAATATTTTTTTCAAAGTCACATAAGAAGTTATATCTTATCTTATAATTGAAAGTTATGTAAATGCTGTTTTAGGTTTAATTCACACAAAGACTTTTACTTGTGTGACAGGTCACAAGAATTTAAGCCGAGCTTAATTCTTGTTTGCGTACAACTTGTTTGTATGCAGGTGCGTAAAAAGCAATAAGCTTTACGCATTAAGCCCCGCAGGGCACAATCACTTTTGACGCTTGTGTCAAAAGTAGTATTGTGCATACACTGACACAAGCGTCAGTGTATGGGGCGTATAAATAATAATTTTTTAGGAGAAATTTTTATGAATAACAAATTTAGTGTTTCAGCTACTCAGGGCAAAGTTGCATTTGAACACGATAACAGAAAATATACGCCCAAAAATGCCGATATGTCATTGCGTAGCAGAAATGTTACGATTAAATCGACAGATGATTATAAATCGGCATATAATAATCTTTTCCGTAATTCCATTGAAGCATATAACAACAAGCAAAAGCGTAATGACAGGAAAAAATCATTTGATTATTATTCAGATACGCTAAACAGTAAGGGACACGAAAAGCCTATATACGAATATGTTTTTCAGATAGGAAACAATGATGACCTTGGTGTAACAGATACCGAATTTGATTATAATCATTGGGTCGATTTAAAAAAGAATGCCAAATTTAAGTCAGCTTCAAAATATGTTGAGGAACATTTGAATAAAGACCCGAACCGTGAAAAGCTTAAAGAAATACTGATTGATGTGATGTCAAGGTTAGAGAATAAATATCCTAAATTTCATTTCTTTACAATCCAGGCTCACGATGACGAGCCGGGCGGTACTCTGCACTTCCATGTAGCCTTTACTCCTGTAGCAGATAACTACAAAAGCGGAATGTCTGTTCGTAATTCATTGTCAAAGGCACTGGCTCAAATGGGCTTTAAAACAGACAAAGAGGGTTATGGTATTCAGAAGTGGCAAAACGAGGTTAAAAACTCTATTGAGGACGCAATGGTACAGGCAGGATATGAACGACAATATATGAACAACAACGAAAGACATTTGTCTGTATATCAATATAAAATAAAAAAAGCTAATGAAAAACTGACATCTGAAAATGAAACGCTTGCAAAAACAAATGAACTTTTGCAGGGAAAATATAATAACCTTATGTCAGACTCAAAGTCTTTGCTGTCAACAGTATCTATGATTACCAAACGAAAAAACGAGCTTGATGAGCGAGAAGAACTTTTAAACGAGCGTGAGGACGAGCTAAACGAGCGTGAAGATAATTACAATAAATTAGATATTGAACTTGATAAACGCCAATCAGAATTAAATGATTACTTTGACGCACTAAAAGCCAAAGAAGCTGAACTAAACGCACTTGTCAGTTCGCTTAACAGACCACAGCAGACAAGTCAAAAAAATTACAGGCTTTCTGCTGAACCACAATATTCTGACAAAAGCAAACAGCCACGCAGATTGCCCGATATAAGCAATATTAAAGGGCCTGAAACCGCAGCTGAAAAATATGATTGTTATGACATAGGATTTTAAAACAAAAAGCTGTCGCAGATTTTTTTGCGACAGCTTTATTTTATGCTTTTAAAGCAAGTTCTTTTTCTCTGTTTGTGTTAAAATGTTGAGAACCAAACATATCTCTGATTTCATCAAGTGTTAATTCCTGTTTGCTTTTCTTGCGGAATGGCTCTGTATGATAATACCAAGCCTGTTTTTTGTAAGCATAATGAAATTTTAAACTTTTTAAGACTTCAATATGCCTTTTTGTGTTGCCTGATACCCATAACCAAGTACCGCAAATTTCAACATCAATATCACTTAATCTTGTAAGAACATTTATTATGTTGATAAATTCAAGCGGTGTTTCCGTGGTTTCTTTTGTATAGGCTTTTCCCTCTGAATTAATATGTATATTTTTTAATTGTTCCCACATTCTCTCAAATTGATTTTGCATAATTTTAAATTCTTCCGTATCTCCGCCTAAATCGGGGTGAAGCTGTTTTGCTAATCTTCTGTATTCCTTTTTAAGTTCCTCGGCTGTTTTGCAATTTGTAAAGTATTTCATAATCTGTACTCCTTTATAATTCATTTATATTCGGTAATTCTGAATTGGTGGGCTTTCAAAAGTCCGATTTAGGTATTCACGCTATATGTTCACTCCTTTCTGCTTTTTTATATTCGTTTAAATCGTCATCGTATGGGCTTTACACGCATTTCAAGAGTAGAGAGCATTGCAAAGTCAAGTAGCAAGTTTACGATACGCCGTAGGGCAATACTTGACTTTGCAATAGCGAACGCAGCAAAATGTAAGTGTAAAGCCTGCGTGACGATTTGAATAAAAAGCAGACGCACAAATTTTGAGCGTGAGTGCCGTTAAAAATCGGACACTACAAATACCGCTGTGGTTTACCACAGCGAACATTGTTTTATAGAATAATTTCAAGAGAATATCCTTCTTTTGCCCAGAATTGCCCTGTATTGGGATTTTGACTAAAATGAGTATAGTTTATCAAATATGTAAAACTCGTCTGTAAAGGCGTTTAAAAACTAAATGCATTTATAGCACTTGCTTTTTATTGTGTATAATACACAATAAAATAATGATAATTTAGTAATTGACTGTCTAAAAAGATTGTGATATTATAGTTTAAAGAGATGTAAAATGTTTTATCTTTACATTAAAACTATTTTATGGTAGAATTATACTGCCAAACAAATTTCAATATTTCAACATAATGGATTGTGTGCGTTTTTACTGTTGGTAAAAATGCAGGCTCTTTTTTGCATACTATCTTTATGTTGATGTAAAATTTGTTTGGCGACAACTGAGCTATGCGTTTTTCGTGCGTAGCTTCGGTTACGCACTTTTTGTTTATGCAGAATTTTGGGTATGCACCTATATAATACCGAACAGGAGGAACACAAAATGAAAAAGAATAAAACAAGAGTTACAAGCGTTATGCTTGCAATCGCATTATTGACTTCAAGTGTAGTCGTATGCAACATCTCAGCAAACGCTGCCGAAACAAATACTGATACCGACACAGTAAAAATGCTTGGTGATGCAAACGGTGACGGAAAGATATCAGTCACAGATGCAACAATCGTTCAGTTAGCTGTATCGGAAAGCACCGAGTTTACAGACGACCAGACACTCATCATGGACGCAAACCAAGACGGTAAAGTATCAGTCATGGACGCAACCGCTGTTCAAATGTATATGACATATAATGAACATGCAAATCCAAATATTGGTAAGATATATCACGATGCAGAATATAAGACAGTTACACATCCTGCCGAGGTAGGCAAGGCAAAACTCAGATACGAACTCATTGAATGCAATGCATGCACACAGTGCAACGAACCACTTGTACACAAGGAAACCGGTGAGAAATTCACAGACGATGAAATCACAATTCATATGTTTGAAAAACATAACGGTGGCAGTTGGCGTACAGAAGATGTATGGTTCTATGTAGACGATAACGGTATCTATCACGACCTCAGCGACGACTGGAAAGTACCAAACTCAAATTATTGGAGTCCGGATAGCCCATGGCACGACACCGACTACTGGGATGAAGGTTCAATGAATGTCTTTGATGTAGGTTTCAACCCATATAACGGTGCACTCACACAGGATATCTACAATTCCACACATGAAGATAAACTCAATTACTACTGGACAGCCACAGTGGAATCTCATTGTTCAGACTGTAATGCCGATGGCACATCTGTATATATAGATGACTATAAGAAAGATGAAAATGGCAACTGGATTGGTTGTCTCCAGCTCATGGACCCTGTAGAAATCACAATATATCCGAAAGATATGGCAGACAGAACAGCTCTCAATGAGGCTAAAGAAAAAGGCAACCAGATTGTAACTGAACATAAAGCATGGCACGCTAAAACTGACGGTGAAACACACATTCAGGCATTTACTACACTTCATAAGAAAATCTATGAACCTGCGACAATTAAAGACGCATGGACCGAAACTGTCCTTGTAAGAGACGCAGGTTGGTATTAATTCAAACGCACCCCATACACAATTGTGTATGGGGTGTATTTTTTATTGCAATCACACATATATCGCATTTTGTCGATAAATAAATCAATTAACTATCAAATACATATTGATTTTTCAGCGAAAGTGTGTGAAATTGTAAAAAGTATATCATTATACTTTAATTTATACGATACAAAAATTCAAAGGTATAATATAAAAGTTAGAAAATACGGAGTATTTTGAGCGTTCTTATACCTTTATACCTTTTAAAAAGAAAGTTTGTTTTATATAATAAGATTACAGGTGGTGATGATGTTGACCTCATATTTTATTTTAATTTATAAAGTATAAAGGTATAAGAATACAAAAAACATATGGATAAATCAACATTTAGCCTTATACATTATTCTATTTTATGATATAAGAAAAGGTATAAAGGTATAAAAAGCGTTTGCAAACTGCTTGCAGACGCTTTTTTACGCTTGCAAAATAATGTTTAGCCCTCACACTCGCCCCCTCCCTGTAATCTCCAGGAATACCTAAGGCAATTTAAATAAAAATGTAAATATTTTAAGAAAATTAATAAAAGTTACTGTTTTTCTATTGACATTTAAAATCGTAATATTATAATAAAAGTAAATAAAGAAATTGATAATTTTGTGCTATAAATACGCAATATATGCTAATATCATATGATAAAATGGCGTATATAGTGGCTTTAAGCACTGATTTATCAATAAAAATCACAATACAGAAAGGAGAAGATTTATATGTCTTCTTATAATAATCTTCTTAAAGAAATTGTCAATAATTATTTAGGTGATTTAAAAATCAGACCGGTAAAACCTGAACCGGAAGAGATTGAGCAGGAATTGCTTAGTATTATTCAAGAGGAATTTACCAAATTAAAATCCACACTGCCTAAAAGCAGCAGATTAAATATGCCAATGACATTGAGTGCTACTGTAATCACTGAGCTGATTATCAATTTATACAGTGTAAAAAGAATAATGTGGGCAAATTCCAATGATGAGGAAAACTGTGATTTAGCTATTTATTGTGACGAGGGAGAAAACGAGGGTTTATATGTTTTTGATGACTCTGTATTTTATAAACTCATAAAGCGTTTTAATTACGACGTAGATATAAAGTCTATAAATGAAATCAAAGAAAGGCTTTTTTATCAAGCCCCTCTATGCAAAAGGTGTGAAAACCGTGATTTAATAGCTGTAAACAACGGCATATTTAATTACAAAAATAAATTTTTTATGCCGTTTTCTCCCGACTATGTATTTACAACCAAATCAAGAGTAAATTATTATCCGAATGCTCCGCTAACAGTTATTCATAACGATAGCGATAATACCGATTGGGATGTAAACAGTTGGATAAGGAGTTTATGCGATACTGACGATGTTTATCATTTGTTATGGGAGATTATAGGGGCTGTAATAAGACCTAATGTGTCTTGGAACAAACTTGTATTCTTTTATTCTACATTCGGAAATAACGGTAAAGGTACATTTTGCAGGCTTTTACGCAATATTTGCGGTGAAAACAGTTGCGTTGCCCTTCCCTTAGAAAAGTTTTCTCAGGAATTTATGTTAGAACCTCTCACCCGTGCTTCGGCTGTAATAACGGACGAAAACTCAACAAAATCCTTTTTAAAGGATACCGGTTCATTAAAAGCAGCAGTAACAGGTGATGAATTATTTATAAATCGTAAATATAAAAAGCCTATTTCACTAAAATTCAATGGCTTAGTTGTTCAATGTATAAATGCACTTCCAAGATTTTCTGACAAAACA
>ERZ773118.1298-NODE-1298-length-14753-cov-2.96884_pt1 | contig 14753 bp, 14 predicted proteins | sample MGYA00580562_ERZ773118 | MGnify/ENA primary metagenome ERZ773118 (study PRJEB29015, sample SAMEA2737878) | human gut metagenome | biome: human gut; feature: human-associated habitat; material: faeces | place: China | collected 2012 ... | reverse complement strand
ATTATATCACGTGAGGTTTTTCATTATCACTCCGCTAAAGCTTTTTGAGACCCCCGCCTAGCTGGGGGTTTATTGCAGACAAAAAATGAAGATGATTATTTATCATCTTCATCAAATTCTTGATAATCGACATCAATTATATCATCACTACCACGACGATACTCTTCTTGGCTATAATAAGCCTTTTTCTTTTCTTCAGTTTTTCTTTGAAATTCTTTGTTATATTCTTCTAACTGTTTAGTATAAAGATATCTTTTTATCGCTGACCAAACAACTAATATCGCAATAATTATCCAAACAATCGGATTAGTAAGTAGATTTAAAATCAAACTTAAGATAACAATAATGATTAAAATTATCAAAATCACATAATACAGTGGCATCAAATCAACTCCTTTATATATAGATATAATACACGTTTATCATTTAAAATCAAATAATTCTTTTAGGTTTACCGCAAAACCATTAGCTATTTTTTCAATTGATTTCAATGAAACATTTCTTGTTCCACGTTCAACATCTGATATATAGTTCTTTGATAACCCGCAACGAAAAGCCAATTCTTCTTGAGAAATATTTTGCTTCAAGCGCAATTCTTTAATACGATGACCAAACTTAACTTCAATTTTATCCATTTTAATCACTCTCCATTTGGATCAATCGTTTAGCCTCTTCACTTATTTTCTTAAATCGATGATGCAAGCCGGACTTACTTATTGTTTGTCCAGTTTCTTCATAATAAACTTCAGTCAGCTCATTTAATGTTAATTCAGGATATTTTTTTCTAATTAAAGCAACAGCACGTGTTTTTTCATCAAGCATGTCTAAACCAAGAAACATATCTACCGTCTCAATATCTTCTAATTGTTTATTTGCTGTTGCCATTGATTTCATTTCATTAGCAATATCACAATTATTCCAGCGATTTACAGTATTTGACATGCTGCGATCAATTCGAGTACTTTCAAAATTCATTACTGACTGGCTCGCTCCGATTGCCCGTAAAAAATCACCAATCTTTTCTGAAGACTTTAAATAAACTACATACTTATTACGACGTTTAATAATCTTTGCATTTAACTCAAACCGATTAATTAAATCAGCAATAAACTGAGCAAATTCTTCTTCATTAAAACTCATTTCTAAATGGTAATTTGATGTTTCAGGATTATTAACACTTCCACATGATAAAAATGCCCCTGCTAAATAAGCTCTTGTACAACATTCCTTTTCAATAATCTTGGGATTAGGAATCTGATTAAACCCCAAACCATCCATCAATGATAAATCATCTAAAATTTCCCTTGCTTTAGTAACCTTTAAAATATAAACATTATTTTTCTTTAGTTTCATTTTTCTTGAAACAAGAAATTCGATCTGAGGATCATACTCTTCTTTTAACATTTTATGTATTTTTGATGCAATCTTAGCATTCTCTGTTCTAATCGTTAAAGAAAGACCATGATTTGATAGCGATAATGTCCCATTGATCTTAATTACTGCACATAACATTGCTCTTTGACAACATGATTCAAAATCATTAAAAACTACTTCTTCTTTGACAACTCTTGAAAAAGATACCATCTTAATCCTTAATGATCTGCATCACGGTGTAACCGATGAACTTGATAAACTTTACTGTAGTGATCAGCAAAATAATTAGTTAACGAAACTGAACGATGTTGTCCTCCAGTACAGCCAATTCCAATAATTAAATGCATCTTACCTTCTTTTTCATATTCTTTTAATAAATAATCAAATAAAACAGTCATCTTTTCAATAAAGACTTTTGTTTCCTCTTTATCAATTACATAATCATAAACAGCTTGATCATTTCCTGTTAAATGACGTAATTCTTCAATGTAAAAAGGGTTTGGTAAGAATCTGACATCAAATAATAAATCTGCATCTTTGGGTACCCCATGTTTATATCCAAATGATTCAAAGGTTATTCTAAATGGGTCAATTTTCCCTTTACTAAAATAATCTTCTAATAAATTTTGGAATCTTGCTCCTTTTAATTTTGTTGTATCAATTACTAAATGTGCTAATCGTGAAATCGGCTCTGCTAAACGTCGTTCAAACTCTATTGCTTCAATTAAAGAAGACGCTTTATTTGAAATCAACAAAGGATGAGACCTTCTTGTTTCTTTATATCTTTTAACTAGAACTTCATCATCACAATCTAAAAATACGACAGTTAGATGAATCCAATCTAAATTTGATAATAATCTAATTGCTTTAAGTGCATCATCCAAACTTACTGCCATCGCTACTCTTTGGTATTTGGGATTATCCTGCACTAATTCCGCAAATTCAGTCAATAAGGCAACCGGATAATTATCAATACAACGGTATGCCAGATTTTCAAAACAGGCCATCGCGCTAGTCTTCCCTGCACCTGACATCCCAGTTACAATTACTATTTCTACTTGATCCATAATCTTCACTTCTCTTTCTATGAACATTTTACCAAAAATACACTGATAAGTGTACTTTATTTAAAAAGTTTTAACAATAATTATCGACATTTTTGCAAGTATATTTATGCTTTGTAACTCATATATATAATTATTTGAACTGATACTAATTTTAAGAAATATTAATAGTCGAAAGATGTAGTTATATGATACAATTTAATTAAATACAGAGGGGTGAGGCTATGGATAAAAAGGATAAGATCGACACTTTAATTGATCAATACTTAAATTTTTACCAGCATGGCAGCCAAGCAATCGAACCGCAGCAAAGTACTGATTTTGACAGCTTAATGAACCAGTACAAGTCTAAATTTGATAAACAAATCGCTAATGAGCAAAAAGCAATCAGAGAAAAAGAAGAAGCACGAGTTCTTCAAAAAAAACAGGAAGCGAAACTACAAAGTCAAAAAAGAAAGACCCAAGAACAACAAAACAAGTTGCGTAAAGAGAAATTGCGTAATCATTCCAAAAAAACTACGGCAGAAGTTAAACAAGCCGCAAAAAAATACCAGCACCCAAATCGTGATTATGATAAAAGCAGTAATCATAAAGGGCTAATTGTTTTAATTATAATAGTTGTCGTCTTTGGGCTAATTTATTTTATTGCCTCTAATCAAGATAATGAATCTACTAATAATACCTATTTATATAATAATTTAAATTATCTAGTCAATGATGCCGTTTTGCAAGAACCTAGTTCAAACGATTTGAGCTATCTGGATAATATTGAAAATAATGAAAATTACAATGTTGCTATCACATATTTAAGTTATGTTGAAGATGGCTTAAATTATCTTGATTTAATTAGTGTTACAAGAGGTAATGATGATTTATTAGAAATTAGGAATGATTCTGAGTATTATTTGTATATCAAGTATCTTGACAATGGCTATACAAATAATGTTTTAATCGTTCCTAATGATACTTATTATTGCTCCATTATCGATGAGGAAGAATTAACTATAGAGACTATTGCATTTTATAATTTTGAAGATCCGGCATTAGATGTCTTCACTAATTTATCAGATATTGATATCTATATGAATGTTGATAGTATTGATTTTTTAGAAACAAATGCGGAAATTTTATTTAAACATTATTATTATCAAGCTTATTTAAAACTACCATATGATGACATTATGGTCATCAAAGAAAGAGATTCTAATAAGGGATATTATGGTTACCTTGATTATACAAATCGCCAAATCAAAGTATATTACTCTGATAATTATACTCACGATGTAACCATTGAAAATATTCAAAATTATCAAAGTGATTATCTTAAAACCATAACACTTTAGAAAAGGGGAGAAAAAATGATTTCAGATAATTTCTTTACAGAACACATGACTATTGTTATTGCTGTAGCTATTGTTCTACTACTTATTATTATTTTATTGACATGCTGGAAAAGAGTTCCTGCTGACAAAGCTTTAGTTATCACCGGATTAAAGAAACGTGTTCTAACGGGTAAAGGGGGTATTCAAGTACCATTTCTTGAAACATCTTGTATCATTTCATTAGAAGCTGTTTCAATGACCACTGATATCACTGAAGCACCTTCAAAACAAGGAATTTTTGTTGATATTGCTGGTACTGCAGTTGTTAAAGTTGACAATAATCCAGAGAAAGTATTAATCGCAGTCGAGCAATTTTGCAGTGGTAATGCTGATCGTACTACTCAAAATATTAAAACTGTAGTTGAACAAATCTTGGAAGGTAAACTTCGGGGAATTGTTTCTACATTAACCGTAGAACAAATTAATGAAGATCGTGTCGCATTCGAAAACTCAATTGAAGACAGTATTACACGAGAATTAGATAACATGGGATTACGTTTGTTATCATATACAGTATTAAAAATTGCTACTCAAGGGGGATATTTAGAAAACCGGGCAATCCCTCAAATCGCCCAATCAAAAGCAGATGCTGATATTGCTAGCGCTGAAAGAGCAAGAGATACCGAAGTTAAAACTGCTGCTGCAGTACGCGAGGGGCAAAAAGCTAAATTAGAAGCTGAAGCTGAAATTGCTCAAAGTGATCGTGATAAAACAATTCGAATGGAACAATATCGTGCCGAACAAGATAAAATCAAAGCCAATGCCGATGTTTCATACAAGCTTCAAGAAATTGAAAATAATAAAATCGTTGCTGATCGTAATGTTGAATTAGCAAAAAAAGAAGCACAAGTAGTTGAAGAACAATTAGTGGCATCTGTAAAAAAACCAGCTGACGCTAAAAAATATGAAACTGAGGTTCAAGCTGAAGCAAATAAAATAAAATCGATTAAAGAAGCCGAAGCTCGAGCTCAAGCATTAAAAATCGAAGCTCAGGCACGCGCTGACGCCAAATTATTAGAAGCTAAAGCTGAAGCCGAAGCTATTCGAGCACAAGGGGAAGCTGAAGCCGAAGCTTTAAAAGCTAAGGGAATTGCCGAAGCCGAGGCCAAAGACCGTTTAGCCGAAGCCATGGAAAAATATGGTGAGGCCGCAATGATGTCAATGGTAGTTGAACGTCTCCCAGAAATTATGGCACAAATTGCCAAACCAATGGAACAAATCGACAAGATTACTGTTATTGATAACGGTAGCGGTGATGGCGGAAGTAAAGTTAGTAAAATTGTTAGTGATGTTGCTGCTAATGGGTTTGAAGTTTTAAAAGATCTAACTGGTGCCGATTTAGGTGAAGTTGTTCGTACTATCGCTAATAAAAACAGTGATAATAAACCTAAAACTAAATAAACTTAATTATTCCTCTTTAATGAGCATTTGCTTGTTAAAGAGGTCTTTTTATGAAAACAGTGAAACACTGCTATTAAATCAGTGTTTCACTGTACCTTTATTAAACCTTCCTGCTAGTTTTTCAAGCATACTTTTTGAAATACCAAATTTACCACATAAAAAATCCTCGATTTCTTCTGGACTTTTCCCTGCTAAATCATTTTCATCTATTCCCATTGATGACATTATACTCTTAACTCGGTTGAACATCTCACTATCACCTTGTTGATACTTATTCATCATATCATTATAAAACTGCTGAGCATTATCTATCTTTTGTTCTTCTTCAATATTTTTTTGATTAAATTGATTTTGACATTCTAATAAACCATCAATTTCATCACTATCTAACCCTAATACATCAAAAAATTCAAGTGCTCGATTACAAATATTTTCTAATTCATATTGATAATCTTCATCAGCTAATTGCTGAACCATCTCTAATTCCTTATAAAACTCTTTGATACTATTGTTTTGAGTTGGAGTTAATACAATATCTTCATATTCATCATTTTCAAGATCATTTAATACAATCCTCGTATAATACTCTACTTTTTCATGAGTATCCATGATCATCTCTATTTCAATACCAGTAATTTTTGATAACATTGTAACGAATACTTTAGGGTCGATTATCTGGTTACTAAAAGTATATGTTATCTCCTCTAATTTGATAATAGCTTTGATTATTGAATCATTACGATGTTTTTCCAATCCTAAAGAAATAATCTTTTGATATTCAATTATCCCAGCCTGACCAAACTTAAAATATATTTGTGCTGGAGTGATGATCATTCCTCGGTTGCCATCTTGTTCTTTGGTAGCATCAATAAATGCAAGGATTTCAAAAACATTATAATCACCAAAAGTATAAATTGCATTACTAATTTGATTAGGAAGATTCTGATTTGAATAAAAAGAACCATTAATTACAAGACTATCATTAATATAACTTAATATTTCTTCTTGACTCATTTTTCTTACCTCTTTTCATACTGCTACCATTTTACTAAAATAAAAAGCTATTTTCAATCGAAATAGCCCTATCTAAACTAAACTCTTTATTACTGCCCTGATTTCTTTAACTCGTTTAGCTTCGAATTCTGGATATGTTTTAAACCAGCGCCGATTCAATGGTGAAGGATGCGGAAGAACATATGCAGGTTTCCCATTAAAAACTTGATCATTAAAAATCAAATCAACAAAGTTTTGATTAGGAAATATTTTCTTAGCTGCATAACTACCAATGATGATATAAATTTGGTTATCAACTATGTCAATTTCTTGCCTTAACCACTTTTCACTACAGCATTTTGGCGGCAAACGATCCCCACCGCTTTTAGATTTACCAGGATAACAGTGAGCCAAAGAAGCAATATAGAAATTATTTTGATCATAAAATGTTTCATCATCTATATCATACCACTCCTCACGAAGTTTTTTCCCACTTAAATCATTAAATGGTTTTAAAGTATTGTGGACATTTAATGAAGGGGCTTGACTAATTTGCATGATCTTAGCATTAGGTTTGCCCCAGACAACAGGATGAGGTTCATATCCAAATTGTCTTTGACAATAGCGACACTCTTGTATTTTTTGTTTTAATTCTCCAAAATCTTTCATCTAATCATTCCTTTGTATATATTTTAACCTAATTATTCCCAAAAAGAAAAGATTACTAACTATATAGCAACCTTTTCTAATCCAAAACGTCTTGAAATTTCTTTTGTTAGTAGTGCTACAACTTGTTTATCCTCTAATAATACTGGGGTTAACTGTCCTTTAACATTTTCTATTGCCTTCAAAATGTCATTTTGATAATGATATCCTGGCAACAATACAAAAGGAATGATTTGTTCATATTCACCTATTATTTTAGTATTAAACGCACATACTGAACCATACCTACTAAGAATATCAAATAGTTTACTATTACTCCGTGGATGAATTATAAATAAGCGTTTTACTTTATTAGAATAAAGTTGTTCTAAAAGAATCTCACTGTTAAAAAGTGGTGCTGCTACTTCTTTTGGTGAACACATTTTAGATATTTTATCATAGATCTTTCCATATGAAATGACCATTGGCTGAATCTGCCATTTTATTTTTAACATCATTAATATTTTTAATTTATCTTGAAAATCTATTTCCTTTAAACATAGAGACATCGCAGATACTTGTTCAGCAAAGTAATCAATCACATTCATACACTGTGCTGTAAAAATTAATAGACGTCCTTCTTTTTCTAAAATAAACATTAGTAACATATCTAATTCTGTTTTTTCAAAATACATCAGCTGCTTAAAAAACTGTTTTCGATCATGTTTATTTACCAAATTATTTAAAAGAACCAGCCTACGAATATTACTTAAAGCAGATAAATAATCATCATATTGTTCTAATTCATAAGCTAATTTTTTAGTAAAAGCTGGATACTGCCCCTTTGTTGATATACCTAAAAGCAGATTTTCCGTTTCTACTACCTTCATGGCCTTTAAAGATGCCATACTTGAAGTAGCACAAGCACACAATACTCCTAATTCATCAGCATCTCTAATTATCTGGTTATTTAATTCACGATCATCAGTTGCAATATAAACAAAAAAAGCATTTTGAAGATATTTAGGCTGATAATCTGTCAGATACTTTTCTACCTCTAAAGCCTCGAGCTTTCTATCAATGCGAGAAGCAATTATCTTTACTTTAGCCCCTTCTTTAAGAAACTGCAATGCTTTACGACTAGCAACCGCACCACCGCCAACTATAACAACTGTTTTATCTTTAAAATTAATCAACCAAGGCATCATGACATTTCACCAGTGCTTTTTTTATTGCATTTAAAGTATTGTCGAGATCAATTTGGCTATGAGCAGCACTTACAAACCATGCTTCAAATTGACTAGGAGCAATTAAAATTCCCTGTCTTAACATTTCTCTAAAAAACAAAGCATACATTTCAGTATTACAAGTCTGAACATCTTCAAAAGTAGTAATTGGTTTATTGGTAAAAAATAGCGTCAATAAACTTTGACAACGATGCACCTGATAATCTAATGATAATGTAGATAAAATAGTTTTAATTCCATTTTCTAAATAATTTGCTGCTTTGTTTATATATTCATAAACATCAGGATGATTATTTAAATAGCTTAATTGTGCTAAACCAACAGACATAGCTAATGGATTACCTGATAGCGTTCCTGCTTGATAAACCGGCCCTTGAGGTGAAACTAAACTCATAATTTCTTTTTTTCCGCCGTATGCTCCAACTGGCAGCCCACCTCCAATAATTTTACCAAAACAAACCATATCGGGAATAACTCCTAAATAATCTGGACAGCTATGATAAGAGACACGGAACCCTGTAATTACTTCATCAAAGATCAAAACAATTCCATTTTGATCACATAATGTACGTAATCCGGTTAAAAACTCTTTAGTCGCTGGAACTATTCCCATATTGGCTGCAACAGGCTCTAAAATAATTGCGGCAATATCTTTATTATTTTGTTCTACTGCTGCTATTACAGAGCTTAAATCATTATATTTGCAGATTATTGTTTGAGAAATTATTTCCTGGGGAATTCCCGGACTAGTTGGAAGATTAAAAGTTAATGCTCCTGAACCAGTCTTAACTAATAAACCATCACTATGTCCGTGATAATTGCCCTCAAATTTAATAATTTTATTCCGACCAGTAAAGCCTCGAGCTACTCTTAAAGCACTCATTGTAGCTTCTGTTCCTGAATTAACCATTCTTACCATTTCAATTCCTTGATAGCTGTCAACAATCAATTTAGCCATTGCTACTTCTAACTTAGTTGGTAGTCCAAAGCTTGTTCCTAACTGACTCGCTTCAATAATTGCATTTTGAACGACTGGATGATTATGCCCTAAAATAAGTGGTCCCCAAGAACAAATATAATCAATATATTCAACTCCATCTTCACCAAACAAATGCGCCTTATCACCTTTTTTTGCAAAAACTGGAATCTCACCAACTGATTTAAAAGCTCGGACTGGTGAGTTTACACCACCTGGAATATATTGACAAGCTTCTTCAAATATTTCTTGATTAGTCATGATGATCACCTTGCCATTTTTGAGCTAATTCAAGTGCAAAGTAAGTGATAATCATATCAGCCCCAGCTCGTTTTATTGCTAATAACGATTCCTCTATTACTGCTTCTTTCATTATTCCCTGCTTAACTGCCATTTTAAGCATTGCATATTCACCACTGACATTATAAGCGCAGATTGGCATATTAAAACTAAGTTTTGCCTCCTTGATTACATCGAGAAAAGCTAATGCCGGCTTTACCATAATAATATCAGCACCTTCATCTATATCAGCTTGTATTTCTCGCATCGCTTCATTACCATTAGCTATATCCATTTGGTAACTTGAACGGTTTCCAAATGAAGGAGCACTATTAGCAGCCGCTCTGAATGGTCCATAATAAGAGGAAGCATATTTAGCACTGTAACCCATGATTGGTAAATCTTTAAATCCCGTTTCATCAAGTGCTTTTCTTATAGCAAGAATTTCACCATCCATCATTGCACTTGGAGCTACCATATCTACCCCACTTTTAGCATAGCTTACTGCAATCTTGCCTAAATATAATAAAGTTTCATCATTAATCACACAACCATCACGATCCAAAATCCCGCAATGTCCATGATCTGTATATTCACACATACAAACATCACCGATCACATACATTTCTGGAGCGATTTTTTTGATTTCTCTAATTGCTCTTTGGATGATTCCATCATCATTGTATGCTTCAGTCCCTAATTCATCTTTATGTTCGGGAATTCCAAAAAGAATGCACGCATTAATTCCAGCTCTCTGTAATTCTTTAATTATCTCATTAAGACGGTCAATAGAATAATGGTATATTCCCTCTAATGAAGATATCTCTTTTTTAATATTATTTCCTGCAACCACAAATATTGGGCTGATTAATTGCTCCACTGATAAACGATTTTCTTTGATCAAATTTCTTTGTACCTTTTTATTACGTAATCTTCTTCCTCTATAAAACATTAATATTCTCCTTTATAATCGCAATCATTCCTTCATAACTATTATCTTTAGCTTCAATAATCTTCACATGCGGATAATATTTTTTAAGCGCCTGAGTCGTCATTGGTCCAATTGACAAAGCAATCTTAAAAGTACTTGGATATTTTGCTAAACGTTCAACTGATGAAGCACAAGTAAAACAGGCTAAATGATATGACTCTTCTTCAACAATTATTAATTCTTTATTTTCATAAACAATTAATTCATGATCTTCTGCTCGTTTTTTTATCTTACTATGTTCCTTAGCACGAACAATAATCATTTCTTCACTATCCATCCGTTTATTTTTTAAATAATTATTAAAATCTTCACTATTTGCTTTAGGACTAATTAAATCACTATAATATCCATATAGTTGTAACAAGTTGGCTGTCTTTTCACCAATACAAGCAAAACGAACTGTTGTCAAACTACGATGATCAACCCTTTGCATCTTTAAATAATTAAAAAATCCTCTAATACCATTTTGGCTGGTAAAAACAATTAATTTATGATTTAAATCTAATTTTTGCTGAAAATTCAGGTAATTGATCTTCCCTAACTGAACCTGTTTAACTGCCGCTCCCTGTTCTTTGAAATACTTACTGATTGGTAATTCTTGATCACTAACACATGCAACCAGTATCTTTTTGTTTAGTAGTATTTTTCTTTGAAAAAAATCTAATTCATGATGAAGTGCTACTACTGCACCAACAACAATCAACATAGGCGAGCACAAATAACTATCTTTAAATTTATCGATAATATTTTCTAGTGTTCCATAAATACTTCGCTGCTCTGTTCGAGTTGCGTTGGAAATTAGAGCAATTGGAGTAGTCTTATCTTTTCCTGCCACCAAAAGATTTGTAACGATTTGTTCTAGTTTTTGTTGTCCCATCATAAATATATACGTTAAGCTATCATCTAGAAACTGTTGATAATCCCATTCATAAGCTTGATTATTTTTATGGTGAGCTGTTACTACCATAAATCCAGAAGATACCCCACGATGTGTTATTGGAATACCTGCATAACATAAACCAGCAACAGCTGAAGTTAAACCCGGAACAACTTCAAAGTCAATTCCTGCTTTGAATAAAGCCAAGGCCTCTTCGCCACCACGACCAAAAACATAGACATCGCCACCTTTTAATCGAACGACTTGTGCATATTGTCGAGCTTTTTCAATTAACAGAAGATTAATATTATCCTGAGCTAAAGTATGGTTATTTGAAGCTTTACCCACATAGATTTTCTCACATGTTTCCTTACAATAATTTAATATTGCGGGATCAATTAGCCGATCATAAATTATACAGTCAGCACTTTTTATACATTCGAGCGCCTTAACTGTATATAAATCGATTGCTCCTGGACCACCACCGACTAAATAGACTCTACCGTTCATAAACTTCCCTCATTAACATTTCAGCAAGTGCTGTTACTTCCTCGCTTGCATCTTTTAAACTAAATTTCTTATCAATGTTTTTTAAAACCGTTCCATCTTCATTCCCTAACAATCCGTAAAAATGTACCTGATCTCCAATAATTTTTGCATAACCGCCAACGGGAATATGACAACTGCCATTTACTGTTTTTAAAAATAAACGTTCCAGTTCCATTCGGGTTGTTGTAATTTCATCACTTATATTATTGATCATCGTCAATAATTCACTATCTTGACAAACTTGAATTGCTAATATGCCTTGACCGCAGGCAGGAATCATTTTTGTCTCATCTAAATACTCACTAATTAAATCTTCCAAGCCTAAACGTTTTAGCCCAGCACTTGCAAGTACTAGACCATCGATTTCTTGATTTGCCATCTTTTGCAGACGAGTATTAACATTTCCACGAATATCAACGATTTTTAAATCAGGACGGAGTTTTAATAGTTGATATTTTCTCCGCTTGCTTCCTGTTGCAATCGTTGCATGCTGAGGCAGCCTTGCTAATGAAGAACAATTCTTTAATACTAAGCAATCACGATAATCACTAGGAGCTAACGTTTTAGCGTATACTAAACCAGCAGGATTATCACTTGGCATATCCTTTAAACTATGGACAGCAAGATCAATTGTATGCTCTAATAGTTCTTTTTCGATTTCTTTAACAAAAACACCTTTATCGTTTATTTTGTCCAAAGCAATATGTTGCATTTTATCACCAATGGTATGAATGACTTTAATTTCGTATTCATTTTCTGGATATGCCCTTTGGAGTTTTTCAATTACATATTCAGTTTGTTTTAACGCAAGACTTGAGCCTCTACTACCAACAATTATTTTCATTCTTCATTATCCTCTTTAAGACTAAATAGTTTATTTATTACTTCAAGATCATTGATTTGATTAGTTTTTACACAATGTATCGGATCTTTCATTATTTGCATAAATGATGCTTTTAATGTTTTTTCTAATATATGGCGCTCACGAGCAGTTAAAGATAGTTTATTAACCAAAATTTCATAAGTTTGATTAGCTAACTGCATACTTTTTGCCTGTAAAGATTGTATCACATAATCATATTTGATACTATCAAGCTTTGTTCTTACTTCCTTGATCTTAATATCAATTTCTGAATTTATTTTTTCTACATCTTTACTTCGTAATTGATTATTGACTGCAACCTCATGGTTTAATGTATCTAAATCAATACATTGAATAGAAGCAGTTTTATCAATATCACGAGGAATCGTCAAATCAATCGCTATTAATTGTGAACTTATAAAATCATCACGATTAAAGATTAGATGCGGGCTCGCTGTAGCACTTATTAAAATATTAACTTGATCCAACAAGATCTTTCTTTGATTAAAGGGAATAATTTTTATTTTAGGATACTGTTGTTTTAATTTAACAAGTTTGTCACTATTTCGATTAGAAAAAATTAATTCATTATTATCATATAAATATGGGATAAATGATGTCGCAATTTCACCGGCACCACAAATCATAATTTTTTGATTATATAAGTTTGATACTTTTTTTAAATGTTCAACGGCTAAATGAGTCAATGAGATTGACGGCTGCTGATATTTGTGCTTCATCTTTTTGACAAAATTAAGAGTTTCTTGAAAAATCAAAGATAACTCTTTTCCCCCTAAAGACATTCTACAAGTAAAATCATATGCCTGCTTAACTTGTCCTAATATTTGATCTTCACGGATCAGCATCGATTCTAATCCACAGGTTACTTTTAATAGATGCCTAAAAGCTTCATCACCAGTTTTAACATATAATGGCGCCTCAGCTTGATTAAAATAATTTAAATAAATAGATGGTAAGAAATCAATATCTGTTTGATACATCAAATAAACTTCACTTCGATTACAAGTTGATAAAATAAGAACTTGTTCAATACCATAGGTTAATAATAAACTTGAAAACTCTAATTTTTGAGTATCTGTAAAACTAAATAAGGAACGTTTATCCAATGCTAATTGCTTGTGGCTAACACCAATTACTGCGAACTCCATAAACCTTTAAAAAACCACGAAATCGTGGTTTTAATTTTGTGGTCCTGCTTTTTTATGTTGTTCAAGCGGTTTTAAATGGATATTGGCACGTTGTTCACTTTCAGTCCAATACAATTCTTCTGCCACAAGACACTCAGGATTTAATTCAACGCCATCTAAAATCAATTCTTTAAACTTAGGATATCCAGCAATATCAATTAAGTGTCCACCATGAATATATTCAGGTTTGTTATCCATCACCCAGGCAGAAAACTTTTGCCAATTGCTAAACACTTGTAGTAATGCATCTTCGGTAATCCAATTTAAGAAAATTTTCCCCATTCTTGGATACTGTTTTCCACTACGTCCACCTAGAGTAACACGATAAAATTTAGTTGGTTTACGTGTCCAGGCACCAGTTGGACAAGCAATAACACACTCTCCACATCCAACACAACAACAAGTATCTTTATCTACTTTATTATCAGCATTTAGTGAAAGTACTCTAGTCGCATGATGTTGACAAGCTCGCACACAAGCACCACAGCCAATACATCTTTCTGGATGATACTCCATCTTCGCGATCCCCATGATTCCAAAATCATTAAAATGACCTTTTCCACAATCATTAGGGCATCCCGATACTGATACTTTAATATGATAGTGACTAGGAAAAATAATTTTTTCAATTTTTCTTGCTAACTGATACGTATTCACATTTGCTTTGATACAATGAGTATTACCAATACAGCTCATAACATTACGAGCTCCAATAGTAGGATAGCCATAATCAGTAACATCCATATCAACATCACACATTTCGACTTCTACTTCTTTAATATAATCTTTAATATACTTGTTTACTTCACCAATGTATTCATATTTTATTCCGGGAATATTCAAAGTTTGTCGCATTCCAATATGAAATGTTCCGTTTCCCCAGTTTTCTGCGATATCTTGAACTA
>ERZ773118.1296-NODE-1296-length-14768-cov-3.43417_pt1 | contig 14768 bp, 9 predicted proteins | sample MGYA00580562_ERZ773118 | MGnify/ENA primary metagenome ERZ773118 (study PRJEB29015, sample SAMEA2737878) | human gut metagenome | biome: human gut; feature: human-associated habitat; material: faeces | place: China | collected 2012 ... | reverse complement strand
AGTCCCGTCACTCGCACCATAAAAAACAGATTAACTTTCTTATTAGTCTGTTTTTTTGTTTTACAAGCAAATTGATAACGGGACTTGAAGGCGACCGTTAAGAAAACAGTCCTGTGGACTGTTTTTAGGGAGAGCGTTGATGATATTTATAATTTTTGCAAGCCGCATCAAACGAGGCAGAAAGTTTACTTATTTTTTAACTAAGTCACTCGCACCATAAGAAACGGATTAACTTTTTGTTAGTCTGTTTTTGTTTTACAAGTATGGTAATTTTTAGACTTATTATTACTAAATCTTTTCTGTAATAAAGGAGAATAATATGGGACTGTTTGATAAATTTAAAAAGAAAAATAACGAAGAATACATTGATGATGTAACCTTTATCAGAGATATAAAGCATATTCAATCAGGGCCTTGGCATCAATATGATGTGCTTTTGGCAGCGCAGGGCTATGGATGGGATTATATGATTAGCTCGGCTGATTATATGGCAGCCGCTGACTTGGAAAATATATCACAAGTAGCGAGCGGTTTTATTGACTCAGAAGATACCGATATTACAGAATTATACAAAAAGAGCAACTGCAAATGCAGTGAAACAGAAGAATTAAAAAACGAAGCGGCAAGTCTTTCTGTTGCCGGAATAAGCAAAACTTTAAAAGCACCAATGAAAATAGTATGGTTTAATCAAACACAGGTTTTACGATTCTTTACAATAGTTGATGATGAAACACTTATTAAGAAATACATTGAAACTGTTATTCGTCGTACTTTTGGAACAAACGATGCTATGAAATTAGCAAAACCTATTCCGAAACAGTAAATTTTATTATTTAGCATAATGCATTAGAAAAACATTTATAAAAGTTTGATCAACCTTTTCAAAGGTTGTGGGTGTGGGCAAAGCCCACAAATACTTTTTGCTCCTGCAATTTAATACACTAAACCATAATAGGGCTGACGCTTTGTCTGCCCTATTATTTTTGCAAAACCGCTAAACAGCACAACAGCCGGTGCAAAACGCATCGGCTGTTGTGTATGGAGAGATTAGAATGAATTATTTATATATAAACAGCAGCATTACCATCCAAACATCTGTGACCAAATAGAGTCGTCACCGGTTGAATTTTCGCTGTCTGATGTCGGAGTAGTGCTCTTTTGTGAGCCGTTAGTGATTTGAGAATTGCTTACCGCAGGTATATATTCTTCAAGTACAAATGAAATTGTCTTACTTGTTCCTCTGCGGCTTACAGTAAATGTAACTGTATCGCCTACTTCTGCTTTTTCAAGTGCAGCAGTAATGTCCGATGACGAAGAAACATCTGTATCGTTTACCTTTGTTACAAGGTCACCTCTTGTAACTCCTGCTTTTTCGGCATTTGAACCGGAATCAACAGAAAGAACATAGCAACCTGTCTGATTTACACCGTAATAGAAAGCTGTTTCGTCAGAAGTAATATCTGTAAAGTCAATACCAAGATCAACCTTACCTGTTACATAACCGTATTCTTTAAGGTCACTTAAAATATCAAGTACATTGTTAATCGGAATAGCAAAAGCAATACCCTCAACTTCGGTTGCACTCTGCTTTGCGTTTACGATACCGACAAGTTCACCGTTTGCATTAAAAAGTCCGCCGCCGGAATTACCCGGGTTTACCTGTGCATTTGTCTGCAAAAGTGTCATTTGTGTATCTTCAATAGTAACCTTTCTTGCAAGTGCACTGATGATACCGTCTGTAACTGTACCGCCAAGTTCACCGAGTGGGTTGCCGATAGCAACTACATAGTCACCTACCGCAAGACTGTTGCTGTCACCGAAAGTTGCAGGCGAAAGTCCTGTTGCACTAACCTTTAACAAAGCAATATCATTATCTGAATCACTGCCTATGATTGTTGCATCGTACTCTGTGCCATCTCTAAGTCTTACCTTAACAGAATTTGCTCCGTTAATTACATGGTTATTTGTAAGAATATAACCGTCTTGAGAAATAATAACGCCTGAACCTGCACCCTGCTGAACATACTGTTGAGCAAATGAACCCGTTACAACGCTTTCTGTTGAAATTTCAACAACACTGTCGGCTGTCTTTTTAACAATTTCAGAGGTTGAATTTGCCGTAGATGTACTTGAAGCAGTTGTGGTTGTGCCGCTGTTGCTTGTTTTGGTAATATTTAAACTGCCGCTTGTACTGGTATTTACCTTATTTGCAAAATAACCGCCGCCAAAGCCAAGTCCGCAAGAGAACACCATTGTAACTGCAAGTGCTATTGCAATACCGCCTCTTGATATTGGTTTTCTCTGTTTTTTAGGCTTTTTAGCCTTAGGCGGTTTTGCGTTTGCCGAATGATTGGGAGCAGTACCGTACGGTTGAGAATTATATACATTCTGTGACTGTTGGTTCTGTGCAGTGTAACCGTTTGATTGGTAATTATCATAAGCGTTTGTATTTTGATTTTGATAATTATTGCTGTATCCCGAACTTGTATTCTGTGAAGAATATTGAGTAGGCTCATTATATCTGTTAGGATTATGCGAAGCGTCTTTATTATTGCCGTTTACATATGAATAATGGTATTCTGTGCTGTCTGACTTGTTGTCGCTTTTATCGGAATTCCATTCATATGAAGCCTCTGCATTCTTCTGCGGAATGTCTGTGTTGCTTTCAGGTGTATTTTCAGCATTACCTGAATAAATATCATTGAATTCATTTGGATTTTTATTATCAAGCATTTTTTAGTCCTCCTTAAATGCTGTGTCTTTCGTATCTCTTACGATGTATATATAATAATTTTGCCAAGTGAAAACTATATGAACTCGTTTTGAAATAAATATGAAATAAATTGAAATAACAATGAAACCAAATTCACATTCTATTCTTAAAAATGCCGAACAGTCTTAGTCTGACCGTTCGGCATTGGTTTTTCTATATGCTGATATATGTATAGAAGGTATTATTATACTAAGCCTTATTTTCGCTGTTTTCGTCAACAGGCTTTTCAACATACTCGACTATACGCTTTCTGACGGTAACTCCGTCATATTTCTTTTTAAAGGAAACTTTACCCGTAAACTTTCTTCCGCACTTTTTACACAAAAAGGGAGCAACAAAACTTTTGTTTTTTACTTTCCAATTTGCCTGTCTTGCAGCCTGCCTTCCGCAAACATCGCAATTAAAGCGCATACTGCGTTTATCAATCTCCGGATTATTAATATCTGTAATAAAATGATTTTTATACAGCAGTCTGTCATAAAATTCGTGAGCCGTTGCATCTTTGATAAAATCGTCTATCGGATAATCCTCGACAAAATGTTTCATACACTTTAATGTAAGCTCTGCGTCGGCATATGCACGGTGCTGTTCTTCAACATCAAAGTTAATTGCGAGCATATCTGCGCATACGGATAATCCGAGTTGAGAAGATTTATCATTTACGGAAAGACATTTTTCACAATAATCCTGCACATTGCAATAGCTTGTGAGAAAAGGCAGCTCGGGCCTATGAGCATAGTACATATAATTCTCAATCAATGCAAGAATGTCGCTTGTACCCCATGTCACCAAAACGCAATCGCCGCAGAATTTTTTAAATTCAGAAACAGCGTGCATAAATGTACAGCCGCTTTCTCTTAATTCTTCGTTGGTGATTTTGGTTAGCTTTTTAACCTTTGAACAAAGTTTTTTGCCTATCTGCGGAGAAATAAGCATTTCAAATCTGTCAATAATATTCAGATTTTCGTCAGTTTTAACTGCCCCGAACTCAATTATCTCATTTACAAATCTGTGTTCTTTACTGCTGTATGAGCCGTTCCATTCAAGGTCTAATACTACAAAACTCATTATTTTTTATGGAATGCCTGTTTCATTCTCTGTTCCTTAGAAAGAATACGCTTACGCATACGGATATTTTCGGGAGTAACCTCTACAAGCTCATCATCTGCAATAAACTCAAGACACTGCTCAAGCGAAAGAATTGACGGCGGTGTAAGTTTAAGTGCATCATCAGAACCTGAAGCACGGGTATTTGTGATGTGCTTTTTCTTACATACATTAACCGTAATATCTTCTGACTTAGGGCTTGCGCCTACAATCATACCCTCATATACAGGAACACCCGGGCCGACAAAGAGTCTGCCTCTCTCCTGTGCCGCATACAAACCGTAAGTTACGGTTTCGCCTGTTTCAAAAGCGATAAGCGAACCCTGATGACGGGTTACGATTTCACCCTTGTACGGCTCATATCCGTCAAACACATGGTTCATAATACCGTTACCGTTTGTATCTGTAAGGAATTCGGGACGGTAACCCATAAGACCTCTTGACGGAATACGGAACTCAATGTGAGTAGAACCGCCCTCACGGGTGCCCATATTAATAAGTTCAGCTTTTCTTGAACCGAGTTTTTCCATAACTGCACCTACATAAGCGTCAGGTACTTCAATAATGAGCATTTCCATAGGCTCGTTCAACTTACCGTCAATCATCTTTGTGATAACCTGTGGACGAGATACCTGGAACTCATAATTCTGGCGGCGCATTGTTTCAATAAGAATTGAAAGGTGAAGCTCGCCTCTGCCCGATACTTTAAATGTATCCGCACTGTCTGTTTCTTCTACTCTTAACGCAACATTGGTTTCAATTTCCTTGAAAAGTCTGTCACGAAGATTTCTTGATGTAACATACTTACCCTCTCTGCCGGCAAACGGAGAGTTATTTACAATAAAGTTCATTGATACGGTCGGTTCGTCAATCTTAACAAACGGGAGCTGTTCAATATTTTCAGGGTCGCAAATTGTTTCACCGATATTAATATCCTGAATACCGCTTACGCAGATAAGATCACCCATTTCAGCAGTTTCGCTCTCAACTCTCTTAAGTCCCTCATACTGATAAATCTTACCGATTCTTGCGTTCTTTGTTACATTGCCGTCTGTATGACAGATTGCAACGCTCTGACCTGTTTTTACAGTGCCTCTCTCAACTCTGCCTACACCTATTCTGCCCACAAACGGATCTGAATCTATATTTGAAATAAGAATCTGAAGTCCGCCCTCTGCATCTCCCTGCGGAGCAGGAATTTCATTTATAATAGCCTCAAAAAGAGGTTTCATATCTGTACCGGGCTGATGCGGATCAAGGCTTGCATAGCCGTCACGGCCTGATGCATATACTACAGGGAATTCAAGCTGATCCTCGTCAGCGCCAAGCTCGATAAATAGGTCGAGAACTTCGTCAACAACTTCTTCGGGCCTTGCACCCGGACGGTCAATTTTATTGACTACAACCAAAGGCTTTTTGCCAAGACCCAAAGCCTTTTTAAGAACGAATCTTGTCTGCGGCATACAACCCTCGAAAGCGTCTACAAGAAGTACAACGCCGTCTACCATCATAAGTATACGCTCAACCTCACCGCCAAAGTCGGCATGACCGGGGGTGTCAACAATATTAATCTTAATGCCGTTGTACATTACAGCAGTGTTTTTAGAAAGGATTGTAATGCCTCTCTCTCTTTCAAGGTCGTTAGAATCCATTACTCTTTCAGCCACATTCTCATTTGCTCTGAAAATACCGCTCTGTTTTAAGAGCTGATCAACGAGAGTTGTTTTACCGTGGTCAACATGAGCGATAATAGCTATATTTCTCAAATTTTCTCTTGTTTCCATAAAATTATCCCCCTATAAAAATCTAAGTTCAAATATCCTACACATACTTTTTTATTATATCACCTAAATGTTGAAAATTCAATTTATTTTTAAAAATAAACAACAGATAGTGCCAAAATCGCAAATTTTCGTATTTACATCCATTTTTACTTTACATAAGAAGAAAAATGTTATATAATAGATACTAATAATTGCCTTATAATGGGCAATTAATGTACACGGGTTATTGCTTTTAATAATGCAAATACCACAAAATACTTTTTGCGGAGGTAATCAAATGGGCTACACAATTGCACAGAAAATTATTAAAGAGCATTTGGTATGCGGCGAAATGGTTGTCGGCAACGACATCGGCTTACGCATTGACCAGACTCTTACACAGGACGCAACAGGCACAATGGCTTACATAGAATACGAGGCTATGGGTATTCCGAGAGTCAAAACCGAAAAGAGCGTTGCATATATAGACCACAACACATTGCAGACAGGTTTTGAAAATGCCGACGACCACAGATTTATTCAGTCTGTATGTAAAAAGCACGGCATTTATTTTTCAAGACCGGGCAACGGTATTTGCCACCAGGTACACCTTGAAAGATTCGGTAAGCCTGGCAAAACATTAATCGGTCCCGACAGCCACACCCCTACAGGCGGCGGTATCGGAATGCTTGCTATCGGTGCAGGCGGTCTTGATGTTGCTGTTGCTATGGGCGGCGGTGCATATTACATCACAATGCCTAAGATGGTAAGAGTTAATCTTACGGGTAAACTCAGCCCATGGGTTTCTGCAAAGGATATTATTCTTGCAGTATTAAGAGTTATGAGCGTTAAGGGCGGCGTCGGCAAAATTGTTGAGTACGGCGGCGAAGGTGTCAAAACACTTACAGTTCCGGAGCGTGCTACAATTACAAATATGGGTGCAGAGCTCGGCGCTACAACATCCGTATTTCCTTCTGACGAAATCACAAGAGAATTTCTTAAGGCTCAAGGCAGAGAAGAAGATTACACAGAGTTAAGCGCAGACGCAGACGCAGTTTACGATGAGGTTATTGAAATTAACCTTTCGGAGCTTGAACCGCTCGCCGCTTGCCCACATTCACCTGATAATGTTAAACCGATCAGCGAGCTTGAGGGTCAGAAAATTGACCAGGTATGTATCGGTTCTTGCACAAACTCAAGTTATCTTGACCTTATGAGAGTTGCCCATATCTTAAAGGGCAAAACAGTTGCAGACGGCGTGTCGCTTGCTATTGCTCCGGGCAGTAAGCAGGTATTCAATATGCTTACTATGAACGGCGCACTTGCCGATATGATTGCTGCCGGCGCAAGAATTCTTGAAAGTGCCTGCGGTCCATGTATCGGTATGGGTCAGTCCCCTAACAGCAAGGGTATTTCACTCCGTACTTTCAACCGTAACTTTGAGGGCAGAAGCGGTACAGCTGACGGTCAGATTTACCTCGTATCTCCTGAAACAGCTGCTGTTTCGGCACTTGCAGGTGTATTTACAGACCCAAGAAAACTCGGTCCTGCCGCAGAAATTGAACTTCCCGAGAAGTTCCTCATTAATGATAATATGGTTATTGCTCCTGCTCCTGTTGAGGAAATGGACAATGTTGAAATCTTAAGAGGACCAAACATTAAGGAATATCCTAAGACAAGCCCTCTTACAGATTCTATAGAGGCATCCTGCTCACTCAAGGTTGGCGACAACATTACAACTGACCACATTATGCCTGCCGGTGCAAAGATTCTTCCGCTCCGTTCAAACATTCCTGCTATTTCTCAGCACTGCTTTACAGTATGCGATAAGGAATTCCCTGAAAGAGCAAAAACTCTCGGCAAGAGCATTATCGTAGGCGGCGAAAACTACGGTCAGGGTTCATCAAGAGAGCACGCAGCACTTGCTCCGCTCTTCCTCGGCGTTAAGGCAGTTCTTGTAAAGAGTTTTGCAAGAATTCATAAGAGTAACCTCATTAACGCAGGTATTCTTCCGCTTACTTTCCAAAATTCTGCAGATTACGATAAAATTAAACTCGGTGATATGCTTGAGCTTCCGAATGTTAAGAAAGAAATTGCAGACGGCTCTGCCGTAACGGTTGTAAACAAAACAACAGGCGAAACCATTGTTGCCGACTGCGAGCTTTCAGACAGAACAAGAGCAATTATTCTTGCAGGCGGTTTGCTTGACTATACAAAGGAGAACAGCTAATGGATAAAATTAAAATGACTACCCCCATCGTTGAGATGGACGGCGACGAGATGACAAGAATTCTTTGGCAGAAAATCAAAGACATTCTTATTTACCCATACATTGACTTAAAGAGCGAGTACTACGACCTCGGTCTTGAAAACAGAAACAAAACAGACGATCAGGTTACTATTGACAGTGCCGAGGCTACAAAGAAATACGGTGTTGCCGTAAAGTGCGCTACAATCACACCAAACGCAGCAAGAATGGACGAATACAACCTCAAGCAGATGTGGAAATCACCAAATGGCACAATCCGTGCTATCCTTGACGGTACAGTATTCAGAAGTCCTATTCTTGTAAAGGGCATTACTCCGTATATTCCTACATGGAAAAAGCCAATCTGTATTGCCCGTCACGCTTACGGTGATGTTTACAAGAATACAGAAATGGTTGTTAAGGCAGGCAGCAAGGCTGAACTTTGCGTTACCAAGCCTGACGGTACAGAAGAAAGAAGTACAATCTTTGATTTCAAGACAGACGGTATCATTCAGGGTATGCACAACCTTGACAAGAGTATTTCTTCATTTGCCCGTTCATGTTTTAACTATGCACTCGACCAGAAACTTGATGTATGGTTTGCTACAAAAGATACAATCAGCAAGAAGTACGACCACAGATTCAAGGATCTTTTTGCTGAAATCTTTGAGAATGAATACAAAGAGAAATTTGAGCAGGCAGGCATTACATATTTCTACACACTTATTGATGACGCTGTAGCAAGAGTTATCAGAAGTGAGGGCGGCTATATGTGGGCTTGCAAAAACTATGACGGCGATGTAATGAGCGATATGATTGCTACTGCTTTCGGCTCACTAGCTATGATGACAAGCGTACTTGTTTCACCTGACGGTGTTTATGAGTATGAAGCTGCACACGGTACAGTTCAGCGCCATTATTATAAGTATCTTAAGGGCGAGGAAACTTCCACAAACTCTGTTGCAACTCTCTTTGCTTGGACAGGCGCGCGGCGAAAGCGCGGCGAGCTTGATAATCTTCCTGAACTTATGAACTTTGCGGACAAGCTTGAGAAAGCTACTATCGACACTATTGAAGACGGCATTATGACAGGCGACCTTTATGCTATTTCAACTCTTGAAAACAAGAAAAAGGTTAATTCAGAAGATTTCTTGCTTGCAATAAACGAGCATCTTGCCGCTTCACTTGCATAAGCAAACACAATTCGGTTAAAGGAGTAAGGTTAAAGTACAATGTCCAGAAATGACAACATTTCAATGTCTGTAATCAGAAGACTGCCCAGATATTATCGTTTCTTGTCTGAGCTTAACGAACAAAACATTGATAAAATTTCATCTACAAAACTGGCTGAAATTATGAATGTAACCGCTTCTCAGGTAAGACAGGATCTTAACTGCTTTGGTGGATTCGGTCAACAGGGCTACGGTTACAGTGTTTCTCAGCTGAAAGAAGAAATACAGAATATTCTTGGTCTTAACAATAATTATAAAGCTATACTTATCGGTGCCGGCAACCTCGGTAAAGCGGTTGCCAAGCATATGAACTTTGAAAAGCTCGGCTTTGAACTTATCGCCTGTTTTGACTGTAACGAAGAAAAAGTTGGCAAAAAGCTGAATAATCTTACAATAATGCACGACAGTCTGCTTGACGAGTTCTGTCAAAACAACAAAATCAATACAGCGTTTTTGTGTATTCCGAGAGTATGTGTAGAAAATGTACTTGACAAACTTTATGGCTACGGCATAAAGAACTATTGGAATTTCAGTCACTATGACATTGCAAGAAAGTACAGCGACACCCTTGTTGAAAATGTACACCTAAGTGACAGTCTTATGACCTTATGTTACAAAATGAATAACCGAGATAAAATCTTATAATTAAATAAAGGCTGTTCCCTATCTTGCGGAACAGCCTTTTAATTATGGTTTAACTTAGTTTATCACAAAGTTAAAAGGTTCAATGTCAATAGTTGGGGTAATTTATGGTTTAGTGCACGAGTTAAGCAAAATAATAATTCACTCCAATTAATTTAATAAAAAAACTACAATTAACTACCGCACTCCAATCGGAATGCGGTAGTTTTTATGAGAGGAAATATATCTATTTATAAATTACTTTTTATCAAATGTATGAAGAAGCCTTGCAGCATAAAGTACGCAAAGTACGCTTACGCCTGTATCTGCTATTACAGACAACCACATCGGAGCGATACCAAGTATTGCAAGGATAATTACAATTGTCTTTACACCAAGTGCAAATGTAATGTTTGTCTTTACAGTAGCAACAACTTTCTTTGCTATTCTGACAGACAACGGTAACTGTTTTAAATTACCTGCCGCAAGCACAGCATCTGCCGCCTCAATAGCAGCCTCACTGCCGAATCCCATTGCAAAACCGCAATCGCTTGCAGTAAGAACAGGGGCATCATTGATACCGTCACCGATAAAGCATACAGACTTATGAGTTTTCTTTATATCTATAAGTTTTTCAAGTTTATCTGACGGCATAAGCTCTGCCGAATAAGAATCAAGTTTAAGTTCATTTGCAATATCCATTGCATTTTCTTTTTTATCACCCGTAAGCATTACACTGTCTTTAACACCGAGTTTTCTTAACTCTGCAATTACACTCTTTGCCTCCGGTCTTAATGTATCGCTAACAGAGATTGCACCGATTAATTCACCGTCGTAGATTACATATACAGATGCGGTTTTTTCTGCATTTACCTTTTGTTTATCGCTTAAAACCTTTGTGCCGCCGCATACAAGAGCTTTGCCGTTATATACAGCTGTAACTCCCTGTCCCGCCTTTTCGCTGTAATCTGAAAGTTCAGGTAAGTTTTCCTTTTCTGCCTTATTTTTTATTGCCATAGCAATCGGATGTGAAGAATATCTTTCACAAGCGGCTGCAAGTGCAATAATTTCAGATGAATTATGATTGCCGTAAGCAAAAACTTTGTTTACAGAAAGCTCACCTGTTGTAAGTGTACCTGTCTTGTCAAATACAAATGCGTCAGCCTTTGCAAGAGCTTCGATATACTTGCCGCCCTTAATAAGAACGCTGATTTTTGATGATGCGCCAAGACCCGAATAATAAGAAAGCGGAACCGAAATTACGATTGCACAAGGGCAAGATGCAACAAGACAAACCAAAGCACGATAAATCCATGTGCTGAAACTGCCAAGCCCCACAAGCGGAGGAACAATAGCAACTACAATAGAAATAAGTATAATAATCGGTGTGTAAACAGCTGCAAAACGGCTGATAAGCTTTTCACTCTGTCCCTTTGTAGCGGCTGCATCTTCAACAAGTTTAATAATTCTTGCCGCTGTACTGTCGCCAAATTCCTTAGTAGTTTTTATTTCTATAAGAGAATTGCCGTTAATCATACCGCTCATAACTTCACTGCCTGCCTCTGCATCGACAGGAACACTCTCACCTGTAAGCGCCGAAGTATCAAGAGTAGTATTTCCTTTAGTAATAACACCGTCAAGCGGTACTCTTTCGTGTGGTTTAACTACAATTGTACTGCCTATTTTAACATCCTCGGCGGCTTTTACAACTTCCTTGCCGTTTATAAGTACGATTGCATTATCGGGACGAATCTGCGCAAGTTTTGCAATATCACTTCTCGATGCAGATACTGCTTTCTCTTCTACAATTTCGCCGACTGCAAAGAGAATAGTAACCATAGCCGCCTCTACAAACTCGCCTAACGCAAATGCCGCAATAACAGCAATTGTAAGCAATGTAGTTTCATCTATCTCTAATTTAAACACCGATTTTACGCCTTTAATAAATGTTCTCCAACCTGACAAAACAGTGGCAACAAGGCTTAGTCCGAGTAGAACAAACCAACCTACAGTACCGAATTCAGCATCAGGAAATACAGTAAGTTCAAGACCGAAAGCCGCTACACCAAGCACAGCCGCTGTAATAATAGAAATAAGTTCATTCTTTATTTCAACCTTTTTATCTTTCTTGGCTGAATTTACCTTTTCGGCAGTTACGGTGTTTTCTTTTACATTGTTATCAATAACTTCTACACCGTCTTCAATGCTGTCACAAACTGCCTGTATGTCCTGTGCCGTTACATCCTCTGCTGACTCAAACACAAGTTTTTTATTTGCAAAATTGAAATTAACATTCTCATAGCCGTCTGTTTCGGCTAATTTCTTCTCTATCTTTCCCGCACAGTGCGCACAGTTGAGATTTTCAAGTGTGAAAGTATACTGCTTTAAATTCTTTCTCTTTGTATTATCAATAACTTCTACACCGTCTTCGATACTGTCACAAACCGCCTGTATATCCTGTGCCGTTACATCATCTGAACACTCAAGTACGAGTTTTTTATTTGCAAAGTTGAAATTTACATTCTCATAACCGTCTGTTTCGGCTAATTTCTTCTCTATCTTTCCCGCACAATGCGCACAGTTAAGATTTTCAAGTGTAAAATTATATTTCATAAAAAACACCATCCTTACTCGAGAACGTGATCAAGTCCCATTTCAATAATTTTTTTAACGTGGTCGTCATCAAGAGTATAATAAATTTGCTTTCCCTCTCTTCTGACCCTAACAAGCTTGTTTTGTCTTAATACTCTCAACTGATGAGAAATAGTGCTTTGCTCCATATTTAAAGCCTCTGCAATACTAAGCACCGACATCTCATTATCGGAAATTGCAAACATTATTCTGATTCTTGTCGAATCGCCGAATACTTTAAAAAGATCCGCTAAATCAAACAGCACTTCCAAATCAGGAATTTCTTTTTCTTTCTTTTCATTTAGTTCTGCCATATTCCTATCTCCGTTTATTAATCTGTTCATATGTTTATATGTTCATATGTTAACTTGAGTATAGCACATAAAAAAGTAATTGTCAATACAATTAAAAAAATTATTTGGTAAATATTTAAATATTTTTCAGAATTTCCTACATTATATATGCAATTATATCCTGAAAAATATTGCAAGATTTTAATTCCGTATTGCAATTATGACAGCAGTATTATTTTTTATAAGAATAATTACAAGTATGTAATCTTGCTTAGTCATAATAAGAATAAACTTGATTTCATTCATATAATTTGAGTACATTTTAGATAAAAATAAGTTACAATTCCAAATATGCGTTGACTTTACTACAATTTTGTAGTATCATTTTCTGTATAGGAATGTTAGTGTTACCTTGTTGTAATGCTGCAAAATGTGTGTTTTAAGAAAATGTAATATATTTGTGGATATACTATTATCAGTTGAGTAATTTGGCAGATACTCATTTTTACAGCAATCAATGTTGCTGTTTTTTGGCACGCACTTTTATTTAGATTTAGATTATGTAAACTCACATATTCGTTATTGTGAATGTACAGTATATGGAATTGGAGTGTAACGGTTTGGAAAAGTTTGTAGTAAACGGCGGTAAGCCGCTTTTTGGTGAAGTAAATATCAGCGGTGCAAAAAACGCCGCAGTAGCAATTATCCCGGCAGTAATCCTTTGTGACGAGCCTTGTCAGATTGAAAATATACCTAACATTAGCGATGTTTCACTTATCAGCAGAATTCTTCAGCAGATGGGTGCACAGGTAAGAAGAATTAATAAATCATCACTTTATATAGACCCGACACATATTTCAACTCACTCTGCAACAACAGAACTTGTAAGAGGTATGAGAGCATCTTATTACCTTCTCGGTGCTCTTCTGGGCAGATGCGGTAAAGCTCAGGTTGCTTTACCGGGTGGTTGTAACTTCGGTGTTCGTCCGATTGATCAGCATTTAAAAGGCTTTGAAGCTATGGGCGCAGTAACACAGCTTGTTGACGGCGCAATTATTGAGGCAGATGCTGATAATCTTCACGGTGAGCATATTTACCTAGATGTAGTATCTGTAGGCGCTACAATGAATATTATGCTTGCGGCATCTAAAGCCGAGGGTATGACTATCATTGAAAATGCCGCAAGAGAACCGCATATTGTTGACCTCGCTAACTTTCTTAATTCAATGGGCGCAGATGTAAGAGGCGCAGGTACAGATGTTATTAAAATCCGTGGCGTAAAATATCTCCACGGCATAACATATTCGATTATTCCGGATCAGATTGAGGCAGGCACATATATGTGTGCGGCAGCTGCTACGAGAGGTTGCATTACAGTAAATAACATTACTCCAAAGCACCTTGAATCAATTACAGCTAAACTCCGTGAAATGGGTGTTGTAATTACCGAATACGATGAGGCTATCAAAATTGACGCTACAAAGAATCCTTTAAAGCGTTGTAATATAAAGACTATGCCGCATCCCGGTTTTCCTACTGACTGTCAGCCACAATTTGCCGCACTTCTTGTAAGTGTACCGGGTACAAGCATTATAAATGAAAATGTATGGGATAACCGTTATCAGTATGTAAGTGAGCTTGTTAGAATGGGTGCACACATTTCTGTTGAAGGCAGACTTGCAATTATTGAGGGCGGATCTCCGCTTACAGCAGCTCCTGTAAAAGCTACCGATCTAAGAGCCGGTGCAGCAATGATTATTGCGGCACTTGAAATTAACGGTGTTACTGAAATTTCAAGTATCCAGTACATTGAGCGTGGCTATGAAGATGTAATTGAAAAATTCAGAGCATTGGGTGCTGACATCAAAAAAGTTTATTATGCAGGCGATAACGAAGACGAACTTCGTGCTTAATAATTAAACATAAAAATTTAACCGCTTGAGTTTTATAGCTCAAGCGGTTTTTTTCATAATAAATTAGATTATTTATCAAAATTCAATACTAATCGTTTGTGTAAATTATGGTTTAGCAAATTGTTTCGACAGGTAATTATAAAAGTTTGGTCGACCTTTTCAAAGGTCGTGGGTGTGGGCAAAGCCC
>ERZ773118.1288-NODE-1288-length-14846-cov-3.84213_pt1 | contig 14846 bp, 16 predicted proteins | sample MGYA00580562_ERZ773118 | MGnify/ENA primary metagenome ERZ773118 (study PRJEB29015, sample SAMEA2737878) | human gut metagenome | biome: human gut; feature: human-associated habitat; material: faeces | place: China | collected 2012 ... | reverse complement strand
CACCGATCCGGCCACGGGCCGGGAATACTACTGCCTGTTCTGGGAGGGGATCACCGAGGCGGAGTATGACTTTTCCGCCGGCTTCTGCGTGGCAGGGGAGGACACTGCGGCCTTCCTGGAGGACGCCCTGGACAGGCTGGGCCTGACCGAGCGGGAGGCCGACGAATTCATCATCTACTGGCTGCCAAAGCTGGAGGGCAACCCCTACAATCTGCTCTCCTTTCAAACGGAGGCGTACACAAGCTCCGCCGTTTTGACCATCGACCCGGCCCCCGATACCCTGATCCGGGTGTTCCTGGCGTGGAAGGGGCTGGACGCGCCGGTGGAGGTGGAGCCCCAGACGTTAACCGCGCCGGAGCGCGCCGACTTCACCGCCGTGGAGTGGGGCGGCGCGGAAGTGGATTGAAGACTGCGCTGAAAAGCCGCCGGACCTGACCGGGTCCGGCGGCTTTTTTACGGAATGCTTGCGCTTTAGGCCGGAATATGGTATCCTAAACTGTAAAAATATCGCCGGGCCTATGGGCATGGCGTGAGAGAAAACGAGAGAAAGAAGGCAAGATGATGTCCCATCAGACCGTGATTGTCCTGGATTTCGGCGGCCAGTACAACCAGCTCATCGCCCGCCGGGTGCGCGAGTGCGGCGTCTATTGCGAGGTCAAGCCCTACACGACCCCGCTGGAGCAACTCCGCGCTATGGAGCCCATCGGCTTCATCTTCACTGGCGGCCCCAACTCCGTCTATGAGGCGGGCGCGCCCAAGGCTGATCCGGCCATCTTTGAGCTGGGTGTGCCGGTGCTGGGCATCTGCTATGGCTGCCAGTTCATGGCCCACGCCCTGGGCGGCCAGGTCACCGAGGCCCACGAGGACACCGCCCGGGAGTACGGCAAGACCGAGACCTATTACGACACCGCCTGCAAGCTCTTCAAAGGCCTGCCGGAGCAGGGCATCTCCTGGATGAGCCACGGGGACTACATGGCCAAGGTGCCCGAGGGCTTCGCCCTCACCGCCCACTCTGACGCCTGCCCCAACGTGGCCATTGCCGACGAGAAGCGGGGCCTCTACGGGGTGCAGTACCACCCGGAGGTCAATCACACCGAGCACGGCGTGGACATGATCCGCAACTTCCTCTATGAGGTCTGCGGCGCCAAGGGCGACTGGACCATGGGCGACTACAAGGAGAGCTCCATCAAGGCCATCCGGGAGAAGGTGGGCGGCGGCAAGGTGTTGCTGGCTCTGTCCGGCGGCGTGGATTCCTCCGTGGCCGCCGCACTGCTGGCCGAGGCGGTGGGCAGCCAGCTCACCTGTGTGTTCGTGGACCACGGCCTGATGCGCAAGAACGAGGGCGACGAGGTGGAGACCGCCTTCTCCAAGTGGGACATCCACTTCGTCCGGGTGGACGCTGAGGCCCGCTTCCTGGAGAAGCTCTCCGGCGTCAGCGAGCCGGAGCGCAAGCGCAAAATCATCGGCGAGGAGTTCATCCGCGTCTTTGAGGAGGAGGCCAAGAAGATCGGCCGGGTGGACTATCTGGTGCAGGGCACCATCTACCCCGACGTGATCGAGTCCGGCGCCGGCGACGCCGCCGTGATCAAGAGCCACCACAACGTGGGCGGCCTGCCCGACTATGTGGACTTCAAGGAGATCATCGAGCCCCTGCGCCTGCTCTTCAAGGACGAGGTGCGGCAGTTAGGCCGCGAGCTGGGCCTGCCTGAATACCTGGTCATGCGCCAGCCCTTCCCCGGTCCCGGCCTGGCCATCCGGGTCATCGGCGATCTGACCAAGGAGAAGCTGGACACCCTCCGGGATGCCGACGCCATCTACCGGGAGGAGATCACCGCCGCCGGCGAGGACAAGAACATCAACCAGTACTTTGCCGTCCTCACCAATACCCGCTCCGTGGGCGTCATGGGCGACGGCCGCACCTACGATTACACCCTGGCGCTCCGCGCCGTCACCACCAGCGACTTCATGACTGCCGACTGGGCCCGTATCCCCTACGATGTGCTGGACAAGATCTCCACCCGCATCGTCAACGAGGTGAAGGGCATCAATCGTATCGTCTACGATATCACCTCCAAGCCCCCCGCCACCATCGAGTGGGAATAAAACGAAAAATCCGAAAAAGCCAGTAATATCAAGGCTTTCCGGACTTCGTTCCCGTGTTCTGATAAGGTTTTGATAAGATTCCACTGAAGTGCAATTATTCTGTGCTTCAAGTGGTTTGTGAGTAAAGAATAATTTCTTATTTCTCACAAATACCCATATTAACAAGTAAGCCCGTACTGATGGGATGTCAGTGCGGGCTTTTTGTCGTTCTTTTTTCAGTTATTCTGCGTCCTCTTTCAAGGCATTGATAAGCAGATCGCTGAGTTCCTGCGAGGGAACTTTAGCCCAACGCTGGGTGGTGTCCTCTGCCGGGAAGGTATAACGCCAATGGTCATACTGCTCCTTGCTGATTTCACCTGCTTTGAGCTTTTCAGCCTGGTCAGCCCATGCAGACAGCATTTTGAAAATGGATTCATTCATTGTTCGCTTGATTCCGTCAAAGACGATATGTATTTCCTCACCTTGCTTTTCTACTCTTATGCCATGAATGTCCTCAATGGCAAACAAAGTATGGATAAAGCCAAGATCACTGTCAATATCGGGGACTTTCAGCGCCAATGGAGAAACTTCCAGGATATCTGCAAGAGATTTTACCAGATCATCTTTGGGAGTTCTGGAGCCAGACTCGTACTGAGCCATGCGAATATCAGCAGTCTTTTGAGGAAACCCCACAGCCTGACCAAGCCATTTTTGTGTCATACCACGCAGATTGCGGATAAAACGGATTCTTTCACCGATTGCCATAGACTTTCGCTCCTTTTGAGTTGTTGACACAAGCATAGCATAAATGTTTAGTGAATGTCAAGATAACCTAAATAAAAAAGTTTAATATTTTCTCGAAAGCCTATTGACATAACGGAATTTGCTTAGTATACTAAGAACACGGACTTAAACTAATCTGTTTAATATGTAGAGAGGAGGATTCTTATGGAAAAGAAATTTATACGAGTAGATGAGGTAGCCAGAGAACTTGACATTTCAATAAGCCACGCATACAAGATTATGCACCAGCTTAACGAAGAACTGGAAGCGAAAGGTTTTGTTACCGTTTCGGGACGCCTCAACCGTCAGTATTTCAACGAAAGGCTCTATGGAGCAGAAAGGAGGGAAGAAGATGCCAGCATATAAGAACAAAGACAGTGGTTCGTGGTATGTAGTCACACAGTATACAGACTGGACAGGAGAGCGCAAACAGAAGTGTAAGCGTGGTTTCAGCACCCGCCGTGAAGCACTGGAATGGGAGGAAAAGTTCAAGCAGCAGAGTTCCGGAAACTTGAACATGAGCTTTGAAGCCTTTGTTGAGATCTATACCAATGACCTGAAAGCAAGGCTGAAAGAGAGCACTTGGCAAACGAAGAACAACATTATTCAAAACAAAATCATTCCCTACTTTGGCAATCGAAAAATCAATGAGATTGTCACAAAGGATGTGATTGCCTGGCAAAATGAGCTGCTTGCCTATCGAGACGAGAAGCACAAGCCCTATTCCCCAACCTATCTTAAAACGCTTCATAATCAACTGTCTGCTATTTTTAACCACGCAGTACGATTTTATGACCTACGCTCCAACCCAGCTGCGAAAGCTGGAAATATGGGGAGTGAGGAAAGTAAGGAAATGTTGTTTTGGACGAAAGAGGAGTATCAGAAATTTGCCGAGGTAATGATGGACAAGCCTATATCCTACTATGCCTTCCAGATGCTTTATTGGACAGGCGTCCGTGAGGGCGAATTGTTGGCTCTCACTCCGGCAGACTTTGACTTTGAACGGGGAACGGTGAAAATTAACAAGACCTATCAGAGATTGAATGGAAGGGATATGATCACACCACCTAAGACCAAACAAAGCAACCGTACCATTCAGATGCCTGAGTTCCTTTGCGAGGAGATGAAGGAGTTTTTCGGGATGCAGTATGGACTGAAAAAGAAAGATCGCATTTTCACCATTAACAAGAGCTATCTCCACAGAGAAATGGACAGAGGAGCAAAAGTAGCCGGAGTTAAGCGCATCAGGATACACGATTTGCGTCATAGCCATATTAGCCTTCTGATTGATATGGGCTTTTCAGCAGTAGCCATAGCCAATCGTGTAGGTCACAAAAGTGTGGAAATCACTTACCGATATGCGCACCTGTTCCCTTCCAAGCAAAAAGAAATGGCAAGTAAACTAAATGACATGAACAAAGGAGAGTGATTTTAATGTCAGCTAAAAATGTAGACAAACACAACCGCTTCCGCAGCATTACTGTAGGATTTCGAGTTTCACCGGAAGAGCAGGAGGAACTGAACCGAGCAGTAGCCCTGTCGGGACTTCCAAAGCAGGAATACTGTTACCGCAAGTGTATGGGGCGTGAAGTGGTGGTGCAGCCGAACCCAAGGGTTCACAAAGCCCTGAAAACCCAGATGGCAGCGATTCTCGCAGAGCTTGAACGCATCGCTACAGGAGAGAATATCCCAGAAGAGCTGCTGTCTACCATCGACCTGATCGCTGTCACCATGCAGGGACTGAAAGGAGAAAATGAAAATGACTGATAAAATAGAAAAGACTGCCCTGAACACATCTGTTGGCGCAGATGAGAGGCAGTCAATTCAAAAAACCACTGACAGTATTATACCCACTTCCAATCCGAAAATCAATGATCCCACTGAAAATTCCGAAGAAAGCTTTGAGGAAATGTGCCGAAGAATGCAGCGGCTCACCGATCCCCGTTATCTGCATACCATTACCCTGACAGAGCTTTTTCAAACAAGTTATACCAGCAGACCGCCCATTATCGAGGGGCTGCTCTATGCTGGGGCATATATCCTTGCAGGGGCACCAAAAATCGGTAAGTCCTTTATGGTGGCTCAAATCGCCTACCATGTCAGTACCGGACAGGATTTGTGGGAATATAAAGTCCATCAGGGAACAGTCCTCTACCTTGCGCTGGAAGATGATTTTCAGCGTATCCAGAGCCGTATGTTTATGATGTACGGTGTAGAGGATACACCCAACCTTCACTTTGCCACTACTGCCGGAAAGATTGGAAATGGACTGGATGAACAATTGGAAAACTTCATACGAGAACACTCTGACACCAATCTCATTATTATTGATACCATGCAGAAGATTCGGGAAGTTGGTGGAGAGGCGTACAGCTACGCCAGTGATTATGAAATCATTGGCAAGATTAAGCAGTTTGCCGATCAACACGGTATCTGTGTGCTGACCGTCCACCATACCCGGAAGCAGCAGGCAGACGATTCCTTCGAGACAATTTCCGGAACCACGGGATTGCTGGGCTGTGCGGATGGTTCGCTGCTGATGCAGAAGAAAAAACGCACGGGACTGGATGCTACCGTCAAGGTCGTGGGGCGTGACCAGCAAGACCAAATCCTCTACTTGAAGAAAGACCCGCAGACCCAAATCTGGAATCTGGAGAGATTGGAAAATGAACTGCATAAAGAGCCGCCTAACCCGGTTTTGGAAACGGTGGCAAAGATGGTAACAGAAGTTTGGTGTGGAAGCCCTACAGAGCTGGTTTCTTTCCTGCAAATTGATATGCAGCCCAACACCCTGACAAAGCATTTGAATGTTAACTCGGGGCGATTGCTATTGGAGCATAATATCCAGTATGAAAATACCCGTACCCATGCAGGGAGAAAGATTACGCTGACACCTGTTTCGGAAAAAGCGTGACGATAGTGTCGGTCGTGACGGTGATTTTGATGGTATGTAAAACACCGTCACCATCGTCACGACCGTCACGGAAAGGAAGGGATAGGAAATGAAGAATGTGCAAATCCCCTATGATCTGTTTATTGAACTTTTGCATTATCACCTTGTCCAGGAAGATGATTATGCAGAGGACATCCGGCGAAGTCTGGAAGAAAAGCTGGATGCTATGGTGCGGCATGAGTTGTATGTGAAATATAAGACCGCACCAACCGAGGAAGAACGAGAGAAGGCAAGGCTGGAATATTTGGACAGACGAGGCGTGCCTGAGAGTTTCCGATGGTAACAATCCCTTTGTCGGCAATAGACAGGAGCGTGGCACGCTCCTGTGAATGGCAGATAAGGGAAAGGTGGAAGCTGCCGCCCGGCGAAACCATGCAGGTGTCGAGAGGGACTGCCATAGGCAGAAAAGCCCCCGGCAGGGCGCAACAGCAGCTTTTGATGGACGGAACGGCTGTCGAAAGTGCTTTTGCGTTACTTTTGGCAAAAGTAACAAAACCCGCCGCTGCGGCGGTGAAAGAAAACCCGATTAAAGTATCTCTAAATGGGAGGTGATAGTGATGAAACGAACAATCAGTGCAATGTCCGGTGATGGTGTAGTTGCCCATAATCGCCGCACCTATATCGCAGAAAATGTTGATCAGACACGAACACATCTGAACATCGAATATTGCTATACACCTATTGAGCAGGCGTACCATGAGTTGTTTGATGAAGCGCAGGCTGAATACAATGCCAAGCAAAAACGAAAAGACCGCCGCATCGAAAACTATTACGAAAAAATCTGTAACGGAGATCAAGAAAAACCTTTTTACGAAGTGATTTTCCAAGTAGGAAACAAAGATGATATGGGGGCTGCCAGCGAGAATGGTGCACTTGCAAAAGAGATTTTGGATAAGTTCTATCACAGCTTTCTGGAGCGCAATCCTCAGCTTCATGTATACTCTGCTCATCTCCATATGGATGAGGCAACGCCACATCTGCACATCGACTTTATCCCATTTACTACTGGAAGCAAACGAGGGCTATCTACCCGTGTATCACTGAAACAGGCACTTGCCGATCAGGGCATCACCGGTGAAGGGCGTTCTCTGACAGAGCGTGATCTCTGGGTGCAGAAAGAGAAAGAATCTCTTGCGGAGATTATGCTGGAGCATGGTATTGAATGGGAGCAGAAAGGCGAACACAAGGAGCATCTGAGTGTTCTGGAGTTTAAGCGTGAAAAGCGCAAAGAGGAGCTTGCCGAACTGGAGCAGAGTATCGAGCGTGTACAGCAAAAGCAGGTTTCTATCAAGGCAGTGGAGCAGATTGAAACGAAACCACTTCCGTTAACTTCTAAGGTTGCAGTTGACAAAGAGGATTTTCAAAATCTTGTCACGGCAGCTCAGAAATTTGTGGTGCAGGAGAAACAGGAAAGCAGGCTGAAAAGGCTCCTTAAAGATGCAAAGAAAACCATTTCTGATTTGAAGGCAAAGGTTGACTCCCTGGTTGCAGAACTGGATTCTGTGAAGGGAGAGTTGGCACAATACAGATCCACCCGTGGGCAGCTTCGTACAACAGAACTGGAACAGGACAACGACTATCTCCGCCGAAAAATCCGCACCTATGAAGAGGTGATTTCTCGGAACAATCTGTGGACATATTTTTCTAAATATAAGGAAAAAGTTACCGTAAAAAAAGATACACGATAATTTCAAAAGTCGATTTCAAATTGCATCGAATCACTGCAGATAAATCATATTGCAAAAAAGAGATAGAGATGTTATATTTATGATATATATCTGCGGTGGAGGTGCTATAAATGAGTTTTAGTAATGATATAAAGAAGATCCGCCACAAATGTCTTATGAGTCAAATAGAGTTTGCAGAAGCATTAGGCGTGTCGTTCGCTACTGTTAATAGATGGGAATCTGGAAGAAGTAAGCCGAATTTCAAAACTATGAAGCTAATCGATGGTTTTTGCGAAACTCACGGAATCGACTTCGATGTAAGCAAGCAGTTAATGGAGGAAGAACAAAAATGATATATAATGTGATAGATCTGTTTGCAGGAGCCGGTGGATTGAGCCTTGGTTTTAAGCAAACAGGGCAAGTGAAAATAATTGCTGCCGCAGAAAACAATTTGAACGCTAGAAAAACCTACAAGAGAAATTTCAAACTGGCACGGTTGTATTCTGATGTGAGAACAATAGACTATGCAGAACTACAAGATACGGTTGGTTCTGTTGATATTGTGATTGGCGGTCCACCATGCCAGGGGTTCTCGAATGCAAATCGTCAGCACACTACGGTAATCAGCATGAACAACAGATTGGTAAAAGAGTACGTTCGTGCGATTTGCGAATTGAAGCCGAAAACGTTTGTCATGGAAAATGTTGCTATGCTTCGTTCTCAAGTTCATAGATTTTTTCTTGAAGAACAAGATCTCGATAATGAAAGAATCATGGCGCTTTCTTTGTCGGAAGATAAAATAGAAATTTTACCTAAATCTGTTAATTTTGAAAATTCGATTTCTTTCCTCGAAACAGCACAGAAAAAATTCGGATTTGCATGGGCTGAGGGCTTTTACAAGATCATTAACATTCTTTATCGATACCGGATCAATCCCGTTAAGTTTGACACCGCCCTTGAAAAATATCAAAAAAAGCTGATGACACAACTCGATGAGATTGTGCGTTTGACGAATGAAGTTCAAGAACTCAATGTTTTACAGCAAAACGATCAAAGAATGGCAAAAGCAATATTACAGTACATTGAAAAGAAAGATAATTTTGATGCTGTAATATTAGCAATTAGTGATTCTATCATCATGCAACGGGCTATAATGAAAATCAAAGAACTGACCGATAATGACATTCATATATTTGAATATAAAGAAGAAAACGGCAGTTTGGTTGCAGTAGTTAAGTCTTACCCTGTATTGGACTATATTAGAGCAATTTTGGAGAATGAGCCATATAATTATACATTAAGCGAAAATACGCTTAATGCAATCCACTACGGAGCACCACAACGGCGAGAACGTTTTATCATTGTAGGTCTCAAGAAGGAATTGAACACAAAGTATACTGCTCCTGAAATCAAATTTGCCGAAGGTAATTATAGAACTGTACATGATGCCATTGCAGATCTTCAAGATGTAATCCCTAGCACTGAAGTGACAGGAGACTATATTGAGCTTGAAGCACATCCTGATGCGACAGGGTTGGAAAAGGAGTTAAGAGGTCGAGCGCTATATAATCATATTATTACAGCTACCAGAGAAACAGCGATGGCGAGATTTAAGGCACTCAAAGCAGGTGAAAATTTCCATGATCTTGATCCAGAGCTTAAAACAACATATAGTAACGCAGCCCGTACGCAAAACACCATTTATATGCGCCTAAAGTATAATGAACCGTCTGGAACTGTTGTTAATGTTCGTAAATCCATGTGGATTCATCCTGAGCTGGATCGTGCTATTTCCATTCGTGAAGCAGCCAGATTGCAGACATTTCCCGACAGTTTTATATTCGAAGGAACGAAAGATTCTCAATACCAGCAGGTAGGTAATGCAGTACCTCCGTATCTGGCGAAAGCGATTGCAGACAGCGTTATCAGGATTTTGAATAATGCAATAGAATAAAAAATGGGTCACTCCGATTCTAAAAGAGTGACCCATTTACTTTATGCGGTTGTTGCTACAGGGGTTTTACAAATCTCATTTGCCTTAGCAAGAATCTTGTCGTGGATACGTTGCTCCGGCAGACAGTCCAAAATATATATGCCACCAAGTAAGTTGAGGTACTTAGCCAATTCACCGACAATGTTTGTGTCAATCGGTAATCCCTGTGCCTTGGCTTCTATTATCGCACTCAGGAAAGGACGGATAATAGTTGGATTGTTGGAAGTATTGCGCTCCAAAATATGCATGATATAGTCGGAGCTTTCGCATACGAATTTTGTAAGTTCCCAAGGATCGGAACGCTTCTCATCATATGTAAGACGCCCGATCCACCACAGTCTGGATAAAGCATTTCTCGTCAAAGAACGTCTGGCGCCAAAGCCGAAGAAAAAGTGTTGTTGCACATTGCCAACAGTACATTTTTTGTTAATGTCCCATCTGTACTTTACATAGTCCCAGAAAGGGCCAAGACACAGCCCTGCCCACAAACGCTCATCCGAAGCCTGAGAATCGGATAGAAAACGGAGATTTCCATAAATGCGTTTGACATTTTCTGCTTCTGTAAGGAAAGGCTTGTCCGCTGTCATATCCAAACTGAAATCTGGAATTTCAGCAAATTTTGTATCAGAGAACAATGCGTTTCCTAGTTCTTCCTGCAACCAGTCAGAGGAATCCTGCTTAAAATTATCAACCCAACTTTTGAGATTAGACTTGATAATATCGATGTTATCGTAGCTCACAAATTGTAGCTTCATTATTCGTCACCTCCTGCTGCACCAAAGCTACTTGTCAAAAATGTAAATGCATCCGAAACAGGATTATTTATCAGTTTTTGAGCAAGAACCAAGCAGTTTTGATTGCTGAATTCTTCACTTTCGATATAGCAGTCAAACTGCGTTAACAGCGCCTTTGATAGAACTTTATACCATAATGTGTCAGAATTCTCACTTCGATCCTGAATAGGTAGAGCTCTCAGTTCTTCCAAAACATATACCAGAGCAGGTACAACCGTGAGAGAGTTGAGAATAGGCTGTGCCAGAGGGGTAGTGCTCAGGGCTTTATAGCTATAAAAATCACTGAGAGGAAGTTTGATGATAATTTTACGCTGAGACATATCAACCAGCATTTGCTTACAGCTTTCGTCAGGATTCTTGCTAATATTGAAAATGGACGGTGTGTTTGCAAGATCATCAATATCTTTGGAAATATCCACCGTTACCATTTTACCTACAGCCATCACGCAACCAGCTTCAATATCAAAGGCAATCCCTTGATAATCTTCATGGAAGTCAGGGCTGGTGAAGCCTTTCAAATCATCGACTGCTACAACAAACGGACAAATTTGCAATTTCCCATTTACTGCCTTGTTCAACAGAGTGTATACCTCGCTGACCTTATCTGTTTGGACAACTGTACGGAAACCAGTCTGCGCACACTCCAAGTGGTAAACAAATTTTGCGACACCCTGCTTGATACAGTTCTGAAGGCTTTGGCAAGTAAGGGTAGCAAGGAAGTCGATACGCAGATCGTAACCATCACGCACGATATCAATGGCTACATCAAAAGACCCGTTTCCATAGTCGTTTGAATAAGAGGACAAGACCGGATACGGATATAATTTATACTTGATTTCCATACGCTTTCACCTCCAAAGAACAATAATCATGATAATCAAGCTGAATGTTGAGCCTGATAGCCTTTTTCTCTGTAAATACCAGATTTGTGATTCTGTTTTTTTCAAATTTCAAATCAGGGCATTCAGAACAAGAAGCAGCAATAATAGATGCTTCGTAGTTTTGAGATTCAGCAGACATAAATACTTCTAAAATACCATTTGTAGCAGAGGAACCAGGGGTAAATACAATGGTGTATTCGCCTTTTGTTTTGTTGCGAACCACGTTGCGAACACTGGTTGCAGAAATAGCGGACAGTTTTTTTCGGTGTTCTACAGGAACATTACCACCGCCATCGCCAGGATTAGCACCGCCGCCGTTGCCACCGTGACTGCCCTGACCTTGGCTACCACTACCACCTTCGCCGGGGAGGTCAGTAACAATAATATCGCCTTCCTCATCGTCTACAATAGTTTGTCCGGGATCTCCGGTCTGTGTCCCAGAAGGCTTAGGAGCGACTTCGGTCACACGGATTTTAAAATCTTTTATATTATCCTGCAGGGCTTCAGTGCGTTCTTGATTAGGGGTCTGATCAAAGTCACTGGCAGAAAGGTATTCGCCGACAGTCGGGTCAAGAGCTTCTTCGCTTTCATCATTCTTCATTTCATCCAAAGAAGCTTTTATAAAATGAAGCAATGTTTTAAGGAGACGCTTGGCTTTACTTTTGTTTTCAGCACGCTCTACTTCCCATTCAAGGTGTTGCGGATTTTCAAGATTACGAAGATAAGAGTTAATAGCATCTCCTTCGATGAACAGTGTACCAGCAAATGGAATCAAAGCATTGATATTACCCTTATCCTTGATTTTCATGCCAGTTTGACGGATCATGGCAACACGTCTACTAAAAGAAGGCATGATCATCAGTTTCAAGGTGAGCTTTCCAACGATTTCTGGATCGTCAGTAAGTTCTTTGGTGAAAGTTCTGGCCAACTTTTCATCCGTGAGTGTCTGATAATATTCATCGGCGTGTTCATTGAAGTATTCCTTGTGAGAAATCATCAAATCAGCCAGTGTATCCTTACTGATAATGATTCCATCGACATCTACAACCAAAGTACCATTATAAATAGCGTAAAGGAAACCATCCAGAACAGAAGCCACCATCTGGTTTTGCCATCCTCGATCCCCAGTAAAAGCTACGATATAAATATCAGTGCCGGAATCTTCAGCATTGCGGGAGTATGCGGGATCTAAGGAATACTGTTTATACGTAGGACTATTTTTCTCATTCCCATAGAATCCTGTTCCCTGAGTGATTTCCTTCTTTTTATTCTTAAAAGAAGTTAATCTTGAAACCCCCTGAGATGCACAAACGCCTTCTTTGTCACTGGTGCTATAGAAAACTGTTCTGATGGAAGAACAAGCATAAGGGGCAAATTTACCGATACCAAAAGAGCCACCGTTACTACCAGATTTATCGGATGCACCCGATGACTTAGTCAGATTGCACCAAGGCGAGTTGTACTCTTCACGAGAGCCAACCAAACCGGAAGTATTAAAGTCACTGATTCTTAAGCAAGTAATTGTAGGCTTATGCATCACAGCCAGAGCTTGCTTGAAGAAAGTTTTTGCTTTAGTAGATTTTTGCTGTGACCAAAAATCTAACGCACGATTAAGAGCGTCTTCCAGACCATTATAATCAGGGATTTTGCGGGGATCCAGCTCAAAGGTTTTGAACTCAATTCGGGTAGGCTCATTATTTTCAAGAGCTGCGTCTAAAGAATTCTGGCAAATTTCTCTCGCCAGAGACTTAATAGGAGTACCCTTGAAAGTTTCAACGCCGGAATCTGCTATACCAAAAATCTGGCCATAGTTGTTTGATGGAAAGTTCCACTTTTGTGTAAGATTGAACATATTTATCACCTCTTATGGTTGCTCAATGAAAATCTGGTTGCTTTCTGAGGTTCTGATTTTGTAAATTTCTTTTTTGCTTCTCGTACCTCTTGCTCAATTGCCTGGAAAATCTCATCAACTTCATCCTGCGTATATTCGTATACAGAAGTGTTTGAACAATTTCCAAGGAGTTGCAAGGTATCTATAATTTTATTTGTTCTGGCTTCAGCAAGTCTTACAAATTTGTCGTGTTTGCTTTCGTCAATCTTTTTTTTCATAGGAAATCCTCCTTCCTGTTTGATTATATAGTAACACCTAAACACTGAATGGTCAATAATATTTTTAAAATGTTGGATAATATATTAAAAATATTTATTTTTGAGAATCAGCAAAATATAAAATATTGATAATATTCGATAAATATATTTTGCTGCTAAATAGATAGCAAATTTTTTTCGATCAAAAAGTCTTGAATATTTTTATCATATTGCTTATAATAAAAATATAAGCTACTCAGAACAACTGCAACACACTCTCTGATGTGGTTTATCACTGCTGATAAGATTTTGATAAGTACCCATCGTATAGCTATGATAATATGGGAAATCGAAATAATCAGAATATCATGAACAATATTATCTAAACAAAATTGTTTAATATTAGAGTTCCTGCAACGAGTGGGAATAATTTCAGAGGCCCGGAAAAGCCTGAAATAACTGGGTTTTTGAAGGGTTAAGGCCCTCCGTGGCAACGATTTGGCAACACTTTTTCATTATTCATAAAAAGAGAGCTAACTGATTTTGATTAGTCAGTTAGCTCTCTTTCTTTTATATTGATTCTTCCGCTACATACTGGATCTGGATTTTCGAAATATCGTATTCCGCACCTTCATGTGAAAGACTTTCAACCCATCTTTTCATGGAAGGTAAAATTGCTTCTGGCGCGATAATTGCAAAAACACAGGTAAAGTTTCGATGCTTTAATGTTTCATAATTAGCCCCTGCTCTATATAAACGTTCAAGCGATGTTCTGAGCATTTGAATGGTTCGCGGTTGTTTCCAATATTTAATTTCATATATCAAATCGATGTTATCCATTGTTGATACGGCAACACCATCATACTCATATTTACCAATCTTGATATTGCGCAAAAAAGAATACCTGCGTTTTTTCCGAACAGGCCACTCATTTACAACCTTGGCAAAGTAACGATCTTCAATATCCAAGTGCTTGATTATTGCTGAATGCTCGGATACGTTTGCCTGCAACTCATTTTCTCTAACTTCCTCCGTTGTTTTCTCGAATATTTCAGAATTCTTCATTTTCTCATTCTCTAACTCATGTCGAATTCGATCTGCCTCTATCACTGCATCAAGATTCTTTTGAACTTTTTTCCAATTAGTTATTCCGGTAACTAACAGAATGATACCCGCAACAAACAATAATACGCAAGCAATAGGAAGAACAATAATCACTATTTTCCAAAGAAAACTTTGCTGTTGAAGTAGATTCTGCGAATATTGTGATAAACCGTCGAAGTCAATTTGGCTAATTAGGATTACATCATTGCTAAAAACGAAGTAAAGGACAACGAACGGCAAAGCAATAAATATAACGCCAAGCGATACCAAAAATTTATGGAGGCTATCATATTCTAATTTGTCCATATTCTTATCCTCCTTTACTCGCCTATTTTGTCATTAAAATCCTCAACGAGCATATCACTAAGCTCCTGCGAAGGAGTAACTTTATGCCAATATCCGGAGGTATCAAATTCGGGATAGTGATAACGCCAGCGGTCATAGTCCTCCTGAGTGATCTCACCCGCCTCCAGCATGGCGGCGGCCTGCTGCCAGGAACAG
>ERZ773118.1281-NODE-1281-length-14972-cov-7.08433_pt1 | contig 14972 bp, 10 predicted proteins | sample MGYA00580562_ERZ773118 | MGnify/ENA primary metagenome ERZ773118 (study PRJEB29015, sample SAMEA2737878) | human gut metagenome | biome: human gut; feature: human-associated habitat; material: faeces | place: China | collected 2012 ... | reverse complement strand
TGCGGCATGCGCGGGAGCGGCAATCTACCGGAAATCGGTCTTTGAGGAGATTGGATATTTTGATGAGGAGCATTTTGCATATCTGGAAGACATTGATATCGGATATCGTGCAAGGATTCATGGATATTACAATGTCTATGAGCCGTCAGCAGTTGTCTACCATGTGGGAAGCGGGACGAGCGGCTCCAGGCACAATGAATTTAAGGTGAAATATTCATCGAGAAATAATGTCTATCTGATTTATAAAAATATGCCGCTCCTTCAGATTTTATTGAATAGTCCATTTTTGTTGATTGGTTTCCTCGCAAAAACGATCTTTTTTACTGTAAAAGGATTTGGGAAAACTTACGTAAAAGGACTTGCAGAAGGAGTACGCCTTTCTCGAAATAATCGGGAGAAAAAGATTGTTTTCCAGAGAAAAAATTTTGACAGTTACTGGCAGATTCAAAAGGAACTGTGGAAGAATCTGCTTGTATATTTTCAATAGGAATATAAAAAGTAAAGGAATGAAAAGGCTGTTGCAGCAGAATATTTGCAAAATCGATGGGCGCCGGAGGCGTTTCAGGAAGAGGCAAAGAAAAGCTGCAATAGCCTTTTTTGTTTCGGTTAAAAAAATAAAATGCAACCTTTTCCGCTTGCGGCACGTCTAATAGTTGAAGAGAAAAATCATTTACAAGAAAAACAACGGGAGGAGGGGCAAATGTGATACAGCTTGTAAGAAGAGCAAAGAAAAAAGATGATCAGGCTTTTATAGAACTGATTGACCGATGCAAAGGGGATCTTTATAAAGTGGCGAGAAGTTATCTGAATAATGAAGAGGACATTGCGGATGCGATTCAGGAGACGGTCATAGATTGTTACGAAAAGATTGGAAGCCTCAGGGAGGCAAAATACTTTAAAACATGGCTGACAAGGATCCTGATCAATAATTGTAATGACATCTTAAGATGTGGAAGGAGGGAGTGTCCTTTGGAGGAAGCAGCACAGATCAGAGGAGAGAGCAGGGAGTTGGAGAGATGTGAGTTTGAGGACGTTCTGGATGCATTGGATGAGAAATATCGGATCATTCTTGTGCTGTACTATGGTGAGGGATTTAAAATACGGGAGATTGCACAGATCCTGGAATTGGAAGTGAATACCGTAAAGTCCAGGCTTTCTAGAGGAAGAAAGCAGTTTGAACACATGTATTGTATGGAACCAAGTATGCAGAGGGGGTAATGCAGATGAAGAAAGAATTTGATAAAGAAGTAAAGAAAAAACTGAGGGAAGAGGTAACCGTTCCGAAATGCGTAGATGAGGGAATCCAGAGGGCATATGATATGATCGGGATTTCCGGTGAGAAAAAGGTAATACGGCGAAGAAAGAGAATCTGGCCGGCAGCTGCGGCAGTTGCCGCGTTGACAGCAGGGATTTCCATTACAGCAGTAGCAGTGAATTATTATCTGAAAGTTCATCTGAAAGAAGAGGGACAGGTTCTGAAATATTATATTGAAGTGGATAAAGAACAGAAAGAAGCGCACCAGATTGAAGTGAATCCGACGTATCTTCCGAAGGGATTTGAAGCAGAACAGGTAGAAGAGGGGGCGCCAAAGAAAACCTACGGGACAGCGGAGGGAGATAGTATTTCCATTATCTCTTATAATGCGGCAGAACTTTATCGAATGTCGCAGCTCGAGGAGAATGTTTTTGTCGAATATCGGAAAGACAGCTATACCGCAGTCGAGGGAGAACAGAAGTTAGATCTGTTTACGAGAAAAAATGAGAAAGTAGACAGTGACAGGGAGATTACAGATGTATATCTGTTTAGTGAAGAAGAGGGATACGGAGTATGGATCTGGAGTGAGAGCAGTCTGGAGCAGGAAGAACTGGTGAAAATTGCAAACGGGCTGGAGATCACTGTCTTAGAGGAAACTGTGCCATATCCGTCTGAGGCGGAAATTGCAGAAGAACGGCAAAATGACAAAGATGCAGCCAAAAAAGCCGAAGCAGAGCAGGAGTATCGGAGCAGCAATGGGGTTTCAGAAGAATTGGTTTATCAGGTTGGCGAAGAAGTAAAAGACACAACGAGAGAGATGATGGCAGAGGCAGATCCGGATTATCTGAATGAGGTGGAGGATATCAGGTTTACTGTTCTTAGTGCAGAAGTGTCAGATACACTTCCGGCAGATACATTTTCGCAGCAATATTTTACAACAGATATGGAAAGCTGGATGAACGAAGATACGTCGCTAAAAGCACATCAGAGATATCGGCTTGGAGAAGAGGAAGGACAGACGACTCTTGATGCGCTGGCAGACAAAGAGGCAGAGACGGTGAATGCAAAGTATGTTATTGTGAAGATGAAAGTGAAAAACGCATCTGCATTTCAGACAGAGTGGAATAAGACAGAAGGGGTGTCGATCGCTCCGACGCTTACTGCGATGCATACAGGAGAAGAGGGAAAGCTTGTGTATCCGCAGGAAACATTCTGGTCGGCAAATGAAGGATATGATCTCCAATGGGGAGCAGAAAGAGGAGGATCATTCCCAATTTATTTTGACAAGCCATATTTTACAGAGGGAATCAAGGGAGTAAAATCAAGGCTGTTCTGTCCGCTTGCCCCGGGGGAGGAAATGGAATATACATTAGTCTATGTGGTAGACGAAGATCAGCTTTCAAATATGTATCTGCATTTTTATCCGCAAAATGAGATAGAGATAAATGGAGAGTATCTGACAACTCCGTATGTGGACATCAGCCAGTAAAGAAAGCAGACAGAAATCTGAATGAAAGATTCAGATGACAAAAAAGAACTTGTGTGGATGGGAGAAAAGAAAGAAAAATCTCCATCGCATAAGTTCTTTTTTGTTACAAAAATATTACAAAGACTACACTTTTTCTTGTGATTTTTAAAACTTTATTGTATTATATATAGGATAATGGAAAAAAATAGATATAGAATCAAATGAAATAAACAATAGATGAGAAACGGGTGAATGAATTTTGATCAAAGATAATCAGAAACATTTTAACCGGATGCATGTTGTGCTGGATGCATGTGTGATTATTTTTTCTTATGTTCTGGCATGGTATCTTCGGTTTAAGAGCGGACTGTTTCAGCAGGATCCGTGGTTTTTATCTCTTCATGAATATATGGGAGCACTTCTCTACATTGTTCCGGGCTACTTAATGTTGTATTATTTATTCCAGCTTTATACGCCGAAGCGGGTACGTGGACGGAGACTGGAAGCATGGAATATTCTGCAGGCAAACACGATCGGGTTGATGGTGTTCACATTCGTGTTGTATATTATAGAGCAAGCAAACTTTTCCAGAAAAATGATCGCGATTTTTTTCTGCGTGAATATTGTGACAGAGATTTTTATGAGAAATCTTGTGCGGCATTTTCTGCGGGATATGCGGAAGCGCGGTTATAATCAGAAACATATGATTTTGATTGGATATAGCCGGGCAGCGGAGCAATATATTGACCGGATCAAGGCAAATCCAGAGTGGGGATACACCATCCGGGGAATTCTGGATGACAATCAGCCGAGAGGAATGGAATATAAGGGTGTCAAGGTGATTGGTACGATTGAAAATCTAAAGATCATCCTGCCGCAGAATCGTTTGGATGAGATTGCGATCACACTTGGAATTAATGAGTATTCCAAGTTGGAATCCATTGTTGCAATGTGCGAAAAATCAGGAGTGCATACGAAGTTTATTCCGGATTATAATCACATCATTCCGACCAAACCGTACACGGAGGATCTTTTGGGACTTCCGGTCATCAATATCCGCCATGTACCACTCAGCAACACATTGAACCGATGGATGAAGCGATTGATGGATATTTTCGGAGCCATCGTCGCAATTATTTTATTCTCTCCGGTCATGCTGCTTGCAGCAATCCTTGTCAAGACGACATCAGAAGGACCGCTGATTTTCAAGCAGGAGCGTGTGGGACTTCACAACAGACCATTTTATATGTATAAATTCCGATCAATGGTTGTACAGGATAAAGCAGCAGAGAAAGGAAAGTGGACCGTCCAGAATGATCCGCGCGTGACACCGATCGGCAAATTTATGAGAAAGACAAGCATCGACGAACTTCCGCAGTTGTTCAATGTCCTGAAAGGTGAGATGAGCCTTGTGGGACCAAGACCGGAACGACCGTTTTTTGTAGAGAAATTTAAAGAAGAGATTCCGCGCTACATGGTCAAACATCAGGTACGCCCGGGGATTACTGGGTGGGCACAGATCAATGGCTACCGGGGGGACACTTCTATTATGAAGCGAATCGAATATGACTTGTATTATATTGAAAACTGGACTATCGGGTTGGATATTAAAATATTGATTTTGACGTTCTTTAAAGGCTTTATCAATAAAAATGCATATTAGTAAGGAGATTATAGATGGGAACAAAGAGACCGTCCGGGAGACGATATCCGGAAGATGAAAGAGAGATGAGAGCAGCAAGATCCGCTTCGGAGCGGAGACGACTTGCACTGGAGGAGAAGAGACGGGCGAAGAAGAAAAAGAGGAGAAGAAGAATCGGTATTTTAGTAGCTGAAGTGATTATCCTCAGTGTATTGTGTGTTTTTGCATATGCGACAGTAAAGATGGACAAGCTTGATTTCAATTTTCTGGATGAAGATAAGCTGGAAGTATATAAGGACACCGGACCGTATACAAATATAGCGCTGTTTGGTCTTGACGCCAGGGAAGGTGAGAGCATTGAGAGCGGTGTGCGAAGCGACAGTATGATGATCGCCAGCATCAATAATGAGACGAATGAGGTAAAAGTCGTTTCTATTTTCCGAGATACACTGTTAAAACAGCAGGACGGTACGTTTGACAAGGCGAATGCGGCATATTCGTATGGAGGGCCGCAGGAGGCGATTGCACTTCTGAACCGAAACCTGGATCTGGATATTAAAAACTACATGAGTGTGGATTTTAAGGCGCTCTCTGATGTGATCGATGCACTCGGCGGAATGGAATTGGAACTGACTGCAGAGGAAGTCGTACATATGAATAATTACTGTGTGGAAACTTCAGAAGTGACTGGCAAAGATTACGAGAGAATCGAGCCGGAAGTGGCAGGAACTTACCATTTAAATGGTGTGCAGGCGACATCCTACGCCAGAATCCGTGCCACGGCGGGAGGAGATTACAAGAGAGCGGAGCGCCAGCGGCTTGTGATCGAGAAGATTGTAGAGAAAGCACAGAAGGCAAATTTAAAAACATTGGATAAGATTATAGACGTCGTATTTCCGCAAGTATCCACGAGCTTTTCTTCTAAAGATCTGATTGGGATTGCAGCGAATGCACTCTCTTATCAGTTGGGAGAGACACAGGGATTCCCATATAGTATTGCAGATACAGATGTAGTGGATGGATATGAAGGCTCTTATGTAGTTCCTTCAGATTTTGACGGGGATGTCAAAAAGCTGCATGAATTTTTGTTCAATGAGAAAGACTATCAGGTATCGGATACGGTCAAGGAAATCAGCCATGAGATTGACGTGATGTCAGGAGCAATTGTGGAAGATGGATATACCGATGAGTATGGGACCGATGAAGGATATTCGGAAGAACCATACGGTGGTTATGAGTCTGACGGTTACGAGACTGATGTTTATGAAAGTGAAAATTACGAAGGCTCTTACTAAGAAGAGAAAAAGAGCAGGAAGACAGGGGACACAAGTGTAATAATGTTAGAAGAAAGAAGAAAAAGAGCTGATGTCATTATTCCGGTCTATAGGCCGGATGAAAAATTAAAAAAACTGTTGGAAGGGTTAAGAAAACAGACGCATTTGGCAGAGCATATTTTTCTGATCCATACAAAGACAGAGGGAGTCTCGTTAGAGTGGTGTAAAGAATACGAAACAGTACAGGTTATAGAAATCAGGCCAGAAGAGTTTGATCATGGAGGAACAAGACGGATGGGCGCAGAACTGTCTGACGAGGAATTCCTGATTTTTATGACACAGGATGCAGTGCCGCAGGATCAGTACTTGATCGAAAAACTGATGGAACCTTTCCAAGACCAAAAAGTCGGAGCAAGTTATGCAAGGCAATTGCCGGATAAAGACTGCCGGATGGTGGAACGCTATACGCGAAGCTTTAATTATCCACAGGAAAGCAGAATAAAAACGATTGAGGATGTGGATAAACTTGGAATTAAGACGTTCTTCTGTTCAAATGTATGTGCCGCTTATAAAAAGTCAGTTTATAAAGAACTGGGGGGATTTGTACCGCGGGCGATCTTTAATGAAGATATGATTCTGGCAGGGACAATGATAAAGGCAGGATATGGCATCGCATATGCGGCGGATGCAAAAGTAATCCACTCTCACAATTACAGTGGGAGACAGCAGTTTCACAGAAATTTTGATCTTGCAGTTTCGCAGAAAGATCATCCGGAGATTTTTGCTGGGATCTCATCCGAGAGCGAGGGAATCCGCCTTGTGATTTCAACAGTCAAATATTTGCTGAAAAATAAGAAAGGGATGGAAATTCCCGGTCTGATTGTACAGAGTGGGTGCAAGTTTCTGGGATATAAACTGGGGCTGCATTATGAGAAGCTGCCGGAATGGCTTATTTTGCGCTGCACGATGAATAAAACTTACTGGAAATCACAAAAAAACGCATAAAGTCATTGTAGTTCGCTGATAAGTGCGATATGATAAAAGATAGCTTACGGATAAAAACATAGAAGAACAGTTGTAGGAAAAGAAGAAAGGATACAATTATGACACAGAGACAGTCAAGAAGAAGACGTGCAAGGAGAAGACGGAAGCATGGATTTTCCACATGGTCACTGGGAAAGAAGATTTTATTAGTTTTTGTCATTGCATTGCTTTTGATGATCACGGTAGGTGTTGTCTATGCGGCAGATAAGCTTGGCAAACTTGAGCAGACGAAGCTGGACACAAAGAAATTGAGTATTTCAGATGAAATTGATCTTGGAGATGGATATACGAATCTTGCATTGTTTGGACTGGATTCCAGAGATGGGGAGTTAGGCGAAGGTGTCAGAAGTGACAGTATTATCATCGCAAGTCTGAACAATAAAACAAAAGAGATTAAGATGGTTTCTTTATACCGTGACACGCTGTTAGAACTGGAAGACGGAAGCCTGAACAAAGCGAACTCGGCATATGCATTCGGAGGCCCAGAAGAAGCGGTCGCGATGATCAATAAAAATCTGGATCTGAATATTGAGGATTATATTGCAGTGAATTTCAACGCACTTGTCGATGTCATCGATGCACTTGGCGGCATGGATGTGACATTGTCTGATGCGGAAGTAGTGCATATGAATAATTATTGTGTGGAGACTTCGGAAGTGACAGGAAAGTCTTATACAAAGATTGAACCAGAAGTTGCAGGAACGTATCACCTGAATGGAGTGCAGGCGACATCGTACGCACGTATCCGCTACACAGCCGGAGGAGATTTTGAAAGAACAGAGCGTCAGCGTTTTGTCCTGGAACAAATAGCGGAGAGCGCAAAAAAGGTAAGTTTTTCTTCGTTGAATTCCATCATGGATAAAGTATTCCCTCAGGTGGCAACAAGTATGGAACTTGGGGAAATGTTAAAGTATGCCAAAATAGGAACCAGTCTTAAGATTGGCGCTACGAAAGGATTCCCGGAAGCCAATACGAGTGATACATTAAGTGGTGTCGGAAGTGTAGTAATTCCAGACAGTCTGATCCAGAGTGTCAGAGAATTGCATGAATTTTTATTTCCGGATCTGGAGTATGAAGTGTCTTCCACTGTGACCGCGATAGATGAAAAAATAAGAAATAAATCTTTGGACCGTTCGGATGGATCTGATTTTGTGGAAGATGAAGTAAACTTCTATTCGGAACCGCAGTATTATGAGTATGGAAGTCCGGAACAGGATGTATGGACTGGCGGAGAGACTCAGACACCAGATTATGGAACAGGAGATTCTTCGGGAAGTATCGAGGGATCAGGAACTGGAGAATCAGGTTTGCCGGGAGGTGACGGAACCATTTCACCGGACGGAGGTGGAAGTGATCTCGGCGGTGGAGATGTAGGAGACAGTATGGGAGGCGGAGAGACTGGCGGTGTTGATACCGGAACCGGTCAAGAGATGACGCAATAACAAGAAACATACGATAAAGAGGATAAGAGGATGAAGATAGCAAAGAAAACAGCAGCATTTTTATTGGTATTATTTCTGGGAATCCAATGTATGCCGTTGACTGCACTGGCGGCGGACGGAACATTGTCATTCTCAGATCCTACTGCAAAAGCAGGAGAAACGATAGAAGTAACTGTCAAGATCAACACAGCAGAGGGACCGATCGGGGATGGTCAGGTACAGGTTACCTATGATCCGACCTATCTGGAATTTGTCAGTGGAGTCAATGCGACTGGAGAAGCAGGAACGATTACGCTTTCTGCATCTGGAAATGGAACAGATTCTGAACTCGCATACAGCATGACCTTCAAGGCTTTGGCAGAGGGAGAGACAACTTTGCAGGCAGTGGGATATACAGCGTATACGTTTGGCGGTGAAGAATTGAATCTGACACTTGGGACATCTGCGGTTAAGATTGAAGCGGGAGATGGCACACAGCCGGCCGCTGCACAGCAGCCAGGCACACAGACTATGATTGAGCTGGATGGAAAGCAGTATTTTATTGCAGACGATATTCCAGAAGCGCTGATCCCGGAAGGATATGAGAAGAGCCAGCTCACATATGAGGGAAGCCCACATACAATCCTTGTGCATACCGGAAGCGGTCAGAAGATGATTTATTTGATGGATACGCAGGGTGAGGGAAACCTGTTTTTATATGATAGTGAGACAGATCATTTCTCTGCGTTTGAAAAGATAGACTTATCAAGTGATTCGTATATTTTGATCACAGATGACAAAGAAAGTGCAAATATTCCGGAAGATTATGAGGAAACAACAATTCAGATCAATGGGAAAGTATTTCCTGCATGGCAGAATGTAGTTGACACAAAATTGGCTGATTTCTGTCTGGTATATGCAGTGGATAATGCTGGTAAAAAAGGGTTATACCAGTACGACAGCACACAGAAGACCTACCAGAGATTTCTTCCTCCAACGGCAGAAAAAGAGAAACAAGATGGTTCTGTTGCAAATAAGGTGACAACATTTGTAGAGGAGAATCTTCCGAAAATCATGGTAGGGGCTTGGGGAGTTTTCCTGATGATGTTGCTGCTCATTGTGATCCTTGCTGTAAAACTTCGCCATAGAAATGAAGAACTGGATGATTATTACGATCAGGAATATGACGAAAATCCGCGTGCAGCGAGAGGGTTCTCGTCAGAGGATTATGATGAGTCCGACGACGATGACTATGATTACGAAGAGGATTATGACGAGTCTGACGAAGATGACTATGATTACGAAGAGGATTATGACGAGTCTGACGACGATGACTATGATTACGAAGAGGATTATGATGAGTCCGAGGAAGATGACTATGCTTATGAGGATGCTTATGACGAGTCCGAGGACGATTATGAAGATGACTATGATTACGAAGAAGACTATGAGTCGGAAGATGCTTATGATGATTTGTTAGACTATTATGATGATGACGATGATTATGAGTTGGAGCGGGAGATTCTGGACGAGGATGAAGGATTTTTCGATAAGAGAAGCGGTAAAAAAAGAGGAATCGATTTAATCTAACCAGTAGTGTAGAAAGAAAAGTTTCAATGAAAGGGGAGTACGAATCATGAAGATGAAGAAAGTAAAAGCAGTTTTAGCAGCATTTGCGCTGATTGCTATGATGCCGTTTCAGGTAATGGCAGCAGATGGAAGTATTATGTTTTCTGACCTGACAGAAGAAACGGGAAGAAGCGTAAAGACAGGTGAGACGGCTGAAATTAAATTTGCGGTAGCCTCTACAGCAGGTGCAATTGGAGAGGCCAATGTCACTTTGACTTATGATGCCAGCGCGCTGCAGTTTGAGGGCGCAGAAGGTGTCACAGAGGGAAGTGAAAAAGGATCGCTGGTCTATACGGGAAAAGGGGATGGAACAGTAGCAGAATTAAGAACAACTCTGAAATTTAAAGTATTAAAAGCAGGAGATTTGTCGATCCATGTCGCATCTTACCAGGTGACCTCCAGTGTGGGAGCACAGCTGACTGAAGTGGAAACAGGAAGTTCTGCAATCACAGCACTTCCAGGGGAGACAGAGGTGGCAGAGCAAACTGGCAGCGAACAGCAAGGACAGACGACAGGAGAAGCAATTGAGATTTCAGATACATACAAGATCACGCTTCTCACAGAAAAGCCGGATACAGAACTGCCGGAGAATTATGTAGATACAGAATTGACATTGAATGGAAAATCTTATCCGGTATGGCAGGATGAGAATAAATCTTCTTATTACATCGTCTATGCAGAAAACAGTGATGGTGAAAAACAGTTATATCAGTATGATTCAAAAGAGGGAACTTACCAGAGATTTATTGCGCCGGAGACAAAAAAAGACAGCGCATCGGGAATCAAAGGGAAGATCAAAGGTGTGTTGGAAGGACATCTGATGCAGGCAGTTATCGGAGTGGCTGCGGTTGTCGCATTCCTTCTTCTGATGGTGTTGATTCTTGCAATTAAATTGCACAGACGCAACCGAGAACTGGATGAGATGGAGCTGTTCGGTATGCAGGAAGACGATGATTTTGAAAATGACTTTTCAGACTATGAAACAGATGCTGATGAGGCTGAGTTTGATGACGATTATGATGAATATGAAGAGGATGATTACGAAGAGGATTACGATGACGAAGACGACTTTGATGATGAGGACGACTTCGAGGATGACTTTGATGATGAGGAAGATCGCTCTAAGACATTTTCCATGGACTTCATTGATCTTGATTAAGAATACATTTTAGTATGGGAATCTAATACTGTGCAATCATGACAGGATAAAAGCTGTTGTGGAACAAAAAATTATGAAAATGTGTGCATAGATAAAATCTGTGAAACAGTTTTCTAGTGTAATTTTGTTCTGCGGCAGCTTTTCTATTTGAGAAAATGCTTTACAAAATTCGATATTCTTGCTACAATACAACACGAAAATGCAAAAAAAACGGATGTTTGTGCAAAAGGAGGACTTATACCATGTGTGGGATTGTAGGATATATAGGAAATGAACAGGCGGCACCGATACTGTTAGATGGATTATCCAAGTTGGAATACCGAGGATATGATTCTGCGGGGATTGCTGTCTATAACGGAGCGGAGATCGCAGTTGCAAAGTCTAGAGGAAGATTACATGTGTTGAGTGAATTGACACAAGAGGGGAAAAGTCTTCCGGGGACAAGTGGGATTGGGCATACGAGATGGGCGACACATGGTTCACCATCGGATCAGAATGCACATCCACATGTCAACAAGGAAGAAAGTATTGTGGTAGTACATAATGGAATTATTGAGAATTATTTGAAACTCAAGAAGAAATTAGAGAAAAAAGGATATGAGTTCCAATCGGAGACAGACACGGAAGTGATCGCGCATCTTTTGGATGATTATTACAAAGGCAATCCGTTGGAGGCCATTACAAAGATCATGCATCGAATGGAAGGCTCTTATGCACTTGGAATTTTGTTCAAAGATCATCCGGGAGAACTTTACGCTGTGAGAAAAGACAGCCCGCTGATTGTAGGGCGTACAGACGGTGGAAATATCATTGCATCTGATGTTCCCGCTGTCTTGAAATATACAAGAGATGTGGTGTTTATTGAAAATGAGGAGATTGTAAAGATGACAAAAGAAGAACTGTCATTTTTTACAGCGGATGAAGAAGCAATTGAGAAAACAACAACAAGAATTGAGTGGGATGTAGATGCGGCAGAAAAGGGCGGATATGAGCATTTTATGCTGAAAGAAATGTATGAACAGCCAAAAGCAATTACAGATACTGTTGCACCGAGGATCAAAGAAGAACAGATTGTGATTGAAGAATTAGGTATGAGTGATGAGGAAATCAAAAGCATTCAAAAAATTATGATCGTTGCCTGTGGATCGGCATATCACGCAGGTGTTACGAGCAAGTACATTTTTGAAGGGCTGGCAAGAATTCCGGTAGAGGTAGATGTTGCATCGGAATTTCGATATCGGGATCCAATCCTTGGAGACGGTACACTTGTACTGATCATCAGTCAGTCAGGAGAAACGGCGGATTCACTGGCGGCATTGCGCGAAGCAAAGAGAAAAGGAAGTAAGGTACTTGGGATTGTCAATGTTGTGGGAAGTTCGATTGCAAGGGAAGCGGACAATGTGATGTATACATGGGCAGGACCGGAGATTGCAGTCGCTACTACGAAGGCATATTCCTCTCAGCTTGCAGCACTGTATCTTCTTGCAATGAAATTTGCGGGTGTGAGAGGAAAAATAGCACCAGAATTACAGAGAGAAATGTTGTCAGATTTAAGAAAACTTCCGGAACAGGTAGAAGTACTCTTAAAGCAACAGGAGAAAGTTCAGAAATTTGCAAACAGATATCTGGCTGCAAAGGACATATTTTTTATCGGGCGTGGAATTGACTATGCGATTTCGATGGAGGGATCCTTAAAGTTAAAAGAGATTTCCTATATCCATTCAGAAGCCTATGCGGCAGGAGAATTGAAACATGGAACGATTTCTCTGATCGAGGAAGGAACACTTGTGGCAGCGGTATTGACACAGGAAGATCTGTACAAGAAAATGATCAGCAATATGGTTGAGGTAAGGACGAGAGGTGCTTTTGTTCTTGCAATTACAAATGAAGGCAATACGGAAGTAGAGAGAGCCGCCGATTACGTTCTCTATATCCCGAAAACAAATAAATACTTTACAAATTCACTTGCGATCATTCCGCTGCAGTTATTTGGATATTATGTGTCAGTCGGAAGAGGGTGCGATGTGGATAAGCCGAGAAATCTCGCGAAATCGGTGACAGTAGAATAAACAAGATCTAAAAACACTTTTTTTTAACGAAGAGAACACAATTCCATCACAAATATCGCTTATACTGATAATCACAAAAGCGAAAGAATATGTGAAAAGGAAGGGAGACTTGTTTATGGATAATCAATATAATTATAATACACCAAATGATCAGTTTCAAAATCAGGCAACGGGGAATGGAGGACCGGATTTTCATTTCGGACAGACAGACCCGGATTTTTCTCACAGAAAAAAAGAAAAGAAACCGCGAGATCATAAAAAAGCAGCGAAAATTGCAGGAGGGCTCTGTTTTGCAGTTGCATTTGGCGTGATTGCAAGTGCGGCGTTTCAGACAACAAATTTCGTGGGAAATGCTCTTTTCGGAGAAAAAGTAAAGACAGAAAAATCTTCTGAGAAGAAGGTCGACAGTACATCTTTGACAAGAACATCAAGCACAGTGACATCTGACGTGTCAGAAGTAGTAAACAGTGTGATGCCGTCGGTTGTATCTATCACAAATATGAGTGTACAGCAAGTACAAAGTTTCTTTGGAGGAACAAGCAGTCAGGAAGTACAAAGCAGCGGTTCAGGAATCATTGTCGGACAAAATGACACAGAACTTTTGATCGCGACAAACAATCATGTTGTGGAAGGAAGTACAACATTGACTGTCAGCTTCATCAATGAGTCAAGTGCAGAAGCAAAGATTAAAGGAACAGATGCATCAAGAGACCTTGCAGTCATTGCGGTTCCACTGGAGAACATCGAAGAAGAGACGATGGGAGAAATCAAAGTAGCAACCTTGGGAGATTCCACAAAGCTTCAAGTAGGGGAGCCGGTAATTGCAATTGGAAATGCACTTGGTTATGGACAGTCAGTGACAACAGGAATTGTCAGTGCATTGAACAGACAGATTGATATGGAAGGATTTGATGCAGAATTGATTCAGACAGATGCTGCAATCAATCCGGGAAACAGTGGTGGAGCCCTTGTCAATGCGAATGGAGAGGTGATCGGAATCAATACAGTGAAAGTAAGCAGCGATGCGGTAGAAGGAATGGGATATGCAATTCCAATTTCTGATGCAAATGAGACGATCACAACTTTGATGAACAAAGAAACAAGGGAGCAGGTACCGGAAGATGAGAGAGGATTTTTAGGAGTTGAAATCACAAACGTGGAGGCAGAAAGTGCCGAATTATACGGTATGCCGACCGGTGTTTATATCAGAAATGTCATCGAAGGAACCGGAGCGGAGAAAGCAGGACTTGTGCGTGGCGGAGTCATTACAGAGCTTGACGGAAGCAGTGTAGACAGTATGACAACACTCCAGAATTTACTTTCTTACTACCGTGTGGGAGAAACTGTGACACTGACGGTAGAGATGCCGGGAAAAGACGGTTCATATGAAGAAAAAGAAGTGGAAGTTGTCTTGAGTGAAAAGCAGACTGAAACAGCAATTCCAAAGAGATAGGAAAAGAAGATAATAAAAAAGAGCATCCTTCAGAAAACGAAAACATTTCCATGAATGGTTTTCTTAGAAGGATGCTCTTTCTCTTTTAGAATGTTATTCAGTGTCGCACTTGAAGCAAGATTTCATATCAAATTCAGGATTGAACGCATAGAAGTTTTTGCTGTCCAAATGATCTTGAACGATTCGGAGACTTTCGCCGAAACGCTGATAATGAACAATCTCACGTTCCCGTAGAAAACGGATTGGTTCGCAGATTTCAGGATCTTTCACCAACCGGAGAATATTGTCGTAAGTGGTTCGAGCTTTCTGCTCTGCGGCCATATCTTCATGGAGGTCAGTGATTGGATCCCCTTTGGATTGGAAATAAGTTGCAGTCCAAGGTGTTCCTCCGGCAGACTGAGGCCAGAGTGCGAGAGTATGGTCGACATAATATTTGTCAAAGCCAGATTCTTTGATCTGTTCCGGAGTCAGATCTTTCGTCAGTTGGTATACGATTGCGCAGATCATTTCCATATGAGCAAGCTCCTCGGTACCTATATCTGTCAATGTTCCGATTAC
>ERZ773118.1280-NODE-1280-length-14984-cov-3.15868_pt1 | contig 14984 bp, 18 predicted proteins | sample MGYA00580562_ERZ773118 | MGnify/ENA primary metagenome ERZ773118 (study PRJEB29015, sample SAMEA2737878) | human gut metagenome | biome: human gut; feature: human-associated habitat; material: faeces | place: China | collected 2012 ... | reverse complement strand
AGTCCACGGTCCAGACGGAGGTCCTTCCTGCCGCGGAGGATGGCGGTACAGCCACGGCCCAGGCGGTTACTCCTGCGGCCCGGGAGAGCGGCGCGCAGACCCCGACGGACGCTGGAGAGACGGCGGGCCGTCCGGCCGGCGGGGAGCAGGAGCTGCCCGAGCTGGACAGTGTGCAGACGGAGGAGGCGGCGCAGCCGCTCTTTGACCGGACAGAGCACATGCCGGTGAAGGTGGGCGAGGCGGATACCCTGGACGCCACGGTGCCCGATTTTGCTCCTAGGCTGGCAAAGGCCATTACCGAAGCGGAGCAGGAGGGAGCCAGGCATGTCGAGCTGAAGCTGGCGCCCGAGCATCTGGGAAAGCTGTCTGTCGAGCTGACGCAGGGGAAGGACGGTGTACTGCACATCGTATTCCACGCGGAGAACGAACAGGCCATGAAGCTGCTTCAGGAGCACTCCGCGACGCTGGTATCCATGCTGCACGGCAGCCACAGCGGCGAGATCCAGGTGGAGGTGCCCCGGCCCCAGCAGGGAGAGCAGCCCTGGCAGCAGCCGGAGCAGCAGCCCGGACAGCAGCACGGCCGCAACCCACAGGAACAGGGACGGCAGCGCCAGAGTACAGAGGACTTCCTGCAGCAGCTTCGGCTGGGCTTGCTGGGCGTAGAAGCGGAGTAACAGAAAAAGGAGTAGCACGCAATGAGCAGTGAATTTATGCCGATGGCGCTGGACAGTCTGGCCCGACAGCAGAGCGCGCGGGCTGCCGGCAGTGGTGCGAGCTCCCGCATTACGGAGGAAGAGCTGGAGGAGCTGGGCATTCCGGTAAACAAGCCGGGAGAGAACGACATGGGCCTGGACTTTAACGACTTTCTCCAATTGATGGTGCAGCAGCTTCAGAACCAGACCATTGACAACACCACGGATACCGGCGAAATGCTTAACCAGCTTGTGCAGATGTCCACCGTACAGATGCTGTCCAGCGTTAAGACCGGACTGGAGACCCTGGTGGATGCCAGCACCCTGACCTATGCGGCCTCCCTGGTAGGGAAAACCGTCACGGTGGGCCAATATGACGAAGACGGGAAGCTCCAGGAGATTGAGGGAGTCGTGACGGGCACCGGAAACTATCAGGGGGTACCCGTGATCTTCGTGAATGACGAGATGTATCCTTTGAATTCCATCATGGCGGTGGGCAAGCTGCCGGAGATTCCGGAGGAGCCCGAGGGGCCCGGTGAGGGCGGTGACGGCGACGGAACGGGAGAAGGCGGAGAGAATCCGCCGGAGGAGAGCGCCCGGACGATTTGAGCGGGCGGCAGGGGCCGTCCAAAGGAGGGATAGAGCGGAATGGAGCATGCGGTAGAGGGCCTCGGCAGCCCCGCGCTGGGACGAGGCCATACATACAGCACCGGGAAACAGACCTCTTCCGGCTTTGGAGCAGTGCTTCAGCAGGAGCTGGCCCGGGCAGATGAGCGGCAGATCGCCTTTTCCAAGCACGCCATCGCGCGGGCGGAGGAGCGCGGGATCGCAGTGACACCCGCCCTTCTGGACCGGCTGACCGACTCCGTAGAGCGGGCGCAGGCCAAGGGAGCGACGAATATCCTGGCGCTGGACCAGAGCCTCGCCTTTATCATCAATGTCCCCCACAACCGGGTGATTACCACCCTGTCCCAGGACGAGATGAAGGAGAATATCTTTACCAACATTGACGGCGCCGTGATCCTGTGAATCACAGAGGGCAGGACCGAAAGGATGTCCTGGGGGAGGCCGGATGGGCCGTCCCCCGGCGGTGCCGGAGAAATGACAATGAATCAGAGCACGCAAAGGAGAGCGAATCCAAATGGCTTTGACAGGAGCAATGAGTGCCGGTATTTCCGGCCTGAAGGCCCACATGGATGCACTGAACGTAGTGGGCAACAACGTAGCAAACGTGAATACCCAGGGCTACAAGCCCGGCCGGGTGACGTTTAAAGAGAGTATCTACAGCACCCAGTCCGCCGGCTCCGCCGGAACAACTACGGTGGGCGGCACTAATCCCCAGCAGATCGGCTATGGCGTGGGCGTCGGCACCATCGACCTGGATATGAGCAGTAAGAGTCTGGACTCCACCGGACGGGGGATGGACTGCGCCATTCAGGGCGACGGCTTTTTCCTGGTGGGAGATAAGACCCACGATATCGACAGCATGGACGCCCTCAAGGGACTAACCCTGACCCGGGTGGGCAACTTTGAGTTCCGGGACGGCTATTTGACGGACGGACAGGGCAACGTGGTCTATGGATTTATCACGCGGTCCAACGGGGATGATCCCGGAACCACGCCGGGAGATAAGCCCAGCACTGACTTGGTTCCCATCCGCCTTCCTATGAAGTCTACCGACCCGAACAGCAAGGGCGACGCGGTTTATGTGGGTGTGGATGATCAAACTGGTGCGAATGTATATCCAGACAATGACCCGGCTGCCACAGTGGACGGCTTTGTAGATCTGGAGAACATCAGCATCGACAAGAACGGTAAGATCACTGGTACCAACAAGGACACCGGCGACCCGGTGGTGGTGGGCTACATCGCCCTGGGCAGTGTGGAAAACCTCAATGGCGTGCTTCATACCGAGGGCCCTTATTACACGGCGGGCAATGCCGCTGGGGATATCCGGGTGGGTACCCCTGGAAACTCCGTCACCGGAAACCTGAGAAATGACAAGATCACGGACGGAAACAACGTGGTTGACCCCGATTCCGCACTGGCTGAGGGCAGCGGCGCCACGCTGATGACCGGCTTCCTGGAGGCCTCCGGCACGGATCTGGCCACCGAGTTTGCCAACATGATTATTTACCAGCGGGGCTATCAGGCAAATACCCGCATTGTTACGGTGACCGACACCATGCTGGAAGAGCTGGTCAACATGAAGCGCTAAGAAATGGAATTGCCGATCTCCCCCACGCCGCCAGGCGTGGGGGGATTGGGCAGGGGAGGGCGGCACGATGATTGAACTGAGAAAAATGAACAATGAGCGTTTTTTGCTCAACCACAACCAAATTGAGTGCATTGAGCTGATTCCAGAGAGCAAAATCGTCATGATGAATCACGACTATTACATCGTACGGGACACGGTCGAGGAAATCATCGAGAAGATCGCAAAGTATAACGCCAAGGTACAGGACATTCACCGCGAGATAGCCGTCGTGGAGCGGTATAAAGAGTGATGTGTCTGCTCTGCATCTTCGTGCGGGAGGAGAACCAAAGATGAACATTGTTTATTTGCTCGGCATTGTCCTGGCGTTCGTATTTGTAATATTCGGAATTACCTTCGATCCCGGCGGGACCGGAGGGCTCATGGTCGGTCCGTTCAATCTGGATACACTGATCAATTTTGTAGATCCCGCCAGTATCCTGATCGTACTTGGCGGTACGCTTGCGGTGGTGGTGGCCTGCTACCCCAAGCTGGCCAAGTCCTTCCCCAAGCACTTCAAAATCATGCTCCGGCTGGACGCTTTCAATCCGGAACAATATGTGGAGAAGCTGACCGAGCTGGCGCAGATTGCCCGAAAGAACGGCCTGCTCGCCTTGGAGGAGAAAGCCAAGGAGCAGGAAGACCCCTTCTTTCAGCAGGCAATCATGCTCATTGTAGACGCCAACGACCCGGACCGGGTGCGCAGCATTCTGGAAAATGATATCGAGCAGACCTCGGAGCGTCATCAGGAGGTCATCGCCATGTATGAACGGGGCTCCAACGCGGCCCCGGCCTTCGGTATGATCGGTACCCTGATCGGACTGATCAACATGCTGAAGAATCTCTCCGACTCCGACATGGAGACACTTGGTCCCAGTATGTCGGTGGCGCTGATCACGACCTTCTACGGCTCTCTGCTGGCCCATGTTGTATTCAACCCCATCGCGTCGAACCTGACGGCCCGGGACGAAGAGGAGATCCTTTGCCGTCAGATTATCGTGGAGGGCATCATGGCGATCCAGTCGGGCGAGAACCCCAAATTCCTTCGGGAGCGCCTGATGACCTTTATGAACCAAAAACTCCGGGAAGGCGGAGAATCCGGCGGCGGCACCGGAGAGAAAAAAGAGCGGAAGCGCCGCAAGGAGAAATAAGCCGCGGCTTGCTTCAGGGAGGCGGTACCCACGATGAAAAAGAAAAAAAGCGGCGGCGGCGGTGCCAACTGGATGGATACCTACGGCGATATGGTGACCTTATTGCTGTGCTTTTTTGTCATGCTCTACTCCATGTCTACCCTGGACAAGGAAAAGTGGATTGCACTCGTACAGTCCTTTAACCCCACCGAGGAGGTGACGGAAACCCAGCCCCCCTCCGCGTCCGGGGGTGAGGGAACCGGAACCCAGGAGGATATCGACCAGGACATGGAGGAGCTCTACCAGGCGATGCAGGACTATGTCCAACAGGCTGGAATGGCCAATCAGGTGACACTGGGCGAAGGAAACGGCTACGTCTTTATCTCCTTTGACGACACCGTGTTTTTTAGTGGAGACAGCTACGAACTGCGGGATGAGGGCAAGGTTGTATTGGACGAAGTCTCCCAGATTATTTCAGAGGTCAGCAGCTCCATCGACGAGATCCGTGTCCTGGGTCATACCGCCCAGGCCGTGCCCGGTCGGGTGAACAACGTCACGGCGGACCGCTTCCTGGCTTCCAACCGTGCCACAGTGGTTACTATTTACCTACAGGAAAAAGACATAATTGACCCGGCCCGGCTGGTCAGCGTGGGCTATGGCGAGTGGCGTCCCGTGTCCAGCAACGACACCTCTGCGGGGCGTGCGGAAAACCGGCGTGTGGAACTGATTGTCACAGGGCTGGACCTGGACGACGAGGCCGGAGATAACATTACACAATATTATACCATGCGGGAAAGTACCGGTACTTCTGCCAATCCTTGAGTGTGCAGGGAGACGGGGGGAAGGCCCAAACTCTGCCGAGGAGGGATGAAGATGGCGGAAGTTTTATCTCAGAGCCAAATTGACGCTCTGCTGAACGCGGCCCGTAACGGCGAGATGGATTTGGCCGCGAAGGCAGAGAGCAGTTCCGAGAAAAAATACCGTAAATATGATTTCTACAGCCCAAGGAAGTTTACCAAAGACCGGCTTAAAATGCTCAGCGGAGTCTTTGAAAATTACACCAGGATCATTAACTCCAGAATCAACGGACTGCTGCATACCACCTGTGAGATAGAGGTGGAATCCGTGGAAGAGCAGCGCTATTACGAGTTTTCCAACGCGCTGTTGGAGGGGGACGTGTTGGCCCTGGCAGATGTAGCGCTGGAGGGGCAGGTACAGCCGGACGAGACGCCGGTGCTGTTCCACTTTTCCACTACGCTGATGCTGAGCATGATGGACCGCCTGATGGGCGGCGACGGAGATGTGGACAGCCGACTCCCCGCCGGCTACAATTTCACCAATTTGGAGCTGAGGCTCTATGAAAGCATTGTAAAAGACCTGATTTCCGTTCTGGGCGGAAGCTGGGAGAATTATATCGCGTTGGATTTCAAGCTGCGCAGAGTGGAGACGAATCCGACTCTGGTACAGCTCATTGGCCTGGATGAGACGGTTGTTATTGTTGGGATCAATATCCGCTTTCCAAACTGCTCCGGCCGTGTTGATGTCTGCCTGCCCGGAATGATGCTGACCAATATTTTTTCCAGAATTGTGTCATTAAATCAGGCAGGACACGGGAGTGGGGAGGACAACTCGGATGAAATCATGGATATACTGCGGGATTCCACGCTGGAGATCACGGCCGAGCTGGGCCGTACCGAGGTAAAGCTGCAAGATGCCTATTTCCTCAATATAGGTGATGTCATTGACCTGGGACATCCGAAGGACGAGCCCATCTATCTGTATATTGGAGGAAAGCCATGGTTTGGTGGGAAGCTGGGTGTGCAGAACAACTCCATGGCAGTGAAGATTGGGGAAAACTACTATAACGAGGGAAGAAGGGACGAATAAGCGACATGGCGCAGAATATATTTAGCGCGATGGAATTGGACGCCATCGGCGAAATGATGAACATCAGTCTGGGCTCTTCTGCCACTGCGGTTTCCAACCTGCTGGATCACCGCGTTGATATTACGACGCCGAAGGTTACAGTGGTACCCATCAGTGAGTTTACCCTGGGTGAGCTGGAGCCCGCCATCGGCGTGGAAATCAAGTATGTCTCCGGTCTGGAAGGCAGCAATATTATGCTGCTGAAGCGGAGCGATGTGAAGGCAATTGTAGAGCTGCTGATGGGAACCGAGATCCCAGAGGAGGAGTTCGAGCTCAATGAGCTGACGATCAGTGCGGTGTGCGAGCTGATGAACCAGATGATGGGTGCGGCCTCTACTGCTCTGTCCGATTTTCTGGGGCGTCCGGTCAATATCTCAACGCCCCAGTCTTTCTCGCTGGATGATTTGGAGGAGATCAAAAGGGAGCGCTTCCACAGCGAAACCGGGATGCTGGTGGCGGTGCACTTTATCCTGGAAATAGAGGGCGTCCTCAAGAGTGAGTTTGTCAATATCATGTCCGTGGAGCTGGCCCGGGAGCTGCTGGCTGGCTTTGGGATGGGCATTCAGGACACCGGGGAAGCAGAGGCGGATGCCACCCCAGCGGCACAGCCCGCACAGCCGGAGCCCTCCTCCGGCGCAGGCGGGAAGCTGAGCCAGGAAGAAATTGAGCGTCTGATGGGCGGCGGTGTTTCCACACCGGCTCCAGAGCCTGCCGCGGCTCCGTCTTCCAGCGGAAAGATGAGTCAGGAGGAGATCGAACGGCTGATGGGCAGCATGTCCGCAGCCCCGGCGCCGGAGCCAGCTCCCCAGCCGGCCCAGGCCTATCAGGCCGCCTCCCCCCAGCCGGTTTATCAGCAGCCTGTGTATCAGCCCCCGGTGCAGGAGCCGCGGGTCATTAACAGCAAGCCGGTCGCGCTGCCCAATTTCGCGGCGGCGGAATCGCTGGGAGCCGAACAGAAGGAAAACCTGGAGCTGATTATGTCCGTACCCCTGGAGGTGTCGGTAGAGATTGGCCGGACCCGCCGGAAGGTAGAGGATATTTTAACCTTCTCCAAGGGCTCACTGGTTGTTCTGGACAAGCTGGCTGGAGACCAGGTGGATGTCTTTGTGAACGGCCTGTGCATTGCGCGGGGAGACGTAGTGGTTATCGACGATAACTTCGGCGTGCGTATCACAGAGGTACTCCAGAAGCCGGAACTGTGGAGCCTGACAAACTTCAAGTGAGACTGAAATAAAAAAGGGGATTAAGAACATGGCTAAGATTCTGATTGTTGACGACGCAGCCTTCATGCGGAAGGTGATCCGGGACACGCTGACCAAGAATGGCTTTACCGACCTGCACGAGGCGGTGGACGGCAAGGATGCTGTGGAAAAGTATTTTGAACTCCAGCCGGATCTGGTCCTGATGGACATCACCATGCCGAACATGGACGGACTGGAGGCGCTGAAGGCGATCCGCGCCAAGGACAACAAGGCCAATGTGGTGATGTGCTCCGCCATGGGCCAGGAGGCCATGGTAGTCGAGGCGGTACAGGCCGGCATCAAGGATTTTATCGTCAAGCCCTTCAAGGAGGACCGCCTGATGAAAACGGTCAATTCCATCCTGGGGAATCCCTGACGGGAGCGGGCCAATGCCGGAAGTGCTTTGGACCATCTGTGCAATTCTGGGCGTCCTGGTGCTGGCCTATCTGTTTACCCGCTATGTTGCCGGACGGGGACAGGGCGGCGGTCCAAGCCGCCTGGGAAAGCGGATGCTTACAATTTTGGACCAGGTGGCGGTGGGAAAGGATCAAAGGCTCCTCCTGGTCCGCGCGGGCGAAACGTATTATTTCCTGGGGGTGACTCAGGGGAGCATCACCTGTCTGGAAAAGCTCACTGCCGAGGAGGCCGAGGCCTGGATGGGCGGCGCAGACGGCGCCGCCGCGCCCAAGATGGGGTTCCAGGAAGCGCTGCACAGCGCGCTGGAGCAGCGGAAACAACAGAGGAGGCCATAACCGGTGGATGCGCTGATCAATGTAAATGGCGAGAACGTACAGACCCTTCAGATCCTGTTTCTGACCACCCTGTTGACCCTGCTGCCCTCCGCAGTTGTGATGATGACCTCCTTTACCAGGTACATTATCTCCTTCTCCTTTCTGCGCTCGGCCATGGGGCTGCAACAGAATCCACCTAATATGGTCCTCGTGGGCATCGCCCTGTTTCTCACGCTGTTTACCATGTCTCCGGTCATCAGTGAGATCCAGACCACCGCATACGAGCCATATATTGCGGAGGAGATTACCCAGGAGGAATTTTTGCAGCGGGCGGAGAAACCCCTGAAGGAGTTTATGGCAGGCCAGGTGGAGGAGAGCTCGCTCAAGCTCTACTGCGATCTGGCAGGACTGGATACGCCGTCTGCGGCATCGGCCGCGGAGCTGCCGCTGCGGGTTTTGGTTCCGGCCTTTATGACAAGTGAGCTGAAGCATGCCTTCCTGATTGGATTTTACCTGTACATCCCGTTTGTCCTGATTGATGTAATCGTGGCCTCCACGCTGATGTCCATGGGCATGATTATGCTTCCGCCCAGTATGATCTCCATGCCGTTCAAGCTGCTGCTGTTTATCGCCCTGAATGGGTGGGAGCTGCTGTTCTCGACCCTGGTGCAGAGCTTCCGATAGGAGAATCCGAATATGGAAGTAGTTGACATTTTGCGGGAAGGGGTGGGCGTCGCGCTTCGGATTGGCGCACCGCTCCTGATTCTGAGCATGCTGGTCGGTATTCTGGTCGCCATTTTTCAGGCGGTAACCCAGATCCATGAGCAGTCCCTCTCGTTTATCCTCAAGATGATCGTGGTGGTGGCTGTACTTCTGGTGGGCGGTGGATGGATGCTGGAGACGCTGCTGGATTTCAGCCGGTATCTGTTTACACTGATGTAAGGGTGTGGGACATGGTCGATTGGGCACAGCTCTATCTCTTTGAACTGATTTTTATGCGCATGTCGGGCTTTCTCCTGTTTAACCCGCTGCTGGGACGCTCCAATCTCCCGGCCATGGTCAAGACCGGTATGGCGCTGGTGCTCTCCATTCTGGTTTTTGGGACGGCCGGGACGGGGGTGCCGCAGCCGGATACCCTGGTGGAGCTGGCGTTTCGCCTTCTGCTGGAGCTGGGAATCGGCCTGGTTCTGGGATTCGTAATGCGGGTGGTGTTTTCCGTTGTCCAGATCGGCGGAGAGGTGATCGACACACAGATGGGTATGACAATGGCGCAGATCTACGACGCCAGCAGCCAGGCCAACCTGTCGGTGACTGCATCACTGCTCAATATCCTGCTGATTCTGGACTTCTTTGCGGAGAATGGACACTATACCCTGATGCGCCTGCTGACCACCTCCGGTGAGCTGGTTCCCTATGGCGCTGCCGCCCTTGGCGATGGAGTCTACGCCTATGTCATTGAGCTGTTTCTCGCCTGTATGCTCCTGGCGGTAAAGCTGGCTATGCCGATCCTGGCAGCGGAGCTGCTGGGAGAGGTAGGCATGGGGGTGCTGATGAAGGCGATCCCGCAAATCAACGCCTTTGTCATCAATATCGAGCTGAAGGTGATCATCGGGCTGCTTTTGTTCTTTCTGCTCTTGACGCCGATCAACGAATTCCTGCTGGAGCTGGAGAGCGGCATGCTCTCGGAGCTGGGGCGGATACTGCGCCTGATAGGGGGAGCGTGAGAAGGCTTTGGCAGACAGTTCAAAAACCGAAAAAGCAACCCCTAAAAAGCGGAGAGACGAGCGAAAAAAGGGTAATGTCTTTTTCAGCAACGATGCAGTTTCCGTGGCGGTGCTGCTGGCCAGCTTTTTTGTACTCAAGCTGACTGCCACGCCAATGGTGGAGCAGATTTACCGCTTTTTGCAGTACGCTATGGGGCTTGTGGCCGGCGCGGCGCACACTGGATTGCAGGACAACCTGAGCGGCCTGGTGCTGGAGATGCTGAAGACCTTTCTGTTTGCGGCGGGACCGCTGCTGGCCACTACGGCGGTGGTAGCGGTGGCGGCGACCTTTTTCCAGACCAAGCTGCTGGTTTCCGGGGAGGCGCTGAAGCCAAAGTTCAGCCGGATTAACCCTCTGCAGGGGATCAAGCGCCTGTTTTCACTGCGCAGCGTCATTGAGGCGCTGAAGGGGATTTTAAAGATAACGGTTCTGCTGTTCCTGATCTATCAGTTCTTGGTGGGAATTGTAGATACCTTTACGAAATATCTCCACACCGATCTGGCCGTTGCATGCGCCCATCTGGTGGATGAGGGCTTCCAGATGGTGATGCAGATCGCCATAGCCTTTGTGGTGCTGGCCGGCGCGGACGTGTTTTACCAGTGGTGGGACTATGAGCGGCAGTTGCGCATGTCCAAACAGGAGATCAAAGAGGAATACAAACAGATGGAAGGCGATCCCCAGGTCAAGGGAAAGATCAAAGAAGTGCAGCGCAGGATGGCCCAATCCCGTATGATGCAGCAGGTGCCAAAGGCAGATGTGGTTATCCGAAACCCGACGCACTTTGCAGTGGCGCTGCGCTACCACCCTGAGACGGATGGGGCGCCCATTGTCCTGGCAAAGGGACAGGACGAGCTGGCCGGACGCATTGTGCGCAAGGCGGAGGAGCATCACATTGCCATTATTGAAAATGTACCGCTGGCCAGGGCGCTGTATGCCACGGCGGAGCTGAATCGGGAGATCCCGCCGGAGCTGTATAACGCCGTGGCGGAGGTGCTGGTGTACCTCTACCGCATGGATGAAAAGCTGAAGTAGCGGCGAGAAAGTAGGAGCCTTGGAGAGCTATGAGACGGATACTGAACAACTCCATATCGCTGCTGGTCGTGATCATCGTTCTCTTTCTGGTGGTGCCGTTGCCCAAGCAGGCGCTGGACATCCTGATTGTACTGAACATTGCCATTTCCATCATGATTCTGATGATCACCATGAGCATCTCGGAGGCGCTGGAGTTCTCTATCTTCCCCTCCCTGCTGCTGATAACGACCCTGTTCCGCCTGGGCCTCAACGTATCCTCCACACGCCTGATCCTCTCCGAGGGCGGCGATGCGGGTATGGTAATCAAATCCTTCGGTACGCTGATTACCCAGGGGAATATTGTCATCGGAATTTTGATTTTCTTAATCATTGTACTGGTGCAATTTATTGTGATCACCAAAGGAGCGGAGCGCGTCTCCGAGGTGGCCGCCCGCTTCACGCTGGACGCCATGCCCGGAAAGCAGATGGCCATCGACGCGGATTTGAGCTCCGGCCTTATTGACGAGAAGGAAGCCCGGCTACGGCGTTATAAGATCCAGAAGGAGGCCGACTTCTACGGCGCCATGGACGGCGCAACCAAGATCGTCAAGGGCGACGCCGTCATGTCGCTGATTATTACGGTCATCAACTTTGTGGCAGGCTTAATTATCGGCATCGTGCAGGGCGGCGGAGATCTGGCTACGGTTTTGAACCAGTATTCCATCGCCACCATCGGCGACGGTCTGGTGTCCCAGCTCCCGGCCCTGATGATCTCCACCGCTACCGGTATGATCGTGACCCGTTCCGTGTCGGACGGCAGCCTGAACAGCGACGTGCTGGGACAGTTTAAGGCCCAGCCCAGGGCGATCCTGGCCACCGGCATTATTTTAGCGCTGCTGGGGCTGGTGCCCGGCGCTCCCACGGCGCCGCTCCTGCTGGTGGGCTGCGGCCTGGGTATTGGCGGCTTCTTGAGCGACCGGAAGCTCACTGAGCAGAAGGCACTGGAGGAACAGCCCGCCCCGGAGGCGGCAGCCGCCCCGGAGCTTCAGGCGGCCAGCGAAACCGACTACTTCAAGGACATCAACAATGTCTATTCCCTCCTGGCGGTGGAGCCGATCGAGATGGAATTCGGCTACAGCCTGATCCCGTTGGTGGATGAGAAAAGCGGCGGCAAGCTGATCAGCCGCATTGTGATATTCCGCCGGCAGTATGCCCAGGATATGGGCTTTGTCATCCCCTCCATCCGCCTCCACGACGGTGCAGCGCTGGGAACCAACCAGTATGTGATCAAAATCCGGGGGGAGGAGGTGGCCCGGGGAGAGATTCTGGTGGACTATTATCTGGCCCTGGAGCCGTCCAATCCGGCGGGAACGATTGACGGGATTGAGACGGTGGAGCCGGCCTACGGCATCCCCTCCCGCTGGATTTTGCCGGAGAACAAGGAAATGGCGGAGATCTACGGGTATACGGTTATCACACCCCTGACCGTTATGCTTACCCACCTGTCGGAGACGATCAAAAAGCATGCCTATGAGCTGCTCAACCGCTCGGAGACCTTGCAGCTTGTGGAGAATCTGAAAAAGACGGAGCCGGAGCTGGTGGCCGATGTGATCCCCAACGTCATCTCCTACGCCAACCTGGAAAAGATCCTGCGCAGCCTGCTGCGTGAGGGCATCCCCATCCGGGATCTGGCGGCCATTCTGGAGGCGGTGGTGGAGGCCAGTACCACGACCCATGATATCGACATGATCACCGAACAGGTGCGCGGTGCATTGGGACGGACCATTACCCGGAAGTTCTGCGAAAATGGGCAGCTTCGGGTAGTGACGCTGGACGCGGAGCTGGAAAAGAAGGTACTGGCCGCCCTGACCAAGAACGAGCACGGCGGCTATCTGGCGCTCAGCCCTGATATACAGCAGGTGGGAGAGCTGCGGAAGAAATTTGAGGAGCTCTCCCAAACGCCCATTCTGCTGACCAGCCAGATTATCCGTGTCTATCTCAGCCGTATGCTCGCCACGTTCTATCCCGACATCTATGTGCTCTCCTTTAATGAAATCACGAGCAATGTGCAGATACAGGCCATTGGCAACATTACACTTCAGCCGCAGGAAAAGCGTGCATAGAGATGGGGAAGGGTATCTGCATGAATAAGTTAAAACAGATGGAAACGGCCCTATCTCCCGGCGGAGGTCAGCAGGCGGTCGACCAGATGGACAATCAGACCCTTCTGCTGCGCTACAAGGAGACGGGGGATATGGAGCTGAAGTGGGCCCTGGTGCTGCGGTATACCGATCTGGTACGCCGGATTGCGATTCAGACCTGCGGGCTGTTCAGCGGGTTTACCCAGTTGGATGATGTGATCCATGAGGGAATTTTGGTTCTGCTCAGCGCTGTGGACAAGTATGACCCCGAAAAGGAGGTCAAGTTCGAGGCGTACATCGCAAAGCGGCTGCGGGGAATGGTGATCGACCTGGTACGCAAGCAGGACTGGATTCCGCGGAGGGTCCGGCAGAAGGCCACCCGGCTGAAGCGGGCGGCTGAGGAGCTGTCCATAGAGCTGGGCCATACCCCCAGCGATCAGGAGATGGCAGACTACCTGAAGCTCAGCCAGAAGGACTATGAGGAGCTCCTCTCTGAAACGGCGTTTTCCAACCTGATGTCTTTCGAGGTGCTTTTGGACACCTATGGGAATGTAACCGGCAAGGCACTGTCCGGCAATCCGCCGGAGGACGCTTATCAGCAAAAGGAGCTGCACGAGGTGCTGCGCCGGGGAATCGCCTCCCTGCGGGAGAATGAGCGGCTGGTGCTCTCTCTGTATTATGAAAAAGAGCTGACCATGAAGGAGATTGCACAGGTCCTTGGGGTCAGCGCGCCGCGTATTTCACAAATCCATAACCGGGCCATTCAGCGGCTCCAGGCCTACATGAAGCAGTACATAGGAGCGTAGTACACAGCAGAAGGGAGAAGGCCATATGACAAAAGGGTTTTACAACCTGACCTCCGGCATCCTGTCCCAGAGCCGCCGGCTGGACACAGTTGCCAACAACATGACGAATCTCTCCACCTCCGGGTATAAGGCGGAGCAGTATACGGACAGCACCTTCCAGGAAGTGCTGATCAGCCGGGTGGGCAATAAGGACAAAAGCAGCCCCACCGTGATCGGTGAGGAGAGCTATATCCTGGCCCCCAGTCAGCTCTATGTGGACTATAGCCAGGGAAGCCTGGAGGAGACGGGGCTGACGCTGGACTTCGCCATCGAAGGGGATGGCTTTTTCGCCATTCAAACGGCTCAGGGCGTCGAGTACACCCGCAGCGGCAGCTTTTCTCTGGATGGGGAGGGCTATCTCTGCCTGCCCGCCCATGGGCGGGTTCTGGGGGCGGATGGACAACCAATCTATCTGGCCACCGACCGTATCCGGGCCGATCAGGCAGGGAACCTCTATACAGAGGGCGGCGGCTATGTGGGTCGGCTGGGTCTGTACGCCTTTGCGGACAACGGGCAGCTGGAGAGAAATGAGAGCGGCCTGTTCGGTGCGAATGGGCAGGCGCCGGCTCCCTCCCAGGCGAAGCTCCACTGGAAATGGGTGGAGAATGCCAACGTGGACATGCTCCAGGAGATGAGCGATATGATGACGGCCCAGCGGGCGCTTCAGAGCGCCGCACAGGTGCTGAAGCTCTATGACGGCGTGCTGACCAAGGCGACAACAGAGCTGGGACGCTTATAAGCAGAGGAGGAGAACGATGCTTCAGGCTTTTTATACCGCCACGGTGGGCGCGCAGCAGCAAATGGAGCGAATGGGAGTCCAGGGCAATAATATGGCCAACGCGAACACCTTTGGATTCCGGGCGGAGAAGCCCGCCTTTGAGGCTCTAATGTACCGGATGGTAGACGGTATCGACGGCCAGCAGCTCCCCAAGGGCAGCGGTACCCGCATGGTGTCCACCATCACGGATTTCCGCTCCGTAGCGATGGAGGAGACGGGGCGCAAGCAGGATTACGGATACCGGAGACATTTCCTACGCCCGGGACGGCTCCTTCGCCCTGTCCTCGTTTCAGCAGATAAAGGAGGACGGAACAACGGATACACTTTACTATCTGGCGGATGGAGAGGGCCGGCAGGTTCTGGACACCAACGGCTATCCCATTGTGGTGACGGACGCTGAGGCGCGCCAGCCTGTGGGCGTGTTTACCATTCAATACCTGGACGGCCTTCAGCATGTGGGCAGCGGCCGGT
>ERZ773118.1277-NODE-1277-length-15040-cov-4.63463_pt1 | contig 15040 bp, 10 predicted proteins | sample MGYA00580562_ERZ773118 | MGnify/ENA primary metagenome ERZ773118 (study PRJEB29015, sample SAMEA2737878) | human gut metagenome | biome: human gut; feature: human-associated habitat; material: faeces | place: China | collected 2012 ... | reverse complement strand
TCTCATCAGCTGTAAGAGCAGCTCTTGGGATCTCGATCATTGTACCAACTTCGTACTCAAGCTCGATGCCTGCAGCTGCGATTTCAGCGTCAGCTGTTTCAACAACCATCTTCTTAACATACTTAAGTTCCTTAACCTCGCATACGAGTGGAATCATAATTTCAGGCTTAACTGTCCAATCAGGATGAGCCTTCTTAACATTGATAGCAGCACGAATAACTGCCTTTGTCTGCATCTTAGCAATTTCAGGATATGTAACTGCAAGACGGCAGCCACGGTGACCCATCATTGGGTTGAACTCGTGGAGTGAAGCAATGATAGCCTTGATTGTGTCAACGCTCTTGCCCTGAGCAGCTGCGAGCTTTTCAATGTCAGCTTCCTCAGTAGGAACGAACTCGTGGAGTGGCGGATCAAGGAATCTGATTGTAACCGGGTTGCCTTCAAGTGCCTCATAAAGAGCCTCAAAGTCGCCCTGCTGGTATGGAAGAATCTTCTCAAGAGCAGCTTCTCTCTCCTCTACTGTATCAGAGCAGATCATCTCTCTGAATGCAGCGATTCTGTCCTCTTCAAAGAACATATGCTCTGTACGGCAAAGACCAATACCCTCAGCGCCAAGCTCACGAGCCTTTTTAGCGTCAGCTGGTGTATCAGCGTTTGTTCTAACCTTAAGCTTTCTGTACTTGTCAGCCCAGCTCATAATTCTGCCGAACTCACCTGCGATTGTAGCGTCAACAGTTGGAATAACACCGTCATAGATGTTACCTGTTGAACCGTCGATTGAAATGTAGTCACCCTCGTGGAACTCTTTGCCTGCGAGTGTGAACTTCTTGTTAGCTTCGTCCATGTTGATGTCGCCGCAACCTGATACGCAGCAAGTACCCATACCACGAGCAACAACAGCAGCGTGTGATGTCATACCGCCACGAACTGTGAGGATACCCTGTGAAGCCTTCATACCTGTGATGTCCTCAGGTGAAGTCTCAAGACGAACGAGAACAACCTTCTCGCCCTTTGCGTTCCAAACCTCAGCATCTTCAGCTGTGAATACAACCTTACCGCAAGCAGCACCCGGTGAAGCACCAAGACCCTTGCCGATTGGTGTAGCAGCCTTAAGAGCAGCAGCATCAAACTGTGGGTGGAGAAGTGTGTCGAGGTTACGAGGGTCGATCATAGCAACTGCCTCTGCCTCTGTTCTCATGCCCTCGTCAACGAGGTCACAAGCAATCTTAAGAGCAGCCTGAGCTGTTCTCTTACCGTTTCTTGTCTGGAGCATATAGAGCTTCTTGTTCTCAACAGTGAACTCCATATCCTGCATATCTCTGTAGTGATCCTCAAGAGTTTTGCAAACAGTCTGGAACTGAGCAAATGCCTCAGGGAATGTTTCAGCCATCTGAGCGATTGGCATTGGTGTACGAACACCTGCAACTACGTCTTCGCCCTGTGCGTTTGTAAGGAACTCACCCATGAGCTTCTTTTCACCTGTAGCAGGATCTCTTGTAAATGCAACACCTGTACCGCAATCGTCACCCATGTTACCGAATGCCATTGACTGTACGTTTACTGCAGTACCCCATGAATAAGGAATATCGTTATCACGACGATATACGTTAGCTCTTGGGTTATCCCATGAACGGAATACAGCCTTGATAGCGCCCATAAGCTGCTCCTTAGGATCGTCAGGGAAGTCAACGCCGATTTTAGCCTTGTACTCTGCCTTGAACTGTGAAGCGAGCTCCTTAAGATCGTCAGCGTCAAGCTCAACGTCCTGTGTAACGCCCTTCTTAGCCTTCATTTCGTCGATAAGCTCTTCAAAGTACTTCTTACCAACTTCCATAACTACATCAGAATACATCTGAATAAATCTTCTGTAGCAGTCCCAAGCCCAACGAGGGTTGTTAGACTTCTTTGCAATAACTTCAACAACTTCTTCGTTAAGACCGAGGTTGAGGATTGTATCCATCATACCTGGCATTGATGCTCTGGCACCTGAACGAACCGAAACGAGGAGCGGATTCTCTAAGTCACCGAACTTCTTGCCTGTGATCTCTTCCATCTTGCCGATGTACTCGTTGATCTGACCCTGAATTTCTTCGTTGATCTCTCTGCCGTCCTCATAGTACTGAGTACAAGCCTCTGTTGTAATTGTAAAGCCCTGTGGTACAGGAAGTCCTAAACTTGTCATTTCTGCAAGGTTAGCACCCTTACCGCCGAGAAGCTCACGCATGTTAGCATTACCTTCTGAGAAAAGGTATACCCATTTGTTTGCCATTTTGGTAATCCTCCTAAAATAATAAATTATACGGCTGTGGCGAAAATTGTGTCAAAATTCGCCCGCTTGTATAAGCCTACACATAATTATAACAAAGTTTGTTCAAAATAGCTATAGATTTTTTAAAATTTTTTCCTATAAAATTCAATTTTATACTTCATCAATATTGTATAAATCGTTTAAATTTACCCCTAATGTTGTTTTTTTGTAAAATACTCTTGAAATTTGTATTTTTTATGCGATAATATTAATATGTCTTGTTGTGTGTACATATTAAAGTAAACACACAAATTACAGAATACCAAGGAGATTACATATGAGTAATTGTGCGATTATTCTTGCGGGTGGCGAAGGCAAGCGTATGAAAAGCGACAAGCCGAAAACACTTTCGCTCGTACTTGGCAAGCCTATGCTTGAGTGGGTTATTTCTTCACTTAAAAAGGCAGGCGTTAATGACATCTGCATTGTAAAGGGCTTTAAAAAAGAATGTATAGATGAATTTGTGTCAACACTTGATTTTAAGGTTGAAACGGTTTATCAGGCAGAGCGACTCGGTACAGGCCACGCAGTAATGATGGCTAAAGACTTTCTTGAAAGTCACAAAGGCGACAGCGTGGTGATTTTAAACGGCGACGCACCTTTTATGGACAGCAAAACCATTGAAAAGTCACTTGAACAGCACATAAATACTCAATCAAGTGCAACTGTAATTTCCGCAATGGTTGACGACCCTACAGGCTACGGCAGAATTGTCCGTGACAAAAACGGCGATGTAAAGTCAATCGTAGAACAGAAAGACGGCAGTGAAGAAATCCTTAAGATTAAGGAAGTAAATTCGGGCGGTTTCTGGTTTGACGCAGAAAAGCTTTTGTCTGTGCTCGGCAGAATTTCATCCGATAATAATGCAAAGGAATATTATTTGCCCGATGCATTAAAACTTTTGCTTTCGGACGGCTGTAAGGTAGGCGCTTATACCGCAGAGTGCAGCGACACAGTGCTCGGCGCAAATGATCCCGCACAGCTTGAGGAGCTTAACAATATTGCAAAAGACAGGGGATATACCTGTTAAGATAATAGTAGAATACAAACTATAGAGTAAAAAGGAGCGATTACAATGAATTTTCACGGAAAAGACATTAAAATCTTTACCGGAAGCTCAAATGTAAATGTAGCCAAAGGAATTGCAGGTAGCCTTGGAGTTCCGCTTGGTAAGAGCGAATGTACTCAGTTTTCTGACGGTGAAATAGCGGTTTCTCTTCAGGAATCTGTAAGAGGCAGCGATTGTTTTATCGTTCAGTCAACTTGCACTCCGGTAAATGACAATTTAATGGAAATGCTTATTATGATTGATGCCATGAAGCGTGCTTCCGCTGCAAGAATTACAGCAGTTATGCCTTACTTCGGCTACGCAAGACAGGACAGAAAAGCTAAGGCAAGAGATCCGATTTCGGCAAAACTTTGTGCTGACATTATCACATCAGCAGGTGCCGATCGTGTGCTTACAATGGATCTTCACGCAAACCAGATTCAGGGCTTCTTTAATATCCCTGTTGACCACCTCTATGGTTCTCCTATCCTTGCTAACTATATGAGAGAGAAAATCGGCGGAAACTTTGATGAATACATCGTTGTTTCTCCTGACCTCGGTTCGGTTACCCGTTCAAGAAACTTTGCGTCTAAGATTGGCACAGGTCTTGCTATTATTGATAAGAGAAGACCAAAGGCTAATGTTTGCGAAGTTATGAACATCATCGGTGACGCAAGAGGCAAAAAGGTTATCCTTGTTGATGATATGATTGACACAGCAGGCACACTTTGCAACGCAGCAAACGCTATAGTTGAAAAGGGCGGTGCTACTGAAGTTTATGCTTGTGCTACACACGCAGTTCTTTCAGGTCCTGCTATCGAGAGAATTAAGAACAGTGCAATCAAAGAGGTTGTTCTTCTTGATACAATCCCTGTTCCGCAGGAGAAGATGATTGACAAGTTCACAGTTCTTCCTGTTGCTCCTACATTTGCAGAGGCTATCGCAAGAATTTACAATGACAAGCCGTTTACACCTGCATTTGGTTAATGAACCGAAAATTAAATAGCGATTATACAGGCGGGTTTCAAATAACCCGCCATTTCGCCTTTTGAAAGATTTTAATATTTGAAAATAGATTTATTTTTGTTTTGCTCTAAATATGGGAGTAATATTAATGGATTACGGCTTGCAAACTTTCGGTCGGGAAACAGGTTTTGAAAAATATCAATATATATCCTCGATTACAAAAAAGTTTGTTCGACCTTAAAAAAGGTTTGACCTAAATTTTAAAATCATTTAATCTTAACCGTGTGCTAAATCATAATTTAACCTAAAAACAACAGACATAACAGTTATACGAACTGCTTGAGGTATAATAAAGAAATGGATCTTTTTAATTTAACATTTGATAAAAGCAATGAAAACAATGTAATTATAGATAAATTCGTAGATGAATATTCACAATGGACTGTAGCGGGAAATGTGCCCGAAATCGCCTCGCTTGATGTAAACTATGCTCTTGAACTTCAAAAGCACAGACTTGACGAGCATAACGCAAAGATAGAAACCGTTTTCAGCACCAAAGACAGCACTTTTAAAGACGGAGCGGTAAAATGTTTTACAGTTCCCGACAAAGGCGACTATCAGACCGTTATCGGCTGTAAGGATTACAAAACCACAGAAACGGTCTATGTTAATAATAAAAAGAAAAGAAAATCAAAAATAAGACAGAATTTATATGTTGCCGTTACAAGACTTCTTAATCAGAATGCTGACGGTGCTCTTGCCTGCCCTAACTGCGGTGCGGTCAGCGGTATCAGAGAACTTCTGACAGGCTGTAAAAGTTGCGGAACAAGATTTATTATTAACGATTTGTTCCCTAAAGTTACCAACTTTTATGCAATCAAAGAAGTTGCAGGCGGAAAAAAAGTAGTTAAAAATTCCGCTATAGCTGTTGTTTTAATTACTATGTTTGCGTTTGCCGGCAGTATGTTCTTTATAAACTACCAAAACGGCAATCTTTTGCCCGAAAACAGTGATTTCATAATGAATATTATAATCTGCACTTTATACGGACTTATAGGCGGTGCGCTGGGCGGATATCTTTTGTGGGGCTTAGGTATGTTTATGTACCTTATATTCGGCGCAATAAAAAGTATGTTTTTGCTTGGCCCTCATATAAAGGCAAAGACAAAACTGCCAAAACTTATGCGACAGATTGACCCGAATTTTTCTTATGAATTTTTTATCGGCAAGGTTATAAATCTTATTAAACTGATGATATTCAGTGACGATTACACTAATCTTGCGGCATATGACGGCAAGCCTATGCAAAATAAATTTAAAGACATAATAGATGTAAAATACGACTCAACCGTTAAATTTAACGGATTTAAAATAAACGGATCTTATTGTTATGTCGATATTACGGCATATACCACGGTTTTGAAAATTGATTGCGGAGATGTAAAAAAAGCAAAAGAAAAATTCAGGATTGTTGTTTGCAAAAACATTAATGCAATAGCCGATGCAGGTTTTTCTATTAAAAAGGTAAGCTGTAAAAGCTGCGGCGGCAGTTTTGACGCTACAAGAGAGCATAATTGTCCTTATTGCGGTAATCCTTACCACCTCGGCAATGACGATTGGGTTGTAATTGAATTTAATAAAGAATAATTTATATAAAGGAAGGTATTTATGTTTGGTAATAAAAAGAGCTTTGGCGGCGGTGTCGAGCTTTTGGTAGTAGGACTCGGAAACCCCGATAAAAAGTACGAAAACACCCGTCATAACGCAGGCTGGCTTGCGATTGACGCAATAGCCGAGACTCTTGACTGCAAGGTTGACAGAGTAAAATTTAAAAGCTATGTCGGCGAGTGCAATATAGCAGGTAGAAAAGCAATGCTTATGAAACCTACCACATATATGAACAACAGCGGTCAGGCAGTGGTAGAGGCGATGAATTTCTACAAAATTTCACCTGAAAATGTGATAGTATTATTTGACGATATATCCCTCGATGTCGGTAAAATGCGTATTCGCTCAAAGGGCAGTGACGGCGGACAGAGAGGAATGAAGAGTATTATATATTTAAGCGGCAGTGATAAGTTCCCACGAGTTAAAATAGGAATCGGCGCAAAGCCTACACCCGAGTGGGATTTAGCGGATTGGGTGCTTTCAAGATTTTCCGACGATGAACAGAAGAAACTTGCGCAGGTATTTGAAAATGCCGCAAAAGCCGTTGAGCTTATGGCAGATGGAAAAATTGACAGAGCAATGAATTTGTTTAATTAACATTTTTATAAAACAATGTTGAAAAAATCGGTAATTATCCCAATTTTTGATAAATAAAAAGTGAACAAAAAATTAAAGCAAGATGAATTATGAAATTTTTAGTTGATGTTTTTAAAAACAGTGAGGTTTTTAACTCACTCGAAAAAGCTGTTGTGCGTGGCGGCAGTGTTTGCGCTACGGGACTTTCCGCCGTTCACAAGGCACATATTATCTATTCGCTGTGTTGCCGCAAGAGCACCACAGCCTTTTGTGTTGCCTCCGATGAGCGAGAGGCGCAGACAATCTGCAATGACCTTGCAAGTATGGGTATGCGTGCTTATTTTTACCCCGAGCGTGATTTTAATTTCAGAGATATTCAGAGCGCCTCAAGAGAGTACGAACACGCAAGGCTTAAGGTACTGCTCAAACTCATTGACGGCGAATGCGATGTAGTTGTCAGCTGTATTGATGCAGCGGCGCAGTTCACAGTGCCAAAGGAATTTTTGAGGGACTGTGTTCTGACTTTAAAAGAAGGCCTTGAAATCAGTATAGAAAAAGCCGTACGAACACTTACCCTGCTCGGATACGAGCGTTTTGATGCGGTAGAGGGCAGCGGTCAGTTTTCTGTAAGAGGCGGTATTCTCGATTTCTTTATGCCTGATGCCGAAAATCCTGTTCGTGCGGAATTTTGGGGTGATGAAATCACCGACCTTTCTTTCTTTGATATTGATACACAGCGAAGAGGGGAAAAGGCAGGCGAAATCCGTCTTTCACCGTCTGCGGAGGTAATTATTGAGGACAGAACGGCGCTTGCCGACAAAATAGAAAATCTTGCAAAAGGCGTGCGAGGCAAAAAAGCTCCACAGGTTAAGGAAACACTGCTTTCGGAGGCGGACAGCATCAGGTCGGGTGCAATGCTTTCAAATACCGACAAGTTTATTCCGCTTTTATATGATAAAGCCGAAACCTTATTTGATTATCTCGACAGAGATACTTTGATTTTCACTTCGGAGTTTAACAATATTTCAGAGCGTGGCAGAGCAATGGACTTCAGAAATGAAGAAACCGTAAAATCCGCCTTTGAGGACGGCATTCTTTGCAGAGGTCTTGACAAGTATTCACTCACTTTTGCGGAATGTGTTGATATTTTTACTTCTCACGGCATTGTTATGCTTGAGGGCTTTGTGCACGGTTCAACAACAATTCCTCTCAGAAAAATAGTATCGTTTTCTGCAAAACAGCTTTCTGTATGGAACGGTTCATACAAACAGCTTGAGGAGGATTTAAACGGTATGCTCACTGCAGAAAGCTGCGGTGTTGTGCTTGCGGGAACGGACAAGGCGGCAAAAAACCTTTGTGATTCGCTTAGAAATGACGGTATTCCCGCACAGTATGCCGATAAGTTGTCGGAAATAAAGAAAAACGCATTATTTGTATTGCCCGGTACTTTGAGCGCAGGCTTTGAATATCCGCTCGAAAAATTCTTTATTATCACACAGGGGCATATTTCGTATGTGCCGAAAAAGAAAGCAAGAAAGAAAATATCAAAGGACAGTCGGGAGGTTTACAGCCTTTCGGAGCTTTCGCAGGGCGATTATGTGGTACACAGCGTTCACGGTATAGGTATTTTCGGCGGTATCCGTAAAATTGATACCCACGGAATTGTAAAAGACTACATCAAGATTGAGTATGCAAAGGGCGATGTTCTTTATGTGCCCGTAACTCAACTTGATATGGTTGCAAAATATATCGGCCCGTCCGAAAACAGTCGTGTAAGGCTTAATAAGCTCGGCTCGCAGGATTGGCAGAAAGCAAAGTCAAGAGTAAAAGCATCTGTAAAGGACATTGCAAAGGAGCTTATTGCACTTTATTCTGCAAGAATGAAAGCAAAGGGCTATGCTTTTTCACAAGATAACGAATGGCAGCACGATTTTGAGGCTAAGTTTGAATACGAAGAAACTCCCGACCAGCTTAGGTGCTGTGATGAAATCAAGACGGATATGCAGAAAACCTCACCGATGGACAGACTTTTGTGCGGTGATGTAGGTTTTGGCAAAACAGAGGTGGCACTGCGAGCGGCATTTAAGTGCGTTGCGGATTCAAAACAATGCGCATTGCTTTGCCCGACAACAATTCTTGCGTGGCAGCATTACCAGACTGTGTGCAAGCGCTTTGAGGGCTATCCGATAAGAATTGAATTGCTGTCACGATTCAGAACGGCAAAACAACAGAAAGAAACTATAGAAAAGCTAAAGCGTGGAGAGGTAGATTTGGTGGTCGGCACGCACAGACTTGTGCAAAAAGATGTGGAGTTCCGTGACCTCGGACTTGCAATCATTGACGAGGAACAGCGCTTTGGCGTGGCACAAAAGGAACGCTTTAAGGAGCTTTGCAAAAATGTTGATGTTCTTACTCTTTCGGCTACACCTATTCCAAGAACTCTCAATATGGCAATGAGCGGTTTAAGAGATATGAGTGTAATCGAGGAAGCGCCACGAAACCGTCAGCCTGTACAGACTTATGTTCTTGAACATGACGATGCGGTAATTAACGAGGCTATCCGCAAGGAACTGAGAAGAGGCGGACAGGTTTTCTACCTGCATAACGATGTTGCGACTATTGAATCCTGTGCCTCAAGAATTCTTGAGGCTGTGCCCGAGGCAAAAATAGCCATAGGTCACGGCAAAATGAAAGAGCACGAACTTAGCGAAGTATGGCGAATGATGATTGAACAGGAAGTAAATGTATTAGTATGCACCACTATAATAGAAACGGGTGTTGACCTGCCGAACGCAAATACGCTAATTATAGAAAATGCGGACAGAATGGGACTTTCACAGCTGCATCAGCTAAGAGGACGAGTAGGCAGAAGCAACCGCAGAGCCTATGCTTATCTTACATTCCGCAAAAACAAAGTGCTTACAGAAATTCAGCAAAAGCGCCTTGCCGCTATCAGAGAATTTACCGAATTTGGCAGCGGATTTAAAATTGCAATGCGAGATCTTGAATTAAGAGGAGCAGGAAACATTATGGGTGCTCAACAGCACGGACATATGGAATCTGTCGGATACGATATGTATCTTAAGCTGTTGGGCGAGGCAGTAAGCGAAGAAAAGGGCGAAGCCGCACAGTCTGCCGACCTTGATTGTCTTATTGATATTTCGGTAAATGCGCACATTCCGGAGAGCTATGTAGAAAGCCTTACTCTCCGACTTGATGTATATCGCAGAATCGCCGATATACGCAACAAAGAGGACAGCCTTGATGTTAAGGACGAACTCAAAGACCGTTTCGGCGAAATTCCCGAATCCGTGCTCGGACTTATTGATATTGCGCTTATAAGAAACTGTGCAAACGCAATGGGTATTTACGAAATCAGGCAGACGGATACCAATGTTTTACTGTTTGTCAAAGAGATAAAATCGCCGAAGGTTATAGAACTTCTTTCAAGGCTCAACGGCAGAGCAATGCTGTCTGCGGGCAACAAACCGTACATTACAATAAGATGCGGCGGCGGTTCATCGCTTGATATGCTCAAAAAAGTATTTAAAATCTGACAGTTGTCTGAAAACTTTGCCGAAAAAGTAATAAATTTTAGAAAATATATAGACAATGCAAATTTTTTTGTGTATAATCATAAAGTACGCACCCTGTCATTTTACGGGTGAAATAGAATTTTTTAAGGACGGTAAATATTATGAAACCATATGCAAAGATCGGTTCATTGTTGCTTGCACTGATTATTGCTGTTGCAGCGGTTGGCTGCACTCCAATCAGCCTTAATGCAGAATGGGCTTACAGGACAGATAAAGTAGAATTGCCAATCGGCGTTTACAGCTACTCGCTTAAAACAGCTTACTCACAAGCTCAAAATTATGCGTCGAAACTTGCTTCATATGATGAGGCCTCCGATTCATGGCTTGACCTTGAGATTACAGACGATGACGGCGACAAGGCGATTGCAAGAGATTGGATCAAAAACGAGGCAGAAACAATGTGCCTTAATTACATTGTGACTGATAACCTCGTTGAGGAGCTCGGCATTGATATGAGCGGCGCTACCGCAGATTCGGCTAAAAAAACAGCCGAGGAATATTGGACAGTAGGCCCTTACGCTTCATACGGCTACTATATGCCTTATAAAGACCAGTACGAGCCTTACGGTGTTTCTTTTGAAAGCTTTGAATATTGCACAACACTTTATAACACAAAATACACAGCAGTATTTGAAAAGCTCTACGGTGAGGGCGGTTCAAAAGAGGTAAAGGATGACGAATTTATTTCATACTTTACAGAAAACTATACAGACTATAAGTACATAAAAGCAAATCTTTATGAGTCAACAACAGACGAGTCAAATAAGAGCACAGATGCAGCGCTTTCCGACGAAGACGCAAAGAAGATTACAGACGAGTTTGACGGTTACGCAAAGGAACTTAATAACGGTACTTCTTTTGACGATATTGTAAATAAGTACAAGACAGCTAACTCACTTACAGACGATCCGTCAACATCAGCTGTAGAAAACCTTAAAAGCAGTTCACTCGGCGATGAGCTTAAGACAGCACTCGGCGAAATGAAAGCGAACGAGGCTAAGACAGTTAAGGTAGGTTCAGGCAATACAGCAGTTTATTACCTTATCTATAAGGGTGACATCAACTCAGACATTGACAGCTATGTTTACGATTCAACACAGCGCAACAAATTGCTTGCAGATATGAAAAAAGACGAGTTTGCAAAGTATGTTGATGACCTTGCTCAAAAGACAGATTGCGAAAAGAACCAGTCTGTACTCGACCAGTACAAGCCTGAGCTTTACTTTGTAAAACCTGAAAGCTCATCAGCAAGCTCAAGTTCTTCAAGCTCAAGTTCTTCAAGTTCATCTTCTTCAAAGTAAAAGTTTAAAAATCAAAATGCCACACAGCCTTTGTGTGGCATTTAGTGCAGATATTTTCAACCGATTAATAACCTTTTAAATATATGAAAGGAGTCAACAGTATGAAAAGAAAAATAATTGCTTTAATTTCCGTACTTGCACTCAGTTTTTCTGTATTTGCTTTTTCGGTAAGTGCGGTTGAAGGCGAAGAAAGCGGCGGAGAAATTATTGAAACCGAGCCTGCTCCCGAGCCGGAACCGACATATGAGCCGGAACCCGAGCCGGAGCCGACATACGAACCGGAACCCGAACCGACATATGCTCCCGAGCCCGAACCGACATATGCTCCCGAGCCGGAAACGGAGCCTACAGAACCTTATTATGAAGAGCCTACTTACAGTTATGATGATAAGCCATACTACAGCGACGGCGACGATGTATATGTAGGCGGCGGTCAGTCAACATATACTGTACCCGAAACCACTGCGCCTCCTGCACAGATGTATTCTGTAAGCAAAGATACTATTGACGATAAAACGCTTTCACAGAGCGATTGGAACGATATTTCCGCAAATCTCAAAAACGCATCTCTTACCGACAGCGACGGCGATGATTTCAACTTTATCAAGAAAAACACAAGTAAATCCGATAACGGACATTGGATGCTTTATGCAGGTATTGTGTGCTTGATTTTAAGTGTTGCAGGTATTGTTTACTTTATTATTGCTACAGTAAAGAGCCGTGGCAGATACAAATTTGCTCCAGCAACAGGTAAAGCAGGCAAAACCAAAAAGAGAAAATTTGACACCGCAGATGTAGAACTTCCAAAGCATGATGTATCAAAAGGCGGTACAAAATTTAAGCATTAATTAAAATTTTATCCCGATAAAGTGCGACTTTATCGGGATTTTTGTTTTAATTTGGGTAAAATAACAGTTGAGAGATAGACTTAAAAATTCAGGTCAAGCCTTTTTAAAGGCTTGCGGGTTTGGGCAGCGCCCATAAAAATCTTCCGATATAACAATTTATCAGGCGCAAACAGACATGCTGTTTGCGTGTTGAAACTAAGTTTGTTAAAACAGGCGATAGCCTTTTAGAAAAGAATTTATTTATTCATTGTTTAATGAGTGGCTTTTTCTTATTGCTATCGCTTTTAAAGGCTAACACCGTTGTGTTCAAGCCGCCAAACAGTGAGTTGTTCGGCTATCGTTAGATTGCATAAACGGAAAGTATTTGTGGGCTTTGCCCACGCCCACGACCTTTGAAAAGGTCGACCAAACTTTTATAATTTTTAAATTTAATTTTTATCTCAACATAAAAAATAGAACTGTGAGCATAAAATACAAAAATCCGCAAAAAATATAACCACCCGGAAAGGTGGTTAATTTTATGAATAGAAAAGAAAGCAAACGCAACGAGCGGTATCCTATTGAACTGCCGTCACGCAACAACGGTTTTGAACATTCACCGATTGTAGATGTTACCGATAACGAAATTTATCCGTATGAACTCAATTCAAGGCGAAATGCGGTATATCAGCCCAATGAAAATATTTCAGAGGTTGTGGCTACCGAAATAGAACCTGATTCGGCAGTGCAAACCATTCACGGACGGCAAATGTAGGAATAAAAACTGGGAAAGTGTCGGCATTTACTGAGCCGACACTTCCGCTCAGTCCCTGTTGTTTTGTAATTATCTGCGCCCTCAACTGGTGAAAGCCGTCTGTAACTATAGCTTTGTTTTCGTTAAGTCCGTTTGCTTTAATTATTTCTTCGGAAAATGCAATATTTTCGCCTGTGTTCACCGCCTTGTCCTCTATATACAGTCTGTCGGGCGAAATCCCTGCCTCGACAATGCAGTTGTACATAGCCTGTGCCTCACTCATCGGCTCATTACTGCCCTGTCCGCCTGTAAGTACAGCTTTTGCATCAGGATTTTCCTGCAAATATCTAACGGCGCTGTTTATTCTGCCTGTAAGCATCATACTCGGGCCGTCCTCGGTAACTTGAGCGCCAAGTACGATTGCGGTTGCATTTTGTTTTGGCTGTTGTATGCAGGCAAATGTCATCAGCCCTGTAACAATCAAACCGTAGCAAAGAAGTGCGGTAAAGCCAAAATTGATGCCGTACAGAACAATTTTGCCGAATATATTTTTCTTGAGTTTTTCTTTTAATGATTTGTATTTATTGCGTGTGCCGAATACAAAAATCAGCCATACACACAGCAATCCGCCCACAAGATTGCCGATGTTGACAATTCCCCACAGAGCGCCCGATACAAACAACAATAAAAATACAATGGCAATTAAGGTAATTATAACTCTGAATATTTTAAAAGCTTTGTTTTCTTTTTCCACAGCTTATCAGCTCTTTTCGTAAATAATTATAATTATTTTAGCATATAAAGCACAAAAAGGCAATAACTTTTAACTTTGCTTGCAAAATTTTATTGATACCGCAGTGAAAGCGTGATATAATAACTTATTATGCAAGGCGGTGACAATATGAAGTCTGTATTTGCGGGAAACAAAGCGAAGTTTGCTTATTTTTCCTTTATATTTATAATAATCTCAACGGCGATGTATACATTTTACGCAAAAGAACCGCATTGGTGGTATATTGTATGGAATGATATTCTTGCTGTAATTCCGCTGTTTGCGGCAATGCTGTGCGAACATTATTTCAGTAAGAAAAAAGCTGTTCCTACTGTAATATTTGGACTTTTGTGGTTATTATTCTTTCCAAATTCGCCGTATATGATGACGGATTTAAAATATACAAGCTATTTTAAAGAGTCCGCTTATCTTGAATATGAAAAAATCGGAACGAATGTGACCGCTTGGCTTATTGTGCTGAACTTGACGGTTACGGTTATACTCGGGTTGCTGTTCGGAATGATGTCAATGCGAATAATTCATAAAATAATAAATAAGCGTTTCGGAAAGGCGACGGGTGTTGCTTTTTGTACAATTACGATTTTACTCAGTTCGTTTGCAATTTATATCGGCAGATATGCAAGAGTAAATTCGTGGGATATTGTTCGCCCGATTTTCTTAATTGAAAAATCGTTAAATTCACTGTCGGAATTTTCACCGATTTTTATAGCCGTATTCAGTATAGCCACGGCGATGCTGTATGTGCTTTATTATGCATTTGATAAATTTGTAATAAAACACGATTGATAAACGGTTTTTTGAGAATTTTTAAAAACTACGGTTAATTATATTTATTAAAATAACCGACAAAAACTGCTGTTTGAGTGACAAACCCAAACAGCAGTTTTTATGTTATGTTCTGAATATTTGATATATTGATAAATTGTGGTTTAGCAAATTGATTTGCCAATCAATTATAAAAGTTTGGTCGACCTTTTCAAAGGTCGTGGGTGTGGGCAAAGCCCACAAATACTTTCCGCTTACGCAATCTAACGATAGCCAAACAGCTCGCTGTTTGGCGGCTTGAGCGCAACGGCGAATGCCCTTAAATACGATAGCAACAAGAAAGGACATTCGTTATATAATGAAAAAGTTAATTATTTCTTTTCTAAAAGGCTGTCGCCTGTTTTAACAAACTTAGTTTTAGCACGCAAACAGCGTGGC
>ERZ773118.1276-NODE-1276-length-15070-cov-2.69604_pt1 | contig 15070 bp, 15 predicted proteins | sample MGYA00580562_ERZ773118 | MGnify/ENA primary metagenome ERZ773118 (study PRJEB29015, sample SAMEA2737878) | human gut metagenome | biome: human gut; feature: human-associated habitat; material: faeces | place: China | collected 2012 ... | reverse complement strand
AGAAACTGCTGCACATCCAACTGCAATATAGAAAGGCTTTTTATATTTCAAATTAATCCCGTAAATAGCCGGTTCTGTAATTGAGAAGAATCCAGTTACTGCTGCTGACATTGCATTTTGTCGAATTTGTGAATTTTTTGATTTTAAAGCAACACCTAAAGCTGCACCTGCTTGTGCCCAGTTACTTGGACCAGTCACGGCATTGATAGTATTTCTTCCATACATTGCTAAATTTATTTGTCCAAGTGGAACAATTCCCCAATGTAAACCAAAAACTACTAATACCTGCCATAATCCACCTAAAAGAATTCCACAAATAGTTGGATTTAAATTATAGATCCATGTATAGCCTTCACCGATAAATGATTGTAAATAACTTGTTACTGGACCAATGATCATAAACATTAATGGCACTGTAATCAATAAAGTAATTAATGGCGTTAAAACATTTCGAGCTACTGCATGAATATATTTAGTACACAATTTTTCTAATTTTGACATGAAATATATTGTTACAATAATTGGAACAACAGAAGAACCATAACCTTGAGCTGGGAATAATACATCAAACCCAAACATTTTCATCCCTGTTTCACCTTGAACCAATCCTTGAATCGTTGGACTCACTAAAGCCAAACTAATTGCTACTGCAATATATGGATTACATTTAAATTTTTTAGCTGACGTATAAGCTAAATAAATTGGTAAAAACGAATATACTGCATTATATACTTCATTTAAAACAATGTATAAACCACTTTCAGCAGACATTCCTAAAATGCTAGTAGCAAACATCAATAAAGCCCTAATCATCCCGGCTCCAATCAATGCCGGTAAAATTGGAGTAAAAATTCCTGTAACTAATTCAATTACTTGATCAATAAATTTTCCTTTTACCTTTAAATCATCTTTTTCCACTACATCAATTTCTTTTCCTGAAATCCCTGTCAATGCTTCGATTGCATCAAAAGCTTGGGCAACCTCATTACCGATTATAACCTGGAATTGTCCCCCGCTCTCTACTACATTAATAACTCCCTCAATTTTAACAACTTCGTCTTTTGAAGCTTTTCCTTGATCTTTTAATTTAAATCTTAACCGTGTTGCACAATGAGTTAAAGAAGCAATATTTGCTTTACCACCGATATGCTCAATAATTTGAGCTGCCATCTTATTAAAATCCATAAACCCTTTCCTTAGCCAGAATGATCTCTATTCTACTATTTTCCTCTCTTATAGTTTAGATGCAATTTTCTTGCATTTATTTGCGTAAACGTTTAACCTAACTAGTAAAAAAATAACGGCGCCATCACTTTACGTAAACGTTTACCTAGATTAAAAATACCATACAAATAGGTAAATGTCAACATTTTTACGTAAACGTTTACGTAAAAATTAATAAAACCTGCTAATATTTACATTCATAGCCTATTCATGTATAATTTATATAATCTTAACAAGCAAGGAGATAACATGGATAATCATAAAAAAAAACTATCAATTAAAGATATTGCTGCAATTTCTGGAGTTAGCATTGCAACTGTTTCCAGAGTATTAAATAATAAAGGCGGATATTCAAAAGAAACAGAAGAAAAAATTAATGCTTTAGCTAAATCATATGGCTATGTTTCTAATATGAATGCCAAAAGTCTTAGAGAATCGAAATCACAGACGATTGGTTTAATCGTTCCAGACATCAGCAATGATTTTTTTGCGACTCTAGCATTACATATTGAAAATTATTCAGCAAAACATAACTACTCTGTTTTTATTTGTAATAGTGCAAATAATGTTCAAAAAGAAAAAGATTATTTTAAAAGTTTAGCAAGCAAGTGTGTCGACGGCATTATTTGTATCAGTGGTTTAAATAAATTAACAGAAGACATCATTTATAATGACATTCCCATTGTATGTATAGATCGCTATCCTGAAAATAATAAAACTATTCCTCGAATTTCTAGTGATGATATTCATGCAGCTTTTTTAGCCACTGAACATTTGATCAAAAAAGGCTGTAGAGATATTGTTTTTATTTCTAGTTTCACCGCTGATTATGAGAAAAAAGAGCGTTATTTAGGATATAAAAAAGCTTTAGATACTTACGGTATTCCACTTGATAAAAATTATATCTTACAAACTCAAGGAAAAGAACCAAGCCAAATTGAAGCTGAAATATTAATAACAGACTTTTTAAAAACACAGCGCAGGATTGATGGTATTTTTGCTTCTAGTGATTTAGCTGCCTTAGGAGCCTTGTATGCACTAAAACGAGCAAATCTTAAAGTTCCCGAACAAGTCAAATTAATCGGATTTGATAATACTTTATATTCACGGTTACCTACCCCCTCAATTTCAACAATTGAAAGGAATCCAAAGATGCTTGCTGAAAAGGGCTGTGAAGTTCTATTGAATATGATTCAAGGAAAAGACATTGGTTCGATCGATACAATTGTTCCTGTTGTCTTAGTAGAACGAGAGTCAAGTAAATAAAAACCTCCGCATCAATGATCAATCTTTTCAAAGGGGCAATGAAATAATTAAGTTTCATCAGCTCTAAATACAAGATTGTACCACTAAGCGCAGGTTTTTTAGTTATTCAGCATAATTTTGATTTCCTTGTTGAAATAACTTTTTTTGTTGATAGTTATGGTAATTTGCAAACAATAATTCCGTTAATGCAAAAAACATTGTTGGTGAAGTATATGCTGTTTCGAAAACAATAGGAAAATCACCAAAAAAGATATAAATTGGTTCATCAGCCAGCAAAGATAAACTGTTAGCATTTATCCTAGTAATCGAGATTGTTTTGCTTCCTACTGTCTTGGCCACCTTAGCAATTCTAATTACCGATTCACTTTCTCCCGTCAAAGAAATAATAATCAATAAATCATCCGCAGTGATTGCTCGTGCTAACATATTAATTTCACTATCACCATTAACTAATGTCATAATAATTCCTAATTTCAAAAATTGGCGCGACAATTCTTTTGCCACTGATCTTTGAATCGTCCCACTAGAAACTACAAAAATACGTTTAGCATGATCAATCATACGACAACAGGTATTGTAATCACGATTTTGTAATTCTCTAATCATTTTAGCGTGATTTTCAAATAATGCATAAATATTTACTGTCTTGCCTAATCCTACATCGGCAAGGGTCTGTTCATTGCGCAAGTAATATTTTAGCTCTGCAAATCCCTCTAACCCAATTTTTTTAGAAAAACGTAATATCGTTGTCCTTGAAACATTACATTTTTTTCCTAAATCTTCAATTGTGATTTTTGTGCATACTTCACGATGATTATTAATATAATTCCATATATATAAATCACTTTCATTCAAATCATCAAAATGAAGATTTACTAATTCGTTTAATTGCATCTTTTCATCCGTCCTTTATTATTTAAGTATAACAAAAAAATTTTTTGCAATAAATGATAAAATAGCGAAGTTAAAAACTTCGCTATTACTACAACAAAATTCAAATAAAGAGATATAGTAAGGGAGTGTTATTATTTGAATTCAGGCCAAAATGCTTTATTAGCTTCAATAAGGTCATCTAGAATCACTTTAGCTAAATCCGTATCAACTACTGTACGATTTAATACTAACGCCTGTAATAATTTCAATTTATTACATTCTAAGAATCCATCAACTGTTAATTTTTCATATGCATATTGATTTTCTAATAATCCTTTATAGAAAGTATCTACTGGATCCATAGCTAGTGGTTCAACACCATTTGCCCCAACCCGACAAGCTACTTCTACCATCATCTCACTATCTAAATTTGGAATACATCCTCTATTTTTAGTAATAATTAAGAAAATATCGTTTGTATTATTAGCTATTGATGTTGCTAAATCAACAATGTAAGTAGCATGAACACCGCGATTAGGATCTAATTCATATTTAGTTCCCTTTAAAGCGCCTAGTTTAATTACTTCTTTCATCATATTATAAGTATCTTTTTCTTTACCATCCATTACTTCATTTGCACGAGTGTAATTAGGATCTGATTCTTCAACAACATGACGAGGATATAAATAATATTTTAAATATGTATTTGGTAAATACTCAGGAAAATCCTTGACCATTGTTGACATAAAATTATAAGTATCTACCCATGATTTTTCGCGAACATGTTCATCTTCTGAGCCTTTTTTAAAAATTTCTCCAGCCATTAGTTGCTCCCGAACAGAAGGCATTAAATCTGCTCCCGTCTTCTTATCATATAAATGAGTAAACCATCCAAAATGGTTTAGTCCAAAATATCGTGGTTCAAAATCTTTACGTTGACATCCTAATAATTTTGCATAAGCATCCATAATTGCAATTGGCATATCACAAATGTTTAAGATACGATAATCATCAGGGAAAATTCGTTTTGTTGCTTCCGCTACAATTGCTGCTGGATTTGAATAATTTAAAATCCATGCTTCTGGAGAATGTTTACGAATTTGTTTAACTAACTCAATAATTGCAGGGACACTGCGTAATCCATAGGCAAAACCACCTGCCCCACATGTTTCCTGACCAACACATCCATGTGCTAATGGGATTTTTTCATCCTTTTCACGCATTGGCAAACGTCCCGCTCTAATTTGCATTAAAGCAAAATCTACATCTTTAAAAGCAACATCAGGATCAGTAGTGTAAATAAATTCTTCCAATTCAGGATAATATTCCCTCATTAAAATTTCACCATATTGTCCCATGATTTCTTGCCGTTCAGCTTCATTATCATATAGAACTACTCGCTTTAAAGGAAATACATCTTTTTTACTTGCAAGCATGGCCATTAAATCTGGATTTCGGTGACTACCACCACCAACAATTACTACATTATATTTTTTCATCTCAAATACCTTCTTTCTATGACTTTACTTTAGCACTTGCTTTAAGGTCTCACAATACTTTCAAAGCTAATCGTGCAAAGACCATATACTTAGGTATTCTTCACAAAAAAGCGTGACTTTTCACAAAAAAAGATCTAGCAATACTAGATCTTAAAGATTAACAATAAATACTTTTCCATTATATGTGATTCTAACTGATTTCTCCCCATTTGCAACAGCATCACTAACTTCAAAAACAAAATGAATCATCCCACTTTGACCCGGAGTCAATACAGTAGTGCTGGCACTAGCTAAATTACTACGATCATCTTTTTCATAAAATGAATTTGCTGGATATTCATTACTATCTTTATCAACCAATTTAGCTACTGCAATATTAGATGCTGTGATGTCACTTTCTGAAATATTTTTTATCGAAGTAGTCAAAACAACAAAACTATTTCCATCATTTTGAACTTGATAATAAGTATATAAACCAACCGGATTAGCAGGCTCCAGCTTTTTTGTAATATTTACTGCTTGTAAAGCAATTTCACCGCGACCATCTAATACAATCGTATCATTTAAATTCTTGCTTTCATAATTTTTAGCAATATCCGTTAATTTAAAACTCATATTCGCTTCTTTAGGATTTTCTTCATCAACAGTAGTAAGCTTAAATTCTATATTATTTTTTAACAAACTTGGTTTAACTTCGGCATAAAAATGCACTTTATTAGTCCCCTCAGCAGCTAAACTTCCACCTTGACTAATTGTTTTTCCATCTTCACTTACCATTGCTGTTGAAGCGACATAATCAGTTTTATCAATAACAAATGTTCCCTTCAACGTACTAGATAGCTTCATTTCCTTTTTTTGTAGATTAGTCATATACATAGTCACATCAATTAATACATTTGTTGACTTAGATGGTTTATAGTATGTATAAAAACTTCCAATTACATCAGGGGTAATTTGCTGTGGTCTACTAATCGTTTCAATTTTATATGAAACTAAATCATCAAACTTATTTTCTTTTCCCATTTCAATTTTTGCCGGCTCATTCTCTTTACTCCCACCACTACACGCAGTAAGACCTAAAACCATCAAAAATACTAATAAAATTTTACTCAATCTTTTCATTATATCGACTTCCTCCCTTTAATACCTTAATTGTACTTTATTGAATTGACTTATTCAACCGCATCATTCCATCAATAAAAAAAGCATTGATATATTCAATACTTTTTTCACCCCTTAAATTTAATTATACTATAAATTATATAAAAATAAATAAAAACAACAACATTTGAAAGATGCTTGAAAAATCATCTTTTTAGGTATATATTTGAAGTAGATAAAAGGAAGAGTTCTAAAAAAACATAATAATAAAAAATTAGAACAGGAGCCTTTTAAAGAAACGTTAAAACAACATGATAATATAAGGCAAAGTAATAGAAGATGCGTAGATGAAAAGTGAAATTAAAAAGTTGTTGAAAACGTTTCGAAAATCAAAAGAATTGTGGCTGAGTAAACCACAATTCTTTTTTTATTTGAAATCTTCTTATTAACATTACTAATAATAAGTGTTACTATTAAACTAAACGTAAGGGGGTGCAAACAATGATCAAAGACGACTTTTTAACTCTAACTGCTCAAAAATTTATCAATACATATTTCACTAGCAGAAATTTTGATCAAGTCAAGAATATGTTTGCTCCAGAAGGCTCATGGCTAGGGGCTAGTAATAATACTATGGCAAACAACCTTAAACAATTTGATCAATACTTTAAAGAGGGGTGTAACGAGGGTTATGTTCCTGAAATTACCTTTCAAGATTGTTATGTTATCTACAACGACGATAATATTGGAATCGTTTATTGTAATTATCATTTACATATCGAAAGCAAAGGAGCCCTTTTTGATATGGATCAACGGGTAACGATTGTTTTAAAACAATTTAATACTACACTTAAAATTATTCATGTTCATGCCTCGACCCCCAATGATGCAATTAGTCAAGAAGAATTCTATACCAATGAAATTGCTAAACTCGGATATAAAGAGTTACAACAAGCTTTAAAGAAAAAAAATGAACAAATTGAAATGATTATCAGAACAACCGCCGGGGGAATGAAAGGTAGTCTTGATGATGAATTTTATACTTACTTTTATGTTAATGAAGAGCTCTGTAAAATGCTTGGTTATACTTATGATGAATTCATGGAAATGAGTCATGGTACTGCTGTTGGCGCAGTCTATCCACCTGATTTACCTGCTGCTTTAGCAGATTGTAAACGATGTTTTGCCATCGGACCAGAATACAAAACAGAATATCGGATTCGAAAAAAAGACGGAAGTTTATTATGGGTAATGGATAGCGGACGTAAAGTTACAGATGAAAACGGTCAAGTAGTAATAAATAGTATCATTACTGATATCTCTGAACTTAAAGAAATGGTCAATCGTTTAAAAATTGATCAAGAACGCTATGAAATTGTATCTCAGTTATCTGATGATATTATTTTTGAATATGATGTTGAAAATAATTCACTAGTATACCAACAGCTACAAGCTGATACTCCAGTCAAAAATATATTGACTAATTTTTTGACAGTTGATTTAAAAAATACTCATTTATATCATGGTGATATCGAACGCTTTAAAAAGGATTTGAAGATAATTTTATCAAATCAAGTTTCTAATGAATTATATAAATTGGAATATCGTTTTGCAATCGCACCACAAAGTTATACTTGGTACCGTCTAACTTTTCGACGGATATTTGATAATGATAATAAATTAACTAAAGTTGTCGGCAAAGTTGTTGATATTTCCTCAGAATTACGATTAAAACACCAGTCAATAACAGATCCCCTAACCGGAACATATAACCGTTTATATATTACTAGCGCGATTCAAGAATATTGTCATATCTTAAAAAATAATCTTTCCTATGCTTGTATCTTAATTGACATTGATTATTTTAAAAAAATCAATGATACTTATGGTCATATCATCGGTGATCGTTTTCTAATTGAAATTGTAAAAATAATTAAGTGTTTCTTTCGAGCAAGTGATTTAATTGGAAGAATTGGTGGTGATGAATTTTTAATCTTTATCAAAGATATATATGATAAAGAGATCATCCGCGAAAAGGCAAATGCTTTAATTAAAAAAATTCATGAATATGTCACTGCCAATAACTATCCTAAAGAAATTAGTATTTCTATGGGAATTCATATCGATAATCGACCAGAGATATCTTTTACTGAATTATATAATAAAGTTGATATTGCTCTATATAATGCTAAACACAATGGACGAGATCGTTATGTCTATTACCATGAAGGTATGACTTATCCTAAATAATTGTTAAAGACCATATAAAATGAAGCGCCCCTAAAAGCTCGACATAGCCAACTAAAAGGGGTTGCTTCAAGATTTACATAGTCTTTAATTATCATTATTACTTTTGTTTTCTTCTCATATTCTAACTCACTTGACCTTCTTTATAAGTTAAGCGTTTTAGTTTTAATTTGATCACAAAAATATTTATCATGTTCAACAAATAATACTGTCGGTTTAAATATTAGCAATAATTCCTGAACCTGCATTCGCGTAAAAATATCTAAATAATTTAATGGTTCATCTAAAATAAATAAATGAGCTTCTTGGCATAACACTCCCGCTAACATTACTTTTTTCTTTTGACCTTTACTATAAGTACTAATCTCCTGAGTAAATAGTTCGCGAGAAAAATCTAATTTTCTTAAAATAGCTTTAAACAAACTTAAATCAATATCAAGACTATTTGCATAATCATCCAGCTTTCCTTTTAAATGACTATCATCTTGACTTAGATACGCTATTTTTAGATTATTTCCAATATTTACCTTTCCTTGATAATTATTACTTTCTTTCATAATAATTTTAATTATACTTGTCTTCCCTGAACCATTTTTTCCAGCAAGATTAAGTCGATCTCCCTGATTAATATCAAAACTTAAATTTTCAACAATAATATGTTTATCATAACTAATCGTAACATGATTAAAATAACATAGTTGCTGTTTTGAGTATTCAAGTGGAAAGATCTTTAATTTTTCGATTGTTTCAATATTTTTTAATAAATCACTTTTTTCTTCGATTGCTTTACTTTGACGTCGTTCAATATTTTTAGAGCGTTGCATCATTTTAGCTGCTTTATGACCAACATAACCTTTATCTGGTTTTAAACCAGCAACCTTTACACTTTTAGTAGCTTCCACTTTATTTGACCAATCTTCATTTTGACGAGCTGCCTTTTTCAAACGCCCAATATCTTTTTTTAACTGCTCATTCTTTTCTATTTCCCTCTTATCATTATTCATTTTCAAATCATACCAAAGGGAAAAATTCCCTTTTATCACTTCGATACTATTACGATTTATAGCTAAGACATGATCTATACAACGATCTAAAAAATCACGATCATGGCTTACCAATATAAAACTTTTCTTTCGTTTCAAATATTTACTTAGTAAAAGTCGACCGTGATAATCCAAATGATTTGTTGGTTCATCAATTAAAATAAAATCATGAGGCTTGCAAAAAAGAATGGCCAATAATACTTTAGTTTGTTGTCCTTTTGATAAGGTAGCGAAATTTTGTTCTAAAACCTCATTTTCCACATCAAGTAATGATAATTCTCTTTGTACTTCCCATAATTCAAATTCACCAAGAATATTCTCAACAATTTTTAAAGTCCTAATATTTTCATTTTCAATATGATACGGAAAATAGTCAAAGATATAATTAGGGGTAATATAGCCCCGATATTCATATTTAGACATCAATAATTCTAACAACGTAGTCTTCCCTTTACCATTTCGACCAATCAATCCAAGTTTCCAATTTGTATCAATTTGAAAACTAACATTATCAAATACCTTTTCAATCTGATTATCATATTTAAACGATAAATTCTTTACGTCTAATAAACCCATTTCCATTCCTCCTAACAATATAAAAAGCTACAAGAAAATATACACTCGTAGCTTAAATAGAATCTTAGAATCGGATTTAGTTAAAAGGATATATTTTCTCGCGCATAAAAACAGTAACTCAAAGTATACTGTTATTAAATTTTAGCAAGAAAATTTATACATCCTTCCACCTCGTTTCTATATAATCATATCAAATTTATTTGATAATACAAGGCTTTTATTGATACTTACTATCAATCATATCAATAAAACATTCTAAAGCACCAATCTCATCATTAAAATAATATAAACTTAAGATATCTTGTTTTGAATAATGATTTTTAATGAATCGATAAAAAACATCCCGCTTGTATGGAGGTAATAAATTTATATCCAAATGCTGCTCATCAACAAATTTTTCTACTTGTTCCATCATTAAATCATATTCATCAATCAAACAATCCTGCCCATAATTTCGTGCCATGTATTCAGCATAACCTAAAAATAGTTGTTTAAACCTTTCACCATCAATATTTTTAATATATTCCTTTAAACACATGACCAATAATTGTATATCTTTTTCTGACATCTTATCACCAATTAAATTATTAACAAGAAAAGCATCTTTTATTATAGATGCTTAAATAATCGATTGTTTTTTTATGACAAGATTTGTTTTTAAAGAATCTTTACAAATCAGTTGTAAACCAATTAAAATATACTCACTTAAATTAGTTACTTTTTTTATCTTAGGAAGATATTTAGCCGGAACCATCTGTTTCAATGTTTCATCTAAATCACTAGCACGCTCAAGATTAGTACAACTAATAGCTACGATTTCGGGATTTACGATCGCGGTTAAACAAATTACAATCTTACTCAACAATTCAATCGTTCCGTGGGGAGACTGAAGCAATTTCAATTGATCATCTTGACTCAAGGGTAAATATTGTATCTCACCAGCACAATTAGTTTTACCTGTTACAAGTTGACCGTTAATTACTGTTCCAACACCACCATACCCTTCACCTGGTTGAAATAACAGACAGACATTTTCATAATTTTTTTCTGCTAGATAAAAACCAATTACTGCTGTATTTACATCATTACCCAATATGATCACTTGACTATATTTATTGGTTAGTAATGAATATAAATCAATATCATTAAAATTTGTTAATCCAGTTGAAGTAACTCGCCCATCATTAATAATCCCTGGCATACTTATTCCAATAACTTTTATATTATCAAACTTAGCTAAAACGATGTTAATAATATCATAAATATCATTAACTTTAACTTCCTTTTTGATTACTTCATCACTAAAAACTATTTCATCTGCCAGATTATAAACCCGATAAATCAAGTGTACCCGCCGGTATTCTTTATTAACCGAAATCGTTAGCATCCGAGAATAATCGCTATTCAAAGAATAAACAACACTCTTTCTTCCTCCCGTCGATTCTAACTCACCATCTTTTAATACTTCATTACTTGCCAGCAATTCCTTTAAAATATTTGTAATTGTAGCTAAACTTAGCCCAGTCGCTAAAGCTAATTGATTTTTAGTACAAGTTTCTTGCTCCATAAAAATATCCATGACTTTATCCCGATTTATTTGTCGTAGATTTTTAGTATTACTGATATTCATAGGTTATTTTTCCTCCTTGTTTTGATACCAATCATAAATGATTTTTAATGCTCCTGAATAATCATTTGTTGCAAAAATGCGTGTTGGTATCGTTACTACCTCTTTATCTGGCAAACGTCGCTTAGCTTGTGGCAGCATATAAGCAACTTGTGGTGCAATTAAAATAATATCATAATCATTAGCAATTTCAAATAAGCGTGAATATCCTGTTGCAAAAATCTCATATGATAGATTTTCCAATTTTGCCAGCTCTTGCATTTTACTTGCAAATAAAGTTGTTGTCAGACCACCGCTACAGCATAATAAAACTCTTATTTGCGGCCGATTAGTTGCTTCTAATGCACAATTAATCATTTCTTTAAACAACTCCACTGCATGATTAAAATGTGTTAATTGAAAATGAAGATAAAAGATTTTTTCCTTTGTTTGACGATCATTTAACTCTTCCTCAAAAATTCCCTTGCCATAATAAATTATTTTCCCAATTACTATTTCATTACTGATGATGATCGTATTATTATCATTGTCATCAACTTTGATATTTAAACTATAATGATTGTTTTGCATTAATATCCATTTTAAATAAATCGATGCATTGATTCCCTGCAAGAACTCATCCATTATGAGCACCTCCCCTAACTTATGACAAGTATTGTCATAAGTATTATAATATATTTTGTATCCGTTTACAATCAATCTATTAAGTTAATAAAACAGGCACTAATTTTGTTAATAAAACTAGCGCCTCTGAACAATACTGCTATTTGCTTAATTCTTCAATTTGATGGTTTAAATAATTATTACAGTTAAAAATTCTTTAACAACTATCATTTTTTGCTCATCTTGTCATTTTAAAAAAGTTATATCACGTTCAATATACTTTTGATGTCGTGCCTGCTGCTCTAAAAATAAATGTTCTCTGGCAACTGTAAGTTTAAAATATATCTCTTTTTTATTATTATCATTTTGATATGTTGTTATTAAATTATTAGAAACTAATTTTTTGATAATTTTACTAATTCCCCACGAGTCATTTTTAGGTGTTCTGCTATTTTTGTAATGTTAGGCCCATCAAGAATTCCAATTGCATCAAGACAATGAATTACTGAATAACCATAACCTTGCAAACTGCTGCTTTGGGTTAGCTTTGATAATATATCTTGTTTTTCGTATAGTTCAGTAAATAAATCGAGAATCACTTGCATTTTAATCTACCTTGGCAACTACCCGACATGGCAAGCCTGTCATTTCACTAAATTTCATCGGATAAGTATTTATAGTAAACTCATTTTGCATTAATAAACTTTCTAGATTATCTAAATTTTCAACAACAAATGCATTATGATCAGCACAATATTGATCCATCGGCATATGTTCTTTACCGCGACGAATCCCAGCACAATCAATTCCAATAATACTAACTTTCTTATCTAACAATTTTTCAATCAGATTATTTGATAATTGAGGGTGGGCTTGAAAATATTCTTTAGTACCATATCCTGCCTTTTCTAAAAATCCTGTATAAAAAATCACAAAATCACCAGATCTAATTTTTTCCAAATCAATCACTTCAATTTCATCAATACCTCGGACATCAAAAATAACTCCATTTCTTTCTAAATAAGATAATGGAAACTCTTTGTTCATCACATCAAAATGAGTGCCTAAATGCCCAAAATTAGCTTTACTTTCATTTCCTTTAGCATCCTGAGTTAGTTTTGGAGTAACTTCTAAAGTTAAATCAATAAACATATTCTTCCTCCTTATATTGTTTCTTTGGAAACAATTCTACAGCATATTTACAACCTTTTTGTCATTCTTGATTAGATCACGTTTATTCTTACCATCAAGTACTAATCTAAAAACAACAAACTTACATTCTTTCGTACTACGATTAATCAATGTATGAATACTATCTTTAACTAATATTAAATCATTTGGCTGAACTCTTTGCCGCATTCTCTTATCATTATCTAAATAGTGGATTTCTATCTCTCCTTCAATAATTAAGATTACTTCCTCGATAGCTTGATGAAAATGCCATACTTGTTCAGTTTGCGGTGGTAAACTGTTTAAGTGAACTTCATACTCGTCAAACAAATAATAGGCAACATGAGTTCCATCTTTTTTATTTACGATGATTGCATCATCAGGCTTTTTAATTATTAGTCCCATTGTTTTATCATATACCTTTCTTTGGTTTTAAATCCTAGTTTTTGATATAGTGCGATTGCATCTTTTGAAGAATTCAAGCAAATTATTCCACATTTACCTTGTCCTTTTGTTAATAAGTCACTAACAATTCTACTAGCAATACCTTGATGACGATATTTTTCATCTACCCATATATTTGTTAACTGCCCCATAATTCCTGAAGGATTTTCATTTGATGGCATTAAGGAATATAAGTATAATGTTCCTGAAGCAGCCAATAATTCATTATCAAATCCTAATAATGTAAAACAGGTACCATTGATAATACCTGTTTTGTAGAAATCACGAATCTTGTTAATTGTCTGTGGTAAGATTTCCTGATTAGAAAACAGTCTTAAATCACGTATCCTTAACTCCACTAAAAAATCTAAATCATTTATATCAGCATAACGAAAATTTAACATTATTATCACTCACTTTCACTATTATTCATTATATCATGAAAGCTTTACTTCTGATATTCCTTTAACAATAATCTTAATTATCATTTTCTTTTTCTATTTCTTTTATCTTAGCATTATATTTTTTAGCTTCATTTCGATTATAAAAATAAAAACCCGTCCAAATACTTGTAAAGATAATAATTGCCATTAATATAAAAGTGATAACATAGCCGATATTGCTAATTGGCATCCATCCCAATTTATATGCTATTAATAAATATCCACCCAGCCCAATCGTAAAATGAAAAGCTATTTGTTTTCTTAAACTTAAACTTTCAATTTTATAAACATATGAAGTCAACAAACTCCAACTACCATTGCTCCTACTGCATGCATGACAAAATTTTCCATCAAAGGTTCTAAAAACGTGTTGCCAATCACTGTATAACCAATTAGATTTATTACTACCAAAAACGTACATCCCCAAGCAATCCCACCAAAAAAATAACTCACTAAATCTTTAAAGCGCATTCTCTACACCCCCAATCTTTCTTTAAACAGTTTTCGATAACTACGGGTTATGATTTCTTCAAGACCATTCTTCATAACTATTTCCATCGTTCCATTAAAAGATGCTTCAACATGATTAATACGCTTAATATTGATGATTGCAAATTTTGATATACGTACAAAATCTTTTCCTAATTGTTCTTGTACTTCATAGAGCGGTTTATTTAAAACATAGCGTTCTTTTTTCAAATCATATAATGCTAATTCTCGCCCTTCAGTACGAATCAGCTCAATTTTTACTGGATCGATTATATAGATCTTACCATTGTTTTGAGCCGTAAAAATCATTTCTTCACACTCTTTTTCCAAAATTGTAATCGCAGCTTGAAGCGATGGTGTCAGCTTAGCTACATTTATCACTGCCCAAGGCTCTTGACAATTAGGATCAATCTTTAATTCAACCTTCATGCTTTTCACACCTTCTTTAATACATCTATTATATCA
>ERZ773118.1236-NODE-1236-length-15771-cov-2.17931_pt1 | contig 15771 bp, 15 predicted proteins | sample MGYA00580562_ERZ773118 | MGnify/ENA primary metagenome ERZ773118 (study PRJEB29015, sample SAMEA2737878) | human gut metagenome | biome: human gut; feature: human-associated habitat; material: faeces | place: China | collected 2012 ... | reverse complement strand
TGAGAACAACCATTCCTGCTCCTTGTTGAACGACATAATCTTTACCATCTTTAAATTTAGGGCAAGCAAATGTCTCCAATTCAATTGAATGGCTTTCTTCGTCATTTAAAATAACTTCTTTAGGAAAATATGTGACACTCGAAGATGAAGAAACACAAGCAAGAATATTTCCGATTTTTATATCATCACTTCTAAATTTACCTGATGAACTAAAATAACCACTTATGTAAGGAACATAATAATTATCCCATAATTTTTTAGCAATATCTGCTTCAAAATTTAATACGATTTTATTATCCTTTTTACTAAAAATATCTGTTGCTAGCTGGCGATAGCCAACGAGCATATAATTTGCAAAAGCATCACGACCAAAAAATGCTTTTCCATCATTTGGAGCAGCTGTCAAACTATCAGTCCAGTTATAATATTGCTCTGCAACCTTAGTAACACCCTCAATTGTATTTAAATCATTTGTTGAAGCACCCGTAGCATTTGCAAACTTCTCCCAATCTGTTTTATTTAACATAAATAACTCTACTGATTTAGCCACTGGAAAAATTTTTAATGTATCTTTACTTGAAAAGTGTCCTTCTTCAAGATAACCATCGACATACTTAGATAGCTCGTCTTTACTAAAATATTTATTTAAATCTACTGCATAACCTAACTTATCCACTTGATAAGCTGTGTCACCATACGCTGCAAAAATATTCGGAATATCTGCAGCCCCAGCTTTTCCATTAATTGAATCTAAAACATTTCTTTCTAAATCAGAAATTGTTCCTTGACCAGAGCCCTCAACAATTATCCCTTTTTCTTTACCGACTGTTTTGTTAAATTCATCGACTAGACGATTAAATTCCTCTTGTTGTGCACCATTATAATAATGCCATACTTGAATCGTCGTTGGATCATCCTTGTCTAATAAGTTTTTATCCTCATTACTACATCCAGTTACAGCAAAAAACATTAATAAAGATATCAAAACTAATCTTACTTTTTTCATATGCTTATCTCCATTCCCTTATCCCCTAAAGGATAACACAAATTGGTCATTTATACAATCTTCACACTTTATCAATACAAAAAAGGATACCTATTGATATCCTCTATGACAACTCCATTTTTCCAGTATACAATTGATAATATCTTCCTTTTTGATTAATTAATTCATCATGATTCCCACGTTCTATGATTTCCCCATGATCGAGTACCATGATTGCTTTTGAATTACGAACTGTAGAAAGACGATGTGCAATTACAAAAACGGTACGATCTTTCATTAAACTATCCATCCCTTTTTCAATCAATTTTTCAGTATGAGTATCAATAGAACTTGTAGCCTCATCCAAAATCAAAACTGGGGGATTAGCAATTGCTGCACGAGCGATAGCTAATAGCTGACGTTGTCCTTGTGATAAGTTAGAACCATCACCGGTTAACATTGTTTGATAGCCTTGCGGAAGTCGCCGAATAAATGAATCTGCATTTGCTAGTTTAGCTGCTGCCACCACTTCTTCATCACTAGCATCTAATTTACCGTAACGTATATTATCTTCAATCGTTCCTGTAAATAAATGAGTGTCTTGCAAAACCATTGATAACGATTGTCGCAATGCTGCTTTTTTTATTAATTTAATATCAATTCCATCGTATGTTATACTGCCAGAATCTAATTCATAAAAACGATTAATCAAATTAGTAATAGTTGTTTTCCCAGCTCCTGTAGAGCCCACAAATGCAATTTTTTGACCTGGTTTTGCATATAAGTTTAAATTTTTTAAAATAGGATGGTTGGGGACATAACTAAAACAAACATCATGGAAGCGAACATCACCTTTTAACAAAACCAGTTCTACATCACCATTAGAACGGGGATGACGCCAAGCCCAAAGCCCAGTATTTTCATGACACTCAACTAGCTTACCATATTCATTGCGAACATTTGTTAAAGTGACACTTCCTTCATCTATTTCAACTTTTTCATCCATAATTTCAAAAATACGTTCTGCACCTGACATTGCTGCCAAAATAAAATTCATTTGTTGGGAAAATTGATTTACTGGCATCGCAGTTTGTCGAACAAAAACCAAATATGATGATAAACTTCCTAAATCCATAATCCCATAAATTGCCATAAACCCGCCTATTACAGCAGATAATGCATAATTCAAATATGAAATACTGACAACTGTTGGTATCATAGTTCCTGAATAAGTAACTGCTTTCGTAGCTGCTTGTCGTAAAGCTTGATTTCTTTTTTCAAACTCGGCAAAGTTCACCTGTTCATGATTGAAAACTTTAACTACTTTACTTCCTTCGACCATTTCTTCAATAAAACCATTTAAACTTCCCATATATTTTTGTTGTTGATTAAAATACTGCTTACTCTTTTTACTACTATAACGAATAAAAATAAACATCATTACCATTGAAGCAATTACAATGATTGATAGATAAGGATTTAAAATAATAATCATCGTAATTGTTCCTACAATCATTATAAAACTTTGAATCAACATTGCAAAACTATTATTTAAAGCTTCTAAAATTGTATCAATATCACTAGTAAATCGACTCATCAACTCACCATGAGTACGCTGATCAAAAAAACTAAGCGGTAAGTTTTGTATCTTATCAAATAAATCTTCACGAATTTCTTTAACGATTTCTTGAGCAGTTTTTACCATTAATTGATTATATAGATGACAAGCCCCGACACCAGTTAAATACATAATTGCCATCGTTATTATTGCTTGTAATAGTCCAGCATTATTACCTGGTAGAATGTAATCGTTAATAACCGGTTTTAATAAATAAGTACCTAAAATATTTGCACCTGCACTAATTAATACTAAAATAGCAATGATTATGAGTGTTCCTATATGTCGAGTTAAATAACTAGCCATTGCTTTTAAAGTTTTCTTTAAATTTTTAGGGCGTGGAGTTCCGTTTATTCTAGCCATATTATTTATCTCCTTCTTGAATTTTACATAAATCTTGATAGATATGATTACGATTTGCTAATTCTTCAGGTGTTCCTATATCATCAATTTTACCATCAGTTAAAATAACAATTTTATCTGCATGGGCAAGTGATGATAATCGCTGTGAAATAATAATTTTAGTTGTCTTAGGCAAATAGTATGCTAATCCATCTGTTAGTTTTCGTTCAGTTGCTGTATCTAATGCACTGGTAGAATCGTCAAGAATTAAAATTTTTGGTTTCTTTAATAATGCACGTGCAATACATAACCTTTGTTTTTGCCCACCAGAAACATTAACTCCACCTTGCCCTAAATCTGTATTGATTCCCTTAGGCAATGCATCGATAAATTCACTGGCACAAGCAATGTCTAAAACTTCATTAAGTTCGTGATCACTAGCATCTGCTTTACCCCATAAAATATTTTCCTTAATCGTTCCAGAAAATAGAGTGTTTTTTTGTAATACCATAGCAATTTCATCTCGAAGATGTTCGATTCCATATGATTTTATATCATGACCATCGATTAATAAATCCCCTGCTGTAATATCATATAATCTAGGAATCAATTGTACTAATGAAGTTTTGGCACTACCTGTTCCTCCGATAATACCAACAGTTTCACCAGGCTCAATTTCCAAATTTATATTATTTAATACATATTCTTTTGCTTTTAAAACATTTTTAAATATGATTTTTCCCCTCGTAATCTTTATGTCACTTTTTTCATCTTTAATATCTATTTCTTCATCAAAAACTTCTTGAATCCGATATGCCGAAGCTAGAGAACGAGTTAACATCAAGAAAACATTTGAAATCATCATTAAGGAATTTAAGATTTGCATAATATAGCTTAAAAATCCTGTTAATTCACCTACTTGCATATTTCCAACCTGAATCATCCCACCCCCAAACCATAGAATTGCAATAATCGTCGAATACATCACAAATTGAAAACACGGCATATTCATAACTGCATAATGGAATGATTTACGTGAAACTTGTTGATAATTCAAATTAACTTCATTAAATTTAGCTTGTTCGTAATCTTTTCTAACATATGACTTTACAACTCTGATCGCAATTAGATTTTCCTGAACTATCGAATTGACAGAGTCTAAAGCTCTTTGCATTTTCCCATATAAAGGACGAACTTTTGACATAATTATAATTAAGCATGTTGCTAGAACAGGAATAGCTATTAAAAAAACAACAGCTAATTTAGCATTAATTAGTATTGCCATAGTTAGTGCAGTTAACATCATAAAAGGTGCTCTAACTAACGGACGAATCCCATTACAAATAGCGTTTTGTAAAATAGTAACATCACTTGTAAGTCGAGTAACTAACGATGAAGTACTAAAATGATCTGTATTTTTAAACGAAAATTCTTGAATCTTTTGATATTGTGCTTTTCGCAATTCATAGCCAAACCCCTGTCCTGCTTTGGCAGCAGTCTTTGCATACAATAAGCCTAAACCAAGCGACAAAAGCACACATATAATCATTAATCCCCCTTTGATCAGAATATAATTTCTATCTTTATTTGCTACACCGATATCAATAATATCAGCCATTATCAAAGGAATAATCAACTCAAAAAGAGTTTCTAAAATAACAAACACTGCACTTAAATAAAGATATTTTTTATAGTTTTTAAAATAGCCAAAAAATTGTTTGAACATCTTATTCCTCCTTTAACAAGGCGTCATAAAGGCGCTCTAAGTAATTAATAAATTGTTTTCTTTCTTCCTTGCTAAAATCTCTCAAGGTAATATCTTCACGCTCATCTAGATATGCTTGCCATTTAAGAAAAGTGATTTTTCCTAATTCGGTAAGTTGAATATATACATTTCTCTTATTTTCCTCACTATAATTCCGTTTAATAAAACCATTACTTTCTAATTTGTTTAGCATAATTGAAACTGTAGCAGGCTCAATATCACAACCTTTAGTAATATCTTTTTGTAAACATTCTCTTTTCTGTTCATACAAATATCGTAAAACCTTTGGCTGTCCTGGTGCTAAATTCAGTTCTTTTAAAAAAGGAATATTCTTTTTCCTTTGTGTATGCGCTGTTTTAAATAATAAATAATATAATGAATTAGCCATCTTTCCTCCTATTATTAGCATCCTAACTATTAGTATACTAATCTTATTAATAAAGTCTGTCAAGGTATTTACTAAAATTAAAAACCGGCTTCTATTTAGAGCCGGTCATTTTATATATTTTACTTAGTGTATTATATGCTGTTTTAATCGTACCATCGTATTCCTCAGCAAAAACAATAGTCATTTCCTCTTTTAAAATAATAGCTAAACAATATTTTAATTTACGATTCAATCGTCTATCTAATAACGCCATTCGTCCAAATAATAAAACATTTACAGGATCCAGCTGTTTTTTTAATTCCTCGATTTCACCATATTTCACTTCAATAATATCGTTATAAGAAAACTTTCTACTTTTGAAGATACCATCAACTGAAAAGCTATTTTCTTTAAGATTTAAGGTATAAATAGCACGCTTTTGATATTCAGCAATACCACCAATATAATTAAGATTATATTTAAATGTTTTTTTCATTTTCAAACTCCTAATCCTGATTAAAATTCTTAAGTCCTTCTAATAAATAATTATGACTCTTAGGTTGTTTACGTCGGAATTCTTCTAATTTTTCTTGATCAAGTTGTGCTACTTCTAATCGAAGTTCGCGAGAAGATATTCTTTTCCCACCTTGCCCTAATACGATTAATTGTTCTAACGCATCAGATGTGGCCACTGTAATATTGTATTTACTTGCCAACTCATGAGTTGCCCGCTCAATATACATATCAGCAGTTTGTGCTTCTTTAGTATATGCGATATAAATATTATGATATTTAGTAGTTGAACCAATATTATCTTTAACCTTATATGCATCAAATACTAAAATCAAAATACATTTTTTGTAACCTTGATAGTTGCACATAATATCAATTAATCGCATTCTAGCTGCGTCTAAATTATCTTTTGCTAACTCTTTCAATTCTGGCCAGGCATGAATAACATTATAGCCATCAACTAATAAACATTCTGGAATGTATTTATAACTTGACTCATTAAATATTTTTTTAGTTACTTGATGTTCGCCAGATCTTTGTTTAACTGGTCCATAAGTGCGTGTGAAAATATTTTCTAACTCGTCATCAATATTATCAAATTTAGATTTATCCTGAATATTATTAGCGGTCTTCTTTATTTTTTTAAAAACAAATGGTATGTGCATATGTTGGGCAACTTGATCCCACCTTACATTATAACCAGCACCATGACTGCAAAATACTGATCCTGTTGGATTTTCTACATCTGCCTCACTATCATAGTTGAATGATTTAATTACTTCAGCCTGATTTTGACATGGGCGATAATCACTTAACTGACAAATTAGGCGTCCTTTTCCTTTAGTATATCTAACAACTTCACTTTGATAATTTTGCATTTTACTGACTGGTGCACTTCCGGTAATAACAACAATATCAGTTTGATTTTCCGGTAATTTAAAGTTCCCTGCCATTGCCTCAATATCATAAATCGCTCGACTCAGATATTCAATCGGTAATTCAAGTGAAAAATCAAAATACGGCTCTAGTAAAACCGATTTTGCTGTTTTCAAGCCTTGACGTATCGCCCGATATGTTGCCTCTCTAAAATCACCGCCTTCAGTATGCTTTAAATGTGCTTTTCCAGCCACTAAAGTTATTTTCATATCTGTGATTGGCGAGCCCGTAAGTACTCCCAAATGCTCTTTTTCTTGTAAATGCGACAAAATTAATCGTTGATAGTTATTCGCTAGAAGATATTCTTGACAATTTGTATCGAATTTTAATCCCGACCCTGGTTTCCCGGGTTCTAAAAGTAAATGTACTTCAGCATAATGACGTAATGGTTCAAAATGTCCTACCCCTTCAACAGTTTCTTCAATCGTCTCTTTATAAATAATTCTCCCATAATCAAAATCAACTTCAACTTTAAACCGCTCTTGGATTATATTTTTAAGCACCTCAATTTGAATTTCACCCATTAATTGAACATGAATTTCTTTGGTTCTAACGTTATAATTGATATGTAGCTGAGGATCTTCTTGTGCTAATAAATTTAACTTTTTTAACACTTGATGTTGATCACAATCAGGAGGCAATTTAATTTGATAATCCATGTATGGTGACAACAATGGCTGAGTCGTATTATCTTCTATACCTAATCCCTGACCAGCAACTATACTTTTAAGCCCTTTAATCGCACAAATATCCCCAGCCATCACTTCATCAGTTAAATGATACTTATTCCCAGAATAAATACGAATTTGATCAACTTTTTCATCATTTAAAAGTTGCGTTTTCACTTTTAAACTACCGCCAGTAATTTTTAAATGTGTCAATTTGTTTCCTTGTTCGTCATGACTTATTTTAAAAACTCGCGCTCCAAAAGATTCAGAATAATCCTTATTCTTTATATAATTAGTAAATTCATTAAAAAAATTATCAATCCGTTCCATTTTTAACGCAGAGCCAAAAAAACACGGAAATAATTGGCATCTAGCAATTTCATTAATTAACATCTCTTTGTTTAAGGTATTATATTCTAGATAATAATTCAATAAATCTTCGCTATTTAAAGCAACACTTTCATAAAATTCATCATTCAAATTACTAAAATCAAAACAATGTTCATCTAGTCGTTCTTTTAAATTCTGCATTAATTCAGATTGCTCATAACGACTAACATCCATTTTATTAATAAAAATAAAGGTTGGTATTTTATAATATCTCAATAAATTCCAAATTGTTTCACTATGACCTTGGACACCGTCTATCCCACTGATTACCAAAATAGCATAATCGAGCACTTGTAGCGTACGTTCCATTTCTGTCGAAAAATCAATGTGACCTGGCGTATCAATTAAAGTAATTTGGCTATCATGCCAATTTATTATTGCCTGCTTAGAAAAAATTGTAATCCCTCGATTTCTCTCTTGAAAATCATAATCCAAAAAAGTATCCCGATGATCAACTCGACCTAATTTTCGTGTTGTTCCTGTTAAATATAATATACTCTCAGTTAATGTTGTTTTTCCTGCATCAACATGTGCAAGAATTCCTAATACTATCTTTTTCATTTATATCATCCTACTTATTTTCTAATAATATAATTATAAAGAATATTGCTATAATTACAATTGATATTACCAATTTATCTAATTCAGCTTAAAAATATGCTTAATTCAACTCAAATTATTTTGAATTGTTGTAAAAGCATGAATCAATGACTCATGCTTTTATAATAGTTTAAACAAATTAATGATTTTTGTGCGACCCCAATATAATTAGCAATAACTTCACATTTAACCATCAATAAAAAATAAATATTTTTCTCTTGTTCACTCAAACTTTCAAAGTTTGCCTGCCCTTTAGCAATAACTATATCGGCACTTCGGTATATCCTTTTAAATTCATTACTCGTACGTTCTAATACCGTACCCAAAGAATTATCACCATTACTGATAATTGTAGCGTATTCATCCATTCCAACAAAATATGCATCAGCTTCAATTGAATCATTTACTACTGGTTTTCCTCTTACACCAAAATATATATCAATCTCCGGATTGAGTTTTTTAATTCTTCTAATTAATAATTTATCAAGACAAATTTCACCACAATTATCACCTAAATATAAAAGTACCTTTGTACTTTTTATATCAGTTATCATTTCTTCAAGCTGATTAATTGCTAATTTTAATTGATCAATATTTTCAAACCACTTATCAATGTCTTTAATTTGGGTATTATAGATAGGACTAAAATCAATAATATTTCCAATAATTGCATATTTAACAGCCGTTTCAAAAGAGTTGATCTTATTTTCAAATTCAGTACTACGTGATAAGAAAAGTTCGTTATAATATTTCCGAAGTTCAAAATATGGATCCTCATCATTAACTTGCTGCTTGATCATTTCAAATGTAGCACCAATTATCTCTGGATTAGTTTTAGTAAAATTTAGTTTTCCCAAATACTGAAATACTCCTCGATAAAACATATCACGATTTTTTATATTTGTAATATTGACCACTTTAATAACTTGACTGATCAAGCATGGTAAACAATTTTCATTTATTTTCATTCGACTCACCCTCCTTTAGCATAGCATTCTTATATTTAAATAAATATTATTTCCAAAAAATGGAAATTCTATTTTATCAAATTTTTTTGATATTTCATAAAAATCAAATCAACAAGACATTGCAAAGTATAGTTATATAAATCATGTTTTATTGGAACCAAAATAACTTCATTGACATATTCGAGCTCCTGCACTAAATTATTTTTAGTAATTACGTAAACCTTTGCTTTACTACTTTTTAAATAATCATAAGTATGATAAAAACGTGAATAGCCATTTTTCATGACATAGCTACCAGAAAAGCTAAAAATTACAATTAAAGTATTACTATCTGCACTTTTAATAAAATCTAGTTGGTCTTGAAAGTTAGTGTAAGAAATGCAAATTTTTCCCCAGCCAATTAAATTATACTGTAATTCTTTTGCTCCATTATCACTATTTAAAATTCCAAAAATTGCTATTTTTGGATATTTGTAAAAATCATAGACAAGTTTATCCACTCGACTTTCATCAAAATTCTGATAAAAATATGTAATCTCCTCAGTAACCATTTTCTGATATACTCTATAATCAATTATTTCTCTTTGTAAACCTGTATGTCGCTTTTGCTCCCCGTGATATACCAAGGCTTCTTTAAAATCAGAAAAAGATTCAATCCCTAACGATCGTACAAATCGGCTTACTTGCGATATTGAAACATTTGTATTTTTCGCTAACTCACTAATTGATAGACTATTAAATATTTAGCAATATCACGATCAACTACACTGTTGTGAGAATTATTTATTACATTTATTAACATTGTTGTCACCAAATTCATCCAATTTCTCCTATTCATAATTCAATACCAGGCTTTACTATTGTTTTTTATAAAAGTAATTTCATTTTGATAATAATTAATCTCATTATTTTTTGAAAAGCTTTATTTCCAGCCAATACCTCATGATTAGTCAAATTACAAAGTTCTTCGATTCAACATATCCCCCAAATAAAGAGATTATCTGGTATAATCATTCCGTAAGCTTTAAAAAATATTTTTATTCTTTCTTTTCTAAACAAAGTATCATTTGTCTTATAATCTCTTATTGTTCCATCCGAATTAGTCTGATAACTAGCATCATTGTGACAATATAATCTGTCCAAACAATTGCATGACAATTAAAAAAGTTGTCACCAGATACATATTCATGCAAAAAAGATAATATCTCACGATTATTTTCATCATCGCCTAAAAATCTTGGAACTCTATTACACTTTTTAAATTCTAAATATTGTGAAAAATCATGGATATAAGGTTTCCAATAGCTGTTACGATAGATTCTATCCCCTTTCTTTTCAATAGTTTGATTTACGTTTCCATTTAACCTTTCTATTTCTTTATTCCATGTAATATAAATACCTATTTATCATTAAAATTATCTTATCATACAATTTAAAAGGCAACAATTAAATGATCCATATCATTTCTATTTACAAGCTGCGATATGGATCAATAAACATAAATTTAGTTTTTATCCGCCATTTTTTAAATACTTAATTAATATGTTATCAATAACTAATGAATTATCCCTATTAGGATTAATAATTATTGCATTTTTCTCTTTAAATCTTTTCATTAACATAAAACAATCATAAATACTCAAAGTAACAAAATAGCGATATTTTGAATTGAATAAAACAGGACTAGAATATACAGGTAAATAATTTTGAGTAGTTTCTCCAGATAAATTATCTAAAATCATTATTAGATCATCATTGGGGATCTTTAGTAATTTTTGTTTTGAAATCTTAATTGTCGAAGGCATATAAATTGGTTTTGATTTTAAATAATCAAGAATATCTTTTAAACGATTGAGTTCAATATCATGATTGTATGCTTTTATTAGCTGGTTTAAATTATCATTAGTTTCTATAGTCATATACTCACCGACTTTCAAATTGATTTTCAAGGATATTATTGTAACATATCTAAGCTTATAAAGAAACGCGTTATTCACCTTTTCTTATACATTATGTTTAATACTAAATGATACGCGACTACCTTGCAATCACAGAGTAATTCACAAATTGTGAATTACTTGTGCATATTCTTAAATATTATAAAAAATGATGATATTTAACCATCATTTATATTTTTCTAAGATTTTATTCATTTCAAGATCATCGGTAATAAATTTACAATCAGGATCACTTTTAATTGATGTCACAAGCATATTTTTCATTTCTTGAACAAAGGTCTGATCAATTTTTTTTGCTGTAATATGGCGATATAAAGGAGAAGTATTGATATTCCATCCTTTATTAATTGCATTGAACATTTCTTTTAATATTTTTAAACACTCTAACCGTTTTTTACGATTTATACATAATTGAAAATGTGCAGTATAACTAGAATATTTCCATAATCCAAAAACTTCATGCATTTCTTTATATATATCGGCGATTATTTCAGCATCATCATACCGCTCTTGTTTAATTGCAATCTCCATTAAAGTTAAAAGCATAGTTGGAATCTCATTAACTGTCACTAAAAGTTTTTCTTCTTGTAATTTAGCGGCTGCTTCTAATTTTGCTTGAGCTATGTAGAGATTGACTAACTTTTGTTTTTTATCTATTAAATGTTGTTCTGGTAATTCATTAATTAGCTTCTCAGCCTGCTCAAGTTTCCCTTGATTAATATACTTGTTGATCAAAACTGCTTGAGCTTGATTTTTAATCATTGGATTGTCACTAGTTAAACACTGTTCCAATAAACTGTCAATTTTTTGCTGATATTTTATAGCTTCATCCATCTCGTTTAATGAAAGCAATCCTTCTAAAACAACTGCTACATTAACAATTAGATTATCACAAGTTGGATATTCATTTATTTTATCTATTGCAATTCTATATGCATGCTGAAAATCTTTGATTGCAGCTAAATCGTTTAAAAACAACACAACTTCATAATCTGACAAATCATCTTTAAATGACAATAGAGTATTTAAGTCTGTTTTTAGGATTCTTGCTAGAGCTGGTAAAATAGTAATATCTGGATAACTAATCCCCCGCTCCCATTTATTGACTGCTGGCGTAGTAAGATTTAAAAACTTGGCTAATTGCTCTTGTGTATACCCTAAAGCTAATCGCTTTTCTTTAATTATTTCATTAATTTTCATTAATTTTCACCTCATTATAGTAATATAATAACATATGCATTCTAAGATACAATTGACCGTTAGTTACTATTGCTGGGAAAAAATAAACGAATTGTTAATTAAACTGTTACTTCCTCGCTACTTTGAATTACTTTTAATTCTTTACGTTTATAAATCCATCCACCAATAAAGACAATATTCGCAAAAAGCCACGCTAATGGATTTGCAAAACAAATTGCATTAAAACCAAATGATGAAACAAAAAAGAAAGCAACAATACAGCGAGCTATCATTTCTGCAACACCGCCAAACATTGCTAAAAAACTATAACCTAATCCCTGTAGTAAATTACGCAATATAAATAAAATACATAAGATATAATATCCCATCGAATTAATTAACAAATATTGTTTAATTTCTGCCATAATAACAACTTCTTTAGCATCGATAAATAACAATGATAGATAAGAAGTAAAGTAAACAAATATAAATACAATAGCACAATAAGCAGCGCCAATAATACAACTTACTCGTAATCCGGCGAAAATCCGTCCTATTTTATTTGCACCTAAATTCTGACCGCCATACGTTGCCATTGTTAACCCTAAAGTTTCTAATGGCTGAGTCAACATAACAGAAATTTTAATCGCAGCAGTAACTGCAGCTACAACATCTGAACCTAAAGTATTAACAGCAGATTGAATCACAACACTGCCAATTGCAGTAATCGAAAACTGCATTGCCATCGGTAAGCCCATTTGTAATAATCGAATACTGTGTTTTTTACTGAATTTTTTATCATCATGTTCGAAAGTTAAAACGTCGGTTTTCTTTTTCATATAAATATAGCAGGCTGCTCCAGATAGAAATTGGGCAATTACTGTTGCATAGGCAGCTCCTACTGCTCCCATATCAAATTGAGTAATAAAAATCAAATCTAGAACAATATTAATTATTGATGATAAAATCAAAAAATATAACGGTGTCCTTGAATCTCCGATTGCTCTTAAAATACTTGATAAAATATTATATAGCATTGTGGCAAATAATCCAATAAAGATAACCACGATATAATCATATGCCTGCTGATAAATATCACTTGGTGTTTGCATCAACTCTAAAACTGATGGTAAAGCAATAACAGTAGCAATTGTCATAATTGCTGTAATCAACATACATAAATAAAATGAATTAACTATGTATTTTTTCATGTCTTGTATTTTTTTACCACCAAAACTTTGGGCAATTGGAATTCCAAAACCACTACATATACCAATTCCAAAACCAATAATCATAAAGTTTAGTGATCCGGTCGACCCCACAGCTGCTAAAGCTGTTTTCCCAACATATTTCCCAACAATAATTGTATCAACCATACTATAAAACTGTTGAAAAATATTACCTATTACTAAAGGTATCCCAAAAGCAATAATCAGCTTAAGAGGACTACCTGTCGTCATATCCTTTTTCATCATTTTCCCTCCTTAAACATGTTTATTTATTATACATTATTTTCTAACAATGTTAAGAAAATTTATAAATATGAAAAACTATTTATATCAAGTAATCACTTTATTAAAAAATATAGTTTAATACATTTATTGACTAAAATTGACAGTATCTTTAATTTATTATATATTCATTTGCAGAAGGTAATATTTATGTTAATATTTACTGCTTTATTAGATAGAAAAAAAAGAAAATGAGTTTATTAACAATTAAAGATTTATCTCATGATTTTAGAGATAAAATATGATATAAAAATGTAAATTTTAAAGTTTTTAAAAATGAACATATAGTCATCTTAGGAGCCAATGGTGCTGGTAATAGCATATTAATGAAATTGCTTACCGGTGCTTATTTACCAGAGTATGGTCAAATTATTTGGCATTCTAATATTAAAGTCGCCCACCTTAATCAATATGCTACTCTTAATCAAGAATAAATAATCAAAGAATATCTTAGTCCTGTCTACAATGAAGAATATTTTTTAGAACAAAAAATGCTAACACTGTATCAAAAAAAGAAGTTTTAATAATAATGAAGAACTTTTGACTTTAGCTGGTAGATATCAAGAAAAATTGATTAACAGTGGTTATTATACTATCGATACTTCAATAAATATGGTAACTGCAGGACTTGGGATTAATCTAATTGGACTTGATAAAAAAATTAATAAAATCAGTGGTGGACAATGTGCTAAAGTGATTCTAGCTAAATTGTTATTAGAAAAACTAGATGTTTTATTATTGGATGAACTTACTAATTTTTTAGACACTAAACATATTAATTAGCGAGTTGACTTTTTAAATAATTTTATGGGCACCTATATTGTTATCTCGCACGATTTTGATTTTCTAGATAAAATTACTGATTGTATTTTAAATATTGATTATTATACAATAAAAAATATCGTGGAAAATATTCATCTTTTTAAAACAAAAAACGTCTTCGCACTGATTATCTAAGACGTTATCAAAAACAACAAAAACATATAAAAAACGGAACAATTTATCCGCAAAAATATAGCTGGGAATAATTCAGAAATAACTCAAGGAAGACGTAAACAATTAGCTCACTTTGAACGTCTAACATCACCTATTACAATTATAATACTAGATTTTAAATTTAAAAATCTACCACTTTTAACGAAACAAATTCTTAAAGCAGCTAATTTAACGATTGGATATCATAAGCCTTTACTTTCAAAGATCAGCTTTTCACTGTCCGCTCAAGAAAAATTGCCATTACTGGATTTAACAGTGTTGGAAAATCAACACTTAAAAAACGTTACTAGGTGAAATTATTCTGATATCAGGAACCTTTATTTTTAATGATCAAATAAAAATTGCTTATTATAATCAAGATTTAATTTGGACTAATGATTATCAAACACCGTTAGAAATAGTTCACGATAGTCATCCTAAATTAAGCATTAAGACAATTCGAACCAATCTTGCACATTTCAATATTACGACCGATCTTATTGATAAACCAATTATCCAATTAAATGGTGGTGAGCAGGCAAAAGTAAAATTATGTATGTTGCTATTATTACTAGCCATTTATTGATTTTAGATGAACCAACTAATCATCTAGATCAAGAAATAAAAAAAGCATTGGCAAAAGCAATTAAAAATTATTCTAGTAGTGCTATTTTAGTTTGCCATGAGCCTGATTTTTATCAAGAATTAGTTGATCACATAATTAAAATAGAAAACTGTAATTTCTAATAAAAACCTACATAGTAGTTAATGATCTGATGCCTCTTTAATATTCAGCGTTTCATTTATTTACACAGTCTACTTTAGAAGTACCATACCATAACATCTACTAGTAGGTTTTAGATTTATTAAATTTGAAAATTTTACTATAATAATTTTTTTCTTAATTCATCACCAGATTCAGGATGTAAGTAAGCAGGCGCTATATCAAAAACAGTTTTACATCCATGTTGACCCTCTTGATACATCCGATGCGCT
>ERZ773118.1229-NODE-1229-length-15940-cov-54.4145_pt1 | contig 15940 bp, 11 predicted proteins | sample MGYA00580562_ERZ773118 | MGnify/ENA primary metagenome ERZ773118 (study PRJEB29015, sample SAMEA2737878) | human gut metagenome | biome: human gut; feature: human-associated habitat; material: faeces | place: China | collected 2012 ... | reverse complement strand
CTTCCTTAAACCTGCCCCCTGTGGCCCTGTCAAACTGCTCATAGGTGCGCTTCATGCGGTCACAGTAAGCCCTCTGCTTCCCCTGGTAATCCCCGCTCTTTCCCTCCACGGTCCAGGAACCTGCCACGCCTACCCGGTAGGCGCTCATGGCCTCGTCAAAGTAATAGCCGTATCCGTTTGCAGCCGCAATCAGCTGGATGGGCGTATCCCCCACGGGACAGTCCACATAGTAATCAGGCAGATCCCCCACCAGACGGGCCGGAAATGCCATGGAAGACATGGCGTAGCCCGAAGGCTTGTCAATGATTTCCTCCGGGGTCAGGACGCGGCTCTTTCTGTACGGCCTCATCTGGCCCTCTGTCAGCGCCTTTCCCACCAAATCTATGCTGGCGCTGTGAATACACAGGGTACAGTCCGGGTGGGTTTCCATGTAATCCACCTGCTTCTGAAGCTTATCCGGGGACAGGAAATAGTCGTCCCCGTCACACATGAAAATGTACTTTCCCCTGGCCCTGGGGAAATTAAAGGCCCCGCTGATATTGTCGATCCCCTGTGAATACTGGTTTTCTGTCTGTATCAGCGGCTTCACCTTTTCCGGATACCTGGCCGCATATTCCCGTATAATATCGCTGGTACCGTCCGTGGATGCATCGTCGTGGACCAGTATCTCAAACGCAAAATCTGTTTTCTGCATCAGAAAGCTGTCCAGGGCTGTTCTGATGTAATTCACATGATTAAATGTAACACAGCTGATGCTGGCCATTATAGTTGTATCTGCGGTTTGCGGCCCGGCGCCGCCTCGCACTTTGTCGCTCATATCCTGTCACACCTCCCTACCGCTCCACCTTGGTAATATATTCCTCATATTTCCTGGCAATATACATGCCTGTGACACTGCCGTCACGCTCTATTTCCTTTCCCTCAAAACAACGCAGATGGTTTGTCACACAGTCATATCCCGCCAGACAGGAAAACTCCACGCCGCCGGAAAATCTGGGATTGCACTCCAGCATGTGGTAAACGCCGTCCCGGTCCTCTATAAATTCCATGTTCACGCATCCCCTGATTCCCAACAGCCCGGCAATGGTCCGGCACCGTTCCTCCAGCTGGCGGTTTCTGAATACCAGCACAGAGGTTCCCGCTCCGTTTGGAGTCCGCAAAAGCTCCCTGCGGCAGATAGCTGCGCATGTGCCCTGCTCAGGGCTTCGCACCACATCCACCGTGACCACGTTTCCCTTTATCATGGGCTGGACGATATAATCTGCCGGATCTGTTTCCCCCAGAACCCCCTCCATCTCGCGGCGGGATCCCACCATCTTAAGGCCCTGGCTGCTTCTTCCATTATAGGGCTTACACACAGCCGGATACCTGATTTCATCCGGGTCCGCGTCCCCCAGGCGCAGAGTGGGAATCACGGTTCCCTCCATATGCTCCTCCAGATAGCGGTACAGCTCCATCTTGTCACGGCACAGGCCGATGCAGGCCTTGTCCGACATGCATAAGGTTACATTTATTTCACTGAATTCGTCCCGGTGAAGATTGAACACATCAATCTCCGCGTCCGTCAGGGGAATGACGGCCTCCGCCCCTTCCTTCCGGCAAAGGAACATCATGGTCCCTATATAATGGTCTGTATCCGTTGCATAGGGAACCTGATAAAACACCTCCACGTTCCCCGCGTCCGCAATCCATTCCCTGGGATACACATCGCAGCCTATGACCCGGATTCCATTCTCCCTGCATTTCTTAATGACGATATCAGCCGAAAAAGACCCTATGGCTGTCACAATCACTGTCCTCATTTTACATTCCTCCTGTTTACTTTCTTCCGTGCAGCCTGTCCATTGCCAGGCCCCTGATATACCGGAACACTTCCAGCCCCAAAACCCAGGATGCCAGCATATACACAACCGCGCCAAAGAGAATCTGCATTCCCAGGCCCAGCCATCCCGCGGGAACATATCGCCCCGCGGCCATGACAGCCGCTGCCATGAGGATTGAGACTGCCACCGACGGAATGATATCCTTCCACTGCTCCAATATGCTGTAGTTAAGCAGGCGTTTATTGGGCCATGCGTTGATGAAGGTGCACAGGAAATCCGCGGCCGCCTTAAGTGCCACCAGCACCAGAGGATTATAGCGTATGCCCGCCACCAGCACCGCCAGGCCCACCATCTTTTTCACAATTTCCAATTTAAGGAATATATCGCTGCGCCCCATTGCATTCAGCGCCTGAAGGTTGGCAATGTGAATGGGCCAGAAAGAATAGGCAATGCACATGATTTGCAGAAACGGAACACAGGGCAGCCATTTTTCTCCCAGCAGCAGCAGTACCATGGGCCGGGCCACGGCTATGAGACCTGCCATCATGGGCAGCACCAGATAGGAGCTGACGGTGATGGCCCTTCGCAGCATGGACTTTACACGCTCCGGCTCGTCCTGGCTGGCTGACAGCACAGGCAGCATAACGGACTGGATGGCGGCTCCCAGGTTGCTGACAATCAGCTTGGGAAACTGCTCTCCCCGGTTATAGTTGCCCAGCATGGATTCATTGTAAATCCTGCCAATCACCAGTCCGTATATATTGTTATATACTGTATCCAGAAGGGAGGCGCACAGCAGCTTCCATCCAAAGGCGAACATGGTCTTAATCCGCAGAATACTGAACAAAAGGCGGGGTTTCCAGCTGATGCTCATAAACAGAATCAGCATGTAGAAAAAGTAATATGCAATCTGCTGCCATACCAGGGCCCATACCCCCAGCCCTCTGCAGGCCAGGAAAATGCTGATTGCCCCTGATATCATGGATGCCACAAAGGAGGATATGAACAATCCCTTAAACTCCATATTCCTGGACACATAGGCATTCTGTATGGAGATTACCCCTCCCGGAAACAGGACCACGGCCAGCACCCGCACCAGAGCCGTCATCTCCTGGTTGCGGTAAAAGTATGCGATGCCGGGCGCCGCCAGGAACAGGACCAGGTAAATGACCGCGGATACAGCCATGTTAAAGAAGAAAACCGAAGAAAAATCCGTGTCATCCACCTTCCGCTTCTGAATCAGCGCAGTGCTGAAGCCGTTCTGAACCAATACATTGGCAATGGTGACAAATATAAGTATGACGCCCACCACACCGTACTCTTCCGGCGAGAGCAGGCGCGCCAGTATGATGGAAACCAGGAACTGGACACCCTGGGCGCCTCCATTTTCCATTAACTTCCAAAACAGGCCGTTTAAGACCTTTGTCGTTGTCTGTTTTTCATTCAATGCCTGTTTTCCTTCCTTTCTTCATGGAACCGCGGACAGACCGATGCCTCAAGATACACCCTGAAACAGGCTTTTGGTCAGTCCCCAATGAACAGCATCTGCCCCAGTGTACGCACAAGGGTGTTCTTGGTAAAGCCGTACTTCACCATAAGTCCTATTTTTCCAAGCCGGCCGCAGCGCGGCAGTCTTATGAAAGCCTCCAGCGTTTCCTGCTGTTCCCGGTTCAGACAGCTGCGAAACATATGGTAAAAGCACTCCGCCTGACCAAACATCTTCCTGTAATTCTCCCTGGCGCTGCCTCCGTCCTTTACCCGGGCCCTGACAGAATCCAGGTTGTCTCCCTTCTCAGCTCCCAGGGTGTTGCCGCCATGCTGCCTGTAATAGTACAGGGGCCTGTCCACCCATCCTATCTCTCCAAAGCAGGACGCGATAAGGGCCAGCCATGCATCGTGCATAAGGCAGACCCCGGGAATCTCCTTTAGATAAGGCAGCATACTGCGGCTGACCATCACGGCGCCTCCGGTCACATTGTTCTGTACCAGAAGCTGGGGCAGGCTGGTGCGTTCCGGGGAAATTTTCTGATACCGGAAAAAGCTGTCCGCAATGGGCCGCAAAGCCTCATCCGCCACGGTCAGGTCTGAATGCACCAAAAGGGGCACATTGCCACGGCCCGATTTCCGTTCCATCTCTTTCATCTTATCAGACAGCATCCGCGCCTTTTGGGGCATCCAGACATCGTCCTGGTCGCTCAGCATAAAATAATCCGCCCCGGCCAGAAGCCTCAGATACGCCAGCTGGCTTTTTGTCACCTCATACTCTGACAGCAGGCTCCCAGGCTGAGGCAGCTCCTCCGGACCATGGGCTGCATCCGCCATCAGCTTAAGGAGCTTCAGGAAATGGACAGCAGCTCCTCCGGACGGCTCCTTCCGTAAAAGCACCAGCACCCGGTCCCCCCGGCTTGCCTCATATTCCTTCAGCAGTTCCCTGGAGCCGTCCGAGGAACAGTCATCCGACACCAGGATACGGACGTCCTCCTCATCCTGTGCCAGTATGGAATCCAGCTGCTGCCTTATATATCTGCCTCCATTATAAGAAGCCATCAGTACCGTAATCATTTTGAGCGTTTTTTCCTTCCATTCATCCATGGCAGCCGTGTCTCAATCAGACGCACTACCCCAGGCTCCGCTGCCAGCACCATGGCAAAAAGCAGGATATCCCAGGGCGTACTGCCTAATACTCCCGGATACATCATTCTGCCTGCCGCCACCTTAAAAAATGCAATGACCGGAACCAGATGGGTACACATAACGGTCAGGGAATGTGTTCCGTAATATGTAAAAAACGGCACAAGAACCCGGCTGAAAATCCGCCATTCCTTCCAGCTGCCTCCGCAGGCAGACACCCGCTCCCCAAACATCAGGATGGTGGCAGAGGAAAACCAGGCGGTCAGAATCCAGGATACCGGATTTTCCATGGTCAGGAAATTAAAATCACATCCCGGAATCAAAACCGTCAGGGCAATGCCCAAGCACATGAGCAGAAAGGCAGCCGCCAAACCGGCCCGGCCCTTTAAGTACATGGATGCCTTCTGCCACGCGTCACAGGCAAATGCGCCCCCCAGGGCCAGCAGGAAGCCCACCAGGCCCTTGATATACACCATAATCGGCAGATGTATAACGCGCCACAGAGTGGTATCCTGTCTGGAACCATTGATGTAGAGGATGAGGCACACACTGGCCGCCCCGGCCAGACAGGCTGCAATCCCCATTTTCCTGCGGTTGCCGTATATCATGTTAAACAGCAGCTCCGCTATGAACATACTGGGAAGGAACCATAGTGTCTCTAACCCCACCAATGTACCTGTATAATAAATGTCGGACATGAGTACCAGGAAGGTATACTGCTGGGGCCACACCAGGAATATCCGAGAGAAAATAAACAGCACGCTGTAGCACACATACGGAATACCCAGGGATATAAGCCTTTTTCCTGCCATCTCCCGGCTGGATATGCCTGTCCTTTCCTTCCCGTAACGCAGCGCATACCGCCATCCTGTATAGACATAAAAAACAGCCAGCATAAAGAAGCCGTACCAGTCAGAGAGTATGCCCAGGCTGGTCTCCACCAGACAATGGCTGGCTACCACTCCCAGCATTCCCATGCCCTTTGCCACATCCAGATAGACCTGGCGGTCCTGTGTCTTAGTCATCTGCCGTATATCCTTCCTGTCCTTTGTCCTGTCTTATCCGAAAATCTCCTCTGCCCTTTTCATGGCAGACTCGATTACCTTGTCCATGTCGTAGTACTTATATTCTCCCAGGCGGCCTCCAAACAATACATGGGATTCGGCCCTGGCCAGTTCCTCATACCGCTGGTACAGCTCCTGGTTTTTCTGGTCATTCACCGGATAGTAGGGTTCCATGCCCTCCTGCCAGCTCACCGGATACTCCCTGGTAATCACTGTCTTTGGCTGTGTGCCGAACTCAAAATGCTTGTGCTCGATTACCCTGGTATAAGGCGTGTCGCGGTCCGTGTAATTCACCACCGCCACTCCCTGGTGGTTTTCCCGGTCCAGCACCTGGGACTCAAAACGCAGGCTTCGGTACTCCAGCTTGCCGAACCGGTAGCCGTAAAATGCGTCAATGGTGCCTGTGTATACCACGGTCTCTCCCAGGCTGTCATAGTACTCCCTGTTTTCCAGGTAATCCGCCGAAGTCTCTATATCACAGCCCTCAAACAGCTTCTCCACTATGACATTATATCCCCCTATGGGAATTCCCTGATAGGGATCATTGAAATAATTGTTGTCATAAATATACCGCACAGGGATACGTTTGATGATAAAGGCCGGAAGCTCCTTGCAGTCCCTGCCCCACTGCTTTTCCGTATACCCTTTAATTAATTTCTCGTACAGTTCCCTTCCCACCAGACGGATGGCCTGTTCCTCCAGGTTCTTCGGCTCGCCTGTAATCTCCGCCCTCTGCTTCTCGATGATGGCCTTCGCCTCATCCGGTGTGGATATGCCCCACATGCGGCTGAAGGTATTCATATTAAACGGCATGTTGTACATCTGGCCCTTATAATTAGCCACCGGGCTGTTGGTATAGCGGTTAAACTCCGCCAGGGAATTCACAAATTCCCACACCTTCCGGTTACCCGTATGAAAGATATGGGCACCGTACTTATGCACATGGATGCCTTCCACGTCCTCACAGTACACGTTTCCGCCTATGTGGTTCCTCTTCTCCACCACCAGACAGCGCTTTTTGTTCTTTCTGGCGTACCAGGCAAACACGCCTGCATACAGACCGCTTCCCACTAATATATAATCATATTTTTTCATATCCGGATATGCTCCTTTGCTTCTCGCTCTCTTTGCTTTCACAATTGTACTATGTTTCACCGGAAATGTAAATGGATTATGTCCCCTGCCGTCCCCGTAAAGCCCGGGACAGACAGGGGAGCGTGGATGGCATAAACGCACATAAAAACACGAGACTGAAGACAATGGCATCCCTCTATCCTAGATTCTTTCGTACCATGCCCGGCAGCACTCCTCCGGCGCCGGCGCTGTGTCCAGCCCCAGAAGTTCCAGCATGACACTGTCCGCATGCATGACAGGCTCCCTGTCCTGGCGGAGTATGATTTCCCACAGTCCCGTGCGGGGGCTGCGCAGAATGTCTGTCTTTCCTTTATCCGTAAAGTAATCCTGCATAGAGGCCTTTCCTTTCCCAGGCCAGAATTTTCTTCCGCCCTCAGCGCGTCCTATTTCGCCGCTTTGCCTCTATTATACACAAATATACACAAAATCACCCTGCCGTGACAAGTAAATAACAAAACCCTGCCTCTGCAATAACACACCTCAGCCTCTGTCTCTTATCTCACCTCGTCTTCATGTATACCCTGCATTCATAAGGCTTCAGCCGTTCCAGTGCCTGTCCGCACTCCTCCCCGGTGTAGTTGCCAATCAGCAGCCTGCAGCCGTCAAGCTCCAGTCTTTCTCCCAAATCAGCCTCAGAAGCCTTCATGTTGGCCAAAACCACAAGCTCCTGCCCCCGGTATGTGCGCCTGTACGCCAGCACCTGAGGATGTTCCCTGTATATGAATTCAATCTCCCCTTCTGATATGACTTTATATTCTTTCCTCAGGGCAATCAGCCTTTTGTAATAATTCAATATAGAGCCGGAATCACCTGCCTCTGCCTGCGCGTTGATATAAGAATGGTTCTCCGGTATGTCAATCCACGGCTCCCCCTGTGTAAATCCGGCGTACCGGCTGCCGTCCCACTGCATAGGCGTACGGCCGTTATCCCTGGAACGGGCGGCCAGCACCTTTAAGGCTTCCTCCCCGGTGATTCCCTGCTCTGTCAGGATACGGTAATAGTTAATGCTTTCAACGTCCCGGTACCGGGAAATATCATCGTAATAAGGATTGGTCATGCCCAGCTCCTCCCCCTGGTACACATAAGGCGTCCCGCGGAACATATGGATGACCGTTGCCAGCATTTTAGCGGATTCCTTCCAGTATTGTCCGTCATCCCCAAACCGCGATATGGCTCTGGGCTGGTCGTGGTTGCACCAGAACACGGCATTCCAGCCATTCTCCCGCTCCATCCCCTCCTGCCACTCCATGAACAGCTGTTTAAGCCGGAGCAAGTCAGGCTCCATCAGTTTCCACTTATCCCCGTCCCTGTAATCCACCTTCAGGTGATGGAAGTTAAAGCACATGGATAACTCCCGGTCCTCCGGCCTGCTGTAGCGGATACAGTTATCCAGGGTGGTGGAGGACATCTCTCCCACTGTCACCATGTCCTCTATGCCCGTATCCCCCACCAGCTCCTGGAGATACTCATGTACCCTGGGCCCGTCGGTATAGAAGCGGCGGCCATCCCCTTTATGATCATCCTCAAAAATATCCGGTTTGGATATCAGATTCACCACGTCGAACCGGAATCCCTTCACTCCCTTTGCCTTCCAGAACAGGATTACCTCCTTAAGCTCCTGGCGCACCCTGGGGTTATCCCAGTTTAAGTCGGCCTGGCTTACATCGAACAGGTGGAGATACCATTTTTTCAGACGGGGTACATACTCCCAGGCATTTCCCCCGAATTTGGACTGCCAGTTGGTAGGCGGCGCGTCCGGGCTCCCTTCCCTGAAGATATAATAATCCATGTACTCCGGATTGCCCTCAAGCGCCTTCTTAAACCATGGGTGTTCCGTGGATGTGTGGTTAAATACCATATCAAACATGCATCCCATGCCCCTTATGTCCGCTTCCCGGATCAGTTCCTCCACATCCTCCATGGTGCCGAATACAGGGTCTACTGCCCGGTAGTCAGCCACATCGTACCCGTTATCATTGAGAGGGGAGCTAAAAAACGGTGTCAGCCAGATATAATCAATTCCCAGCTCCTTTAAATAGTCCAGCCTGCTTATGACTCCGCGTATGTCGCCCAGGCCGTTTCCTGTTGTATCCTGAAAGGACTTGGTATAAATCTGGTAAACCGTACTGTCCTTAAAATGTCCCATAAATGGTTCCTCCTTCATATCTGCTCCGTCATATCTGCTCCGACACATCTGCCCCGTTATATGACTCAATCTATCCTGGCCACCGTATCCGCCAAAGCCCTTACCCTTCGTCCGGTCTGCCAGCTTATAGCTCCTGAATTTCCGGAATTGGTAAGGACCATGATGACCATGTCACTGTGCCCTGCCCCGGCAATCTTCTCACGGTCAAATGCAATCAGTTCCTCTCCTGCTCTGACCCTGTCTCCGGGCTTTACAAAGGCCCTGAAACCGTCTCCCTTCATCTCCACTGTATCCAGCCCTATGTGTAACAGCAGTTCCATGCCGTTATCCAGAACCAGTCCGCAGGCATGCAGGCTTTCTTCCATGACAACAGCCACCATGGCGTCAGCCGGCGCCCTCAAAACGCCGTCTTCCGGTTTAATGGCCACCCCGTCCCCCAGTGCCCTGGATGCAAACACCTGGTCAGGAATATCTTCCATGGGGATAACTTCACCGGATACATATGCTTTTAATTCCCTGATCGGCTGGCTTGCAGAGTCTTTCCCTTCCTCCCGGCTGGCTTCATGGCCGGCCTCACTCCGGTTCTCCCGGCTGGCCTCATTTTGGTTCTCCAGGCCGCCGCCTATCCCCTTCTTCCTTCCTATGGCATAGGTCAGGCAGAACGGAATCAGGATTACCAATCCCATGGCAGCCGCGAAGAGTCCCATATACTGGGGCTGGATAGACAGGATGCCCGGTATGCCTCCCACACCAATGGCATTGGCCTTGATTCCGCTGACAACAGACAGCACCGCTCCCACTGCCGATCCGGCCATTCCGCAGATAAATGGAAAACCGTATTTCAGATTCACACCAAACATGGCTGGTTCTGTTACGCCCAGGTAACAGGAAATGCAGGCGGGTACGGATACTTCCTTTGCCTTGGCGTCATTCTTCTGGAGAAGTATCATGGCCAGTACAGCGGATCCCTGGGCGATATTGGACAGGGCAATCATGGGCCACAGGGTGGTGCCTCCAAAGTCAGCTATCAGCTGAAGGTCAATGGCATTGCTCATATGATGCAGTCCTGTGATTACAAGGGGTGCATAGAAAAAACCAAAGATACCGGCAAACACGCCCTTAAAGGGGGATGTCAGGCCCGCGTTCACACAGTCTGAAATCACGGCGCCAATCTTCCAGCCAATGGGTCCAAGGATGCCGTGGGCCACTGCCACGGATATCAGCAGGGAGCAGAAGGGGACCACAATCATGGAAATCATGGCAGGACATATTTTTCTGAAGAACCGCTCCAGGTACACCAGGGTAAAGCCGGCCAGCACAGCCGGAAGCACCTGGGCCTGATATCCAATCATATCCACCTGGAAGAGTCCGAAATTCCACTTTGGTATCTCTGCCGCCGCCGTGGTGGCAACACTGTACGCATTTAACAGCTGGGGCGACACCAGGGTGATTCCCAGAACGATTCCCAGGGCCTGGGTCGTTCCCATCTTCTTGGTGATGGACCAGACAATGCACACAGGCAGGAAATGGAATACGGCCTCGCCGATAAGCCACAGGAAGCTGTTGATGCCAGCCCAGAATACAGATATCTGGGTCAGCGTCTTAGTGCCGCCGTCAAACAGGGCAATCTCCCCGATGATATTGCGGAATCCCAGAATCAGACCGCCTACAATGATGGCCGGAATCAAGGGAGCAAATATCTCTGCCAGACTGCTCATGATTCTCTGGATAAGGGTCTGGTTCTGCATGGCAGCCTTCTTCACCGCCTCCTTGGAGACTCCCTCTATGCCTGCCACCTCCGCAAAATCATTGTAAAAGGTGCTCACCTCATTGCCGATTATGACCTGGAACTGCCCTGCCTGGGTGAATGTACCCTTGGCAGAGGACAGGCTTTCGATGGCCTCTGTATCCGCTTTGGACGGATCGTTTAACACAAAGCGCATCCTGGTAACACAGTGTGATACGGCTGCAATATTCTCCCTGCCGCCCACATACTCCAACAGTTTCTTTGAATCCCCGGTAAACTTTCCCACGTTCAATACCTCCTATGAATCTGACCACGAAACAGTATCTTGTTTAAACAAGTTCTTTATATTTGGATTATATCTTGTTTAAACAAGTTTGTCAATCATGATTTTGATTTTTTCTGGTGTTTTTCACATTCTGTACCTAAAAAGCACCGGACGAACATTTGCCTGAAGCTCCCTGTTCTCCGATGCCTTGATTTACTTACTTTGTCCGATGGGCCAGATCGTAAAATACGAACCGGTCCGGTCTGTGCCTGGACTGGGTGAACTCAAACATGACTCCCTCCTTATTATAGGTCATGCTGCTCACCACTGCCATACAGTTATAATCCTTTAAATCCAGATACTTTTCATCAATCTGGTTAACTCGCTCCACGGTCATCTTTCTCTTGGTGGTCACAATGCTTTCGCCCAGGTCATTTTCCATATATTCATAAATGGAACGCTCCGCAATCTCCGGCGTCAGGTCCCGCACCACATCCTTTAGGAAATAGTTATGGTCAATGATTAAGGCTTCCCCCTCAATGCAGCGCACACGCTGTATATAATAAATCTGGGCCCCCACAGGGAATGTGGTCCGCCTGCGTATGGTCTCATCCACGGTCAGCTCCGCGAAGCAGACCACCTTGGTGGTATAATTTTTCCTGTTTCTGGCCACTGCCTCCTTCAGGCTCTCTATGCCTCCCAGTATGAACTCCGACTGCTGCTGTCCGGGCTGGTAAATGATTCTCACTCCCTTGCCGTGGATACTCTGCACGTATCCTTCCGACGCCAGCTGCCCGATGGCCCGGCGGATGGTATTCCTTGAACAGTCAAACTCCTTTACCAGGGTATTTTCTGAGGGCAGCAGTTCCTGGAACCCGTAGGTCCCATCCTCCATCTTTTCCCGGAGCGCCATATAAATCTCATTATATTTTGTCTTAGCCATATAAACCTCATACATCTCTTTTTATAATGGGTCTGCCGGATAAATCCCCTGCGCAAACCAAAACAGTTTTGTCCGTTTTAAACCAGCATGCCCCGGAATTATCCGAGAGGAATTCCTACCACATACAGCCGTATGAAAAACAGTACCATTAAATGCAGCGGGTAAAACCAATAGAAGGCGTATTTCCATGGAGCCTGTCCCTTTTTTCCATTGTAAAAATACAGGGGAACAGCAGACAGAATCCCTGCCCCATAACACATATTCCAGGATTCCAGTAAAGACAGGATACCGCCGGACATCACCTGGACAATGCGCTTCTCCCGCAGGAGATAAAACAATGAAATAATCAGAATCCCATCCATGTCGTAATCCGCCTTCAAAAACACAGCGGCCAGACATCCGCCTCCGATTACGGCCGCCATCCCGGCGGCGCGGCGCGGCTGTGTTAAGCCCTCGCTCTGTTTCAGGCCCCGGAGCACCAGCAGCCCGATTGCCAGCTCAACGTACACGTTGCTGCTTCCCCCGGCCCACGTATTCCACACAGCCAGGCGGAAAGGAATTTCTGAGATAAGCGCAAACGCAGCCATCCTGAGCCAGTATCTGCGCCAGTCCCTTGTATGAAGGAATCCCTCCACCAGTAAAAAGCAGTAAATGGGAAATGCAATCCTCCCCACTGTTCTGAGCATCCGCCACAGCCAATAAAGGGTATCCCCCCATTGGGATGTCATGAGCATGGCGACCTGTTCCAGGTTCCCCCGGTAATATACAATCCGTTCCAGCAGCACAGCTCCGATATGGTCCGCCAGCATGGTGGTCATGGCAATATATTTCAGGGCGGTACCGCTTAATCCTCCCTGTATTTCCGGTTTCTTTCTGCTGAACGGCATGCCTTCATTCCTTCCTTATATTAATCTATCTATTTATCTTATCACCGGGGGATTGGTTTGCAAAGTATTTTCTTCACACATTCTTTATGAAGCCACCAGCTTTTCCCCCTTGTATTTATTTCCACATGATATATAATGCTCTATAAGACTTCTGCTAAAAAGATGTTAAGAAATGGAGGATTTTATGAAGAAAAAGACACAATTCTTGTTAAACCTGGCGCTTACCGCCATCTTTTTTATTTTGATCATTTTCCAGGGGCCCAATCTGAATCCCCTGTATCCGGATGGGGCATTTTCATGGTGCTTTATCATCAGCTGCTATGTGGTGCTGAACTTTTTCGTAGCCCTGGGCAGTATCCGGGTAGGTGCCAATGAATACGGCCGCCCGCAGATCAGCATTGACAAAAGTGTAAGGGGTTATAAAAGGGGCTTCGTCCTTCTCGCCATCCTTTGGGTACTGTATTTTGGCGTTTCCATCCTGTCCATGCCCCTTTTTAATTACAAGGCCTACAGGGACCAGTTAGGCGTCCCGGCCGTATCAGAATTCACGGATACGGTACAGCCCCTTGCTTTGGACCAGCTTCCAATCGTGGACAAGAGTCTGGCAAGAGAGCTGGCCGATAAAAAGGTGGGAGAAAATCCCGGCCTGGGAAGCCAGGTCATCCTGGGTACCCCTGTCATCCAGAAGGTAGACGGAAAACTGGTATGGGTCGTTCCCCTGGAGCATTCCGGCTTCTTCAAATGGCTTAAAAACATGGACGGCTCCGCGGGTTATATCGTGGTGTCGGCCAGTGATGTCAGCGACGTAACCCTGGTAACAGACTATAAAATCAAATACCAGGCCAACGCCTACCTGTTAGACGACTTAAACCGCCATGTGCGCTTCTTTGGCGGCGGACTCTTTAAAGGTCTTACGGATTATTCCTTTGAGCTGGATGATGACGGCGTTCCTTACTGGGTTATTACCTCCTATCAAAACCGCTGGCTCTTTAACCTGCCTGAGGCAGACGGAGTACTGACGGTCAATGCCACCACCGGAGAGACCGCCCATTATACCATCGCCACACTGCCGGATTGGGTAGACCGCGTGCAGCCTGAGAATTTCGTGATGCAGCAGATTCAGAACCAGGGCGTATATGTGCACGGTATTTTCAACTTCTCCAACCAGGACAAATTCCGCCCCAGCCAGGGTGATATCATTATCTATAACGGTACCCGCTGCTACCTGTTCACAGGCCTTACCAGCGTGGGCTCCGATGAATCAGCCATCGGCTTCATACTGGTGGACATGGTGACCAAGGAATCCAATATCTACCAGATGAGCGGCGCAACCGAGATGGCGGCCCAGAGCTCCGCGGAAGGAAAGGTTCAGCAGTTTGGCTACAGGGCATCCTTCCCAATGATTATCAATCTGGACGGACAGCCCGCCTACTTCATGACCTTAAAGGATAACGCGGGCCTGATTAAACAGTACGCCTTTGTGTCCGTCTCCAACTATACCAATGTGGGAACCGGCGAGACCATTGACAGCGCCCTGCGCAATTTCCGCCAGGTCCGCGGAAACGCCGGTGTGAATATCACCACAGGCCAGACCCTTTCCAAGGAGGAGGGCACTGTCCTGCGCATTGCCAGCGAGACCATAGACAATACCGTAACCTATAAGCTGATTCTGGAGGAAAAACAGGACCATATCTTCACCGTGTCCTATGATCTGAGCAACGAGCTGGCCCTGACCCAGCCGGGAGACAAGGTTGCCCTGGAGTATATGGATGATCCGTCCGGAATCTGCTCCGCGTCTTCCTTTGACAACCTGGGATTTGACCAGTCCGGCCAGTGATATGGCGCTTGGCGTCATGATGTCTCCGGTGTCATGATGTCTCCGGCGTCATGGCGACCGGCACTATGGCTCCGTCCAGAATCTCCTTCTGATTCGCCCCGACACCTGTTCTATGGCCAGCACAGAGGCCGCCAGTCCCAGAAGCAGAGCGCCTGCCGGTTTCGGAGGCATTCTGGTTTCATGCGAAGAATCTAAAGCATCAAGAAATCGGCGCACCTCACAAAAGGACCGGCCCCAAAAGGCCGGTCCTTCAATCTTTCATCACTTCAATAACACCACATCAAATATAACACCCAGAATATCAACTGCCTATTAATAGAACAGCCTGTTCACCGCACTGAATATACCGCGGATGGAAGCCCTTGTGATATTGGAGCTGATACCCACGCCGTAAGTGGCCCTGCCCGTCACCTGGTCTACCAGATGGATGTAGGAAGCAGCCTCTGCGCCGGATCCGGATGCCAATGCGTGCTCGCTGTAGTCCAGAACCTTAATCTGGATGCCAAGGGCATCCTCCATGCCTCTCTGTACAGCATCAATAGGTCCGTTTCCAACGCCTTCAAAGGTCTTCTCAATGCCATGATCGGAGTAGGTTACCTTAGCCAGTGTCGCAAACTCGCCGTCTCCTGTCTCCGTATCGGTTATGCGGCACTTTCTAAAGTGCATGGGTTCCTTGCGCTCCAGGTAATTCTTCTTAAATTCATCCATGATCTGCTCAGGCGCGACCTCACCCTGCTGCTCGGAAATCTTCTGGATGACATCCGCGAATTCCTTGTGCATGCCCTTTGGCAGCTTGAAGCCGTAGAAGGTGTCCATGACAAAGGCTACGCCGCCCTTGCCGGACTGGCTGTTGATACGCACGATGGGCTCGTACTCCCTGCCGATATCGCTGGGATCGATGGGAAGGTATGGAACCTCCCAGTACTGTCCGTTCCTCTCGTGAAGGGCCTGCATGCCCTTGTTGATGGCATCCTGATGGGAACCGGAAAATGCGGTGAACACCAGCTTGCCTGCATAGGGATGTCTGGGCGGAATATCCATCTTGGTGCAGCGCTCACAGACCTCTGCAATCTCACGGATATTCTCAATGTTAAGTTCAGGGTTGATACCCTGTGAAAACATATTATATGCAACTGTCAGTATGTCCACATTACCGGTGCGCTCCCCGTTGCCGAAAAGGGTACCCTCCACCCTGTCAGCTCCTGCAAGAAGGGCCAGTTCTGTGGAAGCCACACCCTCACCCCTGTCATTGTGGGGATGGATACTCAGGATAATGCTTTCCCTGTCCTTAAAGTGTGTATTCATCCATTCAATCTGGTCCGCATACACATTGGGGGTAGTCATCTCCACCGTGGACGGGAGATTGATGATAATGGGCTTCTCCTTGGTGGCGCCCCAGGTCTCCTGTACCGCTGTACAGATATCAAGGGCAAAATCCAGCTCTGTGCCGGTAAAGCTCTCAG
>ERZ773118.1223-NODE-1223-length-16018-cov-5.96536_pt1 | contig 16018 bp, 17 predicted proteins | sample MGYA00580562_ERZ773118 | MGnify/ENA primary metagenome ERZ773118 (study PRJEB29015, sample SAMEA2737878) | human gut metagenome | biome: human gut; feature: human-associated habitat; material: faeces | place: China | collected 2012 ... | reverse complement strand
GCTGGGCGGACAGGGCCGCCCGGTTTTGCCCTTTGCGTTCAGCCCCTGCGGGCCCGCGCCGTGGGTTTCTTTTTGCCTTTTGCAATCGCATCCTCCTTTCTCACAGGGCCCCGCTGGGTGAACGGGGCATAGATATTTTCTGTCCGATAGGGCCTCACCCCAGGCCGCAGGAAACGGGCCCGGATCACATTCCTCACCACCTTTTCCAGCGGGAGCCCGTCTTTTTCATACATCGCCAGCAGAAACGCCGGGAGCGCCACGCCCATCAGCAGGAACATGGCTCCGGTGTTGCCAAGCGTACCACGGGCCAGCAGATAGGACGGGACGCCCACCGCCGCCGCGATCCCGAAGCACGCAAGCTGGCGTCTGGTGAGGTTAAAGGCAAGTTTGGTCTTGACCTTTGACAAATCGTTGGGAACATTTACATAGGGAATTTTTAATCACTCCTTTCCGGCCCGCCCACCTCTGGACAAAGTGTCCAGAAGTCGGGCAGGGTACTTTCCACCTCATTCCCCCACACGTCCCAGCCGGGCGGGGACTGCCTTGCAAACAGCTCCACCCTGGGCACATCGCCCATAAGGGCCACGATCTTTGCACGGGCCTCCTCCGGCTTTTTGCTGTGCTCCTGTATAGGGGAAATAATAAACTGGTGGACGTTGGCCGCGTGGCGTTTCGGGTGCCCCCTGGTTGCCAGCAGGCAAATTTCAGCGTTGCCCCTCGTCCAAAAGCCCAGGCCGTAAAACCAGCCCTCAGACTTGCGGTTTTGTTTGAGCCAGACGAAAGCCACGGACTTATATTGAAAGCCCCACGCCTTAATGAGCCGCAGGGCCTCCGGGAGCTGGGGGAACGTGGCCCACAAAAAAAGTACGCTGTCCGGGGCCGCAAGATCGGCCACAGGCAACGCGCACAGCTCGTCAATCCCCATTGTGGGGTAATGCTTCTCCGCCGCCCCCTGGACGGAGCTCCGCTGATACCGCCAGGGTGGATCGGCATAAATCACAGAATAGTGTCCGATAGTCAAACTCCTTTCCCCCCGGCCGCCACCGCCGCCTGAGCCGCCCGGATGCGTTCACTGGCGGCGGCATAGTAAGCCGGGGCCGTTTCAAAACAGATAAAGCGGCGGCCCGTGTTGAGGGCGGCAACCGCCGTTGTGCCGGAGCCCGCGCAGATGTCCGCCACTACCTCGCCGGGCCGGGTGTAGGTCTTGATGAAATACTCGCACAGCTCCACGGGCTTCTGCGTGGGGTGCATAGTGCGCTGTACCGTGGGGAACGCCAGCACGTTCCCCGGAAAGCGCAAACCGTCCTCCGAGCCACCCCCGGAACGGGTGAATTTCCCGTAGTTGGTGCTGTTTCCGTTGTTTGACGTGATCTTTTTATAGGGCTTGCCCTGTTCAAACTGCGGATTGTAAAGCGGGGATTTTTGGTAGAATACCAAAATATTCTCCGTCTTTTTCAACGGGGCTCGCCTTGCGTTGAGAAAGCCGGTGCATCGGCTCTTGTACCATACCCACTCATAGCGGAGCATGGAGAGGTTGGACGCGCCCAGCACTTTGTCATAGGGGCACTGCGCGAAGAACAGCACCGCGCCCTCCGGCTTGACGGCCCATTTCACCGCCTCCCACAGCTCCGGCAAGGGCAACGGCACATCCCAAAAGTTCCGGGTGGTGCCGTAGGGCGGATCGGTTAAGAGCATATCCACCGAATGACGGGGGAGGGAGCGCAGGCCCTCGATGCCGTCCATAAGGAACAGCCCTTCTGTGAGCTCCGGGGACTTCTGGACACTTTGTCCAGAGGTGCAGGACATTGTTTTTTCCATTCCAGCACCTCCCCTTAATGCGCCCCCAAAATGCGCTGGGCGATGCCGCCTGTTTTAAACAGCATGAAACACAAGAGCACCGTATAGCCAACGATGCCCCAAATCGCCCCAATGGGATCTCCGCTTGTGACGATCCCCTGGACGAGCACCGCATAAATGGCAACGCACACCAGAATAAGCATCCCTTGAAAGCCCACAGCAAACAGGGAGCGCAAGTAATTTTGCCCCGCGCCGCCCAGCTCCCGGTTAGATAGGGTAGCCATCGGCAAGGGGGCTAAACTGGTCAGCAAATATATTTCCAGCATCCTGCCATATACCAGAACGAAAATGACGATGCCAAGCGCCCACATGGTCACGCCGATAATGGAGGACTGGAGCCACAGGCCCAAAAGCGGCCCTAAATCCATTCCCTCAAGCTGCGTTTCCAGTTCGGCCAGCATATCCGGTGTGACATCCGTGGAGCCCTGGATGAGCCCGCCCGCCTGGGCAATCACGGACTGCGACACATCGAATACCGCCATTACAATATTGAAGGTATTAGACAGAATGAGGATGGCACAAGCCGTCTTGAACATCCATTTATAGATATTCGCCACGTCAAACTCGTGCATATTGTTTTTCTCTAAAAGCATTTGAATGAGCTCATAGGTGGCAACAAAGGTCAGTACCAGCCCGGCAATCGGTAAGATCACCGTTTCGGAAAGCTGGCGGATGAGGGAGAAAACCCCGGCGTTCCATGCCGCCGGGGTAGTCCCCACTTGTACCGCGATCTCCCCGACCTGGGAATTGACGTAATCGGTGAGCCCCTCCAGGTTGCCCATGATCCCGCCAATCAACAGCTCTTTGAGCCAGTCCGTAAGCCAGTCGGTGAGAAAATCCATAAGCCCTCCTTAAAACAGGCCGGACAGCAGGGGGATCAAGGTGGTGCCCAGCAGGATGATGCCGCCGCCCGCCATGAGCTGCTTCATGCCCTGGCTTTTCGAGCCAGGGTTATCCGATCCATAGCCCTCCAGGAGATTGACAACGCCCCACACGCCCAAACCAGCTCCGAGGGCCACAACAAGGGTCTGCAAGGTATCAACAGCAGAAGAAAAGAACTCCATATAGCCTCCATTTCTCCGGGGATATGCCCCGGCCATGAAAAAAGCCGCCATCACTGGCGGCAGGTTACGACCTCTGGACAAAGTGTCCAGAAGTGGGATTTATACATAGGCATCCGGGTCGTCCACATCGTCATAGTTGAGGATGTCCTCGTCCTCGCCTATGGGCTCCGTGTCTGTCCCGTCCACCTCGTACACTTCACAAGCCTCGTTTAGCCCAGGCCGCCTGCGGCGGTTTATGAGCTTATCGAGGTCAAAAGCATTTTTCTTTTTGTCGGCCTCAGCCGTGTATTTGTAGTTTGGGTGCTGCTTCAAATCGTACTTTGGGGAATAGAACGGGGGCAGGCCCCGGAGCTGTAAAATACAGCGATCCCCCGGCATAGTGGCAAGCTCGGCGGGGGTCATCAGCTCCCGGCCCAGCCGCTGGGTGTTCAGATTGTAGCTTTCCGACTGGCCCTTAGAGCGGCCATCCGTCTGCATATAGATCGTGGCCTTTCCGAGCCAGTTTTCCGAAATCTCCTTGATGGTGGAGCTTTCCCTGCCTCCCAGAAAAACCACGCTGTCCATGTTTCCGAGAATTGTTTCCGCGTGTTTGTCATAAATGGCCTTGCACTGCGCCATCTGCTGGTAAAAGAGCGTCAGCGATACCTCGCGGGAGCGGATGACCGCCACCAGCTTTTCAAGCTGGGGCACCTGTCCCGTGTTGGCCGCCTCGTCCCACAGCACCCGCACATGATGGGGGAGCCTCCCACCGTGTACGTTGTCCGCCCGTTCACAAAGGAGATTGAACATCTGCGAAAAGGCCAGGGCCACAAGAAAGTTATAGGTGGGCGTGGTGTCGGAAATGGTGAAGAAAACCGCCGTTTTCCGATCCCCGATGCGGTCAAGCTCCATCTCGTCATAGGACATAATCTCCCGAAGCTGGGGGATGTCAAAGGGGGCCAGACGGGAGCCGCAGGAAATAAGGATTGATTTTGCGGTCTTGCCGCTGGCCAGCTTATACTTTTTGTACTGTTTCACCGCGAAACAATCTGGCTTGCGTTTTTCCAGGCCCTTGAACATATAGTCCACGGCGTTCTGGAAGTTTTCATCGTCCTCCTTGACCTCCATCCCGGAAATCATATCCACAAGGGTATTGATGCTCCGATCCTCGGCGGGGGCCTCAAAAATGATATAGGCGATGAGGGCGCAGTATAAAAGGGTTTCCGCCTTTGTCCAGAACGGATCGCCCTCCTTGCCCTCGCCCTTTGTGTTTGCTATGAGGGTATCGACAAACTTTAAGATGTCGGCCTCGTTGCGGATATACGCCAGAGGGTTATAGTGCATGGATTTTGAAAAATCAATACTGTTAAAAACCTTGATTTTATACCCCCGGCGTTGCAGGAAACGGCCCACCTGGGAGAGCACCCCGCCTTTGGGATCGACCACCACGAAGCTGCATCCGCCTTTTTTGTCCGCGCTTGCCTGTAAAATCTGCGGCGTGAGCCAAAACCGGGTCTTGCCGGAGCCGGACGAGCCGATGACACAGGCGTTTAGGTTGCGGGCGTTGGCCGGATTTTTGGGCCGGGTGTTCATGGTGAGAAACTCCGTCCCGGTGAGAATGATGTTATTTTCAAACTTTGGATCGACAAAAGGGGCTATATCTTTAGGCCCGCCCCAACGGGCTGATCCGTATTCTTCATCCCGCCTGTACTTTTTGGCCTTTTTGCTTTTGAAGTAGATCAGCAGGCGGAAGCCCACCGCGCCCACAATGCCGATGAGCCAATCGAGGGGATCAAGCCCCGGCGCGAAGTCGGCAAAGGCTGGGCCCACCGTCTGCCCCAGGCCCATGAGCTTATGGGGCAAATCCGCGCCCTCGGCCAGCCGGTAGGCTGTCCCCAGCTTCAGACAGGCCCAGCCGATGAACAGGTACGGGATGTTTGGAATGAGATATTTTTTAATGCTATCTGTCCTCATGCGCCGCCTCCCTTGCACGTTCTTTTTTGTGGGACGGCTGGCGGGCCAGCAGATCGGCGGCCTCCTTGAGCTGTTCCCGGATCGGTGCTTTTGTAGACTTTGTGCGCTTTAGCAGGCGTTTGGAATACTCCGAAAAACAGGCGGTAATCGCGTCCGCCTGCCCGGACTTGAAAAAAAGCAGGTGCTTATCCGGCGCTACCTTATAAAAGGCATAGTCAACATTCCATTTCCGGGCCACCCGGTCAAAGAGCTTTGGGGCCTCCACTTCAATGCTGTTTGTGGCGGCTCCTTGCCCCATGAGCTGGCCCACCGTCTGCCTGCCGTGGGGCGATTGCTTTGCCCGGTGCGCTTTTGTGATTTTCCTCCCCACCGCCTGGAGCACATACGCCAGCCCCCGCGCCGTGAGCTTGCCTGCCTTGATAGATACCGCTATGGTGCGTCTGGAAACGTCCTCGTCTGTCAGCCTGATCCCTCCTTTCTATGGAAAAAGGCACCTCTGGACAAAGTGTCCAGAAGTGCCGCTATCGGTCTGTATGGCCTTGCTCCGGGCGGGGCCGTTCCGCCGCCTGGGGAAAACGGTCAATGACTTCTTTATAGGCCGCCATCTGCTCCCGGATAGAGAGCTGCGGGTAAGTAAAAACCTTGTGCTCGTCGGGAATGTCCTCCCGCCCGTGATAATGCTCCACAAATTGACTTCCACTGCCTACCACATAGCCCCCGTGGGAAAAGCCGCCGTCCTCATTGATCCGCATATCCCGTCCATACGCCTTATAATCGAAATAGTCCAGCAGATGATCGGGAATATCAATAGCCTCCATATCCTCCACATAGATGCGGCCCAGGGTTTCATCGTCCTCCACACCGGGATAAAATTCGTAGGCGTCCAGGTTTTCCACAAGGTTGATAAGGTCGGCCACGCTGGAGGTGTGTTCGCCGCAGTCAATCACCGCCTCAAACTTCTCCAAATCGCTTTTGTCCAGTTCAGAGAGCAGATGGGCCAGATGGTTGAGCTCGTCAATGCTTTCATATTCCCCCAGGCAGGCGTTGAGTTCCGGCAGTCTGCCGTCATAGTCGGCAATAAAAATTTCCTCATACCGGATATTGTCAATGCCGATCCGTTTCAGCGCCGCCTGTACTTCCTCTTTGGTAGTGGGGAATTTCAAGAGCGTGCTGGCAAGCTCCCCCTCATTGTATTTCCCCAGGTTGGTGACATACGCCTCAAGGATAGGCTGTTCCTGTTCCAGTCCAATCACCTCCTCTGGACAAAGTGTCCATAAGTTACCGGGCCTCCCGGCTTACGGCGGGGGCCGCCCGTTCCTTGCTTTCCTGGGCCTTTGCCAGCTTTGCACATTCCTCCATTGTCTGCCGGATCGGGGGCCGGGCCGCCTGCTCCAAGTGTTCCAGGCGTTTGAGCGCCCCAGCCGTCCGGCTCTGCATCGCGCACATCAGCCGCCGATCCTGCCGAAAGGGGAGCGAGAGCCCACGGGCCAGAGCGCCGGGCCCCTTTGGATCGTCCAGGGCCTCCCGGCCCTGCACCGCCCGGACAATGTTTTTCAAGTGCCGCCCGGCCTCGTGGTATTCCTTGCTAGCCGCCTCGATGATGGATAGCGCCCTATCGTCAAAGGCAATATTTTTTTCCAGTTCCCGGCTGATCCCCTCCAAGGCGGGCCGGATATGCAGAAACTCCGCCGTATGCGCCAGGGCCGACACGCCGCGCTCCCGAAAGGCCGCCAGCGTCTTTTTACAGCCCTCTACAACTTTTTCTTTCAAGCTGTCCAGCCGTTCCCGCAAGCCATTTGTGACCTTTTCAAGCCCCTCCACCGTCTTTTGGAGGGCCCGCTTCACCGGGCTTTCCCTGGCCTGGGCCAGCTCCTGCCGCATCACAGCCAGCTCCTCCAATGCGGAATTGAGCTGTTGTTCCAGCCCCGCGATCTGCTGGCACATAGCCAGCAAATCCTCCCGGCCAGGGGAATTGTGCTGTTTCATCACTTCCAGGAGCTCCCGGACAGCGGGCTCCTCCATCAGCGGGACACTCCGGGGATGTTTCCGCTTAGACATTGTGGCGGCCCTGGCCCTTGACCGTCAAAATCCCCTCCAGGGTGGTGGACGTGATCCCCAGCCGCTGGGCCACCGCAATATCATTTTTTACCGCTTCATTGATATAGCTCCCGCACACTACCAGCACATGGGAGCGGCGGAGCAGGTCACGGCCCATGTCAATGCCGCTTTTATGCTCCTCCGGCACCGCGTCATTGAGGAACAAGGGAAGATACATGGCCGGGCAGATAGGCGAGAAGCCCGCCTCATAGACCAAACGGCAGTAGTTCGCCGCCTGTTCTGTCTTTTCACAGTCATCGCCGCGCCAAGCGGCGGTAATATACGCAAGTGGGCGTTTCATAGTCAAAACCTCCGTTTCCTTATTCATAATGGGTAGGGTCAACCCTATCCCCCCGCCCTTTCCCTATCCAGGGAAAGGGGGCGGCTCTGGAGGATATATGCCCCCGCCGCCCAGCCGGGAATAGCACAGCCGGGGCAGGCCGTAAAGGGCAAGCCGCCGCAAGCGGCGGGCGTTCCGCCCCTTGACGGCCCGCTCCCGGCTGTACGAAAAAAGTACCTGGCGACGGGGGATATATCACCGCAGAGCCCATCCCAAGCGCGGGGCACGCACCTCTGGACAAAGTGTCCAGAAGCGGGGGCCCGGTTACTTTTCGAGCTCGTTCTTTTTCTCCGGCTTTGCCAGCTCCGGGGGCTGTTTCTCTTTCCACTCGTCCAGCAAAGTCATAATCTGTTCTTTCATTTTGGCAGGAGTGACCTCCTTGCCGAAATACTTTGACAGTTCCGCCATTGAAATAATCACGCCGCGCTCCTCCTTTTTTTCTTCACTTAAAATACCATCGATCACATCACCGTTGAGCAGACCCTCCTTATCGAGCTCCCGGAGCTTTTTTGCCTGGGCCACGGAGGGGGAAGCCTGCTCCCCGTCAATGGACACAGCGATCAGCCGCTGGTTTTCCGGCTTGATATACGAAATTTCCACAGCGGGCATAAAGCCCATGCTTTTCGCGTCCACCTTATCCAGAAGCTCCGGGACGAGGTGGTTAAGCCGGATATAGCGGAGCACCTTTTTATAGTTCATGTCGTGCTCCTTGCCGACAATCTCCACCGAGAGCTTCCCCAGGGACTCCGCCTCTTTCTCATTTTTAGGCCGGGCCCCCTGGCGCTTAATCGCCTCCACCTCCAGATCAAGGAGCCTTGCCAGCTCGCTGGGGAGAGGCTCGCCGCGCTGTTTGTTGCTGATCCTCATTTCCCGGACGGCCTCAAGGTCGGTCATCTCCCGGACAATACAGGGAATTTCCTCCAGACCAGCCCGCTCACCGCCATGACAGCGGCGATGACCCGCAATAATCTCATAGCCGTTGCCGTCCTTTTCCGGGCGGACGGTGGCGGGGGTCATAATGCCGTGTTCCTTAATCGTCCCCACCAGATCATCCATGTCCTTATCGTCCCGCACATTGTAGGGGTGCTCCCGGTATGTGTGGAACGGATGGAGCTCCGACAGCTTCAAGTAGACAACTTTTCCCTCTTCCACCGGGCGGGGCGGCACTTCGGGAGTGGGCGGCAGGTGGATCTCCGGGGGCGGGGCCTCCGCCTCCTTGACCGGGGCGGCCTTGCCTTTTGGAGTTTTCACGCCGGGCCCAACACCCCCGGAGCCTGTTTCCTTGTCCTTATCCTTTTTTCCACCTCTGGACACTTTGTCCAGAACACCGGGGGCCGGGGGCTTGTCACGGGCCGCCTTGTCAACCTTTGAAGGGCGGCCTGTGCGGGTGCCCGGCCCCTTTTCCGACTTACCGGGCTCCGTCTTATCCTTTGCCTTTTTTGTGCGGCTCTGGCGCTTTTGCGCTTTTTCCTCCTCCCTGATTTCAGCCAGGGATTTCTCCCAGGGTGGTTTTTCCTCGTTCCCGAACAAGTCACGGAACGCCTCATCCCCATGTTTGGGGGAGCCCTCTGGGGCAGCCGGAGCCTCTGCCTTTGATACTGCCTCCCGCGCCGCCGCCCGGCGTTGTGCCATGAGTTCGTTGATCTTGTCAAAATCAACCACTACCTCGCCCGGAGCAGTCCGGGCCAGAGTGTCCCCGCCTTCACCGGGAAGAACAGCCTGCTCCGACTGGGATGCCGGGCTCGTACCGGGAGCGGCAGGCTCCGCCGCTTTTTCCGGCGCGGCAGTTTCCGGGGCATTTTCTACGGGGGCATCGCCGGGGCTATCCGAGCCAGGGGACTCCGGGCCTGTTTTCAGCTTGTCATCTGCCATTCACTAACCTCCTTTAATTTTGGCGTGTTGCACAAAAATCAGCTTTGATTTTCTACTGAAAAAATACCCTCCTTTCCAAGCCTACCACGCAAAAAAGCCGCCCAGATTTACCCGGACGGCTTTCAGCGTAATGTGATAGTCTTTTATTTTTTTATTTCCCCTTGATTTTTAAGGGTTATAGCCACTTTCCTTTTAACATCGCCCCGACCGGCGCTACGGGACCTACCGGCGCTACGGGACCTACCGGCGCCACAGGACCCACCGGCGCTACGGGACCCACCGGTGCCAACGGGCCAACCGGCCCAACCGGCGCAACCGGCACTGTTCCGGACGACGTGTTCGCTGCCTTTGCAACCTTCGCCATCCCGTTTACAGACGCCACCCAAATCCCGATGGGGACCGTAACTGCAGATCCCACGGGGCAGATTGTTCTGACTGACAACACGCGGATCACGCTGGCCCCTGGTTATTATCTGATTTCCTACCACGTATCCGCCCTTGTGGCGACGCCCGGTTATATTCAGATCACGCCCTATTACAACAATGCCTCGCACATTGAATACGGTATTTACTTTAAAACAGGGACGAATTCAACCTCCGCCTACGGATCCAACTCGATCATCATCGAAGTTCCGGCGGAAACCCGTTTTTCCCTGACCTACAACAGCAATGTCACCAGCTCCGAAGGCACCGCTACCGTCACGGTTCTCAAGCTGAACCGGCCGCTCTCCGCTTAGAGCCTCTGCCGGTCCCCGCCTGATACCGGCATTTGACGTCTCCGCCTCTGCCGGATTCTCCAGGCAGCGCATAGCCTTCAGACCGGACCTTTGTCTCCACCCGAAAACGGGACAGTATTCTTAGCCCGCGCCTCCGGCGCTGCTCTGAATCCTGTCCCGCTTTCCATATCGCAGCCATACGCTTCTCCATTGCCGTTTCCCTCACATTCACCAAACTTGTTCACATTTCATATAGTAATATTGAGCTGACAAACAGCTCAATCGAAAACTTTACGGGGAGGACGCCGTGATTACCATCAGTTTATGTATGATTGTCAAGAATGAGGAGGCGGTTCTGGGTCGGGTTCTGGAGCAAATGAGGGGAATTGCAGACGAAATCATTGTCGTGGACACCGGCTCCGCAGACCGGACCAGGGAAATTGCCGCACAGTTCACCGATCACGTGTTTGATTACAAATGGCACCAGGACTTCGCAGCAGCCAGAAACTTTGCCTGCTCAAAGGCGTCCATGGATTATTGGATGTGGCTGGACGCGGACGACGTGATCCGTCCGGACCAGCAGAAGCTATTGCTGAGGCTGAAAGAATCGTTAAATCCGGCCACGGACATTGTGATGATGAAATATCTGACCGGTTTCGATCAGAACGGTCATGTGACATTTTCCTATTACCGCGAGCGGCTGATCAAAAACCGCCGGGGCTTTTTGTGGGAGGGCAGAGTCCACGAGGCGGTCACGCCCCGCGGCAATATTCTCTATTCGCCGGTGGAAATCGAGCACCGCAAACTCGCCGCCGGGGACAGCGACCGGAACCTCAGGATCTATGAGACCATGATCGGGGAGGGCGAAACACTTTGCCCGCGCCACCAGTTTTACTATGGGCGCGAGCTGTATTATCACCAGCGATATGAGGAGGCCGTCAAAGTCTTCGAACACTTTCTGGAGGAACCCGACGGCTGGGTGGAAAACCGGATCGACGCCTGCCTGCAGTTGTCCCGCTGCCGGGAACAGCTGGGACAAAAGCGGGAGGCGTTCCTGGCTCTGACAGGCAGTTTTCTCTATGACGAGCCCAGGGCGGAAATTCTCTGCGAGATCGGCCGCCTGCTGATGGGGGAACACGCTTACAAGACCGCCGCCTACTGGTACCAGCGGGCCCTGGAGCTCACGCCCCGGGACACCTCCGGCGCATTTGTGCTGCAGGACTGCTACGGATATATTCCGTATATGCAGCTGTGCGTGTGCTTCGACCACCTGGGCGACCACAAAAAGGCCCGCGAATATCACCTTCTGGCCAAGGAATTAAAGCCGGAAGCCGAGGCCGTAAAGCAGAACCAGTTGTATTTTGACAAGCTCTTTCAAGATGAGGAAGGATAACCTGTTCACATCCTCCTCACATTCCGTTCACAAAATTGTTACCATTTCAACAAACTTTCCTAACATTTACCGGATATACTGAATCATGTAAAGAGCTAATGCCAACAAGACTTTTTTTCATAATACTCTGGCCGACCGGAAGAATCCGGTCGGCCTCCTCCCTTTTCAGGGGCAAAATTCCACTTTGTTTTCAATCAGCAGCAACCGTGGCCCGCCATCTCAAAATGCCCGTTGGTCCCGTCGTAGGGCTCATTCTTCATGCACAGGTGCACGGCCGGGAGCTTGAAGGTCCGCGGCAGGGCCAGGATGGTGGGGCTTGTTCACCAAACTTGTTCGATTTTCATATAGTATATTGAGTTGGTAAACAGCGTCCGGCCGGACTGTCCCCAAAATCCCCGCCGCTGCCCTCTCACACCGCCGGAACCGATGCCATAACCGTTTCCGGTGTATCGATCACGCATTTGAATCTCAGACAGCTTCCCAGAGAAGCCAGGCATCGACAATAAGGAGCGATTATTATGTGTTTTAATTATCCGAATGGAATGAATTACGGCGGCGCCCCCGGAGGCGGCGAGCCGGATCCGGCCGCATACGACGCGCGCAGATATCCCGGATCGAATTGCTGCAACTGCTGCAACCGCGGTCCGACCGGACCGCAAGGTCCCATGGGGCCTCAGGGACCGATGGGACCCATGGGGCCGCGAGGCTGCCAGGGCCCCCGGGGAATCACAGGACCGACCGGTTCAATGGGCCCTCAGGGTTATGTAGGACCCACAGGCGCAACTGGACCAACCGGACCGGTCGGCTATCCCGGACAGCCCGGACCGATGGGGCCCACTGGGCCGACAGGACCGGCAGGGGCGAATGGGCTTAACGGAGCCATGGGACCCACTGGGCCGACCGGGGCAACAGGAGCCACAGGGGCCAACGGCTTAAACGGAGCCAATGGGCCGATGGGGCCCACTGGACCAACCGGCCCAGCGGGGGCCAACGGACTTAACGGAGCCATGGGACCAACCGGGCCAACCGGACCGGCAGGGGCCAACGGACTTAACGGAGCTATGGGACCAACCGGACCCACTGGACCGGCAGGGGCGAATGGACTCAATGGAGCCATGGGGCCAACCGGGCCGACTGGGGCAACGGGAGCCAACGGGGCTGCCGGACCGACCGGGCCAACCGGGGCCAATGGCGCGATTGGAGCTACCGGTCCCACTGGAGCCAACGGCGCAACCGGGGCGACAGGACCGACTGGGGCCAATGGCGCAACCGGGGTAACAGGGCCTACGGGGGCCACCGGACCAACCGGAGCCAATGGAGCTGCCGGAATAACCGGACCGACCGGGCCAACTGGCCCTACTGGGGCTAACGGCGCGACCGGGGCAACTGGACCGACCGGCGCTAACGGCGCGATTGGGCCAACCGGGCCCACTGGGGCTAACGGCGCGATTGGGCCGACTGGACCCACAGGGGCAAATGGACTCATTGGTCCGACTGGACCGACCGGCGCTAATGGCACTACCGGGCCCACCGGACCAACCGGTGCGAACGGTTTAATCGGGCCGACTGGACCGACCGGGGCAAATGGCATCACCGGGCCCACCGGACCAACTGGCGCAAACGGCATTACCGGGCCCACCGGACCCACTGGCGCTACCGGGGCGACCGGGCCGACCGGCGCTACTGGACCCACCGGACCAACTGGCGCTACTGGAGCTACTGGCACTGCCGGAATTACCGGCGCTACCGGGCCTACTGGAGTGGCGGGTTCCTCCGCAATTATCCCCTTCTCATCGGGAACGCCGTTGACAATGACCACCATAGCCGGTGGCCTGGCTGGTATCCCATCGCTGATTGGCTTTGGCAGCAATGCTCCCAGCGTCAGCGTGCTGGGTACCACGATTGACCTCACAAATGCTGCCGGTACGTTGACAAACTTTGCATTTTCCGTGCCGCGCGACGGCACAATCACCGCTCTGTCAGCATTTTTCAGTACCACCGCAGCGCTGTCCCTGACCGGCTCCACCATCACAATCCGGGCACAGCTCTATCAGTCCACCACGCCGAACAATATTTTTTCACCGATAGCCGGAGCAGTTGTCACCCTTGCACCAGCACTTACCGGTGTTATATCCATCGGCAGTCTATCCAACGGGCTGACAAGCGGCCTCTCCATTCCAGTAACCGCGAGAACAAGGCTTTTGCTGGTGTTTTCCACTACCGCTTCCGGTGTGGCTCTTGTTAACACCGTTGTCGGTTACGCGAGCGCCGGCCTCGCAATTTCGTAAAACTTGCCGGTTCGTTAAATCATCTCCCCCGGACAGCAGAAACTTCAAACTGTCCGGGGGATTTTTAGCGCAATGCTCAAAATTGTATGTAAAACTATAGGCACTGGCCCCGATATCCCGGCCATGGTTTGGACGGCGGGAAGAATGACCTGCTACATTCGCTCACCTGTTTAAACATTGGTCCCAGTGCCAGCGGAGACCAACACAAGCGGTCTGAACATTGGTTACAGGCCGCCCGTTGCTATCTGTTCATAAGACCTCGGGTCAACTTGGACCGAAGCCAGTTCGTAGCAAAATAAAGTTGTAGCAGCGGGAATTTTGTGATCATCGGTCTATCCAGGCCCAAAGTCATACTATGCCTATTTTCAGTTGAAAGATTGATCTACTGTAAAAATTTTTTCAAATATTCTCCAACATTAGATGGTATTTCATAGTAACGCGGGAGCTCATAATCTGGCATATCAGAATATGAATACTCTGTTTTATCCTCAATATAATAAATAGTTTCTGCTTGATACAATAAATCTCTCGACTGTTCTTTTAATTGAGGATTTGAAGTTTTTCTTTCTAACGCATACCTTACAATAGAAAGGATCAGTTTAGAGTTTTCCGGGATACTTTCAACGATTCTCCAATTATACTTTTCTTCTTGATTTAGAAAATCTGTGATTTCTTGCAAATCAATCATTTGAATCATGGTATTATCGGTAGCAGAAATAATTTCTATTTTTTGTTCTTTTGAAACGCGGGAAACGCCCTCATATGTAATAGAATTACGAAGAACTGGAGACAAAAAATCATTTTTTTCTGTTTTATCATAAGATAGATTTTCGTTCAAGTAATCTTCGGTATCAACAATCCAGAAGTTTGCCGAAATAGCATTTGCGAAATCTACGTCAACTAATAAAATCCATTTATCATTTTGTTTTTTAGCATTTAATTTTAGCTCTACTGTTTTTGTGTCATTAAGTGGTATTTTTCTAATTTCATTTATCATTTCAGACTCAGTTTCAACCCTTTGAAAAATACCTTCCATATTCAAATTAGTGATCCGCAGTTTCAGTTTTGCAGTATCATTATCCTGTGCAATATCTAAAATTTCCCATGAAAGGTTTTTAACTATTTCATTATCCAGTTGATATACTAAATTTTTATCGAAATCAACTCCCTGTTCTTCACTTAATTCCCCAAATAAAGTATATTCAACATTTTCAGATCCCCACGGAGTAACCATTATCTGCTTATTATTTGTATAGGCATTAAATTTATCTATATCAAGATTTTTTAATGCCATCATCACATCATTTACCGTGTTTTTCAAATCTTCATTTTTTTCATTTGAAATGGTGGAGCTAGTTAAGGTCAAATCATTTTCAGAAATACCGTCATGCCCATTTCCACAAGCACATAAACTAAGAATAAGTAAACTGCCCAAAATAATACGCCCTAAAGACATTTTAATCCTCCTTAAAATATAGAACTTAATAGCTCCATTGATAGTACAAAAAGTATCGGCACTACTACAAATACACCAAAAGCAATCATCAATATCGCGAGTGCCACTCTTATAGACGCAGGCAAATCATGTAATTTATTAAATCCCCTTTTTTCCTTATATACAATATGATCCTCATTTACTATTGGCTTATTGAGTTCCTTGCCCGTTAATATATAATCGGTGCTAGTTTCATAAATATCACTTAACTTCAAGAGATTATTTATGTCTGGATTTGCCTGGCCACTTTCCCATTTGGAAATAGCCTGTCTTGAAACATTTAATTTTTCTGCTAACTGTTCTTGAGATAAGTTATGTGATTTTCTTAACACCTGCAATCTATCTGATAAAGTCATTACCTTTTCCCCCTACATACTATCATTTCGCTATGGTTGCGATCCACCAACTAGAGCTGAAATTTAGTCAACCAGTGGTTGCAATTTCTATTTTTAGTCCATATAGCTATCATAATAGCATTATTAAATTGAAAAGTCATTCTCTTTATCAGCGCAATATTTAAAGCCTTTTTATTGCTTGTTAGGGCCAGCCCCAACCCCTGCCAAACCTCGGGCCAACTTGGCCCTAAGCTCCAGCGTTCCGCTTGATTGGTTACGCCTCATTCTCTCTATCGCTCCTGTTCCTTATTTTTCTCCAACTGCCTATATACTGTTAGTCTTTACCTCTTTAGCGTAAGGCGGTCGTGTTGAATTTGTTTTTTCCCGTGGAAAACGCGCCTGTAGTCTCCGCCTGGACAATGTTTGTCCAGTAACGTGATAAGCTTGTACTTCATTTTTCCTTGTTTGCAGGGTATATAGTCACTTTCCTTTTAACAGCGGCGCCACCGGGCCAACAGGACCTCAGGGAATCCAGGGCATCCAGGGGCCACAGGGACCTCAGGGAGCCACCGGCGTTACCGGGCCTCAGGGTATCGCAGGAGTAACCG
>ERZ773118.1222-NODE-1222-length-16024-cov-4.61463_pt1 | contig 16024 bp, 15 predicted proteins | sample MGYA00580562_ERZ773118 | MGnify/ENA primary metagenome ERZ773118 (study PRJEB29015, sample SAMEA2737878) | human gut metagenome | biome: human gut; feature: human-associated habitat; material: faeces | place: China | collected 2012 ... | reverse complement strand
AGCAGTCGTTAAAACTACTACGCTATAAAAAGTCTAACTTTTGGGGGTCACATCAAAAAGTCCTCATATTTTTTTGCAATTTGATGTCGATATTAATTGTATTATGGGTGTAGGTGTGGTATAATCGTATATATTTTATTATTTGAGGAGAGTAAAGATGAACTGTTTAGAGGAAAGAATTTTAAAGGACGGAATAGTTAAAGAGGGTAACGTGCTTAAAGTGGACAGCTTTTTAAATCATCAAATGGACATTGATTTGTTTAATGAGATGGGCAAGGAATGGAAAAAACGCTTTGAGGGTGCGAATATAAATAAAATTTTGACTATCGAGGCATCGGGGATAGGTATTGCCTGTATCGTCGCACAACATTTCGGTGTACCCGTTGTTTTTGCAAAAAAATCAAAGAGCGTAAATCTTGAGGGTGAAATGTACGTTGCGGAGGTTGAGTCATTCACGCACAAATGCAAAAATCAAGTTATTGTTGCGAAAAAGTTTTTGAATGAAAACGACCGTGTATTGATTATCGATGATTTCTTGGCAAACGGTTGTGCGCTGCAGGGATTAATTCAGATAGTCAAGTCAGCCGGTGCAACGGTTGAGGGAATAGGAATAGCTGTTGAAAAAGGCTTCCAGGCAGGCGGAAGAATTATTCGTAACTTAGGTTTTCAATTAGAATCTTTGGCAATAGTTGACGATATGGACAGCAAAACAGGTATGATTAAATTCAGAGAGGAACAGTAAAATGAAAAACAGTGATATTAATAACATTTATAAGTTAGACGGAAAAGTGCCTGTTTCAAAAGCTATTCCGTTTGGTCTGCAACATATTTTGGCTATGTTCGTTGCGAATATCGCACCGATTATTATTGTTTCAAGTGCTTGCGGTTTAGACACAACCGAAACCGCAAGACTTATTCAAACGGCTATGATTATTGCGGGAATAGGTTCTGTAATTCAGTTGTATCCTATATGGAAAGTAGGTTCGGGATTGCCGATTGTAATGGGAATAAGTTTTACGTTTGTATCTGTGTTCTGTTTTGTCGGTCCTACATACGGATACGGAGCCATTGTCGGAGCGGTTATTATAGGCGGAATTATTGAAGGCATACTCGGACTTTTCGCAAAATATTGGGTAAAACTGATTTCGCCGATTGTGGCGGCTTCGGTTGTAACGGCTATCGGCTTTTCGCTTTTGTCGGTCGGTGCGACATCGTTCGGCGGCGGCTCGGGTGCGGAGAACTTCGGCTCGGCTAAAAATTTAATTCTCGGAACAATTACATTGGTTTGTTGTATCGGATTTAATATTTTTGCTAAATCATATTGGAAACAGTTGTCCGTCTTGTTCGGACTTATCGTAGGTTATATTGTGGCTGTGTGTATGGGTATGGTTGATTTTTCAGGATTGAGTACGGCACAAATTGTATCGCTTCCGCAGATACTTCCGATTAAACCGACATTTAATATAGGCGCGATTATTTCCGTGCTTGTGATTTTCCTTGTGTCCGCAACGGAAACAATAGGAGATACATCGGCACTTGCGTCATCGGGATTAAATCGTGAGGTTTCAAAGAAGGAGCTTACAGGCTCAATCGCCGCAGACGGTTTTGTCAGTGCATTGTCGGGACTTTTTGGTTGTTTGCCGATTACGTCGTTCAGCCAAAACGTGGGACTTGTTTCAATGACAAAAGTCGTAAACAGATTTACGATTTTCACAGGTTGCGTTATTATGGTTTTGGCGGGATTGTTCCCTATGTTCGGAACTTTACTTGCAACTTTGCCTGAGGCTGTGCTTGGAGGCTGTACGCTTATGATGTTCGGTAATATTGTTATAAGCGGTTTGCAGATGATTGCAAAATGCGGTTTTTCGCAGAGAAATATTATTATCGCCGCATTGTCATTGAGTATCGGACTTGGCTTTACACAAGTTCCTGAAATTTTCTCAATCTTTCCGCAAATCATTCAAAACGTGTTCGCTGAAAACTGCGTTGCGGTTGTGTTCTTGGTTTCGATAATTTTGAATTTGGTGCTGCCGAAAAATATGGAGGCTCATCAATCATAAAAAAACAGCAGACTATCCTAAAATAGTCTGCTGTTTTTTTATGATTAAAATTTTCCGTATTGCGCGATACCGCAGAGTTCTTCTTCTATTCTCAAAAGCTGATTGTATTTTGCAACTCTGTCTGTTCGACTCGGTGCGCCTGTTTTTATTTGTCCTGCGTTTACAGCAACGGCAATATCGGCGATTGTGGTATCTTCCGTTTCACCGCTGCGGTGTGATATAACGGCGGTATAGCCGTTTTTATGTGCCATTTCAACAGCGTCAAGTGTTTCGGAAAGTGTACCGATTTGATTAACCTTGATAAGAATTGAGTTTGCGACATCTGATAAAATACCCTTTTCAAGTCGTTTTGGGTTTGTGACGAACAAGTCATCGCCGACAAGCTGAATTTTATCGCCGAGCTTATCGGTAAGAATTTTCCAACCGTCCCAATCATCTTCTCCGAGTGCGTCCTCAATAGAGAAAATCGGATATTTTTCACACAGGGTCTGCCAGTATTCAACAAGTTCCGAAGCAGTCTTTTTTATACCGGATTTCGGCAACAAATATGTTCCGTCATCTTGTACCCATTCCGAAGACGCGGCATCTATGGCAATTTTAAAATCTTCACCTGCCTTGTAGCCTGCACGTCCGATTGCACTCATTATAACTTCAAGTGCTTGTTCGTCTGTTTCAAGATTCGGTGCAAAACCGCCTTCGTCACCGACCGCGGTGGTATTACCCATTTCGGAAAGCACCTTTTTCAATTCGTGAAATACTTCACTGCACCAACGCAAGCCTTGTTTAAATGATTTTGCACCATACGGCATTATCATAAATTCCTGTATATCGACGTTGTTATTTGCGTGTGCACCGCCGTTTAATATGTTCATCATAGGTACGGGAAGTACATAAGAATTTATACCGCCTATATATTGAAAAAGCGGTATTTCAAGGCTTGCCGCAGCCGCTCTTGCAACGGCTAACGATACACCGAGTATTGCGTTTGCACCGAGATTTGATTTATTGTCTGTGCCGTCAAGCTCACACATTTTCATATCTATCGAGCGTTGGTCAAGTACATTCATACCGATTAACACATCTGCAATTTTTTCATTTACATTTGCCACAGCATTTTTTACGCCTTTACCGCCGTAACGCTTTTTGTCATTATCCCTAAGTTCCACAGCCTCAAAAACACCTGTTGACGCACCCGACGGAACGATTGCTCTGCCCGACGCACATTCTGTATGCACCTCAACTTCGACTGTCGGATTACCGCGTGAATCCATAACTTCACGTCCGAAAATGTCGACTATTTCAATGTACTGTTTCATAGATATATCCTCCTTTGATTTAGTTCATAATAGAGTATTACCAAATAATCACTGTATTATTCAAAACAAACACATATAATATGAAATTCGTAGGAAATAACAGCCATTGACGGATTAATATGATAAGTGTATAATGGGGGTGTACATATCAAGTTATCACAAAAGGAGAGTTGATTATGAAGAAATTTATAGGAATGGCACTTGCGGCGGTGATTTCGGCATCGTCATTTACGGCACTTGCGGCAGGGGCTATACCCGACCATCAAGGCACAAGTATGGACGGTATTGAAATCGGTACGGCTCAGCTTAATTCGGCGGTAAAAAGTTATTATGATTTATTCGAGCAGGCAGGCGACCAATACGGTGTAGACCCAAACTTGCTTGCGGCAATATGTATGCAGGAATCGTCGGGAAGAAATTTGAGTTACCGTGATGACGGAAGTGAATATCCGGCGTGGGGTATAATGCAGATTGAAAATACTTTGGAAAAATCATTCGCAAAGTTCGGTGAGGACACTACGGGAGAAAAATGGACGCTTCAAGACAGACTTGATCCGACTAAGGCAGTGCCGTTTGCGGCATATTTAATTTCACAGTCGCTTATCAGATATGATTGTGATTATATGAAAATGATTCAGTCGTATAACTTCGGACAAACCGTGCTTGACAGAATAATTGCGGCGAAGGGTGACGATTGGCTTTCGGAACGCATCAATGCCGCACAGTATGCGACAAATTGGCCGTACAATACTTACGGTGACTCACAGTACATAGAACACGTTATGAGATATTATCATAATGATATTGATTACATAGGTGCAAAGGTAAGAATAGACGGTAAATTGCTTGCGTTTGACGACCAGTATCCGTTGCTTGAAACCATTGACGGTGAAACATATACAATGATACCTGTAAGAGGTATATCAGAGGCTCTCAATGCAAAAGTGGATTGGGACGGTGACAGGCAGGAGATTACAGTTAAAAAGGGTGGCGACAAAGTCGTGATGTATCTTGACAGTGATGTTGCGTACATAAATGATACACCAATAACGCTTGATGCACCTGCAACGCTTATGAACAACAGAACAATGGTTCCGCTTAGATTTGTCATGGAGGCATTTAATGTCACTGTTGATTGGAACGGTGATACAAGAACTGTTGAAATAACAAAATAAAAGTTAGTGAATATGTACAAAAAAGTATCGTTTGATTTTTATAATCTGACGGTACTTTTTTTGTTATCTTTATATGATAATGTGGTATATATGTAATATACGAGGCTATGGTAAAGGTCATACAAACAGATTAGTAGCCAAATAAGATGAGCGAAAAATAAAAAATATTAGGAGGGTTAATCAAATGAAAACGTATTCAATGGACGCAATTCGGAATATCGCCGTTATGGGACACGGTAAATGCGGTAAGACAACGCTTACAGAGGCAATGCTGTTCAATGCGAAAATGACCGACAGAATGGGCAAAGTCGCTGACGGCAACACTGTAACGGACTATGACGGTGAAGAAATCAAAAGACAATTCAGTATTTCAACCGCTCTTGCGACGGTAGAGTGGAAAGATATGAAATATAATATGATAGATACACCGGGCTTTTTTGATTTTGTCGGTGACGTTAAAGAGGGTATCCGTGCGGCGGATTCGGCACTTATTGTATTGAGCGGAAGAAGCGGTGTAAGCGTCGGTACGGAGAACGTGTTCAGATACGCAAAACAAAGAGGTGTGCCGATTATGTTCTTTGTCAACAAAATTGACGATGACAGAGCGGATTATCAAAAAACTCTTGAGGAAATGAAAGAAAAGTTCGGAAAATCAGTAACTCCGTTCGTTTATCCGATAAGAGAGGGTGACGAATTCAAAGGCTTTGTCGATATTGTCGATATGACGGCAAGAAGATACGAAGGACAGGACAGAGTGGATATTCCTGTACCCGACGGTATGGCGGAAATTGTCGCACCGCTTAGAGAAATGATTATGGAGGCTGTTGCCGAAACCGATGAGGCACTTATGGTTAAGTATTTCAACGGTGAAGAATTTACTTTTGACGAAATTAAGCAAGCTATAAGAAAAGGTGTTAAGGACGGTGTTATTTATCCTGTATACTGCGGCAGCGGTCAGGATAATATCGGTGTGCGTTCGCTTATGGACGGTATGGGTAAGTATTTGCCTGCTCCGTCGGAAATTGAGGAAATCGCGAGAGTTGCCGATACAGGTGAGCCTGTTGAGCTTGTACAGAGTGAAACGGAAACAACGGCGGCGGTTGTATTTAAAACAATCGCAGACCCTTATGTTGGTAAGATGTCGTTGTTCAGAGTTTATTCCGGTGAGGTAAAGGGTGACAGCACGCTTTACAATCCGAACAAGGACGTAAACGAAAAGATTGGCAAGGTATTTAATCTTTGCGGTAAAAAACAGCTTGACGCAAAGTCGATAAAAGCCGGTGACATCGGCGCGGTTGCAAAACTTGAAAGCACAAAAACAGGTGATACATTATGTGAAAAAGGTAAGAATATCATACTTACCGGTATTGAATTTCCACAGCCTGTTTTGTCTATGGCGATTAAACCGCAGACAAAGGGCGATGAAGAAAAGATTATAAGCGGTATTAACAAGCTTATGGAGGAGGATCCGACATTCACAATTACAAACAATACCGAAACAAAGCAGACTCTTATAAACGGTCAGGGCGAACAGCATATTGACGTTATTATAAGCAAATTAAAATCAAAATACGGTGTCGGTGCAGTTTTGGAAGACCCTATTGTTCCGTATCGCGAAACAATCAAGGGCAAGGCTACCGTTGAAGGCAAACACAAGAAACAATCGGGCGGTCACGGTCAGTACGGTCACGTTAAGATTGAATTTGAGCCGGGTGTGTCGGAAGATATGATTTTTGAAGAAAAAGTATTCGGCGGTTCTGTGCCTAAAAACTATTTCCCTGCCGTTGAAAAAGGCTTGCGTGATTCGTGCCGGAAAGGTGTGCTTGCAGGTTATCCCGTTGTGAACTTGAAAGCTACATTACTTGACGGTTCGTATCACCCTGTTGATTCGTCGGAAATGGCATTTAAGACGGCGGCGGCTATCGCATACAAAGAGGGTTTGAAACAGGCTAACCCTGTCTTGCTTGAGCCTATCGGCTACTTGAAAGTATATATTCCTGAAAATATTATGGGCGATATTATCGGTGATATTAATAAACGCCGCGGCCAGATTATGGGTATGGGCGAAAGCGATAAAGAGGGACTTAATATGGTTGAGGCTGAAGTGCCTATGTCCGAAATGTTCCGTTATGCGACCGACTTGCGTTCTATGAGTCAGGGCAGAGGTATGTTCTCGTTTGAGTTTACCCGTTACGAGCAAGCTCCGTCAAATGTTGCCGAAAAAGTTATACAAAGCTCAAAAAATAAAGAGTAATCAAGCAAAATACTCCTTTTTGTCATATGATTAAAATATGTTTAGTTAATTTTACTAAAGAATAAAAAGTATTTTTGTGAATTATACGACTAACAATTTGTATTTAAATATGTTATCATATATATATCAAAAAGATGTATTATAAAGATAACAATACACTTAAACAAGCAGAATAAATGAAATCTGGTTTATTTTGTATAAAAATTTTTCTTGGACGAGAGGGGAACAATTAATTATGGCAGATTTACAATTAAAACACATTTACAAAAGATATGCAGGCGGCGTTACTGCTGTAAGTGACTTTACACTTGACATTGACGATAAGGAATTCATCATTCTTGTAGGTCCTTCAGGTTGTGGTAAGTCAACAACTCTAAGAATGGTTGCCGGTCTTGAAGAAATTTCAGAAGGTGAACTTTATATCGGCGGACGTCTTGTAAACGACGTTGCTCCTAAAGACAGAGATATTGCAATGGTTTTCCAAAACTACGCTCTATATCCTCATATGACAGTATTTGAAAATATGGCATTTGGTCTAAAGCTTAGAAAAACTCCAAAGGACGAAATCAAGAAACGTGTTACAGAAGCTGCAAAGATTCTTGACATTGAGCATCTTCTTGACAGAAAGCCGAAGGCTCTTTCAGGCGGTCAAAGACAGCGTGTTGCTATGGGACGTGCAATCGTTCGTAATCCTAAGGTATTCCTTATGGACGAACCTCTATCAAACCTTGATGCAAAGCTAAGAGTTGCAATGAGAACTGAAATTAAGAAGTTACATAACAAACTTCAAACAACATTTATGTACGTTACTCATGACCAGACAGAGGCTATGACAATGGGTACTCGTATCGTTGTTATGAAGGACGGTGTTATTCAACAAGTTGATACACCTGCTAACCTTTATACAAAGCCTGATAACGTATTCGTTGCAGGATTTATCGGTTCACCGCAAATGAACTTCGTTACTGCTACACTATCAAAGGAAAACGGCAGCGTATACGCATCATTTGGCGATAACAAGATTATGATTCCTAACGGTAAGGTTACACCTGAACTTGAAGGTTATATCGGTAAGGAAGTAATCGTTGGTATCAGACCTGAAGATATTCACGATGACGAGGCATTCATTTCAAGCAGACCTGAGGCTGTATGTAATGCATACGTTGAAGTTACTGAAATGATGGGTGCTGAAACATATTTGTATCTTGAACTTGCAGGTGAACAGTTCACAGCAAGAGTTAATCAACGTTCAACAGCTAAGATTGGTGATACAATCAAGGTTGCATTTGAAACAAACAAAATTCATATCTTTGATAAGGATACAGAAATGGCTATCGTTCACTAATTCGATTAGACAATTTAATTGTAGACAAAACCCATATGGGTTTTGTCTACTTTGCTTTTATGAGGAATTACAGAGGAAAAGGAGTTTATATGTAATGGTTTTGATGATTTTATTTTTGGTGATAGGGTTTGTGCTTTTGGTTAAAGGTGCGGATTTGTTTGTTGACGGTGCGTGTGATTTGTCGGCAAAGTTGAGAATTCCGGCATATATAGTCGGACTTACGGTAGTGGCGTTCGGAACAAGTTTGCCCGAGGCGGCGGTTAGCATAACTGCGTCACTGCAAGGCAGTAATGAAATTGCAATCGGTAATATAATTGGATCAAATATATTTAATACTCTTGTCGTACTTGGTGCAAGTGCTTTGTTCGCACCTGTTGCTGTAAAAGGAAATATCCTAAAACGTGATTTTCCATTCTGTATCGGTATAACCGCTGTAATGATTGTGCTTTTAATGACATTAAATCATGGTGATATTGCATTGACAAGATTAGACGGTATTATACTTCTTGCATTGTTTGCGGTGTTTATGGTCGGTTCTGTTGTGATGGGTAAGAAAGAAAGTAAATTAATTGAAAGTGCGGAGGATAGCGAAAAGGCAGATTTGCCAATGTGGAAATGCCTATTGTTTATAATAATCGGCTTTGTCGGTGTTGTGGTCGGCGGTCAGCTTACTGTTAAAGGCGCAAGGGAACTTGCACTTATGGCGGGAATGAGTGAAAGAGTTGTCGGTCTTACCGTTGTGGCAATAGGTACATCGCTTCCTGAACTTGTGACTTCGATTGTTGCCGCAAGAAAACAACAAAATGATATTGCGGTAGGTAACGTAATCGGCTCGAATATATTTAATTTGTTGTTCATTCTCGGAATATCGGCGACGATCGGTAAAATAGGTACTGACTTTAATGTGGTAATTGACGGTTGTGTGTTGATTGGAATATGCTTGTTTACTTATATTTTTGCACTTGCTAATAAAAAGATTAATCGCCCTTGCGGTGTGGTTATGATTTTTATGTATGTGGCATATACGGTGTATTTGTTGGTAAGATAAGGGGGTTTTATGAAAAAGTATTATATAGGCGGGCTGCTGACTTTGATTACGATTGCTTTTGCAACGGTAACTTTGGCAGTGAATAAAGATGTGATTGGTTATCGTAGATATATATATACACCGCCCACAAAAGCAGGTAGTATTGTGTTTGTTGCTTTTGCGATATACATAGCTGTTTTGTCAGTCGGTGCTTTGGTTTATGCGATTTACAGACACTTTCATAAAGATGAATAGTTGTGTAGTAGGGGTGACAGTTGGTCGCCCTTTTTGTGTGATTAAGTTTGCTATCGTTTATGAGAATTTCGGAGTGGCGACCGGTGGTCGCCAGTTTGCGTGATTGGAGTTCGCTGTTGTTTGAGTGGAACGTGTGTAGGGGCGACCATTGGTCGCCCTTTTTGTGTGATTGGAGTTCGCTGTTGTTTGAGTGGAACGTGTGTAGGGGCGACCATTGGTCGCCCTTTTTGTGTGATTGGAGTTCGCTGTTGTTTGAGTGGAACGTGTGTAGGGGCGACCATTGGTCGCCCGTTTGCATGATTGAAATTCAATAGAGAGCCACCCCTCAGTCGACAGTGTCGACAGCTCCCCTCAAGGGGAGCCTTACGGAATTTGGCGGAGAATTGAAAGATTTTCGTTGAGAGGAAAAGGGAAGTCGAGAACACCGTAGCGTATGAAAGAAATTTTCGTAGTGGCGATCATTGGTCGCCTTTTTTGCTTTTTTCGTCGGGCGGCCAATGACCGCCCCTACAGATGTCCAATTCGGGATCTCGAAGGCACCGTTCTGTATGAAATGGATTAGTCTGAGGTTATGATTAGGCGACATAGATGAAATTTATATGAAAGACAGTAAAGCCACCCCTCAGTCGACAGTGTCGACAGCTCCCCTCAAGGGGAGCCTTATGGGATTTTGCGGAAAATAAAAAGCCTCCCATTGAGGGGAGGTGGCACGAGGAACGAGTGACGGAGGGGTGGCTACTTGCAAAATCAAAAATAAAATATGGCTACATACAAAATTGCAAACAAATGCGGTGGTGCTGTTATCTGAAAATTTGCAAACAAAAAGGCAGTCAATCGACTGCCTTTAAATTAACCTAAAATTTTACCTTCAAACTCAACACGCTTCTTAACTGTCTGCATAACATTGTCAAACTGCTGCGGAGTAAGTGATTGAGCACCGTCGCACAATGCTTTCTTTGGATTATTATGAACTTCAATCATAATACCGTCTGCACCTACTGCGATAGCCGCTTTTGTAAGCGATTCAACCATCCACGGCAAACCTGTTGCGTGACTTGGGTCAACGATTACAGGCAAGTGTGAAATTGACTTTAGTGCCGGTATTGCCGAAAGGTCAAGAGTATTTCTTGTGAATGTTTCGTAAGTTCTGATACCTCTTTCGCAGAAAATAACCTGTTCGTTACCGCCTGCCATAATGTATTCCGCACTCATAACCCATTCTTCGATTGTGCTTGAAAGACCACGCTTTAAAAGTATAGGCTTATTGCATTTACCAAGTTCCTTTAAAAGTTCAAAGTTCTGCATATTTCTTGCACCGACTTGAATTATATCAACATCTTCAAACAAATCAAGATGTGCCTGATTCATAATTTCTGTAACTATCGGAAGTCCTGTTGCCTTCTTTGCCTCAAGAAGAATTTTAAGACCTTCGTCATGAAGTCCTTGGAATGAATAAGGTGATGTTCTCGGCTTGAATGCACCGCCTCTTAAAAATGAAGCACCGCTCTTTTTAACTGCTTCGGCTGTTTCTGTCATTTGCGGAACTGTTTCTACCGAACAAGGACCTGCAATGACGCTGAAATGACCTTCACCTACTGTTCTGCCGGCAATGTTGAAAATACTATTATCCGGGTGGAACTTGCGGTTTGCAAGCTTGAACGGCTCGGAAACTCTCTTAACGTCTGCGACTACGTCGATAGTCTTTAAATCGTCTGTGTCAAGAGTTGAAGTATCACCGATAATACCAACTATTGCGGAATTTTCGCCCTTACTGTAATGATGGTCAAAGCCCATCTCCTCCAGTTGCTTTAAAAGTGCGTTTACCTCGTTTTGTTCTGCGTTTTGTTTTAGAATTACAATCATTTTTCATATCTCCTTTTCTACCATACTACATCTTACCGACGATTGTATATCGGCAAGCAACAACCAACGCGGTTGCTTATCACATTTTACTACTATTTTTGACATATGTCAAGAGGTGTGATAAAATAAGGTTATATCTACTGAATGGAGAATTGTATGGAAGAAAAATTTATGAAAGAGGCACTGAAGCAAGCAAAAAAAGCCGCGTCAATCGGTGAAACTCCAATCGGTGCGGTTATAGTGCGTGACGGTGAGATTATAGCAAGAGGATACAACAAGCGTGAAACCAAGAAAAACGCATTACTTCACGCCGAAATTATAGCGATAAACAAGGCTTGCAAAAAACTCGGCGGTTGGAGATTACCGCGATGTGAAATGTATGTTACGCTTGAGCCTTGTCCGATGTGCGCAGGGGCGATTATTAATTCACGCATTGAAAATTTGTATTTCGGTGCGTATGACAAAAAGTCCGGTTGTGCCGGTTCGGTTATCAATTTATTTGAAAGCGGTATGTTCAATCACAATGTCAATGTGATAGGCGGTATAACGGAAGATAAATGTGCAAGCATATTGACTGAATTTTTTAGAGAGTTAAGAAAAAAGAAATAGACTGTTTTTTATATTGCAATTTATTTACAGATGTAATATAATAAATTTTAAGGGGTGATTTTTAATGAAAATAAGAAAAATTATATCAGCTATACTTACTATGTCTGTTATGTCGGCTTGCATAATACCTATTGCAGAAGCGGACGGATTGTATTCGGAAAAATTCGATATGACGAAAGTAAAAGCAGACAAGACGGACGGTGTTACGAAAGAAGTGGAAGTGCCTGACGGTGACTACACTGTAACGGTAACAACCGGCGGAAAAACAGAAACAAATGCGAATATTTATATAAACGGCGGTGAACGTGTAAGAGCGTACACGCTTGAGGCAGGCGAAACACAGGAAAATGAACAGCCTGTTGTGCCGAAAAACGGAAAAATCACTGTACAGGTTAAGGGTGACAACCCTAACGTGACGGAAATAGAAATAGAACAGTTACCGACACGGGAAAAAGCCGAAAAACCTACTATATATATTGCAGGTGATTCAACGGCACAAACTTACAACTATACAAAGGTATACCCTCAAACAGGTTGGGGACAAGTTTTTGCCGATTATTTTAATGACGATATAATTATTGAAAACCGTGCAATGGGCGGAAGAAGTTCAAAGAGTTATGACAACGACGGCAGACTTGACAGAATACTTACAGAAATGCACCCGGGTGACTATGTGTTTATTCAGTTCGGTATAAATGACGGAGCTGAAAATAAACCGGAAAGATACATAAGTGTTGAGGACTACAAAAAGTTAATTACAGACAAGTATATCGGTGAAGTTGAAAAACGCGGCGGAACACCGGTGCTTATGACTGCAAATGCGGCTGCTTGGTGGGACGAAGAAAACAACTGTTTTATGGAGTCGCGAAAGGATTACGCAGACCCTACGCGTGAAATCGCGGAAGAAACAGGTTGCAAATTTATTGATGAAAATAAAATCGTGACAGATGCGTGGAACAGTATGAGTAAGAATCGTGTTTTGTCGGGCTATTTTATATGTGAGCCGCTTGAAAGCAAGGCTTATCCGTCAGGTACAAACGACACCACTCATATGAAAGCCAAAGGCGCAAAGAGAGTTGCAAAGCTTATTGCGGATGCAATTCCGGAAAATGTGCCTGAACTGGCAAAGTATTTAAAGGGTGACGAAACATTTACGGATATACAAGGTCATTGGGCGGAAGATGTTATAAAAACACTTGCAGAGAATGACAAAGTATCGGGAGTCGGTGACGGCAAGTTTAACCCTGACGGAACTGTAACGCGTGCGGAATTTTTGAAAATGGCGATGGATTCGTTGGGCATAGTCGGTCACGCATATCGTGACGGCGAGTGCCTTGACGCAACAAATGATGATTGGTATTGCTACTATTTGCAGGGGGCGTTGGATAAGGATATTATTCCTAAAGAAATGATTGAGAACTGCAACGTTACAAAAGTTACTAAAACTCTTGCAGAAGCAACAGATGATAAAGAGGCGGTTACGACTGACGTAAACGTTTATACAGGTAAGTTTGACGGAGATAAGCCGATTACTCGTGAAGAAATGGCTGCGATTGCGGTTCGTTGCAAAAATTATAAAATGAGAAGATTGACAGACTGGGACAATGAAAGACGTTATCCTATTTTTTCGTTTAAGGACAGTGATGAAATTGACGAAAAATATATAAGTGATGTAGTAGAAGCTTATAATCTGAACTATATAGACGGTATGGAGGACGGTCGCTTTGCACCGAAAGAGAATTTGACGCGTGCACAGGCGGCGGTTGTAATGAATAATTTAAAATAGGAGAAATAGGAATGAATATAAAGAAAGTAGTCGCAGCGGCATTGATATTGTCGTCAATGACGGCGGTATCGGCAAGTGCGGCTGAATTTAACGATATCAAAGGTCATTGGGCGGAAGATGTTATCAATGAGCTTGCCAACAAAGATATTATACACGGTGTTTCGGATACAGAATTTAATCCAGACGGAACTGTAACGCGTGCAGAGTTTTTGAAGATGGCTTTGGGTACAGTCGGTATTGCCGATGTGCCGTACAGGAGCGGCGAATGTCTTGATGTTACCGCGTCCGATTGGTACGGCGGTTGTGTGCAAAGTGCGCTCGACAAAGGCTTGATACCTGAAAATATGATTGGCAACTGTGCCGCAAAGATAACAGACGGCAAGGCTATTTACAGTGGCTTTTTTGACGGCGATAAGCCGATAAAACGTGAAGAAATGGCATATATGGTTTATATGCTGTATCAATACAGTTGTGATGAGGAGGAGTCCTATAATATACTTACTCCTGTCGATTTACAGTTTGATGATGTAAGCCAAATATCGCAATGGGCATTGGACGGCGTCAGATATGCGTATACAAACGGCTTAATATCGGGTATGGACGATGATACGTTCAGACCGCAGCAAACCGCAACTCGTGCGCAGGCTGCGTCTATTATAAGCAGATTACTTGATAAAACGGAATAGAGGTGTAAGAAATGTTTAGCAAAAAAACAATCAGAATTATTTGTCTTGTTACCGCAATAGCTATGGTTGTACCTATTTGTATAGGTATTATCAGTATGTTTGCAGGTGTTAATTAATGTTTAAGGAAAAGTACATATGAAGAAAAAAATCATATGGTTATTTTATTTGTTGTTTGTAATATGTTTTACTTTTACTGCAATAAATATAATATTGCATAATACATATTATAAAGCATTGCACTTGATTTGTGTTACAACAATATGCTTAGTCTGGTTGACAATAATATATAAAAACCTTTCCAAAAACGAGAAATTCATTGAGAAAAATTATAATAAGATACTTATCTCATTTGGTATAGGTATGTTTATAATAGAGATTGTATTGGGAATTGCATTAAGGTATGATCCGTTGTGGGATGTTGGCGCGATACATAAAGGTGCTATTGAATGGGTTGAAACAGGGACGTTTGAAAATTATTATGAATATTTCTATAGATTTCCTAACAATCTTGCGGCAATGGCATTTTTGCATTCGTTTTTCAAAATTGCATCAATATTTGGAATTAAAGACTATTTTGCGGTTTCTGTCGTAATAAACAGTATTATGGTAAGCTGTACAACAGTAATAGTATCACTGATTTGCAAGAAAATAGCTGACGTAAAACATGCCGTTTTTGCATTGGTACTGTTTGGATTCAGTGTGCAATTCTATTTTTTGGGCGGTGCTGTGTATACTGATATGCTTTCTGTTATGTTCCCGGTATTATTTTTCTATTTATATCTGAACTCTAAAGAACAATCGGGAAAAAGAAAAATAATTACATATATATTAATGGGACTGACAATTACAATAGGAAGTTTGAATAAATTCACTGTAATCATAATTGCTATAGCGGTAGGCATTGATTTGCTCATAAACAGAAAATTCAAGGAGTTTACGAAAATTCTTGTCAGCGTAGTGAGTATTATGATGATATTTAATGTAACATTTAATTTATATATGTATTCTTCTCATTTGGACAGACAAACGGCTAAGGGTGAAAATACACCGTATAATCATTGGGTCATGATGGGGCTTAAAGGTGATGGTGTATATAATCCTGAGGATTATGAGTTTACAAGGAAATATGATTACGATGAAAACAGAAACAGTAAGATAAATAAAGAGATTTTCGATAGAATAAAAAAATTGGGTTTTTGTGGTATATTTGATTTGGCAATGACAAAATCAACAGCAGATTTCGGAAACGGAACATATGGTGCTGAAGATTTTTATAATTGTAATCCTCAAACCGATACAAAGTTGCATAATTGGATTTTGCCCGAGGGGAAGAATTATAAAAAGTATGCAACATATGCAACATCAATGCATATTGCAATATTAATTTTGATGTTAACTGCTGCATGGGGATTTGTATGTTCTGATGATGAAAAACGTAAAAAGATGTTTTCGTTGTATTTGACGATATTTGGAGTATATTTGTTTTTGCTTTGCTGGGAAACAAACCGAAGATATTTTTCAAATTTCGCACCTGTAATATTTATTTGCGGAACTTTGGGTATTGATAAATTTATAGAGGTTTGTTTGAAAACTAACTTGAATTTACAATATAAGTGCAACAAGTAAAAAAATAATGACTCAAAGGGAA
>ERZ773118.1217-NODE-1217-length-16102-cov-55.0474_pt1 | contig 16102 bp, 15 predicted proteins | sample MGYA00580562_ERZ773118 | MGnify/ENA primary metagenome ERZ773118 (study PRJEB29015, sample SAMEA2737878) | human gut metagenome | biome: human gut; feature: human-associated habitat; material: faeces | place: China | collected 2012 ... | reverse complement strand
GTATTATACCATTTCAGGATAATAATGTAAACTTATTAAAATAGAGTCATACTAGAAATATAAATGTTGGAAAATCGGACGTCAGGTGAGAGGACAATATGTTTTATGAATTCAGCGGTCTGCGCAGCAAACCGGATATAAGGTATTACTTTGCAGGATAGAATCCGCTGGGAGCCTCGGACAGATTAATCATGATATTCTTCATCTGTGTGTAGTGCTCCAGAATAACCTTATGGGTCTCACGGCCAATACCGGACTCCTTGTAGCCGCCGAAGGGTGAGCCCTCCGGAATCTGATTGTATGTATTGACCCACATACGTCCTGTCTCAATGCCGCGGGATACGCGGATGGCGCGGTTTAAGTCGCGGGTCCAGACAGCGCCGCCAAGGCCGTAAGCATTGTCGTTGGCCATGCGGATGACCTCGTCCTCGTCCTTGAATTTAAGGATACAGGCCACCGGTCCGAAGATCTCCTCCTGGGCAACACGCATATCATTGGTCACGTCAGCCAGCAGGGTGGGACGCATGAAGCAGCCCTTTGCCAGTTCGCCTTCTGTTAAGCGTTCCCCGCCGCAGATCAGGCGGGCGCCTTCCTGCCTGCCGATTTCCACATAGCTTAAAATCTTTTCCGGCTGGCGTTCGTTGATCTGGCTGCCCATCTGGGTCTCAGGATCCCATGATACGCCTACCTTAACATTGTTAAATGCCTTTACAGCGTCCTCAAGGAACTTATCATAAATACCCTCATGTACGAATACACGGGAGCCCGCGCAGCATACCTGGCCCTGATTGAACAGGATGCCTAACTGGAGACCGTCAATGGCCTGCTCCCAGTTGCAGTCCAGGAAGAAGATGTTGGCGGATTTTCCTCCTAATTCCAGGGGGGCCGGGATAAGACGGCCGGCTGCGGCCAGGGCTACCTGACGTCCTGCCTCGGTGGAGCCGGTAAATGCCAGCTTTCTGAAGCCCTTGTGGTCAAGCATATACTGGCCTGACTTGGATCCGGAACCGGTTATCACGTTGAATACGCCTTTAGGAATGACATCCTGTACCAGGCGGGCAAATTCAAGGACGGAAAGGGATGTGTCGCTGGATGGTTTAGATACGCTGCAGCATCCGGCTGCCGGGACCGGAGCCAGCTTCCACGCTGCCATAAGGAACGGGAAGTTCCGGGGAACAATCTGTCCTACAACGCCAATCGGTTCACGTAATATCAGGGAAAGGAACTGCTCATCCAGTATATTGGCGCTGCCTTCCTCTGCCGTGATGCAGCCCGCAAAGTAGCGGAAGTGTTTTGCGCTCAGCGGAATATCGATGGCCATGGTTTCGCGGATTGGCTTGCCGTTGTCCAGGGATTCTACCATAGCCAGGTGCTCTGTATTCGCGTCGATGATGTCAGCAATTTTATTCAGGATGGCAGCGCGTTCACTGGTAGGAACCTTCTTCCATGTCTCAAATGCTTTCCATGCTTCCCTGACAGCATCATCCACGTCTTCCTTGGCAGCCTGAGCACACTCAGCCAGCTTTTCTCCATTGGCAGGGCACTAAAGAATTCACCATCAGAAGCGTCACGCCACTGTCCCCCTATAAAAAGCTGATACCTGTTCTGAAGTTCTGGTTTGTTCATGTAATACCTCCTTGTTTTGTGTTGTTACACTCCTATAAATAAGGCTCATAGAGCCTTGCTTCCGATTACATTAACTACCATATCATTTTCATATAAAAAAAGCAATATTTGTTAAATTGTTTTCATAATAGTTTTTATTTTAACAAATTTTCAGTTATTAATAATTGAAATAAAGAGAAAGTCACGCTATAATGAAAGAAAAAAATAAAAATCAAGGAGGAAAATTAAAATGGAGCAAAAAAGTCCAGATAAAGTTTGTTATCAATTTATCTGTCCCAGATATCCCAAGTGCGCACGGGCAAGAGGCAGGGGGTGCTGCATTGAGTACCCGGAAGATGAGGCGCAGATGGTACAGGAGGGAGATTGCAGGGCCGAGGATGGATTTCCGCTGTTTGTGGAGGAGCAGTAGGTGTGTCTATATTTATGACGCATTCAACGAAAATATTTGTCTTTATGTAAAAAATGAATATGGTAACATTTACCAAAATTATTTAATTTAAGACAAATATATGTTATAATTTGTACAATGTCGGGGGAAGGGGGGAACCTATGCAATACTATGCGCACATCAGTGAGGACAAGACGCGAAAACAGACCGTAAAGGACCATCTCACAGGGACCGCCAGGCGTTCCGAACTGTTTGCAGAAGCGTTCCGGTGCGGAGCATGGGGATACGGATGCGGAGTTCTGCACGACATCGGGAAATATTCCCAGGGATTTAGAAAACGTCTGGAGGGCGGTTCCATTACGGACCACGCCACGGCGGGAGCCCAGGAGATGATGCGGCTGTATGCCGGGTCCAATCCGCTGGCTGCTTACTGCGCCGCTTACTGCATCAGCGGCCACCATTCAGGCCTTCTGGACGGGGGAAGGACCGGAGACACGGCAGGTGAGGCCACGCTTCAGGGAAGGCTTAAAAAGCAGTTAGAGGATTACAGTCCGTATAAAAATGAAGTTGAGATGCCGGATTTTCCAGGGCTGCCGTTGAGACAGATAGGCAAGGGCGGCTTTGGCCTGTCATTTTTTATCAGGATGCTGTTTTCATGCCTTGTGGACGGAGATTATCTGGATACGGAACTATTCATGCTGGGACAGGATGCGGGAAGGGGAGACTATGATTGTATGGATGTCCTTCTCAGGCGTCTGGAAAGCCATGTGGAATCCTGGCTTTCCAATGATGATTTGACATCTGTAAATGGAAGAAGGACGGCTATACTGAAGGCTTGTTTGCAGGCAGGAAGCAGGAGGCAGGGACTGTACCAGCTCACGGTACCTACCGGCGGAGGCAAGACCGTGTCCTCCCTTGGGTTTGCCCTGCGCCACGCGGCGGAACATGGTCTTCAACGGATTATTTATGTGATCCCATATACGAGTATCATCGAACAGAACGCCCAGGTATTTAAGGAAATCCTGGGAAAGAAAAATGTCCTGGAAAACCATTGTAATGTAACATATGAGGATAAGGAGAGCGGCAAGGAATTAAAAATGGAGCAGCTGGCCGCAGAAAATTGGGACAAGCCGGTGGTGGTCACTACAAATGTCCGGTTTTTTGAATCTCTTTATGCCTGCAGAACCTCGGAATGCCGTAAACTGCATAATATTGCCAACAGCGTCATCATATTTGATGAGGCGCAAATGCTTCCGGTGAAATATCTGATGCCGTGTATTCGGGCTATCAGTGAGCTTATATGCAATTATCACTGCACAGCAGTTATCTGTACAGCTACCCAGCCGTCCCTGCAGCCCTTTTTTCCTGCAAAGATGCAGGAACTGAAGGCAGAGGAACTATGTCCGGATGTAAAAGGACAGTATGATTTTTTCAAAAGGACAAAGATACAGCTGGCAGGGCGGATATCCCAGGAACATCTGGTGAAGGAGCTGGAAGGCCGGCAGCAGGTTCTCTGTATCCTGAACAGCAGAAAACGGGTGCAGCGCGTCTGCGATTCCATTGGCGGCCGGGGGACGTACCATTTATCCACCTTGATGTATCCAAAACACAGGAAGGAGATCTTGAAGGAGATTCGCAGCCGGCTGTCGTCGGGAGAACCATGCCGGCTTATATCCACCAGTCTGGTGGAAGCGGGCGTGGATTTTGATTTTCCGGCCGTATACAGGGAACTGGCCGGAATTGACAGTGTGATCCAGGCTGCCGGAAGGTGCAACCGGGAGGGAAAGAGGGATCCGGAAGAATGTATTACCCAGGTATTTACGTTGGAGGAAGAGGAGGATATCCATATACCGCGGGAATTGAAACTGCCCATTTCAGTAGCCGGACAGATTGCTCAGAAGTATGAAGATATATCGTCGCCGGAGGCCATAGGAGAATATTTCACCAGGCTGTACCGGTATAAAGGGGAGGGATTGGACGCAAAGGATGTGGTGGAGCAGTTCGAGCAGGGAAGCCGTTCATTTATGTTTCCATTTGCATCAGCGGCTTCCGGGTTCCGCCTGATTGAGAGCAATACCAGGACCATTTTAATTGATACAGAGCCGGAGGCAGCGCAGATTGCTATGCAAATCCGGCGGGGCGGGCATAGCAGGGAGCTTATCAGGCAGGCCGGACAGTACTGTGTAAATGTTTATGAACATGATTTTGAAGCCCTGAGCGGCGCAGGCCGCCTGGAACAGATAGACCGGGAATTTTATGTTCTGAGGAATAAGGAGCAGTATACAAGGGAGAGGGGGCTTGTGATTGACGTAAGCCGCGGGGATGCCCTTATGTTTTAAGTCCCTTTTATGAAAATGGCGTATGCCGGAAAGGAGTGAAGCGATGAGCCGAGGAGTACGGGTCCGGCTGTGGGGAGATTACGCCCTCTTCAGCCGCCCTGAGATGAAGGTGGAACGGTGCAGCTATGATGTGATGACGCCTTCCGCCGCAAGAGGAATGCTGGAGGCGATCTACTGGCATCCGGGGATGCGGTGGGTGATTGACAAAATCTATGTGAGAAAACCCATCCAGTTTACCAGCATCCGAAGAAATGAGGTAAAGAGCAAGGTATTGGCAGGAAACGCATTGACTGCCGTAAACGGGGGAGGAAAACCGCTGTATATAAGCAGCAAAGAGGAAATCGTACAGAGGGCGTCCATTCTTCTGCGGGATGTGGAATATGTGGTTGAGGCCCATTTCGAGATGACCCCCAAGGCAGTCCCGGGGGATAACGAGGGTAAGTTTAAGGACATTATCATGCGCCGCCTGCGCAGGGGAGAGTGTTATCATCAGCCGTATTTTGGATGCCGGGAATTCCCTGCCCGGTTTGCCCTCTATGAAGAGGAGGAAGTAGACACTGCATATGACGGCACGGAGAGAGATTTGGGATATATGCTGTATGATCTGGATTACTCAGATACAGAGGACATTAAACCCATGTTTTTCAGGGCTGTCATGAAGGATGGTGTTCTGGATGTAAGGAATTGTGAGGTGGTGCGATGATTCTCCAGGCGCTTGTTGAATATTATGAAGCCCTTGAGCGGAAGGAAAAGATAACCAGTCCGGGCTGGTGCAGGGCCAGGGTAGCGTACGGGCTGGACATTTCAGAGCAGGGGGAGCTTATGGGCGTCATCCCCCTTAAGAAAGAGCAGCAGAACGGCAAAAAGACAGTCTGGGTACCCCAGGACCTTATGGTACCCCAGATGGTTTCCCGTTCTTCCGGTGTATCTGCCAATTTCCTGTGCGACCATTCCGGTTATATGCTGGGAATTGATAATAAGGGAAAACCGGAGAGATCCGGGGAATGTTTTGAGTGCGCCAAAAAGAAGCATAAGGACATTCTGGGGAATATCAGCAGTCCCGCATCCAGGGCGGTGTGCCGCTTTTTTGACTGCTGGACGCCGGACCGGGCAGCAGAAAACCCATACCTGATGCCGGAACTGGAGGAGATTATATCCGGTTCTAATCTGGTGTTCATGATAGACGGGGAATATGTCCATGAGGACCCGGATATAAGGCAGTGCTGGGAAGAATACAGCCGTCAGTCAGGTACAGGACCTGAAGGCGTCTGCCTGGTGACAGGGCGCAGGGAGGAAATCGCCAGGATTCACGGTACCATCAAAGGCGTCCAGGGAGCCCAGTCCAGCGGGGCTGCGCTGGTTTCCTTTAACGCGCCTGCCTTTGAATCTTACGGCAAGGAACAGAGCTTTAACGCGCCGGTGGGTACATACGCGGCCTATGCCTATACCACGGCGCTCAATTACCTCCTTTCGGACCGGTCTCATGGGACAACCATCGGCGAAACGGCCGTGGTTTACTGGTCCGAGGAAGGGGACGAACGGTACCAGAATATATTTGCCTGTGTGTCGGAGCCGACCATGGAGAACCAGGAAATAGTGGATGGGGTATTCAAGAACCTGGCGGAGGGAAAAGCAGTTGTGGCCCAGGATGTTAAGGACAGTCTGGATATGGAAAAGCGGTTTTATATATTAGGGCTGGCACCCAACGCAGCCAGGCTGGCCGTGCGTTTCTTCTATCAGGACAGCTTTGGAAACATATTAAAGCATATAAAAGAACATTATGACAGAATGGAAATAGTCCGTCCGGCAGCCGATGCTGTGGAGTATCTGGGGATATGGCGTATGCTCCAGGAGACGGTCAATAAAAAATCCAGGGATAAAAAGCCGGTTCCCAGTATGTCCGGGGCAGTGTACAGGTCAATCATATCCGGCAGCCGGTATCCGGCGTCCCTGTATCAGGCCGTGCTTGGCAGGATACGGGCGGAGCAGGACGACGGGGACAGCCGTATTTATAAGATAACCAGGGGAAGGGCTGCCATCATCAAGGCATATCTGCTAAAAAATGGAAATATAAGGGAGGAAATAACCATGGCGCTTAATGAAGACAGCAATAATACCGCGTACATCCTGGGAAGGGAATTTGCGGTTCTGGAGGCAATCCAGGAGGAAGCCAATCCGGGGATCAACGCCACCATAAAGGATAAATATTTTAATTCCGCATGCGCCACACCGGCGGCAATTTTCCCCATTTTATTTAAGCTGAAAAACAGCCACATAAAGAAGATGAACAATGGGGCAAAAGAGACATATTACGAAAAAATGCTGTGTGATTTACAGGGAAGGCTGACGGTGGCAGAGGGACAGAGGGCAGCCTGCCCAAGAAGGCTTACCCTGGAGGAACAGGGAATGTTCATATTGGGGTATTATCATCAGACTCAGAAGAGATATGAGAAGAAGATAAAGGAGGAGGCTTAAAATGGCAGAGGTGATTAAGAACAGGTATGAATTCGTGGTATTATTTGACGTGGAGAACGGGAATCCAAACGGCGATCCGGATGCAGGCAATCTGCCGAGGATTGACCCGGAGAGCGGATACGGCATTGTGACGGATGTGTGCTTAAAACGTAAGATACGCAATTATGTGGAAACCCTGAAGGAAGACGAACCCGGGTATAAAATATATATACGGGAGGATGTACCCTTAAACAGAAGCGACAATACCGCGTACATTGAACTTAAGACAGATGAAAAAGGAATCAAGGAACTAAAAAAGAAAGACCCTCAGGTAGACCAGAAAATCCGTGATTTTATGTGCCGTAACTTTTTTGATATCCGGACCTTTGGCGCGGTCATGACAACCTTTGTAAAGGCTGCTTTAAACTGCGGCCAGGTGCGGGGACCTGTTCAGTTAGGCTTTGCCAGGAGTATTGATCCCATTGTAAGCCAGGAAGTGACCATTACCCGTGTGGCCATTACCACAGAAAAGGACGCGGAAAACAAGAGTACGGAAATGGGAAGAAAAAATATCGTTCCCTACGCCCTGTACCGCGCAGAGGGTTACATATCAGCTAATCTGGCCAGAAAATCCACGGGCTTTTCAGAAGAGGATTTGGAACTTTTGTGGGATGCCATCATCAATATGTTTGAAATTGACCATTCCGCAGCCAGGGGAAAAATGGCGGTACGCCGGCTCATTGTGTTTAAACACAGTAAGGAACTGGGAGATTGTCCTGCGTACAAACTCTTTGATGCCGTGGAAGTAAAAAGGAATGAGGATGTGGAGTATCCCAGAAAATACGGGGATTACACGGTTGCCGTCCATAGGGATCAGATTCCGGAGACAGTTGAAGTATCGGAGAAGATATAATGGAATACAGGGAGGATGACTTCCTCATGCTGTCCGGTATCCAGCATTTTATCTTTTGCAGGCGCCAGTGGGCCCTTATACATATTGAACAGCAGTGGAAGGAGAACGAGCATACCATAGTAGGAGAACTGCTCCACAAAAAAGCCCATGACCCATATTTGGCAGAAAAGCGGGGCGATGTCATGATAAGCAGGGCATTGCCCGTGTATTCCAGGAGTATGGGTGTCAGCGGGGAATGCGATATTGTAGAGTTCCACAGGGCGGAGGATGGAATCGGACTACATGGTCACAGGGGTCTGTTCCGGGTATTTCCGGTGGAGTATAAAAAGGGGAGCCCAAAGGAGTCGGAAGCAGATATCCTGCAGCTGACGGCCCAGGCCATGTGTCTGGAGGAAATGTTGTCGGCCAGGATTGAGGCAGGGGCGCTGTATTACGGAGAGATTCACCGCAGGAATATGGTGGAGATTACAGATGAACTGCGAAAACGGGTGAGAGATATATTTCAGGAGATGCATGAACTTTATGACAAGGGATACACACCAAGGGTCAGATGGTCAAAGAGCTGTAATGCCTGCTCCATGAAAGATATATGCCTGCCGAAACTGGGAAAAGCATCATCTGTCAGAGATTATATCCGTGGGAAGATTGAGGAGGATGTATGAGGAAGTTATTAAATACCCTGTATGTTACATCTCCTGACAGTTATCTGTCGCTGGACGGAGAAAATGTGGTAATCTATGACAACGATACGGAACTGGGGCGGATACCTCTCCATAATCTGGAGGCAATTGTTTCTTTTGGGTACAGGGGAATGAGCCCTGCCCTCATGGGCGGATGCGCGGAGCGGGACATATCACTTTGCGTCCTTTCGCCCCAGGGAAGATTTTTGGCACGTGTGACCGGACGTGTGCGGGGAAATGTACTACTGCGCAGGAAACAGTACCAGGTATCCATGAATCAGGACGCAAGTCTGACCATAGCCAGAAACTGTATCCTTGGAAAAGTATACAATGCCAGATGGGTTCTGGAGAGAGCGGTGAGAGACCATGGACTTCAGATTGACACAGAGAAGGTGAAGGAAGCGGCCGGATTTCTGAAACAATCCCTCAGGCGCATAGAGGAAAGCCGGGACATGGCCCAGCTGCGGGGGTATGAAGGTGAGGATGCAGGCATTTATTTTGGAGTTTTTGACCAGCTCATATTACAGCAGAAAAAGGATTTCTATTTCAAGGGACGGAACAGGCGGCCGCCTTTGGATAATGTGAATGCCATGCTGTCATTTGTGTACACGCTGCTGGCCAATACAGTTGCGTCAGCATTGGAAACAGTTGGCCTGGACCCTTACGTGGGATTCATGCATACGGACCGGCCAGGCCGCCTTTCCCTGGCATTGGATTTAATGGAGGAGCTGCGGCCAGTTCTGGCAGACCGTTTTGTGCTTACCCTGATTAACCGGAAGATGGTAAACAAAAAGGATTTTTCCCGGAAAGAGGACGGCGCTGTCATTATGGGGGATGAGGCACGGAAGCTGTTGCTGTCAGAATGGCAGAACAAGAAAAAGGAGGTGATTACCCATCCATATCTGAATGAGAAGGTGGAGTGGGGAATGATTCCATTTGTTCAGGCCATGCTTCTGTCCAGATATCTGCGAGGCGATATAGATGAATACCCGCCGTTTTTCTGGAAATAGAAGATACCTAACAGATGGGCCGGAGGAGGAAGGTATATGCTGGTACTGATTACATATGATGTGAATACGGAAACCGCCGCAGGCAGGGCCAGGTTGAGAAAGGTTGCAAAGCAATGTGTCAATTATGGCACCCGCGTCCAGAACTCCGTATTTGAATGTATTTTGGATAATGCCCAGCTGATAAAGCTAAAGGCGATACTGACAGATATAATTGATGAACAGACGGACAGCCTTAGGTTTTACAACCTTGGGAATAAACACACTACAAAAGTGAACCATGTTGGGATGAATAAGGGGATTAATGTGGAAGAACCGCTGATATTCTGACCTGGCCGCGGGCGGTAAAGCGGTATAAAGTATTTTGGTGCGAACCTGAAGCAAACATGGATTTACGGGGAGATTCGCACCGGAAAATTTGCACAATGAGAACGGATTTGCGAGTGTAAAGGGATGGTTGGCCGTGATTTGAGGGGGTGGGATATGATTTGTTTGTGGAAATGTGTTGAAGAATAGTAGTGGTTATTGTGTAGTATTGCTGTCTCCACCCTCGTGGTGGAGTGGATTGAAATATGAAAATAGATGAAAAGGAATGGAATAGATTGCGTCTCCACCCTCGTGGTGGAGTGGATTGAAATGGATGTAATGCTCAACATCGGTGACACCGCTCTCCGTCTCCACCCTCGTGGTGGAGTGGATTGAAATGTGGATACTGATATGCCTATCATATTTGACGTGAGTCTCCACCCTCGTGGTGGAGTGGATTGAAATTATTCTGATAATCATAACAGCCTTCGCATGGGTTGTCTCCACCCTCGTGGTGGAGTGGATTGAAATATAGATATCCGGGTAATCCACGCATGTATCCTGCGCGTCTCCACCCTCGTGGTGGAGTGGATTGAAATCTGGCGGTCGATGCACAATCGTCAAAGCCCCATCGTCTCCACCCTCGTGGTGGAGTGGATTGAAATCTGGTGGGAAGGGTATACGGCAGCCTTACCACTCGTCTCCACCCTCGTGGTGGAGTGGATTGAAATCGTGACCTCCATCGGCTCCTTTGTGTACAGGATATCCGTCTCCACCCTCGTGGTGGAGTGGATTGAAATCAGCACATCCTGACGTAATTGTCCGACCAGGACCCGTCTCCACCCTCGTGGTGGAGTGGATTGAAATTCGTCATCCCAGCTGTACCGATCCAGTTCGGATAGGTCTCCACCCTCGTGGTGGAGTGGATTGAAATTTGTTATAGCATTTAAATGTTGCCTTCCCATTTGGTCTCCACCCTCGTGGTGGAGTGGATTGAAATATGCTTAGCCCTATCATGCTCTGGTAGCGGATATCGTCTCCACCCTCGTGGTGGAGTGGATTGAAATTCCTGTAAGCTCCACCGTTGCGTAATAGGCACTACGTCTCCACCCTCGTGGTGGAGTGGATTGAAATAATTGCAAGAGCCTTTTTGAAACTCAATGAGATAGTCTCCACCCTCGTGGTGGAGTGGATTGAAATCCGGTCGTTGCCTTGATATCAGATTTACCGTCCCAGTCTCCACCCTCGTGGTGGAGTGGATTGAAATGGTGACAGCACGGATTATGTCCTGGAATATGGTGTCTCCACCCTCGTGGTGGAGTGGATTGAAATTCTAATTCCTTGATTCTATTGTGATACTTACTCAGTCTCCACCCTCGTGGTGGAGTGGATTGAAATGGCTTAGCCGTTAACTTAGGAGGAATGTGTATGAGTCTCCACCCTCGTGGTGGAGTGGATTGAAATTATTGTGATTCCTTTGATACGGTCTGCCACGATACGTCTCCACCCTCGTGGTGGAGTGGATTGAAATCATCTGTACAAAACCCACGTAATTGCGAGAAACGTCTCCACCCTCGTGGTGGAGTGGATTGAAATGTATATCTGGAAAGTGAAAGAGCCGGCGCCTCCCATGTCTCCACCCTCGTGGTGGAGTGGATTGAAATGTAGCCCTCTGTTTCCAGGTCGGTGCATACGGACGTCTCCACCCTCGTGGTGGAGTGGATTGAAATCGCATCCGCTTTTCGATCCTCTAACAGATGCTCATAGTCTCCACCCTCGTGGTGGAGTGGATTGAAATCAACAGGGCCGGAAGGAGAGGAATAATGCATGAAGTCTCCACCCTCGTGGTGGAGTGGATTGAAATACGAAGAACAGGGTCATCCGTACCCTTGACAATGTCTCCACCCTCGTGGTGGAGTGGATTGAAATTGGGTATATGTAGTGACATCTGTTATCGTACAGGTCTCCACCCTCGTGGTGGAGTGGATTGAAATCGGCCACTTGTCCATGGGGTACCCACATCCAAAAGTCTCCACCCTCGTGGTGGAGTGGATTGAAATGCGATATTCTTATCACAGTTGAATCAATGGAATAGTCTCCACCCTCGTGGTGGAGTGGATTGAAATCATCAGCATTGATAACAGCCATATCCGCATCTATGGTCTCCACCCTCGTGGTGGAGTGGATTGAAATTGGTTGGAGCATGGCATAATGATGGGGGTGCCGTGGTCTCCACCCTCGTGGTGGAGTGGATTGAAATTACCATTCCTTTTGCCATAGCAAGGGCCATCTGGGTCTCCACCCTCGTGGTGGAGTGGATTGAAATGGCCGGAAGCACATCGGGAAACACAAAATTAACCGTCTCCACCCTCGTGGTGGAGTGGATTGAAATTGGATTCTTGCACCGGGAATGCCTTCGCCGTCCTGCGTCTCCACCCTCGTGGTGGAGTGGATTGAAATAGCATGCTCAATATGAGCTTGACGGAAATGTAATGTCTCCACCCTCGTGGTGGAGTGGATTGAAATTGATTATGAAGCTGGAAACTATTCTCCGGATGATGTCTCCACCCTCGTGGTGGAGTGGATTGAAATTACCACCTATTTTGGTTTGTGAGTTACGGCGATGTCTCCACCCTCGTGGTGGAGTGGATTGAAATACCCTCCGGCGCCACATACAAAGCGCATTCCAGCGTCTCCACCCTCGTGGTGGAGTGGATTGAAATCACACCTGCATAAACGATGCGCCTACATCACTTGGTCTCCACCCTCGTGGTGGAGTGGATTGAAATTGCTCAAAGATGTTAAAAAAAGATGATGTGAAAGTCTCCACCCTCGTGGTGGAGTGGATTGAAATCGTTATTAGGTTATTTGTAGGTGTGTAACCGTCCACGTCTCCACCCTCGTGGTGGAGTGGATTGAAATCATTAAATATTAACATTTAAGAGGTGTATGTATGGTCTCCACCCTCGTGGTGGAGTGGATTGAAATCATTGCCCCAGCCACAGAAAACAAATAAGAACAGGTCTCCACCCTCGTGGTGGAGTGGATTGAAATTGTCTTTTTATTAATCGCTGTTGGTGGAATATTCATGTCTCCACCCTCGTGGTGGAGTGGATTGAAATCCTGACGTAATGCAGGGAACGTATTCGATTCCCAGTCTCCACCCTCGTGGTGGAGTGGATTGAAATTACCAGGACCTTCTTTCCGTCTAATGTTTCCCCCAGTCTCCACCCTCGTGGTGGAGTGGATTGAAATCCCTTGTACGTCTGCAAAAAGTCTGCACATTGGAGTCTCCACCCTCGTGGTGGAGTGGATTGAAATTAAATTTTAATTTTTTACTGGGTGACAAGTATAAGTCTCCACCCTCGTGGTGGAGTGGATTGAAATCTGACTTTCGTCCGGGTTCCAGTCAAGGCTTCTATGTCTCCACCCTCGTGGTGGAGTGGATTGAAATAACTGCCGCGAATGAGTACGCTGTGTCTGTCTACGTCTCCACCCTCGTGGTGGAGTGGATTGAAATATATGTCGCTACAGTATTCCTTTTAACCTTTATTTGTCTCCACCCTCGTGGTGGAGTGGATTGAAATCTGTTAATTTTGCCATAAAATGTACCTCTCTTTCGTCTCCACCCTCGTGGTGGAGTGGATTGAAATATAGACAGGCACAGCCGGTTCTGCTGCGGTCTCTGGTCTCCACCCTCGTGGTGGAGTGGATTGAAATACTGCACCACTACGGGCAGCCATTGGTCTGCACAGTCTCCACCCTCGTGGTGGAGTGGATTGAAATGGACAGATATACATATGCCGAATGAGGAAGAAAGTCTCCACCCTCGTGGTGGAGTGGATTGAAATCTATATAAAAAGAAGAAATTGGCAGAGGGGACAAAGTCTCCACCCTCGTGGTGGAGTGGATTGAAATCCGGGTGTGGAACCGGAGGACGTGGCTGCATCAGTCCGTCTCCACCCTCGTGGTGGAGTGGATTGAAATGGTACATTTGGGCGGGCGAACGTGGAGAACGTGGGTCTCCACCCTCGTGGTGGAGTGGATTGAAATGCTCATTTCGAAGCATTCGGCTAACTCATGCAAGTCTCCACCCTCGTGGTGGAGTGGATTGAAATAGTGGATATTACGGACAAAGAGGGGCAGAGCGTTAGTCTCCACCCTCGTGGTGGAGTGGATTGAAATAGCAGCCGGCATCATATCTGCGTGCCATGGCAGAGTCTCCACCCTCGTGGTGGAGTGGATTGAAATTATATAAGAAGAAAAAGCTTGCAGAGGGGACAAAGTCTCCACCCTCGTGGTGGAGTGGATTGAAATGGCTATCCAGGACCTTCAGGACCGAATTATCCATGTCTCCACCCTCGTGGTGGAGTGGATTGAAATGCCAAGAGGTTAAGTCATTTAGACATATACCATTGTCTCCACCCTCGTGGTGGAGTGGATTGAAATTCTCTGGATTAAGGGGGAAGGGCCATAAACAGGGTCTCCACCCTCGTGGTGGAGTGGATTGAAATATATGGTGCAATCTGGAGGATTTACCCTGGAAGGTCTCCACCCTCGTGGTGGAGTGGATTGAAATCTCCGTACATCAACAAATACATGATGACCATTGTGTCTCCACCCTCGTGGTGGAGTGGATTGAAATCGCAGGAAAGAATCTCTTTCTTTAAGGCGCTTTTTGTCTCCACCCTCGTGGTGGAGTGGATTGAAATAAAATCGGATCCGACGCTTATGGCCATTCCACCAACGTCTCCACCCTCGTGGTGGAGTGGATTGAAATTCCGGGGTAGTCTCATAGCCGTTCACATAATAGCGTCTCCGCTCTCGCGTCGGAGCAAGTTAAAAATCCGCCAATTACAGAATTACATCCAGTTGCCCACTCCTCTGCCCTTTTCGCAAACGCCGCAATCCCTTTTGAACTGCAAAAAAGGTTAGGTAAAACTAATTCCGTACAACAAAAAAGATGGGGCAAGCCCCATCCCTTCCATAATCTTGTTAGAATGTACAAAGAATGCATACTTCCATTATCCCTTCCATGCCCGAATCTCTTTAAGCCCCGGCACCAGCACCTTAGCGCTGGTTTCCAGAATGATCCGTCCCTTTTCAGCTGTGGCGCCTGAGGGGTCTCCGCCGATTCCGATGGGTTTGCCGTCTGCTGTTTTCCAATCCTCGGATACCCAGCCAATGGATACATTTCCGTAAGGTTTCAGCGCCTGATTGTCTTTAAATGCAGTGGGAATTCCTGCCTCTGAGGTCTCTGACTTTACCAGGGACGGGTCCACGGCCATGACCATGGAGGTTTCCATTTCACCTCCATGGAAGTCCCAGATATTTCCTTCTGAAATCGTGGCCGTCACAACCGGATGGCTAAAGGCCCCGGATGAAAGAATGAAAGGGGAGATGCCGAACTCGCTGCGAAGCTCCCTGCTTAAGACCTGTACAATGGGAGCATTTCCTCCATGACACACCAGAAAAGCCAGCTTCTTAAAACCGTGGCAGACCAGGCTGGTGCTGATATCATATAACATATGGTAGTAGGTATCCGGTTTAAATGTGATGGAGCCGCAGAAATTCCTGTGCTCCGTGCTCAAGCCTACGGGGATGACCGGAAATATCAGCATGGGAAAATCTGAATCTTCCACTTCCAACTCCCTGCGTATATAGTCTGTCATGGCCTCTGCGATGATATCGTCCGTACCCAGCGGAGCCTGGTTTCCGTGCTGCTCCAGCGCACCCAGGGGAATCAGTACAATGGTTTCATCCTTGTTGACCTGCTCCATCTCTAACCGGGTTAAGTCCCGATAATTTCGTATCATGTGTATATAACCTCCTGATTGTTTTTTTACCCGCATTTCCTCACGCGGTTCTCACAGCCGGATAAACTGCCAGCAGTCTGGTGTACAGCAGATACCCCACAAAGCAGTTGAGCCCCAGCTTAATCAGGTTGAAGGGGATGGTGGCCATAAAGATGAAGGTGGTCAGATCGCTGATGGCCGGATTTACCGCGGCCACCATGGTAATCACCTGGTTCAGAGGGAGCCCCATGGCCGCTGCATACAAGGGAAGGGTGATAAATGCATTGCAGAAACAGGCAAACAAGGTCCTGATGGGGACGCTGACTGCCAATGACGCGATTGCTGCCCGGCGGGTCTTTCCGCCTTTTTTGTAAACTGCCCACATGGGGATTACGAATAATACAACCCCGATAAGATTGGCAAATTCCCCTACATACATGGAATTGGTGCCGACCGTGATAAGCTTGATGATGATTTTGATGATTTCCACCCAGGCGGCAGACGCTGGCCCCAAGAGGAACAGGGCAATAATGGACGGCACATCGCTGAAGTCAATCTTGTAAAAGGGCGGCATCATTGGAACGGAAAATTCCA
>ERZ773118.1201-NODE-1201-length-16524-cov-5.88767_pt1 | contig 16524 bp, 11 predicted proteins | sample MGYA00580562_ERZ773118 | MGnify/ENA primary metagenome ERZ773118 (study PRJEB29015, sample SAMEA2737878) | human gut metagenome | biome: human gut; feature: human-associated habitat; material: faeces | place: China | collected 2012 ... | reverse complement strand
GAGAACAAAATGTCCTTATATTCCCACATGTTCTCAATATGGTTTAGAAGCAATTCAAAAATATGGTGCGTTAAAGGGCGGGCTTCTTGCAGTGTGGAGAATTTTGCGCTGCAATCCTTTTTCACATGGAGGATACGATCCTGTGCCATAAACTGTACTGAAACAGATAGTGTACAATAAATGACACTTTAAACTGATTTTCAGCACAAAAACTCAAACTTTGACAATTGAATAGTTACACCGAAAAAGCCTAGGAGGAAACAAACTTGGATATGATTTTATTAACGAAGAGCAGTGTCCCGATTATTGGACAGGTTGCTTCTATTATGGGCTGGATCATGGACGGGATTTACAGAGTTCTTGATCTGGTGGGTATTCAGAACCTGGGTCTTTGTATCATTATCTTCAGTATTATTATTTATGCACTGATGACACCATTGCAGGTTAAACAGCAGAAGTTTTCTAAGTTAAGCTCTGTTATGCAGCCTGAGCTTCAGAAGATACAGAAGAAATACAAAGATAAAAAAGACCAGGCGTCCGTGCAGAAAATGCAGGAAGAAACTCAGCTTGTATATCAGAAATACGGTGTTTCACCTACCGGCAGCTGTGTGCAGCTGTTGATCCAGTTTCCTGTCCTGATGGCATTATGGCAGGTTATTTACAAAATTCCTGGTTATGTTGGCAGTGTAAAGAATGTTTTCACAGGCCTTGTTGATCAGATCACAAGCGTAAGTGGCTACACAGACCTGATCCAGAGCTTTATCACAGACAATAAGATGACTCGTGTACAGCTGGCGCTGGATAACGGAAAAGCGACCAGTAATTCTGTCATCGATTTCCTTTATGCATTATCTCCATCTCAGTGGAAAGATCTTGCATCAATGGATCAGTTTAAGGGATTTGCAGATACCATTAACACCACGTCTGCAGAAATTTCCAAAATGCAGAATTTCTGTGGATTAAACATTGCAGATCAGCCTCTGAACTACATTAAGGCTGCTTTTGAGGGAGCATCTATTGCACTGGCAATCGCTGCACTTCTGATTCCTATTCTTGCATGGGCGACTCAGGTACTGAACTATAAGCTTATGCCACAGGCTACTTCATCTGCTGAAGGAGCTGTTGATACGATGCAGGCTTCCATGAAGACTATGAATACGGTTATGCCGCTTATGTCAGCAGTATTCTGTTTCACATTCCCGGTAGGTCTTGGTATTTACTGGATTGCAAGTGCGGTTGTAAGAAGTGTTCAGCAGTGGTTTATCAATCGTCATCTTGATAAGATGGATATCAATGATCTGGTAAACGAGAACATGAAGAAGATGGAGAAACAGCGTACGAAAGAAGGACTTCCGCCGCAGAAGATCACCAATCAGGCAAACCAGTCTACTAAGAATATCAATACCAAGATTGATAAAGGTTCCAGTAACACAAACGCAGAAGAGAGAGCCAGAAAAGTAGAGGAATCCTACCAGAATGCAAGAAATGCAAAACCTGGAAGTATTACAGCAAAAGCAAATATGGTCAGGGATTTTGACGAGAGAAACAAGAAGAAGTAATTGTTGTCGGGAACGGAGGGTTTCATAGATGGAGGAGTTTATCCAGTTTTCAGCAAAAACGAAAAATGAAGCAATCACCAAGGCGTGCATCGAATTAGGTGTTTCCAGTGATCAGCTGGAAATTGAAGTGGTTTCTGAAGGTAGTTCCGGATTTTTTGGCATCGGAAGCAAACCGGCAATCATTAAAGCACGCAAGATCAATACAGTTTCTGAAGAGGATGAGATACAGGAAATCGTTGATACTGTTAAAGTGGATGCGATTAAGGAAGAGCAGAATAGAAAGCCTGCCAAACCTTTTGTAAAAGCTGAGAAACCGGCACCAAAGAGTGAACCGGTGAAAGAAAAAGCACCTGTAAAAGAGGCGAAAGAGCCAAAGCCTTTTAAAGAGCCAAAAGAAAAACAGCCGCGCCAGCCGAAGGAGAAACCTTTTAAGGAGCGTCCTGTAAAAGAAAAACCGGCAAAAGAAAAAATGCCGAAAGAGCCAAGAGAAGAGAAGCCGAAACAGTCCAAACCTGTTGAGATCATCACAGATCCGGTAGAGATCAAAGAAGTGGAAGAGAGAGCAATTGTTTTCCTTCGCGACGTATTTGCATCTATGAATCTTGGTGAAGTGGAGATCACTTCCAAATACAACACAAATGACGGTTGTCTGGAAGTTGCTTTTGAAGGAGAGGATATGGGAATTCTCATCGGTAAGAGAGGACAGACCCTTGACTCCCTTCAGTATCTTACAAGCCTTGTTGTAAATAAGGGCAAAGCAAACTATATCAGAGTAAAGCTCGATACAGAAGATTACCGCAGACGTCGTAAAGAGACTCTGGAGAATCTTGCAAGAGGAATTGCCTACAAGGTTAAGAAGACCAGAAAGCCAGTTGTACTTGAGCCGATGAACCCATATGAGAGAAGAATCATTCACTCAGCACTTCAGGGTAATAAGTATGTAGAGACTGTCAGCGAGGGCGAAGAGCCGTATCGTCATGTGGTTGTAAAATTAAAAAGATGGTAAATCTTGCATAAAACATCTGAATGTGTTATAAAAGATTTGCAGAATGAATAAGAGGTTATTCCAGGTGAAAGATGGAAGAACTGAAGCGTTATGCTTTTGTTTTAATATCTTTCCCTGGGGTAACTTTTTTTGTATAATAAAATAAGATGATAGGAGTGTCAAAAAGTCTTTTGCCACTCATTTGATACCCAGGATTGCGATCCAGCTACGCTGTTCCCACAATCCTCCAAATATTCGAAATCCGCTGATTTACTACGTAAATCGCTGCTTTCTCATATTTGGCGTGTCTCAGGTTCAAACGCCTCGTGCAAGCATGAACGGCTTTTTGACCTTTTGACACTGGTATCATAAGATGTGTTACGTTTATAATTTGAATTGTAATTTACATGGAGGAAATCACATGAATACAACGATTGCAGCGATATCTACTGCTGTGAGTGCTTCGGGAATCGGAATCATCCGAATCAGCGGCCCGGAAGCCATGGACGTTATATCCCGCATTTACCGTTCCAAGGGCGGGAAAAAGAAAATTAAAGAAGTGCCCACCCACACCATTCATTATGGTTATATCTATGACGGGGAAGAAATTGTGGATGAAGTTCTGGTCATGGTCATGCGCGCACCCAAAACATTCACAGGAGAAGATACCGTGGAGATTGATTGTCACGGTGGTGTCTATGCCATGAACCGGGTTCTGGAAACGGTTTTGAAAAACGGCGCCAAGATTGCTGGCCCCGGAGAGTTTACCAAGAGAGCCTTCTTAAATGGCAGGCTGGATCTTTCCCAGGCAGAGGCAGTTATGGATGTGATCCAGGCGAAAAATGAATATGCGTTGAAAAGCTCCATGAGTCAGCTGAAAGGTTCTGTACAGAAGACCATCAAGGAGATTCGAAGCGACCTGATCTACGAGATTGCTTTTATCGAGTCTGCTCTGGATGATCCGGAGCACATCAGTCTGGAGGGATATCCACAGAAATTACATGGAATTGTGGAAAAAGAGCAGAAATCCATTGAAGAGTTGTTGAAAACCTCCACAGATGGCAAGATCATCCGGGAAGGAATTGAGACGGTTATCGTGGGTAAGCCAAATGCAGGTAAGTCCTCCCTGTTAAACCTTCTTGTAGGGGAAAATAAGGCCATTGTAACGGATATTGAGGGTACTACAAGAGATATTCTGGAGGAGTATATTACTCTTCATGGAATTACGCTGAAAATTGTGGATACGGCAGGCATCCGCGAGACAGAGGATGTGGTGGAGAAAATCGGTGTTTCCAGAGCCCGGGAGGTTGCAAAAGGTGCAGATCTGGTGTTATACGTAGTAGACAGCTCTACACCGCTTGATGAAAATGATGAAGAAATCATTGAAATGCTGAAAGACAGAAAAGCAATTGTACTGTACAATAAAACAGATCTTGCTTCGGCTGTGAGCATGGAGGCATTAAAGGAGAAAATCAACCATCCTCTCATTCCGATTTCTGCGAAAGAGGAGACTGGAATTGCCCAGCTGGCGGATACCATTAAGAGTATGTTTTTCAGCGGGAAAATCTCCTTTAACGATGAGGTTTATATTACAAATGCCCGTCACAAAGAGGCATTGGAAGAGGCAGCAGACAGCCTTGCAATGGTAAAACAGAGTATTGAGGATGGCATGCCGGAAGACTTCTTTTCCATTGATCTGATGGCTGCTTATGGAAGCTTGGGGAAAATTACCGGGGAAGAAGTTGGGGAAGATCTGGTGAATGAGATATTTAGTAAGTTTTGTATGGGTAAGTAGTGGTAGAGGGACGCGATAATATATGAATGAGTGTGTTATAGAGGAGATAAAAATGAAAAATTTAGAGGAGAATTATGACATAGTAGTGGTCGGTGCCGGACATGCTGGCTGTGAGGCAGCGTTGGCTGGGGCGAGACTGGGATTGAGTACGATCATGTTTACGGTAAGCGCAGAGAGTATTGCGCTGATGCCTTGTAACCCAAATGTAGGCGGTAGTTCAAAGGGACATCTGGTCCGTGAGTTGGATGCTCTTGGTGGAGAGATGGGAAAAAATATTGACAAGACTTTTATTCAGTCTAAGATGCTGAACTGTTCCAAGGGTCCGGCAGTGCATTCCCTTCGTGCTCAGGCTGATAAGCAGGCTTACAGTAATGAAATGAGAAAGACGTTGGAGAATCAGGAGAACCTGACCATCCGCCAGGGAGAGGTTACCAAGCTTCTGGTAGAGGATGGCAAGATCACAGGTGTGAAGACGTATTCCGGCGCTGTCTACCATTGTAAGGCGGTAGTTTTGTGTACTGGAACTTATCTGAAAGCACGCTGTATTTACGGTGATGTAAGTAATTATACAGGTCCAAATGGACTGCAGGCAGCCAATTATCTGACTGATTCTCTGAAAGAACTGGGAATTGAAATGTTCCGTTTCAAGACTGGAACACCTGCCCGAATTGCAGGAAATACCATCGACTACAGCAAGATGGAAGAGCAGTTTGGGGATGAGAGAGTAGTGCCATTTTCTTTTTCCACAGATCCGGAGGATGTGCAGATCGAGCAGAAATCCTGCTGGCTGACTTATACCAATGAGACTACCCATGATATTATCCGTGCCAATCTGGATCGTTCCCCGTTGTATTCTGGTATGATCGAGGGAACTGGTCCACGTTATTGCCCGTCTATTGAGGATAAAGTAGTTCGTTTTGCAGATAAAAAAAGACATCAGGTGTTTATTGAGCCAGAGGGAATGTACACAAATGAGATGTACATTGGCGGTATGTCCAGCTCTTTGCCGGAAGATGTGCAGGAGGAAATGTACCACAGCGTACCAGGCCTTGAGCATGCAAAAATTGTGAAGAATGCTTATGCTATTGAGTACGATTGCATTAACCCAAGACAGCTTTATCCAACGCTGGAGTTTAAGAAAATTAAAGGTCTTTTCAGTGGCGGACAGTTTAATGGAAGTTCAGGTTACGAGGAGGCAGCAGCCCAGGGACTGATCGCTGGTATCAATGCAGCCATGGAAGTGCTGGGAAAAGAGCAGCTGATCCTGGATCGTTCTGAGGCTTATATCGGTGTTCTCATTGATGATCTGGTTACAAAAGAGAACCATGAGCCATACCGTATGATGACCAGCCGTGCCGAGTACCGTCTACTTCTCCGTCAGGATAATGCGGATCTGAGACTTCGTAAAAAGGGCTGGGAGGTAGGTCTTGTAGATGACGAAACCTATGCAAAAGTAGTGGAAAAAGAACGCTTGATAGCGGAAGAAATCCAGCGTGTGGAGAATACAAATGTGGGTATGACAGAGGCAGTTCAGAGCCTTCTGGAAAGCAAAGAAAGCACACCACTTAAGTCAGGAATCAGTCTTGCAGAGCTGATCCGCAGACCGGAGCTTTCCTATGCAGAGGTGGCTCCTATTGATAAGAACCGCCCTGAACTTGCCTGGGATGTGCAGGAGCAGGTAAACATTAATATTAAATACGACGGCTATATCCGCCGCCAGATGAAGCAGGTAGAGCAGTTTAAGAAGCTGGAAGCCAAGAAAATTCCAGAGGATCTGGACTATGAGAAAGTAAAGAGCCTGCGCATTGAGGCACGGCAGAAACTGGAACTTTACAGACCTGTTTCCATTGGACAGGCATCCCGAATTTCCGGTGTTTCACCGGCGGATATTTCGGTGCTGCTGGTTTATATGGAGCAGTATGGGAAGGAGCGTCACTAAACGGACGCGTTTCTGCAAGTAATATTCCACGCAGGTCGGTTGGGCACTAGAGCGTGTTTGAAAAAGGCTTTCTGCAAGATGTGTGTCACAATTTGTGGGAGATTTTGTTCGGATAAGGGCGCCGTAGCGGGCTACGGCAACCGAATTCGGGCAAAATCTCCCGCAAAGTGGGGCGTGCAGATTGCGGAAATGATTTTTCAAACACGCTCTACGGTGAAATAACTGGTAACTACGACTAAGACGCTTGGGAGAGACCTCTTGTCTAAGTCGACCTGACCAGTGGATTTCACCTTCGTTAAAAACGCACCTGAAATGACCTGCTAAAGAATATTACTTGCAAAAACGCTGTGTATTAGCAACTGGAAAGTAAAAAAATAAGTAGTTTGAGGTATAAGGAGAAGTTTATGGAATATGATTTAACCCTCTTTGAGAAAGGACTTGAAGAGCTTGGAATTGCTCTGTCCCAGGAGCAGAAGAAGCAGTTTATCACTTATTATGAGTACCTTGTAGAGAAAAATAAGGTAATGAATTTAACTGCAATTACCGAGTACAACGAGGTGATTTTAAAGCATTTTCTTGACAGTTTATCTATCGTAAAAGTAGGCAGTTTTGACCAGAAAAAGCTGGCGGGAAAGTCCGTGATCGATATCGGAACCGGCGCTGGTTTCCCTGGAATCCCGCTGAAAATTGCTTTTCCGGAGCTTAAAATCACCCTTCTGGATTCTTTGAATAAAAGGGTGAATTTCCTTAATGAAGTAATCGAAATGCTTGGTTTAAAAGACGTAACAGCGCTTCACGGAAGAGCCGAAGACTACGCGAAACAGAAGGAACACAGAGAAAAATATGACTTCTGTGTCTCCCGCGCAGTAGCCAATTTAAGCACCCTTTCCGAGTATTGTATCCCCTTTGTAAAAGAAGGTGGCAGCTTTATTTCTTATAAATCCGGCAAGATTGATGAAGAGCTTGCGCAGGCAGAAAATGCTGTGAAAATCCTTGGTGGAAAAGTTCAGGATGTAGTGAAATTTCCACTTATGGACACGGATATGGATCGTTCTTTTGTGGTGATCAAGAAGATGAAACCGACCGCGAAAAAGTACCCCAGGAAGGCTGGCTTGCCGGCGAAGGAGCCGCTGGCGTAGAATATATGTTAATATTAAGATAACTTTAGGCCTGAAAGAGGAAGAAATCCGTACTATATTTCTCTCCGATAATATCGGCGATTTTTTTCTGAGATAACATAGGTTCTGTCTCAATCACTTTCAAAATACGAGTTGCTATGGAATTGTCTTCATTGGGAATAGTTTGGTTAGTAGCTTGGTTAGTGTGATTAACCAAGCTACTAACCAAGCTCTTAAACATAACCATAATATCCTCACACTTAATCGTATATTCTGGCATAGGATTTCCAGCTTCCTCGCAACTGTCTTTGATTTTTTTTCTATTCCACATCCCCGTGCCTTAGAGCGTGTTTGAAAAATCATTCCCGCAATCTGCATGCCCCACTTTGCGGAATGTATTTTATTTTGGGACACATTTCCAACACAAAATAATCACATATTTCTCACATAATTATCTAAATTTCCTCACAGGTTGCACATAAAATAATCATAAACAGATGCATGGGATAAGCCATGCATCTGCAACTTGAAGGAGGTAAGAAACTTGATTGAAGTAAAAAATCTGGTAAAACGCTACGGCGATCACACCGCTGTAGACCACCTTTCTTTTGAAATAGAGAAAGGCAAGATTTATGGTTTCCTGGGCCCCAACGGTGCTGGAAAATCCACGACCATGAATATGATAACCGGCTATATTGCATCCACCGAGGGAACAGTAGTCATAGATGGTCATGATATTCTGGAAGAACCTGAGGAGGCAAAAAAATGCATCGGATATCTACCCGAAATGCCACCTCTTTATTTTGATATGACCGTTCTGGAATATCTGAAATTCGTAGCAGATCTGAAGAAAATTCCTAAAGATAAAAAAGCATCCATGATCGAAGAAATCATGGATATGGTAAAGATCACCGACATGAAAAACCGCCTGATCAAGAATCTTTCCAAAGGTTACAGACAGCGTGTAGGAATCGCCCAGGCAGTGCTTGGCTACCCGGAAGTCATCATTCTGGATGAGCCGACTGTCGGTCTTGACCCAAAACAGATCAACGAAATCCGCGATCTGATCAAAGGCCTGAAACAGAAACACACCGTTATCCTTAGCTCCCATATTTTGTCCGAAGTCAGCGCCGTTTGCGACTACGTGCTGATCATTTCCCATGGAAAACTGGTAGCCAGCGATACCCCTGAGAATCTGGGAAAACTGGCAGCAGGCTCAAACAACCTGAATCTGCTTGTAAAAGGTCAGAAAGACACTATCAGAGCCGCTCTGGAGGCCGTAGAAGGGGTAAAAGAGGTTACGGTAAAGAAAAGCCCGGAGGAAGGCGTATATGCCATTACAGTGGGAACAGAAGAGAATATGGATGTGCGTGAAAAAGTGTTCTACAGTATGGTAAATGCCAGCTGTCCGATCCTTGAAATGCAGTCTAAGAAAGTTTCTCTGGAGGAGATCTTCCTTGAACTTACAGAGAGCGAGAAAAAAGATAAAGATGCGTCAGGAAAAAAATCCGGAAAATCTTTCTTTAAGACGGCAGCAGATGCTGAGAAGTATTTGAATGAGAAAAACGAAGATACTGTCCATGATAATGGACTTGAAGAAAAAGAGTTTGATGAATCGGGCGAAGTATCCAATGATGTGTCAGATAATGGACTGTCTGGTGATAAACAGGATAGTTTTGCCGCATCTGAGGAAGAAAAGGGGGAAGAGTAAACCATGCTTGCTATTTATAAAAGAGAGCTGAAAAGCTACCTGACCTCCATGGTCGGCTACCTGTTTATGTTTTTTGTGTTGCTGATCGCAGGTATTTACTTTTCAGCGTACCAGCTTTCAGCTGCTTATCCGAAATTTGAATATACTTTAAATGCCATGACCTTTGTGTTTCTGATTGCAGTGCCGATCCTGACCATGCGTGTACTTGCTGAGGAAAGAAAGCAGAAAACAGACCAGCTTCTGCTTACTTCTCCAGTATCTGTATCCGGCATCGTAATGGGAAAATATCTTGCACTTGTGACTATTTATGCAATCCCTATTGCAGTTCTTGCAACTTATCCGCTGATTATGGCGAAGTTCGGAACCGTTGCATTTGGTTCCGCGTACACAGCACTCCTTGGATTTTTCCTTTTGGGAAGTGCAAACATTGCAATCGGCGTATTTTTCTCAGCAATCACTGAGAGCCAGGTAATTGCAGCAGTTCTTACCTTTGTATTTTTATTTGCTTTTTATATGATGAATGGAATTTCTTCCTTTTTCTCAGAAACAGCAATGTCTACATGTGTGACATTTGGCATTCTGATCATAGCGCTTAGCCTTATGATCTACAGTATGATTAAAAATGCAGTGATTTCAGGTGCTGTCTGCGTGATTGGAGAAGTGGCACTGGTGATTATTTATGTTGTAAAATCCAGCGTATTTGAAGGAGGAATCCAGAAGGTTCTTGAAGTGTTTAACTTAAGTTCACACTTTGAAAACTTTACAAACAGTATTTTTGATGTGACTGGAGTTCTTTATTTCCTGTCTGTCATTGCCATTTGTATATTCCTTACCATGCAGACAATTTTGAAGAGACGTTGGAATTAAGGAGGTGGGGAAAATGTTTTTTAAGAAGAAAAATGATAACAATATTGACAATAACGATAAAAATGCAATTGATATTGAAAGTGCTGAAAGTAATAACAATAATAACAAAAAAGAAAAACGAAAATTTAAAGACAGTATTAATAAAAAGTACTTGAAAAATGGAAGCTATAGTTCTGTTATGATTGTTGTTTTCGTTGCTATCATTATTGTTATAAATATGATTGTAGGAAATCTTCCTTCAAAGTATACGCAGCTGGATATCAGCTCCGAGAAACTTTACACCATCGGTGATGAGACAAAAGCGATGCTGAAAGATCTGGACAAGGATGTAACCATATATCAGATCGCCCAGAGCGGAAGTGAGGATGAGACTATCAGTAATCTGCTTCAAAGATATGCAGATGAATCTGATCATATTAAGGTGGAACAGAAAGATCCAGTGGTCAATCCTAAATTTGTCAGTGAATACACCAGTGATAACCTTTCCTCTAATAGCTTAATTGTTGTATGCGGAGACAGAAATAAGGTTGTAAATTATAACAATATTTACGAATCTACAATGGATTACAACACATACAGTTATCAGACAACAGGCTTCGACGGCGAAGGACAGATCACAAGTGCCATCGCATATGTAACCAGTGAAAACCTGCCGGTATTGTACACATTAGAGGGACATGGAGAGCAGAAGCTTGATTCTACGATCAAGGAAGATATTGAGAAAGCAAACATGGAAATCAAATCCCTGAATCTGCTTACAGAGGGAAGCGTTCCAGAGGATGCCAGCTGTCTGCTGATTGATTCTCCTACAACAGATATCTCAGAGGATGAGAAGACTGCATTGATCGATTATCTGGAAAATGGTGGAAAAGCAATGATTTTCTCCGATTACACAGGAGAAAAAATGGAAAACTTTGATGCAGTGCTGGAAAACTACGGCGTAAGTAGAGTAGATGGCCTGGTATTTGAAGGAAATGCACAGCATTATGCCGCTCAGATGCCGTACTACCTGGTTCCAACTGTAAACAGCACAGATATTACATCTGATGTGGCTTCTTCCGGATATTACATTCTGATGCCGTATGCGCAGGGAATCCAGAAATCTGATGATGTGAGAGACACTGTGAATATTGAAAGCCTTCTTACAACTTCCGACAGCGCATATTCAAAGACGGATTTGAACAGCGGTTCTCTTGAAAAGGAAGACGGTGATGTGGATGGCCCATTTGACCTGGGTGTCAGCATTACAGAGACTGTAGATGATGATAAAGAGACTCATATTATTTATTATTCCACATCAAACCTGCTGCAGAGCCAGATCAATCAGATGGTTTCCGGTGGAAATGAGAAACTTGTGATGGCTTCTTTAAGTTCTCTGGTAGACACAGAAGACAGTACAACAGTTTCTATCCCATCAAAGAGTCTGGAAGTATCTTATCTGACTTTGACAGCATATGATGCAAGCTTCTGGAAAATCTGTACCATTGGTCTGATTCCTGGAGCATTCCTGTTGATTGGATTTATGATTTGGTTAAAGAGGAGAAAAGCCTGATGAAGAAAAAATCAGTAAATCTTATTACAGCAGTGGGCGTTTTGGTTGTCCTCAGCGGCGCATACGTAGGCGTAAAAGCCTACGTAGCCAAGCAGGAGGCCGCGGATACTGAAAGTGCGGAGGAAGAAAATCCGGAAATTATTTCCATAGCGTCTGCTGATGTGAAATCAATAAAATTTGTAATTGATAAAAAAGAAGTTACCTTTGAAAAAGATGGAGATTTCTGGGTGAAAAGTGATGAAACTGGTTTCCCGGTAGATCAGGATAAATTTGATACACTGGTCAGCTCCCTGAATTCTATAAAAGCGGAAAGAACACTGGAAAATGTGGAGGATGCATCAGAGTATGAATTGGATCAGCCGGAGAACACGATCACGGTTACCACAGAAGATGGGGAAACGACAGTAATTCAGCTTGGAATGGAGAATGATTCCACAAGTCAGGAATACATTGACTTGAACAAGGATTCTTCTACAGTTTATGTAGTAAGCAATTCCACGTTTTCTTCTTTTGAGGGAACTTTGTACGACTTTGCAAAAAGCGGCGTTTTCCCAACTGTGGATTCCTCTACGGTCAGCAAAATTTCTGTAGATGGAAAGGATTCTTCCTATGTTGTAGAGAAAGATGAAAATAATTTCTGGAATATTACTGGCAATGGAGAGACTGAGAAAGCAGATTCCGCGAAGGCAACTTCCTTAGCCAGTACATTATCCAGTGTGGCTTATGCAAGTTATGTAAATTATAACTGCGCAGAAGATGAGCTCTCTCAGTACGGATTAGATAAGCCGTATGCAGAGATTACAGTGGATTATCAGGAAGAAGTTGAGAAAGAGTCCACTGATGATGAAAACGAGGCTGAAAATGGCGATGAGGAGGTCTCAGAGGCATCTGGGGATGAGAACCAGGCGGATGAAAATGCGGATTCTGAAACAGATGGAAGCGAAAGCTTGGATGAAAATGCGGATTCTGAAACAGATGGAAGCGAAAGCTTGGATGAAGATGCGGATTCTGAGACAGATGGAAACGAAAGCTCAGATGAAGATGCGGATTCTGAGACAGATGGAAACGAAAGCTTAGATGAAGATGTGGATGTGGCAGACACAGAAGATTCAGAAGCTGTAGAAAATGAGAATACAGATGAAACAGCAGATGACAACGTCGAAGCAGAAGATACAGATGTAACTGAATCAGATGACGAGGCTGGGGTGGAAACAGCAGATACTGAATCCGCAGAAAGTTCTGAAGATGCAGAAGAAGATTCAGAACCGGAAACTGAAATGGTTGACAGAGAACTTGTAATTCAGGTTGGAGATCAATCTTCAGATGGTGGAAGATATGTTCGGGTGAATGACAGCAACGAAATTTATACAATATCCGAGGATTCTCTTGATACTTTCCTTGGAAAAACAAATGCTGATTTCTGGGATTTGACAGTAAGCTATTTGTCTGCAAATAATCTGGATACTCTGGATGTGAACTACGGAGGAGAAGATTATATCGTAAATGTTTCACGTGAAACATCTGAGGATGAAAACGTAGAAACATCGGATAATGAGACGGAAGATGAAGATACAACAGATAGTACCAGCAGTGATGTTGCCGACGGCAACGAAGTAGAGGGAAATGCTGCTGATGATAACACTTCATCAGGTGATTTGACCGGCGAAGATACTGAAAATACAGATGACAGTTCTTCTACTGCAAGCACCACAAGTTCAACTAGTGTAACCTTATCTTATACACTAAATGGAAAAGATCTGGACAGCACAACATTTACAACGTTCTACAATAAGCTGATCAACATGACAGCGCAGAAACGTCTGACTGATGAATTTAAGTCCAATACAGATCCGGAAATGACTGTGAAATTTACAGATATAGATGGAAATGAAATGGAAGTGGAGTATTATTCCTATGATACAAATTACTATGCCGCTGTTATAAACAAAAAAGTATATCTGGTAAATAAAATGACAGTAAAAGAACTGTTTCAGGCATTTGAATCTGTAACTGGTGAGAAAGAGGAAAACGAAAACGCTGAGACAACAGATCCTGAAACAAATGCTTCTACAGATAATGCTGAAACAGAAACGACAGAGGCTTCAGAGGATGCTGAAGAGTAGTAGCTGAAAAAATGATTAAAAAAGATCCTTGCCTGTGAAAAAAACAGGACAAGGATCTTTTTTGCTGTTTGGAAAAACTGTTGAATTGCCTGTTGCATAAGAATTCTACTGGATATGAATATGCGCGTACATCGTTTTGCAAATAACGATATCAATCAAGCTGGATGCGTGAAGTTGAAGGTGCGGATGGAAAAAATGTGTGGCGGGCTACGCCCGAGCGTGTCTGAAAAATCATTCCTGCAATCTGCACGCCTTGCTTTGTTATATATCTTATTCGGATTCGGTCGCTGTGGTTCACTACAGCAACTGAATTTAAGTTAAAGCTCCTGTGAATTGTGGCATGCATTTAAAAATCATTCCTGCAATCTGCGTGCCAAATTTTGTGGTATATTTTGTCCGAATTCGGTTGTCGCAGCTCGTTACGACGCCCTCATCCGGGCAAAATCTCCTACAAATTATGACGCACATCTTGCAGAAAGCCTTTTCCAAACACGCTCTGGTCCGCTGATATTTCAAATGGTATGAAATATGTAATTAACGTTGGCTATTTTGTCTGTTTGAATTTCTATATGCATTGTTTTTGAAAATAAAATTTTAAAAATCTTTGAATTTTACTCATATGGTTTTACATTAGCCGACTATATAAAAAGTCCGAAAACAGAAACTTTGCTTTTGCTTTCTGAAATATTACGGTAAATATAAAATGTAATAATAACTTTTATAAAATAAAAACCTACTAAAACATACAATAAAGTCCAATAAATAACACTTAACGACACGATGATACAACAAAGGCCTATTTAATGTACTTTGAACAACAAAACAGGCAAATGAATCGTAAAAATCCTCTGAAAAATATATTGTTATGTAAAAATATACTTTTAAACAATTCTAATTAAAACAAAAAGATTGTATAAAGATAAAATGGAACAGCGCATAATTGAAAAAATAACAAAATAACAACAAAACAATACGAAAAGAGCTCTGAGATGTATTTGAAAATCATTTCTCAATCCACCCCCCCACTTTGCAGTATATTTTACCCGTAGTTGGGTGTGTCGTAGCACGTTGCAGCACCTTCATTCTGGCCAAATCTCCCGCAAATTGTGGCGCGCACCTTGCAGAAAGCCTTTTTCAAACACTCTCTGGGATGTATCAAAAAACATTTTCGCAATCCGCACACCTTACTTTGTGGTATATATTCCTGAATTTGGCTGCCATATTCGCTACGGCAACCTCATCCTCATCCTGGTCAAAGTCCCACAAATTGTGACGTACATCTTGTAGAAAGCTTTTTTAATATGCTCTGGAAATATAGAAAGAACAGGAAAAGCATAAAGCATAATAAATTATTATTACAAAAACAAAAAAACTTCGGGATTATATTATACAATCTCGAAGCTTTTTATTCTGCTTTGAAGGCATATCTATATCTTTATTTTAATTAAAAGAATGCACCAACTTGCTCAAGAAATGCTTCTACATTCTCAATATGTGGAAAATGCTTGGAACATGGAATGGTTGCTGACTCAATTGCTGGATTTACTTTCTGATAAGCTTCTACAATTGCAGCACCATTTGGCTCATCTTCACCTTCTACGATATAAATGCTGTTATCAATTGATTCTACAGCATGGCGAATGTTGATATTCATATATTTAGCACTTTGGCTGGAGTATAGGCATTTTGCATAATAACCACCTTTGTGCGCAGCTTCATAATATGCATCCAGGACATCTTTGTCTACATGGAATGGATTATAATAAAGCTTATCAAGGAAGAAATCATTAATTGTTTCACGCGAAACAATTATATGGTAGATAAAGGTTCCAAATATAGGCAGTTCGATAAAGAATTTGAATAATTTATCCTTTTTTGTGGTAGTTTGGGCAAGAGAAATCATGCTTACCGGATTAATAAACATGATTTTATTAATGCTTTCTTTATCGTAAGCAGCGGCAGTAGTAACAAATGAACATGAGAAACCACTTGCAATGATGTCGGTTTTCTCTTTAATTACATTTTTTATAAAATCGCAGATGATTTGTACGAAAAGAAAATTTGTATATGTAATTCCAGCTTTTTCCGAACGTCCGCAACCTAATAGATCAAGGGTATATACGGTGTGCTCTTGAGCAAGTTGATCCTCAACACGAGACCATTCGTATCCACTGGCTCCAGGCATTGTATCATGAATAAGAAGAAGAGGAGAGCCTTTTCCCTTCTTGGTATAATAAATTTTTCCGAAACGCCAATTATAATAGTTGTGATTGGAAAAATCAAGCATTTCTTTTAACTGGGAAGAGGCAACAATCACTCTATTGGTGAGATGGATGACACCAGCGGCAATCGTAGTCAACGCGGCCAGAGTCAGAATTTTATGTTTAGTGTCTTTCATTTTATAGAGGACCTCCTTTGGGTTTGTATGTATATTATACGCCAAAGAGGCTGATTTTACAATGTTTTTTGGCATATAAATGGGAATTGACAGAATACTGGGCTGCTGTTCACTCCGTTCACAGTAACACGCTTTGCGATGCACAGGAAGACGAATCTTCTTGTGACAAGCACAAGAAGTAGCGTTTGCTGCGCAAACTTAATTCTCGGGGGTTCTGTGAATTTTTTTCACAAAAAACACCTCGCGGAGCATCACTGGTGAACAGCAACAATACTGATTGCTACTCATTTCGTGACCAGTAACATGCTTCACGAAAAAAGACATATTATTTGCTTTTGATAACCTGTTTAGATATGGTTGATATTTCGCGGTTTTATTGGCTTTACCAAATCTATAACTTATTTAATGTGTTGGTCGTTATCCCGGACGCGATTTCACAATGTATATTCACCGCCGCGCGTCGCAACGTTCCGGCAA
>ERZ773118.1187-NODE-1187-length-16718-cov-3.38895_pt1 | contig 16718 bp, 24 predicted proteins | sample MGYA00580562_ERZ773118 | MGnify/ENA primary metagenome ERZ773118 (study PRJEB29015, sample SAMEA2737878) | human gut metagenome | biome: human gut; feature: human-associated habitat; material: faeces | place: China | collected 2012 ... | reverse complement strand
TTAATTGTAACTGTAATTCATATAGATCATATTTATCTGATTATAAACGATTAAAAAATACTATCCAAAGAGTTAATCCCAATGAAGTAAATTCAATATTAATAAAAGTTATTTTATGTTTATATAATAAAAACAAATATAGTCTTATTTTTATCTTATTAAAAATAAGAAGAAAACTGGGTAGATAATATGAAAGTAGTAATGTATGTCCATGGCGGGAGTAAAAACCATGGTTGTGAAGCTATAGTAAGATCGACTGCACAATTGCTTAAATTAGATTTAAATCAATCTATACTTTTGTCATATAATTGCAGTGAAGATCTTCAGTATGGTTTAGATTCTGTTGTACAATTGCGACAGGAGATAAATACAATTAATCGAAAGTCTTTAGATTTTGTTAAAGCATATTTTATGCAGAAAATTTTTAATAAATCTATTTATATGGACGCTTTACTTCATAAGCAATCAATTAATCAAATTAATAATATGGATATTGGTTTATTTGTAGGAGGAGATAATTATTGCTACTCTGATGCAGAAGTGTATCCTATTGTGAATAACTTAATAAGAAAAAAAGTCAAAAAACTTGTGCTGTGGGGTACATCTGTTGAACCTTCTGTATTAGAAAATAATAGAATAAGAAAAGACATTAAAAAATTCGATTTAATTATTGCAAGAGAAAGTATATCTTATAATGCTATAAAGCAAGTAAATCCTAATACAATATTATTGCCTGATCCCGCATTTTTTCTTAATATTGAAAAGACAGAGTTACCCAAAAACTTTGTAAAAGGTAACACAATAGGTATTAATATCAGTCCGATGATTTTAGATTATGAAAAGAACCGTGGAAAAACATTTGAAAACTATGAATGTTTAATTGATTATATCATTGAACAAACTGATTATAATATTGCATTAATTCCGCATGTAATATGGGATTCTAATGATGATAGAAAAGTATTGCAACAATTATATAAAAAAATATCAGACAAAAATAGAATTTCTATTGTAGATGATCATAATTGTAGGCAACAAAAATATATTATAAGTCAATGTGCTTATTTTATTGGTGCCAGAACGCATTCAACCATTGCTGCGTATTCTACCGGCGTACCAACTTTAGTTGTAGGATATTCTGTGAAAGCAAAAGGAATTGCTAAAGATTTGTTTGGTACATATGATAATTATGTTATTCCTGTGCAGGATTTGAATCAGAAAAACAATTTATTAAATTCTTTTTTATGGCTTGAAAAAAATACAGATAGAATAAAAATTACATTAAACGATAAGATTAAAGAGTATTCTGAACTTAAAGAAGAGTACTCGAAAGGATTAATTAATGGTTAAAACAGAAAACTGCGAAGCTCTTGTGTCTGTTATAATACCCGTTTATAATGTTGAAATAATATTTCATATTGTATAGAATCAGTATTAAGACAAACATATAAAAATCTTGAAATATTGATTATAGATGATGGTTCAACTGATAACAGTTACAATATATGTAAAAAGTATGCTAATAACGATAATCAAATAAAAGTAATACATAAAGAAAATCATGGTATTTCATAAGTTCGTAATTTCGGAGTAAAATTAGCTAAAGGTAATTACATATTCTGGATAGATAGTGATGATTATATAAAAGAAAATATAATTGAAAAGCTGTATGAAAATTTAATTAAATGTGACGCAGATATTTCTATATGCGATTTTATAAAAGGCAGTGAAACAGACTATATATTTCCAGATAGTAATAATATTGCTGTTGAGTGTTTTGATAATAAAAGAGGTTTAGAATTAATTTATAAAAATGATCATTATTCTTTTATTATGGCTGCCTCTTGGGCTAAGCTTATTAAAAAGGATTTATATAACGGATTACAATATCCTGACGGTAAAATTTTTGAAGATATTTATATGAGTCATCATCTAATTAATAAATGTAAGAAAATTGTATTTACAAATGAAGTGATGTACTATTATTATCAGTGGCCGGAAAGCATTCTCGGAAAATAATTCAGTTATGGAGTATGAGCTTAATTCAAATGCTACTTTTCAATATAAGACAGTTTTAAATAAATTATATTATGGTGAAACATATCCACTGAATCGTAAAAAGCTAATTAAGTAAATACTGAAAAGTGGCTGAAAAACTAATCCATTAAAGATATTTTTTAACTCGGTATTAAGGAGACCGCATAATGAAAGTTAATCAACTTCGTGTGGGTACGTTACTATCGTACGTCAATCTTGCAATAGGTAGTATTATACCTATGATATATACCCCAATTATGTTAAGAATACTTGGTCAAGCTGAGTATGGCTTATACAGTTTGTCAAACTCTATTGTTGGATATTTATCATTATTGAATTTTGGATTTGGCAGTACAATTATTAGATATATATGTAAGTATAGAGCCGAAGGCAAGAAAGAACAAGTAAGAAGCATATTTGGTTTATTTTTGATAATATACGGGATAGTATCTGTTTTAGTAATTATCGGCGGATTTATATTAATGTTATGTACTGATTCATGTTTTTCTAAGGGTCTTACGCAACAGGAAGTAGATAAACTTAAAATATTGATTGTTATGATGGCATTTAACACAGCCATTGCCTTTCCAATTAGTGTTTTTTCATCAATTATTACTGCATATGAAAGATTCATATTTAGAAGAGTTATTGATATTTTTTCTACAGTTTTAGCTCCAGTTGCTAACATTATACTATTATATTGTGGATTTGGCTCAATCGGTATGACATTCTCAGGACTCCTACTTAATTTTATTGCCTGCCCTGTCAATATATACTATTGCTTTAAGGTTTTAAAAATAATACCAAAATTTGTACGATTTGAAAGTGTATTTATTAAAGAACTGCTCGTATTTTCAGTGTACATGTTTATAGGAACTTTGGTAGATATGCTGTTTTGGACCACAGATAAGGTTATTTTAGGTGCGTTGGTAGGAACTGCAGTTGTCGCAATTTATAATGTTGGCTCGACATTTAATAATATATTGATGCAGTTGTCGCAAGCTGTATCCGGTGTAATTGGTCCTAAAATCAATTCAATGGTTACTTTGGATGGAGAAAATACTCAAGCTTTGTCCGAGGTTTTTATTAGAGTCGGAAGATTACAGTATCTTTTGTTGGCATTAGTAGTTTCGGGTTTTATAGCTTTAGGTCACCCATTTTTAATTATGTGGGCAGGTGAAAATTATGGAGAATCTTACTATATAGCACTGGTAACAATGATACCTTTGGTAATTCCGTATATTCAAAATACCGGACTAACAATTGTAATTGCTCAAAATAAGCATAAATTTCGTTCTTTGGTTTATTTAGCAATAGCCATATTAAATGCAGTATCCACATATTTTATAGTGCCTTATTTGGGTGGTATCGGAGCTGCACTGTGTTCTTGTGTATCCTATATTTTAGGTCAAGGAATAATAATGAATATATATTATTACAAAGTTACTAAAATCAATATTCCTTTGTTTTGGAAGAATATTTTATGTATGTCATGGATTCCTACACTATTATGTGTAATGACATTTATAGTGTCAAATTTTGTGAATTTTTATTCCTGGAGTGTATTTTTATTTACTGTTTTGATATATGTAGTATTATATTCAGTTGGTAGTTGGTTCTTCTCCATGAATGATTATGAGAAGGATGTTATTCGTGTGCCAATTAATAACCTACTGAATAAATTAAAAAAGCGAAAGGCGTAATTATAATGAAAACAGCTGTAGCCGGAACATGATATGTTGGCTTATCTATTGCCACTTTGCTTGCTCAACACAATGAAGTTATTGCTGTTGATATTATTCCCCAAAAAGTTAAACTGATCAATGACATATTATCTCCGATAAAAGATGAATATATTAAAAAATATTTTAAGAAAGAAAACTTAAATCTATATGCTACCTTAGATTATGAAAATGCATACAAGGATGCTGATTTTGTTGTAATAGCAACACCAACAAACTATGATTCTGATAAAAACTATTTTGATACATCAACTGTTGAAGATGTTATCAAACAAGTAATAAAAATCAAATCACAAAGCAAGCATTTCATTGAGCGTGTTTTTGGTACAAAAAACGATCCTATGCATAATAACAGAGCAAGAAGTGGCGTGTCGCTTGAGAATATAAAAGATGCTATACTATCTGATAAAGAACCTATATACAGTAGTAAAAACGATAGTTTTGTATTTACTAACTCTAAATGCCAAGTATCTATTAATGCCAACGGTAAACTTATTTAAACCAATCCAAAGAAGGTAAAAAAATGAAATTTATACTTACTAAAAAACAATTTGATTTTTTAATTACACTTGATATTTTGAAACATTCTTTTGAAAATAATAATGCCATTTTCTTTGTAGATGATATTAGTAGTTTTCAGGATATTATTTACTTTAATGTTGTCGAATACGGAATGGATAAAGAAGGTGCAATAAATTCAAAAGGCAAACAGATATATGCTGTATATGATGAACTATTATCTCAAATATAACACAACTATATTTTTGTTGTGTTAGCTTTGTTATATAAAATGTAAAGTTACACCACTAATCAATTAAAATGCAAATCAAACGATTTTAAACGGCATTTAAAGGAGCTGTAAAAAACAGCCCAAATAAAAAACGACTGCATTCTAACCGAAAGGTAGGAATGCAGTCGTTTTTGTGATATAATTTAATATCAATGAAAAACCATATCAACAAGGTACATATAACTAAAAAGTTTTCTACATTAAAGGTGCTTGGTTTTGCACCTTTTCGAGTTATGCACAAATTTTAAACATTTTTAACATTTTTCATATTTTCATATCATATTTTTATACAATTTCAAGAATGCAAGCAAAAAAATCACCGAGGCTCACTTTTTCGTGAATCTCGGCTTTTTGATATGCTGTTTTTTTACAGCACCTATCGTCAGATTGCATAAACGGAAAGTATTTGTGGGTTGCCCATACCCACAACCTTTGAAAAGGTCGACCAAACTTTTACAATTGCTTGATAAAACAGTTTTCTAAACCATAATTTACCAAAACTTGTGATAAATAACCGTTTTAACGAAAATTGTTATGGGTATGTGTTACTACACCTTAATTTTACGGCATAATTTAGTATTATTTAGATGTAAACGGTTATTTTGCATTTGATTTAAAATCAGCCTTGTATTAAAAACATAAAGAATATAAGCATATAAAATCAGTGACTTGCTTAGTTAATAGAAGTAGGTGATAGGTTTTTACTGTATTTGCATATTATAATACAGTTAAAAGCAATGTTTTACGGGAAACAGGCAAAAAGAAAAACCGCACACAAGCCTTAAAAAAACGGCTTAGTTATGCGGTTTATTTGTGGAGCTGGTGAACGGACTTGAACCGTCGACCTACTGATTACGAACTTTTAATAAAAGATGTAAAAAATTCAGAGTTTATGCGGTATTATATACCAAATTGCATATTACCTGCATATCATCACTTTGCAAGTTTATTTTTAGCATTTGTAATTGATGAAATATATGCGTTAAAATCAATCACCTTATCTGTTTTATGTATTTGATTTGTTTGCACTAAATGCGTATAAATATTCAATGTTGTTTCAGGTTTTGCATGACCGAGCTGTTGCTGAACATAAAGCAGATCCTGTCCGCAAAAGAAAAGATTTGTGGCAAATGTGTGTCTGAGATAATGTGCTGTAAACTTCTCAATTACGAACGGAGTGCCGTGAGGGTCAAACTTGCTTTTTGGTCTATTTTTATAATCAGAAAAATCTCCGTATCTAAAATTTAATTCGCACAAATAGCTTTCCCACAATCTGCGCCAAGCTGTGTCAGAGAACAGTTTGCCGCTTGCCGTAAGCGAAACATAGTCTTGCCCGCTATGTGTTTTTTGATTTTTCAGAAAATCGACGAGTATTGTTGGAATATTCACAGTACGAATACTGTTTTTTGACTTACCGCCTTGGAGAATATGAGGCTTACCTTTCATTACAAGTTTTTGATGCACATTGATTGTAGCTCTTTCAAGGTCGATATCCCGCCACTGTAACGCAAGACATTCGCTAAGCCTTAGTCCTGAAAGCATCATAAGCATAGCGGGAAGCTGTGCCCTGTGCGGTGTGTCTATTATCCAGCGCTGTTCATCCTCTGTCAGCGCACGGCGCTCTTTTTTCGGTGCGTCTTTTGGTATTTGCACATATGATACGGGGTTGTAATCAAGTATTCTGTTTTCTATTGCAAAGTCAAACACTTGTCGTGCGGTAAGGCGGAAATCACGCAAGGTCTTTTTTGAGGTAGGCTTGCCGGTATGCGGATTTTTAACAGCATACGAATTTATGATTGTTTGAAAATCTGATTTAACGAGCTTTCGTATAGAAATGTCATGGAGTATTGCAAAAGGCTTTAGGTTTGTGCTGTAACTTTTATATTGCTGTTCTCTCAGTAGTGGTTTTTTATATTGTAACCACCGCTCGCAAAGTTCACCAAATGGCATATTTTCGTTTAGTACATCTATGCCTTTGCCGATTCTTAGCTTTAATTCGGCGGCTTTCCTTTTTACCTCAGCTTGAGTTTTACCGCATATGCACCTATATTTTTTTCTGCCTTCGTCATCCGTGCCTAAGTACACACTTGTTTGGTATCTGCCGTCTTTACGCTTTTTCATTTTATAACACTCCTTTTGTTTTTAAAAAAGGGTGCAAAAATCCCTTGTGTTTTTATTCGATAAACTTGCAAAACACAAGGGAGTATGGTACAATTATATTGCTGTTTAAGTACCGTTGCACCCTGTGTGTAATGGTTTCCGCTCTATCCTGCGCCAACAGGGTAGGGCGGATTTTTTTGTTCTATAAATCCAAAGTATCCTTATATTTCACAATCCAATCAGGCTTATAACCGTTGGAATACCGAAATTTATTGTTTTTGATTTCGGCTACTTTTACAAAGCCGTTTTCGTTATCATAGAAAATAACCTCATCACAAAGAGGAATAACCTCGCCGAGTGAGTTTATACGATTTTCAAATCTGCGTTTTACATCATCGGACGGAATGTTGTGTCCGCCTTTTTTCACACGGTTTGCAATTCGTTGCAGGCTTTCTTCTACCGAGTTAAGACCGACATAGTACATTGTAATGTAATAGCCCTGCCTGCGAGCCTGTTTAATTGTGCGGACCGTTCTGTGACCTGCGAGGGTTGTTTCCTGCGTAAATGAAATATTATTCTCAAGGCAGTAGTTGATTTCTTCTATTGCCTTTTTGCCTGCCTTAATGTTGTCAAAGTTGTTTTCTTTGGCAATGACATTGGCATCAATAATGTGACCTAAGAGTACATTTTGACCCTCAAGCACACCACGCAGGCTCGACTTGCCTGTGCCGTTTACACCGGCTATTATGATATAGTTGTTCATTGTATCACCTACTAATTTATCATAGAAAATTTAATTGGTGTATTAGTATCATCCCAAAACTTTTCATTACATCCAAATATGTCCGATAAGTCTTTGGTGTTGAATGAGAAATAATAAACAATATCACTCTTTTTAGTATTTGAATTTTCTAAAATAAACTCAACGGCTTGTTTAAATAGTTGAGGTTTATCATAAGCAATAACATTATCTAAAGGTTCTTTTTTATTCCAGCCTTTATAAGAAATCTTTTTTCTAAGAGATAAATGTTGAGTTTCATCTATTAAACTCAATTCTCTACAACGATAAACAAGAGCAGAAATTGATACTTTCCATTTTTCTTTCAGCATAATAAAGTATTCTAATGAAGTAGAATTAACATCACGAATAAATGAATTTTTAGGTAGCAGGAAACAAGCTGCAAATGTATTAGCCTCTTTTTCGACTTTTTCTAAGAATTCTTTATTTTTTAAATCTTCGTTTGTAACATAGCTGTGTAATAATATATGACCAAGTTCATGTGCAATGCTAAATCTAATACGGCAAGCAGATTTTTGCGTTTTATCATAAAATATTACAGGCGTACCTGCAATTACTTCAGAGCAAGCGTCTGTTTTAGTAGCTTTAATACTTCCGCCCGATACAATTATTCCGTTCTTTTCCAAAATATATATTAAATTTTGAATAGGACCGTTGCCAATGCACCAATAATCTCTTACTACATTAGCTATGTTTTGAATAGTATCAAGAGAAAGTTCTCCCTGATTTAAGAGTAAGTCTAAATTTGGAAGATTTACTTTTGGCATAGTAACTCTACTGTTAAGATATGAATATACAATGTATGTCCAGTTGCATTTTACCCTGATCATACTTCGTATGCTTTCTTCCGAAGATTTAAAACTTCTGTAAAAGACTGTGCTTTGTGAATTGTTTGTGTTATTGTCGGCTTTATAAAAAAAGCTGACAGGAAACTCTAATACTGTAGAAATTTTATTGAGCACTTCTGGGCTCATATTAGATAAGCCCTGCTCATATTTAGATATGGCTTGTCTTGTTACACCAACTAATTCAGCTAATTTAGAGATATTATAGGCTCGTGATAACCTTGCCTCTGTTAATTTATGCGGATTAATTTGTATTCCGCTACTCATAATATCACCCTATTCTATTTAGTTCTTCTAATCGGTCTTTCATTACAAATTTGAATTTTTCTATATCCGGTTGCTTTTGCTCAACAGGAGTAATATTCAACGGAACAATATCTGATATTGCATTTAGGGGTATGTAACTGCACCATCTCTGACAGGTTGAGTCTGGAACACCAATCGCAATCTTAGGTTTGCAGCCTTGTTTTAATTGTGAAGAATGCATTAAAATGCAATACATTATTTCAGTGTTTACTTCTTCAAAAAGAGAAAGTTGATTTGAACAAAGCTTTTCTCTGTATTTAGCTTTTCGTGGAAAATCTCTATGATTACCGGATGAATGAGTTATTATAAGGTCATTTTTTACCAATTCGATGTGCTTACAGTTATTAGAATAATTGTAGTTGTAATGATAATCGTAGTCTATAATACCATTTTTGCACTTTTCTTCTAAAGTGTAATCAATAGCAAGATTAACTATGTTTTGATAAAAGAAATGAGCACTTGGTATATTAAAAATCATAATATCATGGATGTATGAAAGAGCTAATGCCTCGCCTTCTTCAATAGCCACACCCATCTGCAATAACTCATTTTTACCTATTTTAGTGATTACTCTTCTATCTGTAATTGTATTTGCCATATAAAACCTCCTGTTGACAAAAATATGATGTTAATATTATAGGATATTATATTGATTTTGTCAACTGAAAGTTTAAAATATTCAAAAACAGCAACTAACTCATATTGCTAATTTACAACAGAAATCAATAAACCCTGCTGTAGAACCCCACAGCTTTGCCGAGGATTTTTATATTATTTATATTTTCGTTGTAAAACACCATTGGCTTGTAGGTTGGATTTTCAGGGCGAAGTTCTATGCTGTTTTCGGTTTTATAAACTCGCTTGAGGGTTGCCTCGTCTTCAATGAGTACCGCTGCTATCTCTCCGTTTTCTACCTCCGGCTGTTCTCGTATGAACACTATGTCGCCGTCAAAAATTCTCGCATTAATCATACTGTCGCCTTTGCACCGCAGAGCAAAGGTGCCTTTTGTTTTTTCGGGCATATTTATGTAATCTTCTATATTCTCTTCTGCAAGTATAGGCTCACCACAGGCTATTGTGCCGAGCAGCGGAACTTTAACCATTGTAGGCATAGGCTCTATGTTTTTGATGTGGGTAAGGTCTGAATTTTCGGCTTCTGTGTCTCTGTCCATCGAAACATCATCGAAACCCATTAGCCAAGCCTCGCTTACATTTAGTGCCTTTGCTATTAAATAAGTGCGTGTCTGCTTAGGTTTAAATTTTCCTGACATATATTGGCTCATAGCGGATTTAGGTATTTGAGTTCTTTTACATAGTTCGGATTGATTAACACCTTTAAGCTCCATTGCTTTTAATAACTGTTTATAAAATTCAGCCATATATTTCACCTCTTCTTTATTTGCATTATATAATAAAGTTTAGAAAAAATCAAGATATTTTTAAAAAAAGTTTAGAAAAATTGAAATTATGTATTGACAAACGCTTTTAACTGCGTTATACTAAGTTTAGAAAAACTAAACAGGAGGTGATAAAAATGAATAATACAGCATTTGATTATAGTAAGCTCAAAGGCAGAATTAAAGAAAAGTGTGGAACTTGTTTCAATTTTGCAAAGAGCTTAGGATGTTCAAGCAACACTTTGTCTGCGAAAATCAACAATGCAAGCGACTTTTCGCAGACAGAGATTATTAAATCTGTTGATATTCTCGAATTAAAGAAAGAGGATATTTCAACTTATTTTTTTACGCCAAAAGTTTAGTTTTCTAAACATTTAACCCAACAAAAAACTGAATAGAGTATGTTTCTAATCAGCTTTATAGTTTAACCGAGGAGGTGAGAAGATGGGTGCAGCGGATATCGGATATTTAATTGAAGTAGTCGCAAGAGCGATTGGTTGTATTTTGGTAGGTCTTGCTTTTGTATGGCAGAATAAAGAGATAAAAGTACTTAAAGCCGAAATTCAAAATCTTACAAAGCTTCTTTGTTCTGTAATTTCGGGTGCTAATTTGAAGTGATTTCGTCAGCAGTAGCTTGGTTGTATGTATCGATAAGATTAACTACAATTTTGCTTAATTGCTCAACTTGGTCATCTTGTGATTGACTTTGAAGTTTAGCAGTATCATTGTTAACAATAGCAGTTTGGTACTCGGTATGAGCAGTATCGTTATTGATAATTGCGGTGTTATTTTCTACAAGGGCTGTATTTAATGAAACACAGTCTGAAAAGAAGTTTAATATGGCGATAACCAATAAAATCACAGTAGATAACGCTTTTATTGACATTGTTTTTTTGTTTTTATCAGAGGTTGAGGATTTAGCATAATCATCAACAGGGATATGTACAGCTTCCAAAGTTTCCAGTTGTTCATCGCTAAATTCTACTTCAATTTCTTTTTCACCTTGTGGAATATTAAGACTTTTAACATAATAATCTATTGCTTTCTTCATGTTTTCAAGTGCATCAACCGGAATAACAATCTGCGTTTTTATTTCATTAAGAGGCTTTACAAGTGATTTTTCAAGTGAAAGACTAAGATTGTCAAAAACTTGTTTAGAAAATTTGTCGATAATCGGAGTAATGTTTTTTTGTATATCGGTTGACATTTTCTTTGAAAATAGTTCGAGAGCTTGTAACATCTGTGAAATGTCAGGTGTTATGTCATTATTTACATTAGTATTGAAGTTTAAGCTATCCATAGTGCTGTTCCTTTCTATGAAAAATACATTTTATAACAATAATACAAAAATATTTGTATTTTGTCAATGTTTTTTCACATTAAGGGCTTTTAAACAGCAGAAAACAGCGTAAGGAGGAGATTTATATGGCTGACACACATACAGACGAAATTTTTAATGTGTACGGTGCACTTGATAATCTCAACAAGCGAATGAAATCTGTTGAAGCCAAAGTACCTGATTATACAGCAGATATGCTTGAAGTTTATCGAAACCTCGGTGCTCTTACAAAGCGTATCGCAGAACTTGAAGAACTTGTAACCAACACCCAGAAAACAGCGTGAGGAGGTGAGGAGATGGGATTTTTTAGTAATTTATTCAACATAGAAAAAGCACCAACAGTCACCAAGACTGTCAGTGCACCTTATGTTCCGCCTTATCCTTTAGAAAAAGATTTTTACACTTTTGATAAGGTAGAGTGGAGCGGAGCGTTACCACCTCATTCAATGACACTTTCTTTTGTACTTCCTTATTCCGATTGGTGCGAATTTGAAAAGTCAGACCTTTATCGAGATTTGGAGAATTATCTTCAGGAATTACAAAAACGAGGTAACCCGAATGAGAATGTAGGCACTCAAGATTGATAGGCAGATGTTCATTGTATGTCGGAACATACTCATCAACACCTTTTGCCTTGTGATGATAAGAATTAACTTCGTGGGTGTTGTAATCTTCGGTGTACTCTATGCCGTTCAGAACTAATTGAATGTCGGTAACAGAAATAGGCAGTTGCGATTTATTATTAAGTTTATAATGAATGAAAAGTCTTTTCTTTCCCTGCACGCCTGATTTGTATGCGTATTCAAGCATTGTGATTTCCAAATTCACTTTGTGCGAAACAAAAAGATGAATTATGTTTATTAACGAAATCAGAAAGCCGGCGATGCCTAATATACCACTAATTATTATCCACATATAAACAACTCCTTTGCTCGATTATAACATTTGCAAAAGATATTTGCAACCCAACCAAAACTAAGGGGGGTGAAGAAAAGATGGAAGTAATAATAATTTTAGGACTGCTAATGCTTTGCACAGCTTTTGTTTCAGCAGTATTAGCAATAAAAATAATAGCTGTCCGCATTATAAAAACGCTTGACAGCTATTTGAATAAATATGATGCACAGATTATGGATTTAATTCGCTGGGCAAAGGGCGAAGACAAACATCAATGAACGCTTTTCCAAATTAAACGAAATTCTATAGCAAAATAGCAGTAGGAGGAGGAAACAAAATGTTAAATAACAAAGGACAGATTGTCATTTTCGCAGACAAAGCCACATCAGGCTCAAATGTAGTATCTGCTTGTGTATCAGATGAAACCGCAAAGGCTCTTAACGAACTTTGCGAGAAGTCCGGAAAGAAGATGTCGAGCCTTGTTCGCACTCTGATTGAGGACGCTATCAGCTTAGTTACGATTGTGGGGGGAGTAATATGAAATCGACAAAAAAGGTAATAACCGACTGGGAAAATGTACCTCTTTATATGGATTTACCGTATGTATCAATGCTATTTGGCTTTTCGGTTGAATGTCTTAAGAAAAAAGCACAAAAGGGTATTTTCCCAGCCAAAAAAATGTATGGTGAATGGCGTATCTCAAAAGAAGACGCAAAAAAATATTATGATTCACTATAAGGAGGCATAACCAATGGCACTCAGACACATTAAAACAAAACGCAGTCTTAAGGATGAGAACAAGCACTTACATAGCTTAGTCAAGCACCTGCAGATTGAGCTTGAGAACGCAAGGCTTGACCTTTGCATTAAGAATGACGCAATCAACGGTTACAAAAACGAAAACGCAAGGCTTAGACAACGCATTAACAGTATGTATGAGTATGATGTTTTTGGAGAGGAGGTGTAACGGATGAAAAAAGGGACAACAATCGAAAGCGGATACGATGCTTCGGGACGCTGGTGTCTGAAACTTCGAAAAGCTAAAGGCAAGTTTACGCTTGATGAAATAATTGAAGCGGCGAAAGAATGGGAAGAAGATTACTACGCTGTGATTATTAAAGCAATGAGCGATGAGACAGCACAGTATTACGACGATGACCTTGACTGCGATTGCGTGACATTGTATCGTGCTACAGATTTTATAAGCAATGAGGTGTAACCGATGAAAAGATTAACTTTAAATCAAGACAGCGAAATCAAGGTTAAGGACATCTACGGCAAAATACACGATTGTAAAGATGTGCCGAATGAGTTTTACGGCTGTATTCGCAAACTTTACGACTTCGAGAATACAGGATACAATCCCGATTTTATCGACACTATACCAAACATTCTTATGGATATGGCAGAACTGCTCGAAAATCTCACAGCCGAGAACATCAAGGCTTGCAAGTCTAAGATTAACTACATTTTAAGCGCAAAAGAAGAAAACCGCTGACAGCACAGCAATGCTTTCAACGGTTCAAGGATATAATATGAAACTATTATAAATTTTATTATATCCTTAATTTTATAAAAAATCAAGAGGTAATAATAATGAATGATATTTCGATACTTAAAAGAATAAGGGCGATAAGATGATTACCTACAATCAATTCTGCAACACATTTGCGGTAAGCGTTGGCAGTGCTGTATTTGAGAAAGTAAAACGGAGGGCAGAACATAAGCGTAATTACATAATAAGCCACTTTGGTGACGGCAACGGTGCAAGACTTACAGAAAAGTATATGCTTGAGCTTATGCGTGATGAGCTTTGCTCATTTACCTTAGAGCAGTCAACAAGGCTTGCTGTGGGAGGTGTTTAAGAGTGTGTTACGGTTTAGCTCCAAATGCACCTATACCGCAAAAGAAAGGTGAATGTGCTTGCTGCGGTTACGAACTCAGAGAAGATTATACATATTTTGAGGACAGCGAGTGCAACAAATTTTGTAGTAAAGACTGCGCAGCAGAATTTCATAAAATCACAGAAAAGGAGTGGCAGTGATGAACGAACAGTCACAGCTTATTGTAGTTAAGCAAATACCGATTATTATTGAAAAACTTGAGTCTGTTAAATCTGAAATTGAGCACAAGGTAAATGTTGCTTGCGCAATGGTTTGCACAGATGAGAACTACAAAGAAGTCAAAAAAATCCGTTCGGCTCTCAACAAAGAGCTTGCCGAGTTTGAAAGTCAGAGAAAAGCCGTTAAGTCCGAGGTAATGACACCGTACGAGCATTTTGAAAGCGTGTATAAGGAGTGTATTTCCACACCTTATAAAAAAGCTGATTCAGCATTAAAGAGCAAGATTGAGGCTATCGAGCAGGGGCTTAAACAGGAAAAGCACGATAAATCAAAAGCGTATTTTAACGAGTACGCCCAAACGCTCGGCATTGATTTTGTAAAGTACGAGCAAGTCGGCTTGAGCATTACGATGACGGTTACGCTTAAAAAGCTCAGAGAAACAATCAAGGCTTTTCTTGACAAGGTTATGGACGACATAAAGCTCATTGCAGTGCAGGAGCATAAAGACGAAATTCTGTACGAGTACAAGCAAACTTTGAATGTATCGGCTGCAATAACTTCCGTAACAGAAAGATACAAGGCTATTGAAGAAGAAAAAGCAAGGGCAGAGGCAGAACAGCTCGAACGCAAAAAGGCGGAGCTTAACGAGCAGATTAATATCAAGGAATATGAGCCGTTTACAGCTAATGTTCCTACCGAGGTGGCCGCACCGCTTGAAGAAGAACAGCCTGCAAGGGCAGATGAAAAAATATATCCGCTTAGCTTTACGGTTTACGGAACAAAAACACAGCTTAAAGACTTTGCCTTGACGGTAAAACAGTTAATCAATGAAAGAGGTTTAAAATATGAGTAATTATAATATGACAAAATCAAGCAACACAGCAATGCAGGGAAAGCCCAAATTTTCGGCTATGCTTAGCACGAAGGGATTTCAGCAGGCACTTGCAAATTCACTTAAAAGCCCTAAGGAAATTCAGAAATTTTCAGCCGCAATTACTTCCGTAGTAAGTACCAACAAGGAACTTGAAAAGTGTGATGCCGGTACTATTCTTTCGGCCGCACTCTGCGGTCACTCTCTCGGACTTCCTCCGTCACCACAGCTCGGACAGTATTACTTGGTGCCGTTTAACGACAGAAAGAACAACAGAACAGTAGCTACATTCGTACTCGGCTATCGTGGCTATATTCAGCTTGCTATTCGCAGCGGTCAGTACAAGCGACTTAATGTTGTTGAAATTAAAGAGGGCGAGCTTGTGAGTTGGAACCCGCTTACAGAGGAAATTGAGGTAAAACTCATTTCAGATGAAAGCGAAAGAGCGGTTGCAAAAACCATTGGATATTACGCTTGTTTCAGATATATAAACGGCTTTGAAAAGGCTCTTTATTGGAGCAAAGAGAAGATGAAAGAACATGCTATCAGATACTCGGCAGGTTACAAAAACGATGTAAATAAAGGTACTTCATACACCTTTTGGGCAAAGGATTTTGACAGTATGGCAAAGAAAACAATGCTCAGACAGCTTATTTCAAAGTGGGGTGTAATGAGCGTGGAAATGCAAAATGCTTTTGAGGCTGACACACACGCAATTAACAGCGACGGCAGCGTTGATTATGAGGTGAGCGAGGAATACGATACAGAGCCGAATTTTGACGATATACCGCCGTTTGAGGAAGAACAGCCTGCGTTTGAGGAAGAACAGCCTGTAATGTCGGTCGAAAGTGAGCCATTTTCTATTGACGACCTTGCAGAATGATTAACTTAAAAATAATCTCGACAGGCAGTAAAGGCAATGCGGTTTTGCTTGATAATCAGATCTTGATTGACTGCGGTGTGCCTTACTGCCGACTGTCGGCTTTAGCCGATAGGATAAAATATATTTTTCTTACGCATCGGCACAGCGACCACTTAAACACAAGCACATTACGCAGGCTTTGCACAGAGCACCCGAGCATTAAGGTGATATATAACGGCTACCTTGCAGGCGCTTTGTATAAAGACTGTTCGGATTTTATTTTTAAAAGCTCTTTTATTACAGAACCACGAAAATGGTACAAAATAGGAGCTGTTACATTTGAAAACGAAATGCTCATACATGATGTGCCAAATTGTGCGTGGAAGATTTTTATTAAATCGAACTATGGCGATACATTCAGAGTGATTTACGCTACAGATACAAACAGCCTTGAGCATATCAGAGCTAAGGGCTACGAACTCTATTTAATAGAGGCTAATTACGATAAAGACGAAATTATAAAACGAATGAAAGAAAAAACAGCCTGCGGCGGCTATATGTACGAGGACAGAGTACTTAAAACGCATTTATCAAAGCAGCAGGCGGACGAATGGCTTTATAAAAATATGGGTGAGTATAGCTCGTTTATTTATATGCATACTCACGAAGA
>ERZ773118.1182-NODE-1182-length-16846-cov-6.31779_pt1 | contig 16846 bp, 13 predicted proteins | sample MGYA00580562_ERZ773118 | MGnify/ENA primary metagenome ERZ773118 (study PRJEB29015, sample SAMEA2737878) | human gut metagenome | biome: human gut; feature: human-associated habitat; material: faeces | place: China | collected 2012 ... | reverse complement strand
CGTTCGACTTGCATGTGTTAAGCACGCCGCCAGCGTTCATCCTGAGCCAGGATCAAACTCTCTGATAAAGTGTTTGATGTACTCAAGACAACCAACTAGCTTAGTTATCTCTCGTCATTACTGTTATAAAAAGTTCATTCTTTTGAATGATGATTCGTTAAGAATTTTCGAGAATCGTATGTGTTTCACTGTTTAGTTATCAAGGTTGTTTATCTGTCGTTGTCTGTCCGACAGCTTGTTTATATTACCACAAGCATTTTCGTTTGTCAACAACTTTTTTTAATTTCTTTTAAAAAACTTTTGAAGTTTTTCAAAATGAAATCCCGCTTCCTCAGAAGCGAGATTCAGTATATCATCAGAGTTGCCATTCGTCAACCCCTTTTTTCAATTTTTTTGATTTTTTTACATTATTTGACATTTGTGCTCAATTTCCGTAGAAAACACTCATAAACACTTTCACAAATATATTCTGATTATACAGGAAATTCAGTACTGTATCCTGCTCAACAAGAGCCATTCCCTGTTTTCCAATCGTAGTATCACAGAGCAGCGTCAGGATCAGAAACCCGATCCAGATAAAGATTATGCACTTCGCACCACCCACTACACCTCCGGCAATTTTATTCACGCCCTTTATCACAGGAAGATTTGTCAGAACATTCAGTATATAACTCAACAGTCTGATCACGATTGCAGAAATTATAAAGGATAAAAGAAATGATATTCCATTTACGATCATGACAGCCAGCGAATCTGCTATATATTCCGCAAACGTACTGACTGCAAGATAGCGGTATGTCTCTGCAGTATTATTTTCCATAAGAGAAGTTTTCAATATGTCCGGAAGTTCCATTTTTTCCATTATCTGCGTCTGTTCTTCTTTATCCAGAGCTTTCTGGCTGCCTGTCTGTTCCATGACCAGTTCCTGGCAGTTACTCTGAACAATATTATAAACAGGTGTATACTCTCTCACAAATGTATTTACATATGGATTAATCACCCATACAAGGAGAAAGGATATGATCATAAAAAAAGCAGATACGATTTCTTTTACAAAGCCTCTGCGAAATCCGGAAGCGCATGCAAAAATAATCAGTGCAAGCACCACAATGCCAAGCCAAGTCCAGCTTATGTCCATTTCATTCTCCTTAACTGAGTTTTATCACATTTACACCAGTATCCATAACAAGCAAATACTTATTCCACCCCAATTTGAAAAAGTCTTTCACTGTTCCATCCACACTTCCAAAATATTTCTCGGAACCGTTGCTATTCAACACGCAAAGCTGGGAACTGTTGTACATAACAATATAATCATCACTCATTCTGATAGTGGTATATGGAATATTAAAATCCTTGCTAAATTTCAGCTTGCCAGCAGAAGAATATACCTGCATGGTATACTGTTTGTCTTTGCTGTCATTTTTAAATACCAGGCCAATGTTGTCTTCATCATAAAAAGTACTGATAATCTCCTGCTCAACCTGGACTGTTTTCAGTTCTTTGGGAATCTGACGCCCGGAATATATGGTAAATCCATCATCCCGAAGTGCAACTGCATTGCTGCCAAGATACTGAATCTGCGGAACTACTACTCCATCATACGTGTACCCGCTTACAATACGGTCATCTTCATTCTGTCCAACTTCTCCGAAATTATAAAAAGCTATGTAACTGGTGGTCTCGCTGCTGTCCACAAACTGATATGCCACCATCATCACAACGCCATTATCTGCCAGTGCCACATCCATAGGATATCCAGGATCCTGAATATTAGTCTGATTTTCTGCCACAAGACTTCCATCTAAATTGTAAAAATTGATCCAGGTGTGGTCGCCGCCATCCAGAATTGCCGCTGCCATTCCGGTTTTGGAAACTTTCGCCTTTACAATACTGTAAGAAGTAGATACAGTCCCGGTAATTCCATTTTTGTCAAGAAAAACCATGGATGTACCATCTTTATCAGCAATCACGGCACAGTCACCGCAAACATCTGCCACGGGATTCTGCATGTCATATGTCTGGGACCATACAGTTTCCAGCTTGTTGTTTACCAGAGATACCTCGTCGGAACTATAGCGCAGAATCTTACCTGACAGATAGGTGTACTGGGTGGAAACAGTATCCTCCTGCTCACTGGTCACCTGTACTTTATAGTTTCGGTAAGTTCTTTTTTCCAGAAAAAGAAAGCCTGCCAAGACCACAAATACAGCAATCAGTATCACGGCAACCGGTTTCAGCACAGCTTTCTTTCTTCGCAAAGCAGCTTTGATTTTTCTTCTCGCAGCTTCATTCCCACCGGCTCCGGCCTGGGCTTTTTCCAGATGGCGTTTCTCGGCCAGAAGTCGTTTCCGCCGCAGTTTCTTTTTGATATTTTTGAATGTGTTTGCCATAATTTAACCTTGCCTTGTATTTTCTATTTTTTCGATTATACCACATCCGGTCAAGGTAATACAATCATTTGCCCCGGATAAATCACCTGGTTTTCTTCCAGATTATTCAGGCGGCAGATTTCCGGGATGGCATCCATATTTCCATAATGGGAAATACTGATCTGGTATAAAGTATCGCCTGGTTTGATCACATAAGTTTCGTATATACCGTCAGATGAGGTCTGTGCACTGGAATCCGTCTGTTCTTCTACGTTGGTGCTCTGTTTCTTTATTTTCCGTTCATCAGCTTCCTGGGAAAAAGTTTCCGTCTGATCCACCGTTTCTGCCGGCTCCTCAGTTTCTGTCTGTTCTGCTGCTTCCGCCTCATTTGCAAAATCAGATTCGCTGTCCTGCCAGCTATTCCCGGTTTCATCACTTATTTCTGTATCGGCGGCTTCCTGCGTTATTTTTGGAGTCACCGAAGCATTTCTTTCCAACTGCTCTTCCGGACTTTTCTCCTGTTTGGAAACATCCTGTATCTGATTCGTGTCATTTTCTGCCTGCTTTTCTTCTGATGCATCTTCCTCTGTTTTTCCTGACATAACAGTCACTGCATAATCATCTTCAGGCTGCACCGGCAAGCCACCGTAATTTCTGTAAAAGCCCGCACCTACAGCTAATACAGCAAGTACCAGACAGGCCGTTGCTGCATATGAAAAAACAGAGGTACGCTCCATTTCCTCCTGGGGCTTTTCCTCTGTCTTTTCTGCTTTCTTTGTTTTCTTGTTCCGGATGATTTTCCGAAAAGATACAACCGCCTCGTCAGACACATTTTCTGTAAATTCCGGCGCAAAATCTTTATTTTTTTCAATCATGTACTCCTGCATCAGCGGATTTTTCTCATAATAAATGTAATATCCCCGCTGCCGGACCATAAGGCCATTTTCAAAGAAGAAGAAAGCTTCTTCTTTTTCTGCAGGTTCCATAAGCATAAGCACTTTTTCACCGCCAAAATACCGAAGATGGATTCGGGTCAGCAATTCGTCTGTTTCCATATACATCTGAGGGCGCGAAAAAAACCAGCCTGTTATTTCCTGTCCCGGAAAATATTTTGCCTGGTCTTCCTGTATTTTTGCCCATATTTTTTCAGAGAAATCAATATGATCTGATGCAGCTTCCATATCTTCCACCATCAAAGCTCCCCGGATGAAAAGATAGGTTATACCATTGTTCCATTTTGTTTCGCCTGTAAAAACAGCTACACAGCCTTGTTCTTTTCCGGAACCGACCGCATTCCTGGCAAGCCTTGTCAGAAATGTGTATACGTAATCTTCAATATAAATACGCATATTTCCGGTTGTCAGTCCTACCTGACGTATGTTTCTCGGCAGATTAAAAAGATTTTCCCCATTTTTCGCCTCCTGTTTCTCTTCTTTGTAGATAACTTCTATCATAGTCACATCACCCCTTCGGGTATGAGAATATCACATGAGAAATGCAGATTTTAGCGGAATATAAGACCTGTTTCACAGAATTTTGCGACAGTTTTTGCAAAGGAAATATTTGTCGGGATGAAGGGTACAGCGAACTGCTGCAATTGAATTCCGGCAGAATGTCACGTAAAGTGCAGCATATAGATTTCGATATGTTTTTTTGTACTCAGCCAGGTGCATATTTTTTCCAGATATAGGATAAGATGGATTATATCAGACAGCTGCAGCTGCAAATTATCGTTCATAAGTAATCGGGCAAGTTTGCTTATTTATGAAATTTTTAAAGCAGGAGAACTTTTATGCCTTTTTATGTAAATACCCAAAAACCAGATTCTTCCAGAGAAATTGCACGGCTTCTGGGAAAATGTATTAAGCGTCATAAGCGGGACTGGACTGAAATTGTGTTTTTGTGCATTGGAAGTGACCGGGTAACCGGAGACTGTCTGGGACCTTATGTGGGCTATCGTTTAAGTCAGCATCAGCTTCCAGGAATTTTTGTCTACGGTACATTAAGTCAGCCTGTTCATGCCGTCAATCTGTCCGATATAACGGACTTTATTTCAAAGAACCATCCGTTTGCCCTTGTAATTGCTATAGACGCGTCTCTAGGCGATGAAAGACATTTGGGCTATGTGACAATCGGAAACGGTTCTCTTTACCCAGGTGCGGCTGTTCAGAAAGATCTGCCTCCTGTGGGGGATATTTATATTACTGGAATTGTAAATATTGCAGGAATTCTGGAATATCTGACTTTACAGACAACAAGACTGTCCACTGTGATCACGCTGGCAGACACCATTGCACAGGGGATTCTCGGAAATTTTATATAACAATACGGCAAACAGAAGCTTTCACTTCCATTTGCCGTATGCTTATTTAGCATATCACTTTTTTGAATTTCCAAAAGGTTTTCTGTAAAAACAGACATAACGCCTGCCGGCGCCAGCACCATATAGGAAAGGTACAGCCAATTAGATAAATGCTTTGATCTGTTTATAGATACCGGCTACATCAAGACCGTATTTCTCAAGAAGAGCAACAGCCGGGCCGGACTCTCCATAAACATCATTGATACCAATACGTTTAACCGGTACAGGCGCTTTCTCAGCAAGGCACTCGCATACAGCACCACCAAGGCCGCCGATGATGGAATGCTCTTCAACAGTAACAACTTTGCCTGTTTCTTTGGCAGCTGCTACAACAAGTTCCTCATCGAGAGGTTTGATGGTGTGGATGTTAATAACCTTTGCTTCGATTCCTTCTTCAGCCAGTTTCGCAGCTGCTTCCAGAGACGGAGCTACGCAAAGTCCGTTTGCAATAATGGTAAGGTCTTTTCCCTCGCGGAGAACAATACCTTTGCCAAGTTCAAATTTATAATCCGGATTATCATTGATAATCGGAACAGCAAGACGGCCAAATCTCATGTAAACAGGGCCCACATGCTCATAAGCTGCCTCTACCATTGCTTTTGCTTCAATATCATCAGACGGGCATGCAACAATCATTCCCGGAATTGTACGCATAAGTGCAAAATCCTCGCAGCACTGGTGTGTAGCACCATCCTCACCAACGGAAATTCCGCCGTGGGTAGCACCAATCTTAACATTCAGCTTCGGATATCCAACAGAGTTGCGAACCTGCTCAAAGGCACGTCCTGCTGCAAACATAGCGAAAGTACTTGCGAAAGGCACTTTTCCAGTTGTTGCGATTCCGGCAGCAATTCCCATCATGTTGCACTCTGCGATACCGCAGTCGATGTGGCGCTCCGGAAATGCTTTCTTAAAGATTCCGGTCTGTGTAGCTGCAGCAAGGTCAGCATCCAGAACAACCAGATCATCATGTTTTTTTCCAAGTTCTACAAGAGCGTTACCATAACTTGCTCTGGTGGCAATCTTCTTTACTTCTGACATAATGCTTCACCTACCTTTTCCAAATCTGCCATAGCCTGTGCGTACTCTTCATCGTTCGGAGCTTTTCCATGCCAGCCAACCTGGTTCTCCATGAAAGATACCCCTTTGCCTTTTACTGTTTTCATAACGATCGCAGTCGGCATTCCTTTCACAGTCTTTGCCTCGTCAAAAGCAGCGCGCAGCTGCGCCATGTCATTTCCATCAGCTACATTTATTACATGGAAATTGAATGCTTCGAATTTCTTATCGATCGGGTATGGGGAGCATACGTCCTCAACTTTACCATCGATCTGAAGACCATTGTTATCAACGATCACTACAAGATTGTCCAGTTTCCTTGCTCCTGCAAACATTGCAGCTTCCCATACCTGACCCTCCTGGATCTCGCCGTCTCCAAGAAGTGTGTATACACGATAGCTGTCATTTGATAATTTTGCAGAAAGTGCCATTCCAACCGCTGCAGAGATTCCCTGTCCAAGGGAACCGCTGGACATATCGACGCCAGGAATATGCTTCATATCCGGATGTCCCTGAAGGTAAGATCCGAGATGACGAAGTGTCACCAGATCCTCTTTCGGGAAATAACCTCTCTCAGCCAGTACAGAATACAGACCTGGTGCAGTATGACCTTTGGAAAGGACAAAACGGTCGCGATCTGCTTTCTTCGGATCCTTAGGATCAATATTCATTTCCTCAAAATAAAGATAAGTAAATAAATCTGCTGCTGATAAAGATCCGCCTGGATGACCAGCTTTAGCAGCATGCAGTGCTGTTACGATGTCTTTGCGGACTTCGTTGGCAACTTTCTGAAGCTCTAAATTCTCCATTCTCAATTCTCCTTATTATTTCCCATGATATCATAATGTGCGAATCACAACCGGATTGAATTCTTACGTAAAATAATTTCTCGGTTAATTATTCTCCAAATACAGCCTTGTAATCATTCTGGAATTTAACAATACCAGCGTCTGTCAGCGGATGATGAGTCATCTGCTCAAGTACTTTAAATGGTACAGTAGCGATATCAGCACCTGCAAGTGCGCACTGTGTTACATGCATTGGATGACGTACACTTGCTGCGATGATCTCGGTATCGATGCCTGCAACTGCAAACATATCAGCGATCTGGCGAATGAGCTCAACACCGTCTGTAGAGATATCATCCAGTCTTCCAAGGAATGGAGATACATATGTAGCACCAGCTCTTGCTGCAAGAAGTGCCTGGTTAGCGCTGAAGATCAGAGTTACATTTGTCTTGATACCTTCTTTTGAAAGAACTTTAACTGCTTTCAGACCTTCGCATGTCATAGGAATTTTTACAACCATGTTCGGATGGATTTTGGCAATCTCGCGTCCCTCACGGATCATTCCCTCTGCATCTGTTGTAGTAGCTTTAACCTCGCCGCTGATCGGTCCATCGACGATCTCTGTGATCTCTTTGATTACTTCATTGAAATCTCTTCCCTCTTTCGCGATCAGGGATGGATTTGTAGTTACGCCACAGATAATTCCCATATCGTTAGCTGCCTTAATATCTTCTACTTTTGCTGTGTCAATAAAAAATTTCATGATTTCTTCCTCCTAAATGAATTAGACTAGAGCGTTGCAGCGCTTCCTTTGTCTTGCACTGTTCATATGCTTTCATTATAGCAGACTTCATTTACAGGTCAAGGCAGAGAGTGAATTATTAATAAAATTTCAATTAATAATTTCATCTATTATTAATCATTATATAGTTTGTTAGTATGGTATCAATCAATTTTCTACTGTATCAATCAGTTTTTCCAGCAATTTTACCAGATGTTTTTTTTAAATTATTACTAATAATTTCCAGTAAATTATTTATTTAAACTTATTTTCTTCGGATTTTTCGTTTATGGGATCCGGTTTATCCATACGTGCATAACCGGTGGTTTTTCGCACAATAATCTTGGGATTATACTCAATATTATATACACTTGTGGGACGGATGCCTTCCCCGAAACGGATGCCTGTATCGATTTTCCGGATGATAATGTCACAGGCATCCCTGCCCTTCAGATCAACGAAGTGATCAATGGTAGTCAGTGACACTCTGCGAATTCCGGAATAAAAAATATTGTCGCAGCCGATCACAGATACATCCTTCGGCACTCTCAGACGGGCATCCTGAAGAGCATCCACAGCACCAATGGCCATCATGTCATTCTGTCCGGCAATGGCAGTAAATCTGCTGCCATCCTCCAGAAGAGACCTGGTCAGGGCATAGCCCATAGAATACTCGGAATCCGTCTTAGGATTGCGACGGTCAACGGATTCGTCAGCAGCCCGGATGATCACATGTCCGGAAAGCCCAGCCTTCTCAAACTCACGGACAAAACCATCCACTCGTTTGGAACGCTGCCACTGTCTTCTGGTAAGCGGCGGCGTAATAAAGGCCACATCCCGATGTCCCAGATCCAGCAGATGCCTCGCCATAAGTCGTCCCACTTCTGTGTTGTCCTGATTAATAGCATCTACTGTACTGATTTTTTCTTTGTTGCTAATGATGACCAGCGGAATGCTTCTTGCCATCTCTTCTACCTGGCTGATATAGTCCGGGTGGGGATTGCAGGCATAAATGATCCCCTGGGGTGCCATGGCGCGTATCATGCGCAGATACTTCTCTTCCAGCCTGGCATCACGCTGGGTATTGCAGATGAAAACTCCGTAGCCACGCTCGTTGGCTACCGCCTCGATTCCCTGAAGGAGCATCACATAGTAAGGGCTGGTAATAGTTGGGCAAAAGACAACAATCATTTTTTCCTTTTTGTTCTCTTTTTTATTTTTGTGGCCCGGAAGCTGATAGCCCAGTTCTCTGGCCGCGCTTTCCACTTTTTCCACTGTTTCTCGGGAAAAAGAAACATTGTACTTATGGTTCAGAACCATGGAAACCGTTGCCTGGGAAACTCCCGCTTTCTCTGCCACATCTGATGAAGTCACTTTTTTGCGTGCCACAAAAATCACCTCCTGCCATCTTACAGTTCTACCCTGCCCTCCAATGCCCGAAGCAGGGTAACTTCATCAATGTATTCCAGGTCACCGCCGACCGGCACACCACTGGCAATACGGCTGACCTTGATCCCGGTGGGCTTGATCAGCTTACTGATATACATTGCTGTAGTCTCTCCCTCCAGACTGGAGTTGGTGGCAATGATCACTTCTTTTACATCTCCCTGAAGTCGCATGATCAGCTCTTTCAGCTTGATATCATCCGGACCAATTCCCAGCATAGGGGATATTGCGCCGTGAAGTACATGATAAACTCCATCAAATTTACCGGTTTTTTCATAAGCAGCAAGATCCCTGGTGTTCTCCACTACCATAATCGTACTGTGATCTCTTTTGGGATTGCTGCAGATTGGGCACATTTCTTTATCCGTAAGGGTGTAGCAGCACTTACAGTACTGTACGTTCATCCGGGCATCGGTGATGGCATTGGTAAGCTGCTGCACCTGTTCCTTTGGCATATTCATAATATGAAAAGCCAGGCGCTGGGCAGACTTTGCCCCGATTCCCGGAAGATGGGAAAACTGCTCAATCAGTTTATTGATATGACTGCTGTAGTATTCCATCAGAATGGAAGACCCCCGCCAAGTCCTCCCAGACCTCCTGTAAGTTTGGACATTACAGCCTGGTTCTCCTGCTCAACCTTGCGAAGTGCTTCATTAGTTGCTGCAACAATAAGATCTTCAAGCATCTCGATGTCATCCGGATCTACAACTTCCTCTGCAAGCTTCACCTTGGTCACTTCTCTCTTACCTGAGATAGTTACTTCTACAGCTCCGCCGCCGGCTGCTGCAGTAAACTCTTTCTCCTCGAGAGCTTTCTGGTTCTCTTCCATCTGGCGCTGCATTTTCTGCGCCTGCTTCATAAGGTTATTCATGTTTCCCGGCATACCCATGCCTGGAAATCCTCCACGCTTTGCCATTACAAAGTCCTCCTTTAACTGTTCTGATTTCATGCTGGATTCCGCATTTCTGATTTTTCAAACAGGCTCTATAACATTTGCGGCAGCAAAAATCATTTTTCATAACAATATTCACATTTTCTGCAAATATTATTAATTTACTTCTCGTTCGTCGCTTTCACGGCAACTCTTATGTTGCTGCACAAAAATCAAACAGCAACACTCTTATTCTTCTGCATCGTCAGGATCTTCCTCCACAACAACATCCATATGGATATTCTCCCGGAGAGCCTGATCTACAGTAACCTTGGCAAGATTGGTATGGTTGTGTTCTTTTGCCACCACCATCTTAAGTTCTACACTCTTGCCAGTCTGGGCCAGGATGATATTCTTCAGTTCTTCCTCTGCTTCCGGATTATCTACATAGGTTTTTCCAAGGAAATCCTGGAATTCGATGTAGAGAACCGGTTCACCGGTCTGGCCATTGTATTTGGGAATAGACTTCTGGAGCATCTGTTTGAAAATGCCGCTGGTCTGACCTACGATCACCTTCCAGCTGGCTACAATCTTCTGCAGATCCTCAGGTGCCGCTTTCTCAGGTGCTGCTGCCATGCCTTCTGCACTGCCATCCGATCCGGCTCCTGTACTTCCGGCGCTGCCAGTGGCTCCCGGTTGGACAAATACCTGCTGAACAGGCCGCTCGTCCATGCGCTGTTCCAGAACACGAAGACGATCCAGAACAGAATCCAGATTGGTCTCCATCGCCGGACGGCACAGTTTGATCAGAGCAATCTCCACCAGAACACGCTTCTGGGTGGAATAGCGGATCTGACTGGACAGGTCAGAAAAAATACGGATGTAGCGCATCAGCGTTTCTACATCCACCATCTCACTTTCTTCCCTTAGAAGTTTCAGATTCTCAGATGATACATCAATGGCTTCCTCCGGATTCTCGGAGGTTTTTACCAGAAGGAGATTACGCATGTACCAGGTAAAATCTCCCACAAACTGTCCAAGCTCTCTTCCGCCTATGATCAAATCCTCAAGAGTGCGTATCGCACCTGTCACATCTCCCTGGAGCACTTTTCGCAAAAGCTTGCTGAACACTTCCGTATCCACAGCTCCCAGAACCTCCAGGACTTTGTCATAAGTCAGTGTCTGCCCCAGATAAAAGGCAATGCACTGATCCAGAAGGCTTAGTGCATCTCGCATGGAACCGTCTCCGGCTTTTGCCACATAACGGACGGCTTTTTCTTCTGCCTCTACGCCTTCGATTTTCAGAAGTTCATCCAGCCTTGCCGCAATGGTATCAATAGTGATGCGGTGAAAATCGTATCGCTGACATCTGGACAAAATAGTGATCGGTATCTTGTAGGCCTCTGTGGTGGCAAGAATGAAGATAACATAAGACGGAGGTTCCTCCAGTGTTTTCAGAAGAGCATTAAACGCTCCTGTCGAAAGCATGTGAACCTCGTCGATAATGTATACCTTATAGTTTCCTTCAGTAGGACGATAGGCCACCTCCTCACGGATCTCACGGATATTGTCAACGCCGTTATTGGACGCTGCATCGATCTCGATCACGTTCATGGAGGTGCCAGCCTGTATCGCCTTACACATGTCACATTCACCACAGGGACTTCCATTTACCGGATGCTGGCAGTTTACTGCTTTTGCCAGTATTTTTGCAACGGTAGTCTTACCGGTTCCTCGGGTGCCGCAAAACAGATACGCGTGACCAATACGGTTATGCTTGATCTGATTGGTCAGGGTAGTTACAATGTGATCCTGTCCCTTGACATCGTCAAAATTATCCGGTCTGAACTTCCGGTATAGAGCAGTATAGCTCATTTATGGAAACTCCTTTCTAACAGCAGGGAATCAATCGCCGAAGCTGATTCCGATCTGCTTTGCAGCCTTAACGGTCTGGTCTTTCGGAGAAACCATTTTCAGCTTGCCGGCACATTCTTCAAGAGGTACTCTCTTGATTTTGCCATTTACAATACCGATCATGATGCCATATTCTCCGTCCAGAATAGCCTCTGCTGCTCCTGCTCCGATTCTTGTGGAAAGCACACGATCATATGCACATGGTGCCCCACCTCGCTGTGTATGTCCCGGAACTGTAATGCGTACCTCAGAACCAAGCTTCTGGGTAATCTTGTCTGCAATTTCATAGGATACGGAAGGATACTTCTTCGCGCGGTCTTCCAGCTTTTTCTTGTAATCTTTCTTGGAAAGAAGGGCATCCTCTTTGGAAATGGCGCCTTCTGCCACTGCAAGAATGGTGAAACGCTTGCCAGCTTTAGATCTCTTCTGGATAGCTGCAACTACCTTCTCAATGTCGTATGGGATTTCCGGAATCAGGATAATATCTGCTCCGCCGGCAATTCCTGCGTGCAGAGTAAGGCTTCCTACCTTGTGTCCCATAACTTCTACGATAAATACACGGCCATGGGATGCTGCTGTTGTATGAATGCAGTCGATAGCGTTTGTTGCAATATTTACTGCACTCTGGAACCCGAATGTCATATCTGTACCCCAGATATCATTGTCGATGGTCTTAGGCAGATGGATGATATTCAGACCTTCTTCTCTTAAGAGGTTGGCTGTTTTCTGGGTTCCGTTTCCTCCGAGGATTACAAGACAGTCAAGACAAAGCTTGTAATAAGTCTGCTTCATAGCCTCTACCTTGTCCAGTCCATTGGCATCCGGTACGCGCATAAGCTTAAACGGCTGTCTGGATGTTCCAAGAATAGTTCCGCCCTGTGTAAGGATTCCGGAAAAATCCTTGGATGTAAGCATACGGTATTTGCCGTAGATCAGTCCCTTATATCCATCATCAAATCCGTAAACTTCCAGGTCATCAATGCTGTTTGTAAGCCCTTTTACAACTCCCCGCATGGTGGCATTCAGTGCCTGGCAGTCACCGCCGCTTGTTAATAAGCCGATTCTTTTAATCATAGTACCCTCCATTTCTGTGTCTCTAGAGCGTGTTTCAAAAATCATTCCAGCAAGCTACGCGCTCCAGTAAAAACTACATTTTGAAATTTGATCCGCGAGCTCTGTTCGTTACTGATCACAAAGTGAGCAGTGACCGCTGTTCTGTTACGTCTGGGCAGCGTAAAAATCGCGGGGCAAGTTTGTTTATATTATATAATATTTCCCGTTCTGACACAACAAGTAATTTGCAACCAGATATTTCTGGAGCCGGCTTGTTACTGTTCACTCCGTGACCAGTAACGCGCTTCGCGATGCACAGAAATCATGCATTCGCATGATTTCGCGCCGCAATTCTCGGGTTTTCTGTGAACTTTGTTCACAAAAAACACCTCGCGGAACGTTACCGGTGAACAGTAACAATAAAAGGGATTGATTAAAGAATGCCTGGTAATGATGGCAGGAAGGGATGGGTAGTTGATATGACAGGATGGAGTGAAAAATCATGTATAATAAAATTTATCAGATTCTTGATGAAAAAGGCAGGGCAAAAACTGGAATTTTTCTGGATGGACCATATATGGGAAAGAAGTGCATTTTGAAACCAGAAACGGTTATTAGAGAAGAAAACTGTGGTGAAGCTGCTGAAAAAAAATCAGGTGTACAGCTGATCCCCGAGAAAACGGAAGATGCTTCCATATGGGATAATTATCTGAATATTCTGAGTGAGACGAAAGAGACAAAAGTGACAGAAGCAGACGGTCACCGGCTTTTCGTAGAAGATTACCGCAAGAATCCAAGGCTTGTGATCTTTGGCGGCGGTCACGTATCCCAGCCTACTGCTCATCTGGGAAAAATGCTTGGTTTCCATGTAACGATCATGGATGACAGAGAATATTTCGTGACAAAGGAGCGTTTTCCAGAAGCAGACCAGCTGGTCTACGGTGATTTTAAAGAACTGGATAAGTACATTACGCCTTACGATAACACTTATTATGTAATCCTTACCAGAGGCCACATTGGTGATGCAGACTGCCTTCGCAGGCTTCTCCATCGTCCCTACGAATATCTTGGCATGATCGGCAGCAAAAACAAAGTGCGGATCACCAGGGAAAATCTTCTAAAAGAAGGTTACACTCTGGAGCAATTGGACGAAGTCCATGCACCAATCGGAATTCCTCTTGGCGGGCAGCTTCCGGAGGAAATTGCAGTGAGCATTATGGCAGAGATCATTAAGGTAAAAAATCAGCATTATTCCGCATACTGTGATGAAAAAGTAGAGACAGCAGTTCTGGAAGGTCGTCATGGTGTCATGGTCACTATCGCAGAGAAATCCGGCTCTTCTCCAAGAGGAGTAGGAAGCAAAATGTTCGTAGAACCATCCGGACACATTACAGGCAGCATTGGCGGCGGCAAAGTAGAGTACGAAGCCATCAATCATTGTAAAGAAGTAAAAGAAAAAGAAGTAAAACACTATGCCTTAACAGCAGACGGCCAGGACAGTCTTGGAATGATCTGCGGCGGACAGGTGACGGTGGTATTTGAGCGGGTATAAGTTATGGAATGGGAAAATGTTCCTATAACACGTACAAGATCACATTGTAAACCAATAAGAATTCAGGCTGGCTTCTACAGAAGATATGTGGACCAGGCTGTTTTCTTTGTGTATATAAAACATAGATGTGATGGCACTTCTAAAAAAGAAATCAATCCCTGTCCGCTCTGACAGACAATTCCCCAAACTTAAAATTATCTAAATATCATAGATTTACAATTCGTGTCATTTTCTGGCGTTTCGTGACAGAATTATTGAAATAATTTCCGACTTTTTTATAATGAGAATAACAAATGGGAGACATCAGATGGAAAAGGAGGGATGTCGTGTATTGTATTGCTATATTGACTGATCAGAAACAGGAAGGACAGAACTGTGCGGAATATATCAGAAATTACTGTACAGAAAAGAAAGTTTTTCCATTGATTGAAATCTATCAGGACCAGGAACAATTTTTTGAGTGGACACGAAAAACAGTACCGGCAGTGGTGTTTCTTGCATTACCTGGTGTGTCCGGTTTGAATGCGGCAGAACATCTTCGTTCCCTGTATCCCAAATGTGGGATCATCTGGTGCAGTGATCTTGATTTTTCGCTTCATGCGTTCAGGATGCGGATAGAATATTTTTTTATGAAACCTATGGAAGAGCAAAAAATAAAAGAAGGACTTTCCATTTGGTTTGAACGCAGCAAGGTAATATGATAAAAACACTCAGGAGGAAAACAATATGAAGAAAAGAGCTTTAATTCTTGCAATGATCACTTTTATAGCTGCTGCAACATCTGAATCATCAATAAATATGGTACGTGCAGAAGAAACACAGACGGAGGAAAATACAGCTCAGACATCAGAACTGCCCATAAAGACACTTACACAGAAGGTTATTGACGAGAATCCTTATATGGCAGCAAGTGATTCCAATATTCATCATGACTGCTACAATACAGATTCCACAGACGAAGTATTACCGGTAGGCATTTATTCAGAAATCAATGTTTCTTATGAAAAAACCAATGCAAATGCGTCTCCTGCTATCTTTTTCGATTCCTATGGACATGCAGTGGTTCCGTTGCTTGGTGGACTGGCAATTCGTGATATCAATGCAGAGGAAACACAGACACTGGGATATTTTTCTCCAAAACAGCATGACAATGGAGAATATCTGATCCAGAGCTCCTATTCCTTTGTAGATGAGAGTAACCGTCTGGTGTGTCCGACCAATAATAACCATGTGCTGATGCTGAAAGCAACAGATGAAGACGGAAACGTACTTCCGGAATTTGAGAAAGTGCTGGATATTGATATTAAAGCAGCGGCAGAGGCAGCACTTGGAAAAACACTGGATCAGAATCTTCTTGCTGTAGTGTTTGACTATGAAGGAAATCTCTGGTTTGCAACCGGAGGATTCCGTATTTACCCTGACAGGAAACAGCAGGGTGCTATGGGCTATATTTCCCGTACAGCTATTGATGCCATTTTAAATGGAGAGGAAACGGATCTGTCAGAGGCAGTCTTCGTATATGAGCTGGCTCCGGGAGAGGGTGCAGAGAATGGAATTGCAGCATCCAAGGATGGAGCAGTGATCCTGACGAATCAGAACTGTTATCTGCTGCAGGCGGACAATGGGGTGAAGAAAATCTGGGAAACTCCTTACGAGAGTGCTGGTGCGAAAGAAAGCAAAGAAGGGGATGAAACAACTGGCGGAGGTCTTGCCTGGGGCAGCGGATGCTCTCCATCCCTTACAAAAGATCTGGTGATGTTTACCGATAATCAGGAGACCGTAAATCTCCTTGCTCTGGATATGAAAACAGGAGAAGTTGTTGCAAGTCTTCCTGTGATCGATGAACTTCCGGAGGGCAGCCAGGTATCTGTTGAAAATTCTGCGATCGTATATGATAACGGTGCAGGAACCGTAAGTACCATCGTATGTAACTGGTTTGGTGCAGGAAGTGCCAACCTGGGAAAAGAGGACAGTGATTCCTCCATTCAGAGTTATACCAATATTTATGATGAAAATTGGTTGAAACAGGGAAATAAAATGATCACGCCGGGTGTGGAACGTGTAGATACGATTAAGACTGAGGATAGATATGAAATGAAGAGTATCTGGTGCAGAAGTGATCTGTCAGATACTTCCATGATGAAATTATCTACGGCAACCGGATATATCTACGGATATGTACAGAATCTGGAAACCGGTATGTGGCAGTATATTATACTTGATTTTGAGACCGGTGAAACTGTTTTTTCCATGGATGTTGCCAGCAAGCCTATGTACAACAACATGGCTATCGGAATGTATGCCGGAAACAGCGGAAATTCACTTTACTGTCCTACCGGTTATCTGGAACTTCTGAGACTTCAGGACAGATTCGTTTATCTGCCGGAAATGCCTTATCGTAGGGTTGATCTGGATCAGGCGATGCGCAATGTGTTAAGCCAGGAGAAATTTGCGGCAGATGGTGGTCTGGGAGATGTGGAAGGATGGCTGAATACGATCACAATTGAGAACGTACATCCGAATACAACCGTTGCAATACGTATGAAAGGAATCTCTGGGGAAACAGGTTCTCTGAAGCTGTATGCATACGGCACAGATGGTACCTTGAAAGAAGTTCCGGCAGAGAAATGGCATATCCAGACAGAAGA
>ERZ773118.1181-NODE-1181-length-16859-cov-4.07712_pt1 | contig 16859 bp, 18 predicted proteins | sample MGYA00580562_ERZ773118 | MGnify/ENA primary metagenome ERZ773118 (study PRJEB29015, sample SAMEA2737878) | human gut metagenome | biome: human gut; feature: human-associated habitat; material: faeces | place: China | collected 2012 ... | reverse complement strand
AACTTTTTATCTTATTCATAAGAAGAATCACTGGTATTTCAGCCAACAAAACTATAATGCAATAAACAAAATTTAACCAGTAATTCATTTTAATCGGTATCATAAGTATCAACATAATTACTTGATGTGTTCCCATCACAATCATCGTTGATTTTCCATAAAAATCTACAATTCGAGCGACTGCCAAACGACTCTTCTCAATAAACATTGCTACTATAAAAATCCATATTGTTCCTACCAAAGCATTTACTCCATAAATCACAAAGGGTGATACATTTAAAATGTTAAGAGAGACTTGCATCTTACCTATCGTGATAAACACTGTAAAACTCAAAATCAATCCACTAACACTTGCAACAAATAAAATCGATTTTGGGAATTGCTTTATCTTTTTTACAACAGTGCTTAATAAATCTCCTGCTACGATAAATGCCGCTGCAATCATGGAACGAAACAGAATCATTACAAATACATTGTCCGCTTTTACTATAAAGGGAACGAACATGATTCCTAACGCAATCAAACACATAATTCCCACATTTATATTATGATTTTGAAATCTTCTTACGAAAGATATTTTCATTATCATTCGATAAATGAGTTGTGCCAAAAACAAACAAGGCAAAAACCAAGTCGCACCAATTCCCCAAAGATAAACCAAATCTGCTAATTGCCATTTAAAATTTGCAACGTCAAATCTACTAACACACCATCTTGCAATCAAGAGCAGGCATCCATAGAAAAAGTACGGAATTATTAATCTCACAATTCCTTGAAGTACTGCCCCCCCCCACAGATTTTTTTACATACTGCGTATGAGAGAGTAGTATTCCATTCAAAATGAAAAATGCAGGCATATGCCATGAATAGATCTAACTATGCATAAGGGAATCTTCTGGCATAACATGGCCTAGGACAACCAATATAATTAACAACCCTTTCGCATAGTCCAACCACAAAACTCTTTCTCTATCCCCCATAATTCATAACTCTCCTAACTCATTAAAAGGTAGTACACTCTCGTCTTCCAATAAATCTCTTTATTAAAAATAGCCTTTCTTGCATTTTGCTTAATAAATTTCTTCATTTCACTCAATCGATTGCCAATTTCTTCCTTTGTGTCTTCCGGTACAAATTTTAATTTTTGTTTTGCTTCGTTATATTTTAAAGTACATACATCTAACAAAAAGGCTTGACTATGATTCTTTAGCTCTGGATAGCATGATACAATATCCCGATACATTTTATCATGTGCAGAAAAAGAATCTGCTAAGCTTTCAATATTGAGTCCTCCGTGCGTAGCACTTCCTGCGCGTACCAAATTCTTATAAAGCGGCTGATGAACAATCACTGCACATTTTACTAATTTGATATACTCAGTTAAAAGCATAACATCTTCAGAAGAATGTAATCCTTCAATAAAATTCATTCTTGAAAGTAACTTTGATTTAAATACTTTATTAACAACTCCATGACGTAAAGTCGGTGGCATATCCGACATACGTTTCATCAGTTCTTTTTGATTGATCATTTCATCAGAAGCTATCTTATATTTTCTTTTTTCGTCAACACAATACTCTTCATCATAATAATCATATCCGCAAATAACCAATTCTGTCGCTGATTGTTCAGCAGCTTGTACCATTTTTTCATACATATCCGGTGCAACAAAATCATCAGGATCAACAAATCCTATATACTGACCTTTAGCTCTTTTAAGCCCGGCATTTCTTGCTGCCGATACGCCACTATTCTTTTGATGAATAACAATAATTCGTTGATCTTTTGCTGCATACTCATCACAAATTTCCGGACACTTGTCCGGTGACCCGTCATCTACGAGAATCAATTCAAAGTCAGAATATGTTTGATTTAAAATACTCTCAATACACTTTGGCAAAAATTTTTCCACCTTATAAATAGGTACAATAATACTAATCATCTATTTTCTCCCTAATAAAAAACTAATATTTTTTTCAATATATTGCCTAATCCATTCAATAATAATTCCACTTATAAAAACTAGAATAATACTTACTAACATGTATATCGGAAATGATATCTCTGTAATATATTCTTTATTTCTAAGTAGTGTTTCCCACAAAAAAGTTCTAATTTGTGGATTGTCATGTAATAGATATACTCCAAAAGTACACGTGGCAATAGTATTAATAAATAAGCTTTGTTTCCTATTCCAATTTCTAAATCCGAGAAATAATAATACTGAACAAATAATTGCTGGTAACTTATTCATCTCTGAAAATAAATATGCTGCATTACTTCTAAAAAACATTGATGAATATCCGACGCAATATGTTGCTATTGACAAAATACATACACCAATCAACCAAACTATACCATGCCATACTTCTATCTTCTTGCATATAGGAGATTCATAAATCCGTATATAAGCTCCTAACAGATATACATATGCAAGCCATCCCAAATTACTATATCCTGGCGCTCCAATCAATAATGTAGGTATGACTGACCACAATATTCCGAACGTAATTAAAATACATTGAAACTGCTTTTTCGACAACTTCTCTATACACGCTTGGAAACACGGACTCATTAAAATCAACAATATATAGCATGTTGCAAACCAATATTGTGAAGTTGATATCGGTAACAACATTGAAACAACTGTTTTAACTTCTACAGGAATAATTCCAAAATACATTAAACTCCCTGTAACTAACACCGAATATGTCCATATCTGCAAATATAATTTTTTTATTTTTCTATTTGATACTGTTTTTTTCACAGAAAAATAACCTGAGAGAAGTATAAATATATCAACTCCAATTCTAGATCCTTGTGTAAGCGCTATAGCTGTCATTCCGTTAAAAGTTAAAGGTATTTCAGAAAAACCCCCATGTGTTATTGAATGTCCTGCAACAATCAATAACATACCCACAATCCGTAATATTTCTAAATTTGTCTCTCTAACTCTGTCTGTCAAATTATTTGCTACATTATACTGTTCTGTCAAGTCTACACTCTCCTCTTTTTCCCTATACACCATGAAATATATCTTACAACAAAATAATTAAATACAGCTAATATGATAATAGCTATGAAAATACTTACAATCGCAAGTATCAGTGAAAAAACATTATCTCCATTCATCTGAACTCCCAATTTGGGATATACCACAAATACTACATTATCAATAATCAATCGATGTAATCCATAAAAAATTAATGAATTCTTTCCAAGTAATGCCAAACCTCCACAATTTACTCTACTCGCTAAAAAAATAGTTCCAAAAACTCCTGTACATGCTGATAATAAATACAGAATAAAATTCCCATATTGATTTGAATACCAATCCACTTTTTCAAAATAAAAATAATTGTACCACGAAAAAGAAATACATAAGAAAATCAAATTACTTCCTAGCAATATCTGATGTTTTTGCAGCTTATTCATGAAATCCATTTCCCGAATGTATTTTCCTAAATTCATAAATGTTAAGCCAATTAACACAAGATCTGCATTCCATGGAAGTTCAATTCCAATCTGTATCCTGTAAAAGTAAAACAAAATAAATTCAACACTGCATGCAATTAGCCAATATACTTTCTTACTTTCTAATTTTAGATATAATCTTTCTAAAGCAAACATGCATTGTTCTGCTAGAAATAAGCATGTAAGAAACCATAATAGCGTATATCTCTTCTGCACGAAATATAACTTTGCAACACTAAGTACATCATAACCATTTCCATGAGTAATTGCTAATAACCCATTGCAAAGCATCGTAATAATCGCAAAAAATAAATATGGAACTAACAATGCTTTTATTTTTTTCTTCACAAAGCTATTATAGTCTTCTTTTATTCTAAAAGTATAACCTGATAAAAAGAAAAATAATGCCATGTGGAACGAAATAAACCAGAAGGTATATTTTGTATCCAAATAACAATGACCGAGCATTACAAAAAGAATTCCTATTCCTTTTGCAATATCAATCCATTCTATTCTGCTCTCAATATTTTCCATCTCTCCACTATTCAACGAAATCCTTTCCATCCAAAAACCTTACATAATCAAACTGATCTATCGGTCTCATACCTTTCCATCCAATCGAATCTGTTATAATTCCTACACAGTCATCATTTTCAAATCCCTTAAGATAATAACAACTTCCATGCTTCTCATCTGGTTTATTTACAAACATCACTTTCCTGTACGGAAGTTGTTCAAAGCGATCTTTTAATTCTTCTGTCATTCCCTCTCTGTCTGTATCAATAATTGCTATGTTATCCCAATTGATTCTCTGTTTTCTTTCATTCCACTTCTTTTCTCCTTCTTCTACAGATGAGTAATGAACCAAATATAATGTCAAATCATCTAAGTATGCAATTGGATACGTTCTATCTCCGATTACATTTTTATCTGTACATTTTTCAAATTTATCAAGTCCTACATAATACGAAAGATTCTCACAGAATTTAATAAAATCTTCTGCTTTCATATACAAGTTCACTGTTGGGGATAAAAACTGAAGGCCTAAATTATGTGAAATTATTCCCCCCGTACAATTCATAGAAATTATTGAAGTAGTTTTTATTTTTTCTGTAAGCCTTTTTCTATCTCTTTCATCAATCTTTACACGATTCTTTTTCCATATAAAAAGTCTGACTTTTCTAATTAATCTATTTACCAATTTACTATTCCACGCTTTCTATAATCTCACATACTTCTTTCGATGTATTTTCAATCGAATACCCTGCTGCAACCAATTTTTCCAAATAATCTTTTCTCTCATTTCCACATGCCTTAAAAATTATTTCCGCCCAAGTCTTTTCTCCAGCATCTAAATCGATAAATTGAAGCAATCCGGTAAAATCGGCTTCTCTTGAAACTGTAGACGAAACAACACATGGTAATCCTGCCGCTTGTGCCTCAACTAACACAAACGGCAAACCTTCAAATAATGATGGCATTACAAGACAATCTAGTGCTGACATCCACTCATTGACATTATCAACTGCACCTGCAAAAATAATCTTATCTTCAAGCTTATTGTCTTTCACAATGTTCGTTACTCGTTCCCCTAATTCTCCATCACCTACAAATACAAAAGTTATGTCTTTATCTAACTTAAGAACTTCTTCAGCTATTTTTTCGGCAAATATTGGATTTTTTTGAGGATCTAATCTTCCAACACATCCAACTAATTTTCCTTCTCTAATCCTATATTTGTTACGAACAACATCTCTATTTTTTCCATCATACTTATATTTTAGAAGGTCAATTCCATTATGGATAACTTGATAATTGTGACCACCAAACATCCAATCACCTGCAGATTCAGAACATGCCAAAAGATGTGTTGCATAATTACAAATATTCTTACGATTAGATTTCTCCATCTGCTTATGAACGATATGCATTTCTTTATTGATTCCTTCTTGGTTTCCTGTATTATGTGAATGTATAATCCGAACAGGAACTTTCGCTTTTTTCGCAAATTTCAACATATCAATACTGACGATGTCACATGTATTATAGTACAAAACATCAAAATGATTTTCTTTGAAAAACCGATTCCAAAACTTTTTATAGGCAACATAATTATGACGATTCCGTGGTCGAATCCATGTTTTCCCATCTATTTCCATAGTTGGCCAATCATAAATTACTTCATATTCTTCTTTCGGCAGCTGACTGCAGAGATTTACGATATAAGCTTCCACACCACCTTTGTCAGTACTATATCCTACCATAAAGATTCTTTTCATAACTGACTACCCTTTCCTTCGTACTTTTCCAACTAATCGGAATATAAAATTCAGAAGATTGAATCTCCTTGTTTTTATATCAATTACCTCATATTCTTTCGACGCATTATACGTATGCATTCCATCCAAATATATCTTTTGGGAATAATTCAGCTCTTCTGGTGAAATCATCTCTTGAAGTTCTTCAAAATATTCTCCCTGGTCATTCATACAAAATGAATAAAAACATAATCCTTTTCCATATCCACCTTCACAATTTTGTGCCGGTCTCATCCATTTATCTTCCAAAAGAAAAACTGCTCCTGCAGGTCTTCGACAGTTTATGTTTGAGCATAAAATCTCGCAATCTTTCTTTTCATCACTTTCTAAATCCAATAAAATCAATTTGTATTCTGTCGTTCCTACGTCATATGTCAATGCATAGTTATGGTTATTCCATTGAAACGGCGTAGTATCACCATATTGAACTCCTTTTCGTAACACCTTACCCTTTTCCCACTTATTAGGAAACGAAACTGCTTTATACAGCATTAAATCTTTATTAGCCCCTGATTCCGGCATAATAAAAATACCTTCTTCCGTTTTAAATATATATGGATAAGATAAATGATATTCTTCTTCTATTATTTTTTCCCATCTAGGACGAGAACCTGATAATTCACAATACCCTAAGCATCCTCTACATTTCACATAATCGTATAATTCTGCAAAAATATATTTTTTCCCTTCATATTCAAAGAGAAAAGGGTCTGCTGCCCAATATCTAAAAGAATTTTTAATAACAGTAAATTCTGTTTTTTTATCTTTTAAAATACTTCCTACACCTTGTTTTCGCCATGCTACATTCCAACTTTCTGCATAGAGACTTGTTTCCTTTAACATTCTCCTTACTCCCATCTACTACTTTCGAAATCTCTTGAAACAATCTTCCCCGAAAAATCTATGGAATGGACGAGTAATTCTTGATCTCCATTTTGCTTTCCAGTCCAATGCACTTTTTGCATACCAATGAATAGAATAGGTATCCTCTTTTGCTAATAATTTTCCAGTAGAATTTTCATACGGATTTAGCATATGTATTGGCAATATTTCCGCCCCACATACATTCTGTCTTTGTCCGTTTTGCTTAAGTCCTAACTCTAATAATGCCTTCGTATTCAAAATTGGGCATCCAATGAATTCTAATGTTCCGTTCGGACTAAATTCCAACTTATGATACTGATCCAGCATTGCTTCTATCGTTTTATGATGGGCTATTGCTCCAAATCCCAATCCAGATGCAACAAATTCATTATTTTCAAATCCATAAAACGCATCATATGTAAGCAACTCATCAAATGTTTTAACTACCTCTACATCTGTATCAAAATAAATACCACCATATTCCGCAACCACATCCAAACGTACATAATCACTTAAATATGCCCATTTTTTATTTGCATAGCAATATTTTACATATTCATTTTTATTTAAATCAAAATTCTCTTCATTCCATTCAATAATTTCATAGTCGGGACAATATCGCTTCCAACTTGCAATACACTTTTTAGCAAGTTTTGGTTTTTCACCACGCCCAAACCAACAGTAATGTATTTTCTTTGGTATCATCTAATTTTCCTCTTATCCAATATAATTATTTTATACAAAAGGCTATATATCCTTCCGTGGCATTTTCTTTATGATGTATAACTCCTGGATTCCCAATTACGATTGAATGATCCGGAACATCAAAGTTTACAAAACTATTTGGTGCAATCATAACATCATTTCCAATATGAATATTTCCTATTACCGTTGCATTGATTCCGATTGCAACATTATCTCCTATTTTCACCCCTCCACCTACGGTAATATTATAGGGATGTCCCAAGTATAATCCTCTTCCTTTACTCATTTCCCCTTAAGCCTTCCATTTAATATAAATCGTTAATAGCACGCCAAACGGTATTGCTAAAATTGTTTTTGTCTTCCTAGGAGATTCTTTTATAAAATGGCTATTTTTACTTATCAAACTACTAGAAACATAATGTATACAATCTTTGAACACTCTCTTCTCTGATTCCGGGTATTGCATACAGATTTTTCTCCAAAAAGCGAATCCTTTCGGGTTACGAACATATTGCTTCAGCATACTATTTGATGATCCCTCTGCCTGATATTCGACGTTACACAATATTTCGTTCAACACCGCTAACTTATATTCTTGATCAATCAAACGATACTTATATCCTAATGCAACATACCTTTCTCTTTCAAATATAGGATATGGTGGATATTTATTAATAATATCCGTTCTATATACCAATTTTTTATCTCCGCTTCCCCCATTGGCATAATATCCTACTAAAGTTGTTTCCTTCAGCTCAGATGGAAATCCCTTCCCTATGATTTCACCAGAGAAATCCGCATCTAATCCAATAATTCCTGCGTATCCCTTATCCTTTACCTGTTCCCATTTTTCTAAAATTTTACTTATTGCATTTTCCCCAAGCATATCATCTGAGTCAATACATACATTCAATTCCGTATCGATATTTTCATACGCAACATTATGTGCTGTATGCATTCCTCCATTTTCTTTGTAAATATATTGAATTTCAAAACCATTTTCTTTCTTTTTCCATTCTTCCACAAGTTCCCTAGTATTATCCGAAGAACCATCGTCTACAATAAGCCACTTGAAATCTCTACAATCTTGCCTCAAAAGAGATTCATATGTTCTAACCAATGTATGTGCTCGGTTATAAGCTGGTGTAAATATCGTTATAGTTTCCATTATTTCTCCATTCAAAACTCAAAATTCTCTATATACTTTGTTGAACATAAAAATTCATTAATTTAGTTGCATTGTCTTCTAAATCATAACCACTGGTTTTAATATCCTCACAATGACATTTTCGCTCTATCGCTGATAAACTTATTAACTTTTCCGCCCATTTTTCAGGTTCATCACTTAATGACATTTGATGCACTAACTCTGTTTTTTTGCATTCTAATGAGACTTTATCTGAAACAATACATGGTAAACCCGCTGCTTGAGCCTCAATTACTACAATCCCCAACCCTTCATATTTTGAAGGTAAAATAAAAGCATCCATTGCTTGCATTAATTCAGCCACATCATTACGTACTCCTGTTAAAATTACTCTATTTTTTAACTGAAGTTGGTTAATTTTATTCTCTATTTCTAAACGCAAATGACCATCCCCTACTAAAAGTAATATAGCATCCCTTTCTTCTGAAATTTTTTTAAATACTTCTAATAAATACATATGGTTCTTAGGATAAGAAAATCTTCCAACATGTCCTATTACTAAAGTTTCTTCTTTTATATCAAACTCACTTCTCATTTGCTTTCTTTTTTTAACAGAATATGCATATTTTGATGTATCGATTGCATTATGTAGTATGCTAAACTTAGCATTTCCAAACATCCACCGCCCTGCATCTTCAGAACATGCAAATAAATATGTGGCATATTTAGGAATCTTACGTTTATAATACATCTTAATTATATATTTCAAGTTTTTATCTTGATTATTGCTATGACTATGTGCAATCCTTACTTTAACTCCGTATTTTTTTGCTACTTTTAAAATTATCGAACTTAAACAATCTTGATGAACATGAATAATCTGATATTCGGGGTGCTCTTTAAAAAATATGGAAAGTCTATGTTTATAATGTATTCCAAAAGGATTTAATGGTGGAAGTCTATAAATTTTCCCTCCTAGTTTTTCAATCTCACAATCATAATCTGTTCTTCCTTGACGATGCTCTAAAAAATCAAACTGTACCCTTTTTCTATCAATTTTTCTATAATAATTCATGAGCATGGTTTCTAAACCACCATACCTCATATCTGTAACAACATGTAGAACCCTAATCATAACACTTTTACCTGCTTCCCATCCTTCAATTTGATTGTTAATTATTATAATTAATAAATTCGCCCAGTAAAATCACTCGAATAGTAAAATCCTCTTGACATTAAATAAAAGTAAAACAAATAACAAATAATACTTAACCCATATACTAATCTTCTACTTTTCATTGCAAAACATTTTTCTATTGTATATGGTAATAAAATATATCCATACATTTGTATATACATAGGTAATCTCCCTACCATGATTCCATTTGTAACCATTCCTATTGCATATAATGCTACAGTAAAAATTGACATATTAGTAAAAATATCAATATATTGCTCTTCGCTTTTTAACTTTCTTTTTCCTATGAAAGCCATAACTGCTGGAACAGAAAACACAAGTACACGTAATGGATTAACTCCATCATCGTTTATATAATCTTCGCTCATTGTTGCCCATTTAGTTTCCTCCAACATCGAATCCATAATACTAGTAAATTCCGTTGCAAATACTATAACCACACACACACCTGCTATGACTATAAGTGTTTTCTTTGTCCACGGCTTCCCTTGAATAACAAAATATATTGGAATCATAATGATACAAGATGCATGTATCGTTGTACAAAGCAACACAACCAAACAATATGGCAACCACTTTTTCTTTTCTAATAAAGGAGTACATGCAAAAATAATTGTAACTGCCAAAAATTGCCTGACCCCATTCATCATCCACGTAAATGTTGTCATCGCCAAAAACATAAACAACGTATAATAATAATTAATGGAATATTTCCAAAATGTAACTGCAATACACCCACCACTAATAATTGCCAAAAACATTAACCATACATGATAATTTTTAGAAATAAATGTTTTAAAAATTATCATTAAAAAGTCAAATCCCCAACCACTATCAAAGGAAACTTCTAAAAAATATAAATCACTCCACTGAGCTTGTGAAAATTTAGTAATATATGCAGCAGTATCTACAAATGAGTTTCTCATTCCTGTCCAAAAAATAATGTAGCCAAACGTCAAAATAACTGCCAATTTTGATGCTTTTTGCCGCCTCCCTTTACTATTTGAAATGATGCTCTGCCCACACCATGCTACTAATACTACAACCAACATAGATATATATATAATCATACATATCTCCTTCCCAACGGATATTTTTGACCTTACAAATTATAAATACTCTCTAGTTCCAATTTCACGTTTTTGTCTGTAAAAGCATCTGCCATTTTTAACGCTACTTCTATATAGTCCTTATGACCTTGCAAAACTTCACATATTTTTTCAGAAAAATCCTGCGGATCGTCTGGCGAGACTAAATATCCATTAACATCGTTTTTAACAAGTTCCCTATGTCCCCTATTAATAGATGCTACAATTGGTTTTCCACACAACATAGCTTCTACCAAATTAAGTGGTAAGCCTTCTCTATAACTACATGCTACCAATACATCACAAACATTAAGATATTGATTAATTTTTGTTGTATATCCTAACCAAATTATATATGGCTCCAATTTTTTTTCCTTAACTAATTGTTCTAATGACTCCCTTTCTCGTCCATTACCTGCAATTAGCAATTTACAATTATTTATCCTATTTACAACTAATTCAATAGCTTTAATGAGCGTCTTTTGATTTTTATTAGGCAATAACTCTCCAATATTAAGAATAATTTTCGTATTTTCATCAACCCCAAGATCTTTTTTGATTTTCTTTTTTTCATCAATGGGAATTATACCAATTTTTTTTGTATCAACTCCTACTCCATGAATATATTCCACCTCACAATGGAACTTTCTTTTTGCCAATTCATAGTCTTCCTTGGTAATAGTAATTAATTTATCAGTCATTCTCGAAAAAATTTTTTCAATAGGATAGTATATTACCCAATTTTTCTTTGGTGCCCCTTTATAAAAATGGAAACCATGAGCCGTATAATATACTTTGGTACCATTCTTCCTTGCTTTTTTTGCTGCAAGTCTTGTAACAATTCCTCCCATTGGGGTATTACAATGAATCACATCATAATCTCCTTCATTGATAATCCGCTTTAACTCTTTAAACGCATGTAAATTATCTTTGCTTTTTGGTGATCGAGCAAAAGATACATTAAACACTTTTTCAACAAAATCAAGCTTTAATCCATTCTTCTCGGCCAAATTGTCTCTCGCCGCAACATGAACTTCACATCCATGTTCATGTAAAACTTCTACCAATGGTTTATGAAATTGACAAATATGGCTCTGCACTGTTGCCGTTAAAAGTACTTTCATTATTTTTTTCTCCTAATTTCTTTAAAATATTATCTAGTAATCTTTTCCTATTACCATCCCCTACAAAGCTATTGTGAGGTGTTACTATTACATTTTTCATATTCCAAAGAGGATTTTCTTTAGTAAGCGGTTCTTCCTCAAACACATCCAAGACCGCTCCTCCAAGATTTGGTAAAGCACCGATAAGCGCATCTGTATCTACAACTGCTCCTCTTGCAATATTTACAAGAATTGCCCCTCGCCTCATCTTTTTTAATTTTACTTCATCTATTAAATATCTTGTCTGATCCGTCAACGGAAGAGTCAAGACTACAATATCACTTTTTGTCAAAATTTCTTCCAAGCTGTCCAATCCAAATATTTCTTCATAATTCTTATCATTCCTTGGAACAAGATCAATTCCATTTATTGTACATCCAAATGCACGAAAGCGTTTTGCACACTCTGTTCCCACGCTTCCGCATCCAACAATACATACTCGTTTTCCATTAAGTTCCAGCAATTCTCTATGTTTTTCCCACCGATGCTGCTTTTGATTTTCCATGAAAAAACGCCCTTGTTTGTATAATTCCAATACACCAAATAGCGCAAATTCTGCCATAGGTATACTATATACTCCTTTGGCATTGTGTATTTCAATCTGATGCTCTTCTACATATTCCATTGGAACACGATCAAATCCGGCACTTGTGAGCTGAATATATTTCAAATTAGCAAATTTTTCAATTGCATGGAATAGAAATAATCCATTGCATATCACGCCTTCTACCCATTCATAAGGACATGGCAATGCTTCTTTTTCAAACTGTAAAAATTCTATATGATGTCCCATTTTTTCAAGTTCATCAAAGTGATCTTTCGCATCATTCCATGCGCCAGTAATCAACAAATTCATTTAATTTCCCCACTACCTACAAATCTCATTTACTTTCTCTATCACACCATCTCTATTTGTCACAAAATAATCACAATGCCTTTTACACTCTTCCTCTAATTCCCTAATTTCCTTAATTCCTGTTTCAAATGTATTTCGAATAATATCTAAATCCGTTTCTTTCGGACTACAAAAACTTCTGGATAAAATAGCACAAGTGGATCCCAATCGATAGTGCTCTTTTATAATATACTCCGATGGCAACATTCCTTTTCCCAATGCTGCAATTCCTCCAAAACCATAATCAATCTCTTTTTCTCTAAATTTCCGACAAAGCCTCTCGACAGTACCGTCTGCAAGCAGTTCAAACATAAATTTCTTTCCATATCCCAAAGACAAATCATTCAACCCTATGTGGATTTCTTTCACTTCCGGTAATTTCAGAATTTCATCTATGATTTCAACTGCCTCAGGTGTTTCCAAAAGAAGACTAGTGCGAACTCTTCCATCCACACATCTAAAAAATCTTTGTACTTCCTCCAATGTTTTGAAAAATGGAAGCATAATAATATCCGCTCCATGTTTGATCACTTCTTCAATTTCTTCTTCAGAAGAGCTATATGCTTCTGTTTCCTCATGGATTGGATTCACTCTCACCAATAGTTCTGCCTGTTTGATTGCATTTTTCACTTCAGAAATATCTTCTATAGAGTGTTGAGACTGCACGGTGTCCATTCCACCTTGCCGTTCTTTTTTCCCAATCTTTTCTAAATCTATAAAAATCCGATCAACACCATTTTCATCTGCGATCTTTGCAACATCTGATTGATTTGTAATATACATCAATTTTAACATTGTTCACTCACTAACCTTCCCTTTTCTTTGCAGTCTCTGTGGAATTTACATTATCTGCGTTTGTAAATACTTTCAGAATAGTTTTGAAGAAAATTTTCACATCCAACAGAAAAGACATGTGCTCCACATACCATACATTCATCTCTATTCTCTTTGGCCATTCAACTTCCTTTCGCCCATTTACTTGTGCCCATCCTGTCACCCCTGGGCGTACTGCAAACATTTTTTTCTGTTCTTCTGTGTATTCTTCAAATTTCCACGGATGATAAGTCAATGCCGGTCTTGGACCAATAAAACTCATCTCGCCTTTTAAAATATTTATCAGCTGTGGTAATTCATCAATACTTGTTGCTCTTAAGATTTTTCCGATTTTTGTAACTCTGGCATCATTTTTCCCCGAATACACTCCGCTTCCGGTCTTTTCTGCCCCCACTACCATTGAGCGAAACTTATAGATCCAAAACGGTTTTCCATCTTTGCCAAGTCTCTCTTGTTTAAAAAGTGCTGGTCCTTTGGAATCTATTTTTACCAGCAATGCCACAACCAACAACGGTATGGCTCCTGCCAGTAAAAACAGTCCTGAAAAAACTATATCCATGCCTCTTTTGATTTTTGTATACATATCCCCCAACTCTTCCCTTCCATCCTTCATCTTTTCGTATATTAACTATTATTTCTCTTCCGTACTCTCTTCTACTTCCTGGACGCCATAATAAGCACTACTATAATCCCCGCCATAATATTTACTATAGTAATACTTTCCATAATACCCTTTTGCTCTGACATCTACTTTATTTAACACTGCCCCGAGAATCCGACATCCGGATCTTTCCAGCTGTCGCTCTACTTTCTGTGCCATTTTATAACTGATTGCATCATTTTCAATGACGAGCATTGCCCCGTCACATTCTTTCGCGATGACCGCTGCATCAATCACACTTCCAAGCGGCGGTGTGTCAATAATAATATAGTCATAAAGTGCGTGTGTCTTTTCCATTAGCTGTCTGAAATGTTCGTTCCCGAGTAATTCGGATGGATTTGGCGGTACCGGCCCCGGAAGGATGACATGCAGATTGGAAATATTCGTAGCACATACGACTGCCCCCAGTTCTTCCTGTCCGGACAGATAATGGGAAAGCCCTTTTACTTCCTGCGTGACCTGATATCGTTTTGAGAATACCGAGCGGCGAAGATCCGCATCGATATAAAGAATTTTTCTGTCTGTCTCGGCAAGGCTTTCTGCCAGCCGAAATGATACTTCTGATTTCCCTTCTCCAGGGGTGCAGCTTGTCACTGCAATGGCATTGATCTCTTCCCCGCAGAACAATACATTTGTTCTCAAGGTGCGATATGCTTCGCTTGTTCTGTAGTCCATGTTGTCTGGTATGACCAAATTAATCTTCTGCATCGCTTTCTCCCTTGTGCTCTATTTCTTTTTCTTCGTCTTTGTCTTGTCCTCCGTGGACGGAATCGCTCCAAGTACTCCGATTCCAAGATATTTTTCTACATCATCCTGACTACGGATCTTATCATTCATCAGGAAGATCAGTAAAATGATTCCGGCTGTCAGCACAACTCCTGCAGCGCCTCCAAGCACAGTATTTTTCATAATATTCGGACTTGCAGGTTTTGACGGAATCAATGCTTCCTGTACCGTGTTCATTGCTTTTAAGTTCATAACCTCTGTCACATGATTCGCACCGACATCTCTTACTTTATCTGCAAGTTCTTTTGCAAGGTATGGATCCGGATTGCTCACAGAAATATTTAGAATCAACGTATTCTCTTGATTTGTCACCGTGATTGCATTGGCAAGTGCTGTACTGGACATATTTAGTCCAAGCTCCTCAATCACCTTATCTGTGACCGGACGGCTCTTTAAGAGAGAGGCGCAGTCTCCGAGTAACTGATTACTGAGGCTCAAGTCCCCGGACGTCACCGCCGCATCCTCTGCCTTTGTCAATACATATGCCTGTGTGGTCGCCTGGTAGATTGGTGTGACCATAAATTTCGTATAACCGAATGCAGCTCCGGCTGTCAGTACACCGACCAGAATAATGACCCACGCTTTATCTAACAGAACTGCCAGCATCTCCAGCAGATCGATCCCATTTTCTTCTATCTGTTCTTCTCGTTGTCTCATTCATTTTCTCCTATATGTTCTCTTTTCTCTGTCACAGTTCCTCTATGAGTTTATTTTCGATCAATTTCCGTGGATTGTCATACAGCAGTTCTTTTGTACGCACAAATCCATATGTTTTTTCCATATATTCGGCACATTCCTTCAGATTCGGTCTGCGCGATTCCATATGGTGCATGTCCGATGCCACAAAGTGCACCAGTTCCTTTTTCATCAGCTTCTGAGCAAAAAGCTTCATCCGCAGACCGTTTTTCCCTACGATGCTGTCTCCATTGAGTTGGATGTAGGCTCCCAGTTGGATCACTTCAGAAACTCTGCTGACATTTTGATGGAAGACACGATACCGCTCGGCATGTGCGATGATCGGGCAGTATCCTCTGTTGATCAGAACGTGAACTGCATTGCGGATATACGCATAATCTTCCAGTGGCGAGAATTCTACAAGCAGATATCTGCTCTTTGCCATTGGGAAAATATTCCCGGCGGCAATCTCCTCCGCAAAATCGATTGTATAATAGATCTCTGTCCCCAAAAGTACGATCATATCCGGCAGATGTTCTCGCAGCCATCCGCGGATCTTCTGCAAAGCTTCCATGGTCCGTTCCGGGTTGCGATGAAAGTGATTCCGATGATAGTGGGGAGTTGCGATCACGCACCGTACCCCCTGCCGATATGCACTTTTTAACATCCGCACACTTTCCTGAAAATCCGAAGCTCCGTCATCCACCCCAGGAAGGATGTGTGCATGAATATCAATCAGCCCTTTCATCTATGTTCACCTCACCTTTTCTATCCTCTGCTGTTTTTGATCAGCCGTCTTCGCAAACTTGCGATCCGCAGTAGTAATAATGCGGCAATTCCAAAGAATCCTATCGCAAATCCCTCAAAGATCAACAGACCGTTCGTCACATAAGTCACCATAAACTGGTACAAATATTCCGGTTCAATCACAAGCCGCCGATAGTCCTGTGCAAGCAGCAAATATGCCGGAACAAGACCGATCATCAGCCCCGATGCCAGTGTGCTGTACACAAGATAGCGCATCGCGTGATGTTTCCAGATATACATCCGA
>ERZ773118.1162-NODE-1162-length-17224-cov-2.75718_pt1 | contig 17224 bp, 16 predicted proteins | sample MGYA00580562_ERZ773118 | MGnify/ENA primary metagenome ERZ773118 (study PRJEB29015, sample SAMEA2737878) | human gut metagenome | biome: human gut; feature: human-associated habitat; material: faeces | place: China | collected 2012 ... | reverse complement strand
GCAAATAAACTATGCTCATAAATTTTACCATTACTATTAACAAAATGCAAACCAACTTTTACTTAAAAATAACAATTAATGCTTTTGGAAAAGTGTTATAATAAATATACAAGTAAGGAGTTGATAAAATGGATAAAATTGTAGAAGTATGTTGTGGGAGTTATTATGATGCATTACAGGCACAATACGGTGGAGCTAGAAGAATAGAATTGAATAGTGCATTACACTTAGGTGGCTTAACTCCATCATTAGCAACTTTATTAAAAGTTAAAGATAACACAGATTTAGAAGTTATTTGTATGGTTAGACCTCGTGGTGCTGGTTTTTGTTACAATGATGAAGATTTTGAGGTAATGAAACTGGATGCGGAAATATTACTTGATAATGGTGCAGATGGGATTGCATTTGGATGCCTTGATGAAGAAGGAGATATTAATATTCCACAAACCCGAGAAATGATCGATATTATTAAATCATATCACAAAACTGCAGTATTTCATCGTGCTATTGATTGTGTTAATGATATTGACGAGGCAATGAACATTTTGATTACTTTAGGGGTAGACCGTATTTTAACGAGTGGCTTACAAGGTAAAGCAACTCGAGGAAAAGAAATGATTAAATATTTGTATGATGCATATGGTGAGAATATTGAAATCTTAGCGGGAAGTGGAATAAATGCAGGAAATGCGAAAAAAATGCTTGATTATACAGGAATTAAGCAGCTTCATAGCTCATGTAAAGATTGGCATACAGACTCCACTACAAGTCGTGATGAAGTCAATTTTAGTTATCACGGTGATGATTATGAGGTTGTAAGTCAAGAATTAGTAGAAATCCTAGTAGAGCTAGTTGAAGGGGAATAGGGGTTGACATTATCTTTAATAGTGTTAAACTATAAGCGATAAAAGAATCGGTAGGTGAGACTACCATAGGGATACGGGTTGCTACCGCAAAGCAGTGGAGACACTGTGCGCTGGTCAACAGTTCTTGTCGTGAAGGCAAAAACTAATGCAATTACATGGCCCTATGATGTTGAAGCTTGAACGAGATAAAGTTATTTTCATGCCTTGTCGCGTTTGAGCGATGAGGCTTTTATTTTGTGGAGGTGAAGAAAATGGATGATTATTTATCGATGAATTTTAAAAGATGGCTTTTTGATGATGGGATAATTACGTCCATTTTCGCCTAGCCATCTTAATGATGGCTTTTTCTATATCTAAAATTTTGAAAGGAGAAAAAGAATGGAAGAGCATGGCCGGTATGACAATGATGTTTATAAGTCCCGAATAATGGCGATGCCATTCTTTAGGATAGTTTTGTCATACTCTAAAATTTAATTTGGAGGGTATAACAATGAGAAGATTTAATTCAATTAATGAGAGATTAGTTTTTGCGAGTGAGAATAAAACTAATCAAGTTTTAGATAGTTTTGAAACAAATAAAATGGGAATCACGAATGAAACAGTCAAACATCATAGTGAGGAATTTGGTAAAAATATTATTACTAAACAAAAAAAAGATTCTATATTAAAAAAAATATTTAACGCTTTTATAAATCCATTTACTGCAATTTTATTAATACTAGCAGTAGTATCTTTATTTACTAATGTGATTTTTGCAGAAACTAGTGAAAAGGATCCAACTACAGTAATCATTATTGTAGTTATGGTAATGATATCTGGAATATTACGCTTTATTCAAGAACAAAGAAGTGGGAGTGCAGCAGAGAAGCTGATTGCAATGATTTCAAATACTACAAATATTAAACGATATGGACAAGAAGCAAAAGAGATTCCAATTGATGAAGTAGTTGTTGGTGATATTGTATATTTGAGCGCAGGAGATATGATTCCTGGAGATTTGAGAATTATTGAAGCTAAAGATTTATTTATTAGCCAAGCAAGTTTAACAGGTGAAAGTGAACCAGTTGAAAAATTCGCAATTGAAACAACTGTAGGGACGAATGTGCTTGAAGCACAAAATCTGGCTTTTATGGGAAGTGATGTAATTAGCGGAAGTGCTGTCGGTGTGGTAATTGCGACAGGTGATGAAACTATGCTGGGAAGAATTTCTGTTGATTTAAATAAAAAGAGAGAATTAACAACTTTTGAAATTGGAATTAATTCTGTATCGTGGCTTTTGATTCGTTTTATGTTAGTTATGGTACCTGTTGTTTTATTTATTAATGGATTTACTAATGGAGATTGGTTAGATGCAAGTTTATTTGCATTAAGTGTTGCTGTAGGTTTGACACCTGAAATGCTTCCGATGATTGTCACAACTAGTCTTGCTAAAGGCTCTCTTGCAATGGCTAAGGAAAAAACTATAATTAAAAATTTAAATTCAATTCAAAATCTTGGTGCTATTGATATTCTTTGCACAGACAAAACAGGAACTTTAACACAAGATGAAGTAATTTTAGAATTTCCTTTAGATGTTCACGGGAAAATTGATTTAAGAGTTTTGCGACATGCATTTTTGAATAGTTATTATCAAACAGGATTAAATAATCTAATGGATAAAGCAATTATTAATAGTACGTTGGCTGAACAAGATAATGATTCGAGCTTAAAAGATTTAACAAACAAATATAAAAAAATTGATGAGATTCCATTTGATTTTCAACGACGAAGAATGTCTGTTATTATTCAGGATCAAGATGGTAAAGTACAGATGGTTACAAAAGGAGCAATTGAAGAAATGCTCAGTGTTTGTAGATATGTTGAGTATCTTGGTAAAGTTTGGCCGTTAACACAAAAATTAGAGAAAATAATTATCAATCAAGTTGAACAACTTAATGAAAAAGGTTTACGGGTCTTGGGAGTGAGTCAAAAAACAGATCAGGATTTAGTACAAAAATGTACCGTTAGTGATGAAAAAGATATGGTTTTAATTGGATATTTAGCTTTTCTAGACCCTGCAAAAGAATCAACAGCCCCAGCGATAAAAGCATTGAAGGAACATGGTGTAGCAACAAAAATTTTGACAGGAGATAATGAAAAAGTAACTAAAGCAATTTGTCAAAAGGTAGGATTGAATGTTGAAAATATTTTATTAGGCCAAGATGTTGCAAAGATGGGCTTGGATAAACTGAAGGAAGTTGTAGAAACAACAACAATTTTTGCAAAATTATCACCGGAACAAAAGGCACTGATTATTAAAGTTTTAAAAGAAAATGGACATAGCGTTGGATATATGGGCGATGGTATTAATGACGCATTAGCTCTAAAGGCAAGCGATGTAGGAATTTCTGTTGGTAGTGGAGTAGATATTGCTAAAGAAGCAGCTGATGTAATTTTATTAGACAAAGACTTAATGGTTCTTGAAAAAGGATTGGTTGAAGGCCGCAAAGTTTATGCTAATATGATTAAATATATAAAAATGACGGCCAGTTCTAATTTTGGTAATATGTTTTCAGTTTTAATTGCAAGTGCATTTTTACCATTTTTACCAATGGCACCAATTCAGTTATTGTTGCTAAATTTAATCTATGATATTGCTTGTATAACCTTACCGTTTGACCGTGTTGACGAGGAGTATTTAAAAATCCCTCGAACATGGGAAGCATCATCAATTGGAAGATTTATGTTATGGATGGGACCAATTAGTTCAATTTTTGATATTATGACATATGTATTGATGTTTTATTTTATAGCCCCAATAATGGCTGGAGGAAGTTATCAATCATTAACAAATCCTGATTATTTCATTGCAGTTTTTCAAACGGGCTGGTTTATTGAATCAATGTGGAGCCAAATTCTTGTTATTCATTTAATTAGAACAGCAAAAGTACCATTTATTCAAAGTAAACCTGCCCTATTTGTAACGATTTTTACATTATTATCTGCATTTGTTTTAACGCTTATTCCATTTAGTCACTTAGCTAAAGCAATTGGGCTTACTAGTTTGCCAGCTTATTATTTTGGATTATTAATAATAATTGTTATTTTATATATTGCATTGACAACAGTAGTTAAACGTGTTTATCTAAATAAATATCACGAATGGTTATAAAATGTATGATAAATATGTTATAATCAAGCGGAATAAGGAGTGATTAGATGCGTAATTTTAATTTAGATGATGATTTGAAACGTCATGTTAAACCTGGATTGATAATTTCAGCGTTTACAGTTTTTTTGATATATTTACTTATGAATTTAGGTAATATTTATGGAATGATCAGCACGTTGTTAGGGACGCTGGTATATTTGTTTTATGGGATTATTATTGCATATATTCTCAATCAGCCTATGAAGCTGATTGAAAAACAAATTACAAAATATTGTACAAAAACTAGTTTTTTATATCGAAAAAAAAGAGGTTTATCAATAATTGCAACACTGATATTATTTATTTGTTTAATTGTTTTGATTGCTAGTATCGTAATTCCAAATTTAATAAGCAGTTTAATTTCATTGATCAGTAATACTTCTGCTTTTCTAACATCAGTATTTAATAATATCGATGATATATTTATCTATTTCAATATTGATTTTAGAATGGAAAATATTGCTAGTGTTAAAGATTTAATCAATATGCCTTGGCAAGATATGGTTGGTCAAGCACTAGATATCCTAACTAGAAGTGCTGGGGGAATCATGAATAATGCAACAAATTTTTTATCTACATTTGGAGTAGTATTTACAGGATTTATTTTTTCTCTATATTTGCTTGGAAATAAGGAAACTTTTTTACGACAATTAAGAAAAGCAATTGGAGCACTTTGTGGTTATAAAGTTACTTGTGTAATTTTTGATTATGCACATAAAACTAATGAAGTTTTTTCAAATTTTATCAGTGGTCAATTGGTTGAAGCTTGTATTTTATGGGTGTTGTACTATGTAACTATGAAGCTGTTTAATTTTCCATACCCTGAATTGATTGCTACAATTATTTCAATATTTTCATTTGTTCCATTTTTTGGTCCAATTGTCGCAATGTTTGTAGGTGCAGTCTTAATTTTATCAAAAGATGCTTTGATGGCAATTTGGTTTATGATATATTTTCAGATTTTATCACAGTTAGAAGATAACTTCATTTATCCGCGTGTTGTTGGAAACTCAGTTGGCCTACCTGGAATTTGGGTTTTATTATCAATTTTTGTTTTCGGTGATTTATTTGGTGTATTTGGAATGGTCATTGCGGTTCCTAGTGCTGCTTGTTTATATTCATTAGCCAGTGAAGTAATCAATATGATTCTAAAGAAGCGGAAGCTAGTTATTACTGAAAATACAATTGAACAAAAATGATTACCTGCATAATTTGCAGGTTTTTGTTTATTTAGATAAAAATAAGAGTTTGTTTAGTTTATTCAAGCAATCAATATGATATAATCATGAAAAGGAGAAAAACGATGGAGTATCTAAAAATTAATTCAATATCTGATAAATTACCTTTAGACGTAATTGTTTCAGCGCCGGAACACCCAAAAGCAATTTTTCAGATTGTTCATGGTATGTGTGAGCATAAAGAGCGTTATTTAGATTTTATTGAATATTTAAATGACTGTGGATATGTTGTTATCATACATGATCATCGTGGACACGGAAAAAGTGTTTTAGATGAAACTGATTTGGGTTATTTTTATGGTGAAGGTGCCCGTGCAATCGTTGAAGATGTTCACCAATTAACTAATTATATTAAGAAAAAATATCCAAATTTACCAGTTTGTTTATTTGGGCATTCAATGGGTTCTTTAGTTGTAAGAAATTATATTCAAAAGTATGATCATGAAATTAATGCATTAATAGTTTGTGGCAGCCCAAGTAAAAATAAATTAGCCGGATTAGGAAAGCTATTATGCAAAGCGATAGCAATGGTCAAGGGGGATAAGTATCATAGTAAACTATTACAGAAAATGTCTTTTGGTGCTTTTGATAAGCCAAATGAATGGATTTGCAGTAACAGCCAAGTAGTTGATGAATATAATAATAATCCGCTGTGTACCTTCACATTTAGTGTAAATGGATTTTATAATTTATTAAGTTTAATGCAAAATACATATAAAAATATAGATTATGAAGCAAATAAAAAACTACCAGTCTTATTTATTTCTGGCAAAGAAGATCCTTGCTTGATTAATGAAAAAGCATTTAATAATGCTGTAACTCATTTAAAAAAACAAGGCTATCAACATGTGATTTCAATTTTATTTGAGCATATGCGCCATGAAATTCTCAATGAAAAATATAAGGAAACTGTGTATTCAATGATTACGACTTTTTTAGTTGATACAATGGAGGAAAATGATGTGTAAAAGATGTTTATTAATAATTGATGTTCAAACTGCTTTGACGAGCCAGTATCCAGTAGATGAAAATAAGATGATCGAGCATATTCGAAAACTAATCAGGGTATGTCATAATCAACATCTCGAAATCGTCTATGTTCGTCATCATGATGAGGAATTGATTTTAAATAGTGATGGTTGGCAAATAGATTCACGGATTACTCCGAGACAAGATGATAAAATTTTTGAAAAGGAATATAATAGTGCATTTAAAAATACAAATTTAGATGCATATTTAAAATCACAGGGAATTCAAGATCTGATTATCGTTGGTATGCAAAGTGAATATTGTATTGATACTAGTATTAAAGTAGCATTTGAATTAGGATATAGAGTTATTGTTCCAAAAGATGCTACAACGACTTTTGACAATGATATAATAAGTGGAAAAGTGTTAAAGCAATATTTAGAAGAAAAGATTTGGAAGAATCGATTTGCTCAAGTTATAGAAGTTGATACATTATTAATGATGATAGAATCTAAGTTGGATTTTAAATTTAGTTATGGTAAAACATCTTTTAAAGATGCAGCTTTAATTCGCCAAGCTGTATTTGTTGAAGAACAAGGCTTTGAAAAGGAGTTTGATAAGCTTGACAATACTGCGTATCATCTGGTGATTTATAAGGATGAGCAGCCGATTGCGGTTGGACGAATGTATTTTAAAGATAAGACAACAATGATCTTAGGAAGAATTGCAGCGCTCAAAGAATATCGTGGGCAAAAATTAGGAAGTAAGGTTGTCACTGCTTTAGAGAACAAAGCTCGAGAATTAGGCTGTCTTGAAACTGAGTTGTCAGCTCAACAGCAGGCTCAGAAATTTTATGAAAAATTAGGATATAAACCTGATGGAGATATGTATTATGATGAGTGGTGCCCGCATGTTACAATGAAAAAGATACTTTAAATCTTCTATCATTGACTTATTTAATAAGTTAACTATAATTATGTAAAAAGAGGGATAGAAGATGAATATGAAAGATAAAACAAAGTTATTTAATATACCAAATTGCTTATGTTATTTTAGAATTTTATTAATACCAGTATTTTTATTTGTGTATTTTAATGCACAATGGCAACATCATTATATTATTGCAGCATTTATTCTTGTGCTTTCAGGTATTAGTGATTGTTTAGATGGTTATATTGCAAGAAAATATAATATGATTACAGATTTTGGAAAATTAATTGATCCGATTGCTGATAAATTAACACAATTTACAATTGCGATTACTTTGTTATTTACATATCCCTTAGCTTGGGTGTTATTAATAATAATTGTATTGAAAGATGGAATGTTAGGAATTGTTGGATTATATTTATATGATTATGGCTTAAAAATAAAAGGAGCTTCATGGTGGGGGAAAATTGCAACAGCTTATTTTTATTTTGTTGTAATAATTCTTATTGGGTATCACATTCCTGATACTTTTGCTAGTCAGTTAATGATTATCACTAGCAGTGCATTAATGTTATTGTCATTTGTGTTATATGCAAAAGAATTGAAACAAATGATTAAGGAAAAGGATAAGCTTGTAGATGAACAAAAGAGAAATTAAAGAAGAATGTTACTTGGATATGCTTGAAGATGAGTTAAATAGTGTCGATGCCGTTTTGAATCATATTGAAAAAGTTGAAATAAAAGAAGGTATCTTTGATGAACATGTTATCCAAAAAGATTTAATTAGAGCATATTTTGATTTAGAATTAGCGTTAGCAAGTTTATGCATTTTACTTAGAAAAATGTCTGAAAACTTGTTTATTCATATTGATGAGGACATACGTCGGGATATTAATAGTATTATTCATTCTAATAAATTTGAATATCATGATCATGATAGAATTTATGTATATTCACAAAAAGGTAAAGAACCTGTAGATTTAAATAATTTATTACGGTTTGCACGTTCTATCCTCTAATCGACAAATTCATTTGATTGCCCTTGCTATGATAATGGGGGTGATTAAAATGGACTTTAGAAAGAATGCGGGAATTGTATTAATTATTTTAGGAATGATTTTAACCATGGATCGAACTAAAGACTTTCAAGGAATAGTATCAACGATTGCATACTATATAAAAGGCTACTGGCCTTTGATTCTCTGTTTTATTGGAATGTACATTTTAAGTTCGCCAAAGAAAAAGAAAAAATGAGGCCTAGATAAATTCTAGACCTTTATTTTTTAACCTAATTTTTCTACTTTATAACCGGCTGCGCTTAACGATGTTATTAATCCTAAATCACCAACAACATGACCTACACCAACGCCGATGAAAACGACTTTATTTTGATTTAAATATTCTATTATTTTAGCTTGCATAGTTTGGTTACGGTCAATTATTAATAATTGTTGATAATTTTGATATTCTTGTTGATATTCACTATCTGGTAGTTCTTGATAGCTGTATATTGTCGCTAATGTATCAAGATCATGATTATAATAACTGTCAAGGATCAATTTTGTACTTTTGATTAATTGTTGTCGATCTTTTAAGGATTCTAAAATTGCGTGAGGTGATTCTTTAGATAATTGTGAAAATAATTGCATCTGAAATTCAATTCCTTCCATTTCTTCAAAAGGAATCTTTTTACTTCTGGTGAGATTAAAAAGGTAAGCATCAATGGAGGTGCTATTATTGCCATCTACTTCGTCTAGAATATCAGAGGTTACTAAAGAACTTACTGCCATAGCATTAAATTCATTAACACGGTATTTTTTTAGTGTAGGATAGTTTTCTTTTAATTTAGGAATATAGTTAATCAAATCTAGTTCACCTAAACTGTTTTCTAAAAGATAATTTTGATATTTAGCAGTTTCATTTTGATCTAATGAACATTCTAAAACAATACTTTGACTATCCTTGATTGCTTTTTCGGTAGTTATATCAAGTTTATCAATTTGATCACGACCAGGATGACAGGTTCCTAATAGATAAAGATAGTGATTATTATTGTCACTAATTTTATAGAGATATGGACTGACATCAACAGTTTTAGTAGTTGCTCTTTTATCAATACTACAACCACACAGCATAAAAACGAGTAATAAACATAATAATTTTTTCATAGCATTTCCCCTTTATTATTTATATTATAATTATATAACTATATTATTTATATATCAATATATTATAGAAATATAAAACTATTTTAACTGAAGAGATTTTGTTAGTAAAAAGTTATTAAATTTAGATTATTTCAAGTATTTCTTGTTTGATTATTGTAGTTAAACAAGTTATAATGGTTCATGAAAATGGAGGAATTAGATAATGAAAAAAAGACCAATTGTATTATGTATTTTAGATGGATACGGATTAAGTGAAAGAATTGATGGAAATGCAGTTAAACTTGCAAATACACCAAATATAGATGATTTAGAAATGATTTATCCAACAACAAGAATTAAAGCTTCTGGAATGCCTGTCGGATTACCTGATGGACAAATGGGTAATAGTGAAGTGGGGCATTTAAATATTGGTGCTGGTAGAATTGTTTATCAATCATTAACTTTAATCAATAAAGCTGTTGAAGATGGAACATTCTATAAGAATGCTGAATTCTTAAAAGCAATTAATAATGCCAAAGAAAATAATACTAAATTACATATTTGGGGATTATTATCAAATGGTGGAGTGCATTCTTCAAATGAACATATCTATGCCTTATTAAAATTAGCTAAACAAGAAGGTTTAGAAAAAGTATATGTACACGCATTTTTAGATGGTCGTGACGTTGCTCCTGATAGTGGTGCTGATTTTGTTAAAGAATTAGCAGATAAAATTGAAGAAATAGGTGTTGGTGAAATTGCAACTGTATCTGGTAGATATTACGCAATGGATCGTGATAAGAGGTTTGATCGTGTTGAATTAGCGTTTGATGCTATCGTTAATCATAAAGGTGAAAGCTTTGAATGTCCTGTTCAATATGTTAAAGATTCATATGCTAAAGAAACTTATGATGAATTTGTAATTCCTGGATATAATAAAAATGTTGATGGACAAGTAGCTGATGGTGATTCAGTTATCTTTGCAAACTTTAGACCTGACCGTGCGATTCAATTAGCAACAGTGATGACTAATGATGGATTCTATGACCATGCATTTAATAATGTGCCAAAAAATTTAACATTTGTTTGTATGATGAAATATGCAGATAGTGTTAATGGTGCGATTGCTTTTGCTTTACCAAGTTTAACTAATACACTTGGTGATTATTTATCTGCAAAAGGTATGAAACAATTAAGAATTGCAGAAACTGAAAAATATGCTCATGTTACTTTCTTCTTTGACGGTGGTGTTGATAAGGAAATTGAAGGTGCTACTCGAGTGTTAGTAAATTCACCAAAAGTAGCTACTTATGATTTACAACCAGAAATGTCAGCATATGAAGTAAAAGATAAATTAATTGAAGAATTAGATAAAGATATTCACGATGTTGTTATTGTTAACTTTGCAAACTGCGATATGGTTGGACATACAGGAATTATACCAGCAGCAATTAAAGCTGTGAGTGTTGTTGATGAATGTGTAGGTGAAGTATACAATAAAGTTCTTGAATTAGGTGGAACAATGTTAATTACTGCTGACCACGGTAATAGTGAAATGTTGTTAGATGAAGATAATAACCCATTTACAGCGCATACTACAAATGAAGTGCCTTTAATTGTAACAAATTCTCATTTAGAATTAAAAGAGGGTGGAAAATTAGGAGATTTAGCGCCTACGATTTTACAATTATTAGGACTTGAAATTCCAGCTGAAATGGATGGAGAATCTTTACTTAAATAATGAAAAAATTATTAAGTTTAATTGTATGTGTATTAATGATTAGTGGATGCCAAGACGCATCCATTAATCGTATAAAAAAAGACAATAGTTTATCAGGTCTTCATGAAATTACTTATGATGAATTAGAAAACAAATTATCTAGTGATGATACTTTTGTTTTATATATTGGTCGTCCTGATTGCGGAGATTGTAAAGAGTTTCATCCGATTTTAACATCGTATTTAGAGGAAAATAAGGGTACTTATTTATATTATTTAAATATTCAGGCATTTCGTGATGCTGCCATGCAAGAGGGGGCATCTGAAAAAGAAATTGATTTTTATAAAAATATTCGTGAGGAGTTAGATTTTAATTGGACACCAATTTTAAAATTAGTTAATAAAGGTGAAACAATTAGCGAGTATACTTATCTAAGTGAAGAGTATTATGAAATAAAAGATGATACAAAAAAAGCCCAGGCAAAAGAAAAATTTGTGGAAGACTTTAAGACCTGGATGGCAAATATATATGAGTAGGTGATTGCATGAAACAATGTCCACATTGTAAAAAAAATATTCCTGATAGTGCCAAAGTTTGTCCTCATTGTGGTACACGCTTAGAAAAAGGCTATCAACCCATGAAAAGAACAAATACATTTCCTAATTATTTATACGGTATTTTAGCTTTAGTATTGATTTTCTCACCGCTGATTTCATCAATGTTATTTGGTAATTTTTTAGGTGACGGAACTGCAAGTAATACTGTTACTACACCGGATAAAGCAATTACACTAGGTCCACTAGGTGAGGTTAATATTAATAAAGAGGTAACAGAATATCAGTTTGGGAGTTTAAAAGATTTTGATAAACTAGTAACTAATAGTGATAGTTATGTTAAGAAGATCAAGCAGTTAGAAAATGATTTAACTGCAATTACTGATAAGTATGGTAAAACAACGATTGATAAAGATTATGATTTTTATGTAACTGATCAAAATAATGTTTATACAAGTCTGAATTATGATTTAAAGATTGGTAAAAATGAAACAATGTCAATTAGTTTTTCATATGACTTATCAGGAACAACTAATGCTGTTAATATAGGTTATACTATTAACGGCTTTAAAGATTTTGAAGCTATGAAAATCAACGAGCAAAGTTATCCGATGTTAAAAGAAATTGTTAAATTGATTAACGGTGATGATATGTATGTAAGTTTTAATAAAGCTGGAGAGAAGTTTAATCAATTAGAAAATGATTTTAATGAACGAAATGAAAGTATTGGTAATTATGGAATAGGAATCACTCAATCAGAAGATGATACAAAAGTGTCAATGAGAATTCTTTCAAGCGAAGATGGTTATCGATTAAAAATCACATATAAAACTAAAGCTGATATGAATAAATTAGTGGGTAATAGTAAAGGAACTGAATAATCAGTTCCTTTTTTGCTGTGCTGCGCACGACATAAAACTAGGTGATGAAAGCCCGCTGTGGAGGTTTCGTGCTACCAACCACCAGCCAAAGACAAGGCTGCAACATAAACTGTTGTAGTATTATTTTTTGCAAAAGCTAAATATTAAATTTGGACTATGTTATAATTATTGATAAGGAAGTGGTGGGAAGATGAAAAAGAAATATTTAAAAATTGATAATATCCCTGCAGTTATCTGGGGAGCAGGGAGTTCAAAAGTTTTTCTTGCAGTTCATGGGAATAAATCTAATAAAGAAGATATTGTTATAGAAATGCTAGCAAAGACAGCAGTAAATAGAGGATATCAAATAGTTAGTTTTGATTTGCCAAAACATGGGGATCGAGTATATGAAGATACTTTGTGTAATGCACAAAATTGTACAGAGGAATTATTAAAGATATATGACTATGTTAAAGGAAAATATGAAAAGATAAGTTTATGGGCCTGTAGCTTAGGAGCATTTTTTAGTTTATTAGCTTATCAATGTGTTAAATTTAATCAGTGTTTATTTTTATCACCAGTTGTTGATATGCAACGTTTAATTGAAAATATGATGATTTGGTTTGAAATAAATGAAGAAAAATTAAAAGAACAAAAAATGATTGAAACACCTATTGGGGAAACATTGTATTATGACTATTATTGCTATGTTAAAGAACATTCAGTCACCGAATGGAATAGTCAAACAATGATTTTGTATGGTGAAAATGACAATTTATGTGAATATGAATATATAAAGAAATTTGCCAGTCATTTTAATTGTGATTTAAAAATCATGGAAAATGGGGAACACTTTTTTCATCTAAAGAATCAACTAGAGTTTTATCAAAATTGGTTAGAAGAGAAAGTTAAATGAGGTGAAAAAATGAAAAAAATCGCAGTATTAACTTCTGGCGGTGATGCTCCTGGAATGAATGGAGCAATCAGAGCAATTGTCAGAGTAGGAATAAAACATGGATTTGAAGTTTATGGAGTATATGAAGGCTATCGAGGATTAGTAGAGGGTAAAATAGCACGCTTAGGCTATCGAGATGTTTCTGAAATTCTTGCAAAAGGAGGTACTATTTTAGAATCATCACGTCTACCGGAGTTTACTTTAGATGAAGTTCAAGATAAAGCAATAAACAATTTAAAAGAACATGAAATAGATAGTCTTGTTGTAATAGGAGGTGATGGTAGTTACCGTGGGGCACAAGCGTTAGCAAAAAAAGGTATAAATTGTATTGGAATACCTGGAACTATTGATAATGATATCAATGGTACTGATGAAACGATTGGTTTTCATACTGCATTATGTAATATTATTGATGCAGTAAATAAATTACGTGATACTTCAAGTTCTCATCATCGTTGTTTTGTAGTTGAAGTAATGGGTAACAATGCAGATAATTTAGCTCTTTATGCAGCTATATCTTGTGGAAGTGAACTTGTTATCACTAATAAGACAGGCTATGATGAAGAGCATGTAATCAAAGAGTTGATTAAGAATGAAATTGTTTATAATAAACGCCATGCAATTGTAATTGCAAGTGAAAAAATTTTAGATGTTGAAAAGCTAGCACAACGAATCAGTGAAGAAACAGGATTTTCAGGTCGCTCGATTGTTTTAGGACATATTCAACGAGGCGGCTCACCGGTGCCGGAAGATCGGATATTAGCTGCAAGGATGGCAAATAAAGCGATAGAACTTCTTCAAGATAATCAAAGCGGTAAGTGTGTATGCCTGCAAGATGGAAAAATTGTGGCGAAAGATATTGAAACAGCGTTACAAGAAGTAAATAAAAGTAATCAAATGCTTTATCAGCTCTTTGATGATTTAGTCTAAACTGTTATAATATGGCTATATATTGGAGGATTTTATGAAAAAAATACTATTTTGTGATATGGACGGAACAATTATTGATTTAGATGGGTTATTATATCCCCCGGATAAAGAGAAAGTGGAAAAGCTTCACCAGGCTGGGCACTTGTTTGCTTTTAATACTGGGAGAAATTATGAAGAAGCATTACGCAGTACAAACAAATTAGATTTATATTATGACTATTTAGTTTTAAATAATGGAGCTCATATTGTTGATCGTAATGATCAAGAATTATTTAAACGAGTTATTTCAAAACAAGCTGGTATTGATATCATAGAACATTGTTTGAAATATGATGATATGTGGATATATTTTTATGATGGAAAAAAGACATTAGGGTATTTGAGAGGTCAAACATATATTTATGATGAGGTAGGACGTAGTATTGTAACGAATGAGCATGATTTTATAAAAGAGTATCCAAATGTTGAGGAGTTTGATATAATAGCGATAAATCAAGACAACCAGCAGATTGATGAAGTTTTAAAGATTCAAAAATATATAGATGAACATTATGCAGATGAAGCGCATGGTACATTAAATATGCATTATTTAGACATTACGCCAAGTGGATGTACGAAAGGAACTGGAATTAGCAATCTAGTTAGTTTACTTAATGAAGATGTTGTAAGTTATGCGATTGGGGACTCGTATAACGATATTAGTATGTTTGAGCACGCGGATCATGGTTACACTTTTAATCGAGCGGATGAACTGATTAAAAAGCATAGTGATAAACAAGTCGATTATTTATCGGAGTTGATTGATGAAATGCTTAAATAAGGGGGAATTATATGAGTTGGCAAGATAAATTGCGCGAGGTTGAACCATATGTAGCAGGGGAACAGCCTAAAATTGTGAATATGATCAAGTTAAATACAAATGAGAATCCTTATGGACCTAGTCCTAAAATTAAGGAAGTATTAACATCTTTGGATATTGATCGTTTAAGGTTATATCCAAACAGTGATGCTGTTGATTTACGTAAAGAATTAGCTAATTATTATGGACTTGAAGAAGAACAAGTATTTTTGGGGAATGGTTCTGATGAGGTACTTGCGTTGATTTTTTTAACGTTCTTTAATGGAAAGGAACCAATTTTATTCCCGGATATTACATATTCTTTTTATCCGGTATATTGTGAATTATATCAAATGGCATATAAACTGGTTAAATTAGACCGTGATTTCAAAATTAATCTTAATGATTTTATGCAGCCTAATAGTGGAATTATTTTTCCAAATCCTAATGCGCCAACTGGTTTGTTAGTTGATTTAGATTTTATAGAAACAATATTAAAAAATAACCCTGACAGTATTGTAGTCATTGATGAAGCGTATATTGATTTTGGTGGAACTAGTTGTGTCTCTTTAATTGATAAATATGATAATCTAGTTGTAACACAAACATATTCTAAATCACGTTCTTTAGCTGGAATTAGACTAGGAATAGCTTTAGGAAGTAAAGAGGCAATCAGACATTTGTATGATGTTAAGAATTCATTTAATTCTTATCCAGTTGATTATGTCGCACAACAAATTTGTTTAGCGAGTATCCTTGACGATCAAGATACAAAAGCAAAGTGTGCTAAAGTAATTAAAACAAGAGAAATGACTAAAACAAGATTAAAAGAATTAGGTTTTATTGTACCTGACAGTTATGCAAATTTTGTTTTTGTAAAACATCCTGATGTTGAAGGCCAAGAATTATTTACAGCATTGCGGCAAGTAGGAATAATCGTTCGTCATTGGAATACTAAGCGAATTGATCAATACTTAAGAATTAGTATCGGGACAGATGAAGAAATGGAAAGAATGATAAATTTCTTAGAAGAATATTTAAATAAATAAAAATAGATGGCACGCCATCTATTTTTATTATAGCTTTTTATATGTTTGTTTTCCATTTCTAATGTAAACATAATTATCGTTTGTTGATAATTCTTCATGATATATATAGCCATCAAACGTTAGACGTTTTAAGCTATCAAGATCACTAATCTTATTTTTAACCATTAAATCAAGCATTTTTCCCCGAGCTTGTTTGACATACATTGAATTGCGTACCATTTTACCTGCTTTATCTTCAACAAAGTCAATGTTTATGATATGGGGATGTGATAGCATCTTAGTAAATTCTTTAGAGGCTAGGGAAATAATATAGTCTTCATTTTTAAAATAATTATCAATTTCATCTTGCCAAAATTGATATAAATTAAAATCAATCTTCATAATCATATCTAAACGATATGGGGTTATTGCACTATTGTATTTCAAGATGCCATAATAAGCCGATAAAATATTTAAATACTGTTCTAAGTATACAAAATCGTCTGCATCATAGTCTTTCAAACTAAGCTGTTTAAAAACAGTACCTTGATAGCAGTATAGTGCAGGAACCGCAGTATATTCATTGTGGAAATAACTATAGACAGTATCCGCCATTTTAAAAGATATTTTCATTATGTCATGGAGTTGATCAAGATTAAATTTCATTAAATAATTATGTAGCTGTGTAGTCTTGTCTTTAAATAAGATATCTGTAGTTTCAATATTTACTTGTTTTGTTTTCATCACCTTTGCCGGTGCGATAATAATTTTCATTTTAATCACCAAGATTATTATATCGTATTTCAACAAAATATGATATACTTAACCGTGGTGATGAAAGAATGAATAATACAATTATAATTGATAAGATTTTGATTCATATGTTGGATTTGGAACATAGTAAAATTATTTACTCAGATACATTTATTAATTTAACTGAAGGAACAACTGAGTATTATGATAAAAAAATTGAAAAATGTTTAGAAAATTCTGGAATTA
>ERZ773118.1160-NODE-1160-length-17241-cov-26.79_pt1 | contig 17241 bp, 18 predicted proteins | sample MGYA00580562_ERZ773118 | MGnify/ENA primary metagenome ERZ773118 (study PRJEB29015, sample SAMEA2737878) | human gut metagenome | biome: human gut; feature: human-associated habitat; material: faeces | place: China | collected 2012 ... | reverse complement strand
CCTCCATCTCGCGGAAGGACTGGCCGCCGTAGAAGTCAGATGGCTCTTTCCAGAACGGGTCTTCCAGCATTTCCCTGGATACAGGGTTGGAATATGGCGCGTTCTGTTCTTCCATGGAATTCACCCATACTTCCTTTGCCTGTGTGTCAAAGGTGAAATCATACCACATCTGGCGGAACAGCTCTGAGTAAGGATTGTCGCCCTTCTCGATGATGGCCATGTACTGGGATACAGGAGCGCCTGCCTTGCCAACGCCTTCAAACTCAGGAGCGGACATGACTCTCCACTGTCCCTTGGTGGCTTCGCAGTTCTTTCTCATGAACTCATCCCAGAAAGCGCCGATGCAGAACGTGGCTACCTGCTGTTTGTTGATGGCGTCGTAGAGAGCCGGTTCCATGATGGTTGTCTTTAACAGCAATCCCTCGGAATTCATGGTGTCCAGGGCGCCCAATGCCTTCTGCGTCCCTTCGTCGCTTCCGATTACAACTTCGCCGCTCTCATCCCAGATTTTAGCGCCTGCCGACGGCATAAGTCCTCTGCGGCCCCAGTATCTCCAGGTCTTGCTGGTTGGATCAATGTAGGAAAGGTAAACTTCCCCGTTACTCTTTTCCTTTAGCTGGCGTCCTGCCTCTATGTAGCCTTCCATGGTCTTCATCTGCTCCGCGTCCACGCCGTACTTGTCAAAAATCTCCTGGTTGTAAAACAGCACCTGGGGCCTTACGGAATCCGGCAGCGCGTAAATGCGTCCGCCGATGGTGGCGTCTGTGGCGGCTCCGTCTACCATCTTATCCAGTAGAGGAGTCAGATATTCCGTCTCATCCTTTAAGAGGCCTGCACCTGCCAAATCCATGATGGTTACAGGGTCCAGCATAGCTGCGTCGGGAAGGTCCTCGGTGGCTCCCGACAATGCTGTCATGGTAATCTTCTCGCGGATGTCCGCGGTTCCCTCTGTCTGGACAAACTCAATCTTCACGTCCGGCGCAATATCCTTGTGGTCCTCCAGCCATGTCTCAAACCACTGCTGCCTGTACTGCGGGTTTCCCATGGCATACACCACCAGGGTTCCCGCGGGATATACGGTCTTTTCACCGTCCGCTGCCTCAGCGCCCTCAGCCGTCCCGCTCTGGCCGCCCTGGGCGTTCTCTGCCTTGGATGCCGCGGTGGTGCCTGCCTGGTCGGTCTTGCCGCCGCAGGCCGCAAGAGAGCCCACCACCATGGATACCGCAAGTGCCATTGCTAACTTTCTGTTCATCATTCTCTGTTCCTCCTTTTGATATTCGCTGTTACATTATTCCCTGGCTGCCTCTACGGCTGCCTTTAAAAGGTCCATATCCTGTTCTGTGGCAAGGGTGCAGTCAGCTCCCAAAATGAAATGGGTTCTTCCGAAGTCCTCAATCACCTTCCTTGTCTCTTCCTTCACTGCCTCTGCCGGTCCGTCCACCAGTACGCCGTGACGGTTGGGAAGGCCGCCCATGATGGTCTTTCCAGCAAACATCTTCCGTCCGTCCTCTAAACTGAAGGGAGCTTCATATACGCCCCAGTTCACCACGTCCGCATAGGGGCCGTAATCCTTATAGCGGTCCATGTTCAGCTGGTCTTTACAGATATGGAGGAAGCAGTATCCTCCCGCGTCCTTGATGGCCTTCATAATCTGCAGGTCAAAGGGCTTAATCCATTTCTCAAATTCCTCATCCGTGAAGAACCTGGTCTCGCCGCCCAGAGCCGCATAATACACACCGTCCACGCCCAGCTCAATGTATGTTCTTGCCAGTTCGCACATCACGTCCGCAATGCGTTTCATTCCTGCCAGAACCGTATCCTCATCCTCACGCAGCAGGCGGCAGAGCTTCTCCCTTACCTGGTCGTATGTATAGTTGGGGTCCATCTTCTCCAGGGGATGGATGGATGATGCGGTAATACCGTGAAGTGTGCCCAGGATAAATGCGTCTCTGTCGCATCCGGCCAGAATCTTCTTAACCAGCTCCACCTGGTCCTGCATGAAGCCGTCCTCCATGGTCATCTCTTTTACCATGCTGTAATCGGATCCATGGTTAATCTCTCCCATATAGGGAACCAGGTTCTCATTCATGATTTTAAGAATGTCCGTATCTGATTCCTCAAAAAATTTCAGATGAGCTTTTACGGCTGCGTCTCCAAAAGCTGATTCCTTAGGAAAATGCAGGGAAAAACCGCTGGGTATCTTGTCAACCTCTTCTCCCCGGATGGCTGCTGTCACTCTCTCTTTTTTTGTCATAGCTGTCTCCTCCGTTAATCACATTACTGATATTATTAGTAATCTTACTAATCGTGATTATAACACTATCGACCGGCCATGTCAAATAATTTTTATCCATTTATATAAAATATTTTCGCCATACAGCATTATTTTTGTTTATTTTCACACAGTGTTAGATTTTTACTTCAAAAAAAGGATGTAAAATTGACGTCATCAATCTTACATCCTTAACTTTATGCATTTTCCCGTATCCCGCGGCCTGCTCTCAAAGAGAATAATTCTCCTGAATCTGCTCTTTTACATTCAGTATATCCTTCTGGAGCATTTCAATGGCCCGCTCCGTATCACGTTTTTCCAGGGCCTCAATGATTTCCCTGTGGTAAAAGCTGTTGGATTCGGCATTCTTCTTCCAGGCTGTCTGGAAATATTGGGAAATATACGAGCAGGATTTTTGAAGGGCCGCGGCAATCACATCGCATATGTAACTGTTTCCACCCATCTCACAGAGCTTTAAATGAAAATCCGTGTTCCGGTTCCAATGGATGGCCACCATCCTCTCGTGGTTATCCTTTGTGATGGTGTCCAGCTGTCTTAAATGTTCTATCTGCTCAGGGGTAATCCTCTGGCACAGCCGCCTCAGGTTGCCTGTCTCCACATCAATTCTGAACTCCAGAAGATCCAGTATCTCCTTCAAGGTCACCGGAACCACCTGATAGCCCACCCTTGGTATACTTTTCAGTACATTATCCTTGCACAGCTCAATAAGGGCCTCCCGCACCGGCGATTTGCTCATGGCATACTTTTCCATGATTTCCCCTTCATGGATGATATCGTTAGGCTTATAGATGCCTTCTTCTATCTCCCGGTAGATTCCCTCCACCACGGTTTCTTTCAGGGTTTTTTTCATCTTCATCTTCTTTTCTCCAATGCCTTCCCTTTTTTATAAACCCGTTCCGCCAGCCTGTAGGATATATCATAGGCCATGGACACATCCCCTTCCATCCAGTCCTTCCCTGTCCAGAGCTGCCTGAATCCACTGACCGCTTCCTCCGTCATGCCCCCCGGCGTGGCGTGGTCCTTAAGCTTTGCTTCCAGGAACTCCCTGGTCTCCAGCTGCAAAGAAAGAAGATGCAGCTCAAAGGACCTGGGGGCAATAATGTCCGCGTTCCCGGCCGTTCCTGCTCTGGTTTCATTCCCATTTCCGTTTCCGCCTTTCCGGCCGTCATATGTTCCGGGTTTGTTTCCGGCCTCCCCGCCCGCCCCGCGGGCAAAGGCCAGGGCGCCTTCATACCAGCCCTTTTCCAGCCAGACCAGCCTGTCCATCTTCTGCCCATCCATCTGCTGCCCGTCCATCTGCTGTCCGCCCGGCGCTGCGGCAGGCGTAATAAGACCGGGAAGGCCCAGCCTTCTGCGGTTCAGCGCATACAGGATGCCGGCCGCCCGGGCGCAGCCGCCTTGACCGCTCTCATCCCCATAATGCGATTCCAGCCCAAAACATAAGAGGTACAGCATATGATAGGTAATGCTCATGGACAGCAGACGCAGGGATTCATCCGGCGTACATTCAAATACCTGTCCTAGGGGTTTGAGAAACTGTCTGACCGCGTCCAGCTGCTCCCTGCCCGGAGGACAGCCGGGGTCGTATGTAATCTTATTGAAAGCCAGTGAATACACATCCAGGCCGCCGATCACCGTCTCCATGGCCGGCAGGATGCATACGGTCCTGACACCGTCACCCAGGATCCTGGTATACCATTCAGGACGCGGACTGGGAGCAAAGGAGAACAGCAGCAACCCTCCAAGCCCTTGTTCCCTGCGGTACTTTACATAGGGCTTGATGGTATCCTCCGCCACTCCCGCCACCTCATGGGGCCTGACGGAAAGCACCAGTATGCCGGGCTTATATTCCTTCAGCTTATCCAGGCAATTGCCCGCTATGATTTCAAAGCCGTATCTGTGCCTCAGCTCTTCAATCCCCCTGGAACCGGCCTTCACCGCAAACATCCGCTTTTCATATCCTTCTCCCAGCAGGCTTCTGTAACAGGGAACCATATACGCCCCAATCCATCCCATGCCAATGACAGCCAGCCTGTCCGCTCCATCACCCATCATATATTTCCATCCTTTTACAACTACATCCTAAAATTATAATCTGAAATGCGTCAGGATTCAATAGGGGGGATTATAAAAACAGCTCATTTTCCCGTCTGATATCCCTGACAGGGGAAAGCTTCTGCTCCAGCATGGCGCAGGCCTGCTCAGGCAGGCTTCTGGCCTTCACCGGACAGACGGAAATACAGCGCATGCAGAGGATGCAGCGCGCCTGGTCCGTGGAGGAAGGATTGCTTACAGGGATAGCCTGCACAGGACATCTGGCAGCGCACAGCCCGCAGGATATGCAGGATGCGTTGGTAAGGGGAATCACCGGCATCTGCTTCCAGTCACGGTAAGGACGGTTTCCCGGCACCTGAGGCTCCTGCCAGCCCTCCTCTTCCAGCTTTTCAAGTATCCTGGCCCCAAAGTCAGCCATTTCCTTTCGGTCCTGATTATCCGGCCGGCCGGCCGCAACATCCCGTACCATGGAATGTTCTGCCAGCAGCGCTGTCCCTGCCCCAATCCTGAACCCCTGGGCCTTTAAGCAGTCATCCAGTTCCAGAAGGGCATCCTCAAAAGCCCTGTTGCCGTAGACTGCCGCAGTCAGCGCCACTGCCCCGCCGCCTTTCAGGTATGTAAGCTTTTCCGCCGCATATCCGGGTATCCTGCCGCCGAACACGGGCACGCCCACAATCACGGTGTCCTCCGACCCAAAGGAATACTCTCCCTCCAGGCTGCAAAGGTCCACATCCTTGACCTTCTTCCCCATCTCCATAGCCAGATTGAGACAGGCCTTCCTGGTGCCGCCTGTGGGGCTGAAATACACAACGGTTATATGTTCCATCTTATTCATGCTGTTACCTCCGGAATTTTGTATATTCATTCGATATTCTAGTTATTTTATCACATTATGAGCGGAAAAGCATCACGTATCTGCCGTTTACCGGAGCCCAGGCATGTCCATGAGGACATCAGTATACTAGATTTTTTACAACGATATACCCGTCTTTGATTTTTCGTTCCTGCATGAACCTTTACATGGCCGCGCATTGTCAATACAATACTATAACTATAGCTTATTTTTTGATAATTCGTAAGCAACATCAACAATCATATCTTCCTGTCCCCCAACCATGCCGCGGCGTCCCAGTTCTATAAGGATATCTTTGATATCTATACCAAACCGGTCTGCGGCCCGGCGCGCGTGAAGAAGGAAGCTTGAATAGACCCCTGCATACCCCAGCATAAGGGAATCTGTGCGGATTACCTGCGGACGGCGCATCAGCGGCTCCACTGCTGTCGAAGCCACATCCATCATCTGATAGATATCCGCATTAATATCATAACCCATACGGTTAAGAACCGTACACAACACCTCAATCTGGGTGTTCCCCGCGCCGGCTCCCAGTCCCCTGCATGTGCCATCAATATATTCTGCACCCGCCTCAAGGGCAGCCAGACTGTTGCCCATAGCCAGCCCCATGTTGTTATGAGCGTGAAATCCGATGGGGACACTTACTGACTCCTTTAATGCTGAGATACGCCTGCGTACATCATCCGGAACCATATACCCGGCGGAATCTGCCAAATTAATATAATCAACCCCTTCCGCCTCAAAAATTCTTGCCTGCTCCACAATCTTGTCCGGTTCCGCCATATGGGACATCATCAGGAATCCTGCAACAAACAAGCCCTTGCCTTTGGCATACCGTATATGCTGAATCGATACATCCGCCTCTGTAACATGGGTTGCCACTCTCACTGCCCTGATTCCTGTATCCTCCGCCCGTTTCAAATCCTCTATCGTGCCCACGCCCGGCAGAAGCAGCACGGTAAGCTTGGCATTTTTAATCACCTCACTGGCCGCACGCATCAATGTCAGTTCATCGACGGCAGAAAACCCGTAATTAATGGATGAACCGCCAATTCCATCCCCATGGCTCAGCTCTATAAAATCCACTCCGGCCCTGTCTAACCCGCCAGCTATCGCCTTCACCTGTTCAACTGTAAAACTATGGCTTACGGCATGGCTGCCATCCCGCAGGGTTGTATCTATTAAATTAATCCTTCTTCCACTCATGCCATCTCTTCCTTTCCATTCAGCAGTCTGGCCGCCACCTTTTCAGCCGTTGCCACAGCCGCCTGGTTAATAATATCCAGATTACCGGAATAGGCCGGAAGAAAATCTCCCGCACCTTCCACTTCTACAATAACCGTAACCTTATTTCCGTCAATAACCGGAGGCACGCGCAGACGGTAGCCCGGAACATAACTTTTTACTTCTTTTACAATTGCTTCTACTGATTCCCTTATTCTTGCTACATCCGGAGTCTTAACCAGTGCATATATTGTGTTGGTCATCATTAACGGAGGATTAGCTGGATTTAATACAATAATAGCCTTTCCTTTATCCGACCCCGCCACTATCTCCAGCGCCCTGGACGTAGTCTCCGTGAATTCATCTATATTGGCCCTGGTTCCTGGCCCGGCACTTTTAGATGAAAGTGCTGACACAATCTCGGTATACTCTGAATCAGCTGCACGATTAATCGCATAAGCGATAGGAACCGCGGCCTGTCCACCACAGGTCACCATGTTAAAGTTATCTGTATCAGATGGCAGGCTGTCCAGATTAACACATGGCACCACATAGGGACCAACTGCAGCCGGTGTCATATCCATAACAATTTTTCCCGCCTGCTTCAAAATAGGCGCGTTATGTAAATGTGCTTTTGCACTGGTTGCATCAAAAACAATTCGGATTTCATCATCAGCAGCCACTGCATCCACGCCTCTAATCGAAGTTTCAAACCCCAGTCCCGCAGCCCGCTTTATCCCCTCAGACTCCACAATACCGGCCATCAGCTTCATTTCCAGGTTGCTGCTCTTCATTATCTTATACATCAGATCGGTTCCTATATTACCTGGACCGATGATACCTGCTTTTATTTTTTTCACAGAAAATGCCTCCTAAAATTAAAATGTAAATCCTAATACACCGTAGACAAATGTTGCCACAACCGTCATACCCAATCCAATCAGCGACTCATACGGAATAATCTTAAGCCTTTCTTTGATTGACAGCTGCAGCGTTCCTGCACTGATATGGAAGAAGCTGCCATGGGGAAGACAGTCAAATACACAGCAGCCTGCATGAATCATTACTGCGGCCTGGACCGCCGTCACCTCTAAGGAAAGGATGGTTGGGCCGAATACCTGGGATGCCACGGTAGCTCCTGCTACACAGGATGCGGTAGCCCCACCCATAACAATACCAGACAACGGCGCCAGGATATATCCGGGGACTCCGGATACCTCCACAAGGTTAATCAGTGTATCTTTCAGTCCGGAATTAGAGATAATACCTGATATGGTTCCTGTTCCCAAAAGAAGCAATACAATGCCGCTCATTCTCTGAATACCCGTATTGGCGTACTTCAACATCTCCTTGGGCTTTCTGATAGCGATGGCGCCAATCACTCCTCCTATGGGCAGAGCTACAATAGGATCCATGGTAATATTGCAGATTGGACGGAGCATCAGCAGAATAATTGTGCAAAAGGGTCCGGCCAGCGCACGGCCAATGGAAGGAAGCTGCTTCATCTCAATAACCGCACTATTGACAGGCTTGGAACCCACCATTTCACCCTTATTCTTAAGTACTGTCATAAATATATATGTAAATGCAATTCCAGCTAATGCAGGAATCATTCCCCCCAGCACAACAGAGGTCATGGGAATACCCAGATTCTCTGATAAGGCAATGGTATTCGGATTAGGAGAAATAATATTACCGGCATGGATACCTCCAATCAGGGCAATGGTCGCAGCCGCCCTAGAGTATCTGGTAGAAGCAGCGATATCCAGGGCAATGGGAGCCACAATTACCACTACCACATCTCCAAAGGTTCCTACCGCCTGAAGGACCCATGCAGAAAGAATGATTGCCAGAAGAGCAAAACGACTGCCCATCTTTACAACAATCGTATGAGCAATGGTTTCCGCCGAACCAGATTCAATCAGGAATCCGGCCAGCATCCCGGCTGCAATGATACGCAGGATACCGGACGCCATGCCGCTTCCGCCGGACACCATCAGGCCGACTGTTTCTGACAGTCCTGCCCCTCCAATCAGTCCGCCTGCCAATGCGCCCAGCATCATGCCATATACCGGCGGGACCTTCAAAATAATTAATATAATTGCTATTACAAGTCCGGCGGCAGCGCCTAATGTACTTATTGTTGCCATAATATACCCCCGTCATATTGTCTATCTGATCAACACTGAATTACCGCACCTTTGTCTGCGGAAGAAGCCACTTTGGAATAAAGCCTTAAATAACCATTCGGAATCTCTTTTTCCGGTTTTACCCAATGTTTTCTGCGCTCACTGATGACCTCATCCGGGACATGGAGTTCAAGCTTTCCATCTATAACATCAATCAGGATCTCATCTCCGTCCTCTACAAGGGCCAGCGGACCGCCTTCTGCTGCTTCCGGCGAGATATGCCCTACAAAGCATCCGTTATTTGTCCCGGAAAAACGTCCGTCCGTAATAAGGGCCGTATCCATTGCCAATCCCATGCCATAAATATACTTCATGGCCTTAAACATCTCTCTCATTCCGGGGCCTCCTTTGGGTCCCTCGTATCGAATAACCACAACCTCCCCCTTCCGGATCACACCACCCAGAATCGCTGTTTCCGCTTCTTCCTCTGAATTAAAGCATCTGGCCTTTCCCGTAAAACGGTGGAGAGGAGGAGCAATAGCACCCGGTTTAGAGATTGCTGTATCAGGCGCCAGATTTCCTGATAATACGGCAACACCGCCTGTTACGGAGAATGGATCATCCACTGTCTTAATGATTTCACGGTTCTCCGGATACCAGTACACCTGCTTTTTAAGGTTTTCATCCACAGACTCCCCGGTACATGTGACGGCGCTGCGGTCAATAATATCAGCCAGATGATCCATTACCCGCGGGATTCCGCCTGCGCGGTAAAATGCTTCCATATCCCACTTCGCTGCCGGATTCACTTTCGCAATCTGAGGTGTTGTCAGATTCAGCTTTCTGAACTCCTCCACCACGTTCATATCCAGTTCCGCCTCATTGGCAATGGCCGCAATATGAAGTACAGCATTGGTAGACCCGCAGATCGCCATAGTTACTTTAATAGCATTGCGAATAGACTCCTCTGTGATAACCTTTCTTGCCGTAATGTTGTTCATTACCAGTTTCACAATAGCGCGTCCGGATTCAAAAGAAGACTTCAGGCGTTCCCCATAAGGAGCCGGTATCAGGGCGCTTCCAGGCAGGCTCATACCCATTGCTTCCGACACACAGCACATGGAATTTGCAGTGCCCAGGAATGAGCAGGACCCACACCCCGGACATGCCGTATTCTCAAGTGCGCGGTATTCTTCCTCTGTAATCTTCCCGGAACGGGTCATGCCCTTTGCCTCATCAATGGATGTCAGGTCTGATTTCCTGCCATCAAATTCGATTCCCCCCAGCATGGGACCGCCAACGCATACAATTGCCGGAATATCCAGACGCGCCGCAGCCATAAGCATACCGGGAACTATTTTATCGCAGGAAGCCAGAAGAACAATGCCATCAAGCCGGTGGGCCTGCACCATAACCTCAATGGAATTACAAATAATTTCCCTTGATGGAAGAATATAATTCATGCCTATATGTCCCTGCGCCACTCCATCACAGCAGCCAATTGTTCCGAACTCTACCGCAGTTCCCCCCGCACTGTAAATTCCCTTTTTTACAAACTCATTCACCTGATTCAGATTAAAATGTCCGGGAACGCAGGTATTCCATGTATTGGAAATACCTATAAGCGGCTTGTGATCCAGTTCATAATCAGAATACCCCATAGACTTAAAGAGAGAGCGGTAAAAGGGACTATCCTCACCATGCATAATTTCATTGCTTCTAAATTCCATGCATATCCTCCTTATAAAGATGATATTGTGTTCTATATTATAGAACTTCATTCTATATTGTAATAGTATATTATTTTTATAATTACGTCAATGACAATTAAACACAAAATTACAAATCATTTTTGTACATGTTGTATAAGTTAAAAAATAAAACGGTTGAATTATTCTGCTTAAGATGATAAATTACTATTTAGATAACAGGAGGTATATTATGGCAACAACAAAAATCATCCAATCTTTAGAGCGCGCCATGTCCATTTTGGAACTTTTTCAGAACAGTGTGGTAGAATTAAGCTTAAAGGACATTTCCGAGAAGTTGGAATTAAATAAAAGTACCACCTTTGGCCTTGTGAACAGTCTTGCGGCACTGGGCTATCTTTTACAGAACGAAGATAATCAAAGGTACTGCCTTGGGCCTAAGATATTGTGTCTCACCAATGCGCTTAAAATGAATAATGTCCTGATACGGATTGCACATCCTTTTCTTGAACAGCTCTCTCACAAATATCATGAAACGGTACACAGTGCAGTACAGTCCGATAACAGCGTCATTTACCTGGATAAAGTAGAATCGGACTCATCTATTTTTATCAACACTCAAATGGGTGTTAAAAACTACATGTATTGTACCGGCGTAGGTAAATGCCTTTTGTCTTACAAAACAGAAGCACAAATTGACCAAATCCTTTCCTTCCCCCTCAAGGCAAAGACATACAATACAATCACCCGGAGAGAAGCGCTATTAAACGAGCTGAAGCTAAGCCGGGAGCGCGGATATTCTATGGATAACGAAGAAATTGAAATTGGTCTCACATGTGTGGGTTTCCCTGTTTTTAAAGGTTTTGAAGATCCTGGCTTTGCCATCAGTATATCCGGAGCAACCGGCAGAATTCTGGACAAATTACATAGTACAGATCTGATCCACGACATGCAGGCTGCTGCCGCAGCAATGTCATGGCAGATCTATAATTATCAGCTTCCTGATGTCAACCTATGAAATGTAGAATACAGAGGTGTATCGAATGCCCGGCTACCATGAACAGCAGGATATAAAATCAGGTCCTTTCCCACTGCCCGCCTCAAGGCAGGCGACCACCCGAGAAAGCTGCTCGTAAGGCAGTTCGCTTCTGGTGTCGTCCAGAATCTTCTTTTCAGATATCAACCCGTTGACGATAGAAATCATGGACCATTCGCCAGCTCTACATCACAGGCCAGACAGCACAGTTCCAGAAAGGCATAGGCTTTGCCCACCGTCTCAAAGCCGTTGAAGCTCCTGTCAAACCGGAGCATATAGTCATAGGCTTTCAGCTCCAGGCAGTTCACTGTCCGGTTCGCCTCGCAGACCTCGAAAATGCCCACCGGCACTTCCTCATAAGAGCCGTCCGCAAGCTGCAGGTGGTAGGACAGTTCCACCTTCGCGTCCTTCAGCGTGTACCGGTCGATCTTAGAGTACAAATAAATACCCATCTCGGCGGCATACACCGTCCCCAGCTCGATCTTCCGAACTGCCGCAGCACTGCGCCGTGACATACCCGCTCCCCTTCACGATATCGTCATAGGTGAACGGATACTCCACTCCCGCCTTCGTCGTGATCTTCCCCGTCCAGTAAAAGTTTCGGGTGTTCTCCTGCACCGCCTGCAGGAATTCCCCTTGCGAATATCTTCTTCATTCTTTTTCAGCTCAATTTCCCAGAGCCGCAAGCGGTTCAGAATGCTGAATGCTTGCTTAACCGCCATACCGCTATCTCCCGATGCAGCCACCCCCAATGTAGTGGGCATCAGCATACCATTCCGAAACGGTATGGGAACGACCATGCTTTTAAGCGCATCGTGGACATCACAAAGTCCATCAAAACACCTCGAATCCAGTTGGTTTAGGAATCGTCTTCTATCTGCTGCATCACTAATTGTCCATTTTTAATATCCACATATTCTTCTGAAACCCGAAAATCCTTCGGGTATTCTATTTTTGCTATTACATATGATGCCGCAAATTCCAATATAAGAATGACCACCGTTGCAAGAACGACATATCCCAAGATACATATAGATGGTACTGTTGATGGTTCTGCGAAAATAGAACAAATATAGCCGATTGCAATATCCAGAAAGGCGCAGATATTTTGTGGTTCAGCGTTGTCAATTCCTCTTGCCGTAAGGCTATAGTCTCTTCCACTTTATCCAGAGTAGCAGCAATTCTTCGCTGTTCATTTATCGGGGGGAGGCTTATCGGAAACTCACTCAAAATAGAAAACTTGAGGTTGTCCCGCACACTGCCAGTTGTATATGACCTTATAATTCTTTCACTGACATCGAACACTACATATAGCGGACTGACTATAACTCTATCCTCACAACTTTGCCAATCGACAGAACCCACGTTGATTCTGGAGGGGTTAATCCCTGCTCATTCGTTACACTGTTAACTGGGATGTTTTCTCCGTTTTTGTTGCGTTCAGAATACTCTGTAATGACAGATCCGAGTTTAATTATCATAGCATCCCCCCTCAGTTCTATCAACCTCTTCTGGATCTCAGTTTCCAAGGTATCCAATTTGTCCAGAATTTCTGCCGTAGAGGGGTACTCTACCGTCACATACTCCGTCTTTTTATACTTGTTTATGGACAAGTCATATCCATTATCTACGATTTCCTGTTTCGGCACAAAGAAGCTCTGTTCAGTGCGCATCACGATTATTAAACCTTGCAATAATATCCGAAATGTCATTCTCCCTGATATACAGAACGCTTATCGTCCAGACTGTAGCCGTCTGCCTTCATGTCATAGAACCAGACATCCTCTCCACCAACTCACGGCGGATCGCCTGACGCGCCTTAGAGGAACCAAAGAGAACGCCATCGGGAACAATACAAGCGCAGCGACCGCCCACTTTCAGCATCTTAGTGAATAGCGCTACAAAGAGCAATTCTGTCTTTCTGGTTTTGCACAGTGCCAGCAGATCCTTACTGATTTCCTCTTGGAATACACTGCCGGTAAATGGCGGGTTTGCCATGATAAGGGAATACTGGTCACGCTCGGTGTTCTCGCCGGAAAGGGAGTCCTGATAGGTGATGTGCGGATCCTCAACGCCGTGGAGCATCATATTCATAGCTAATCCGCAGCCTGGACTGGTCGGTATCAAAGCCGGAGAGCAGACCGGACTTGAAGTAACGCATATTGTCGGTCTTCATCAGTTCCTTTTTCTGATTCTCGCTGATATAGGCTGCGCTGAATGGAGTCCTTGAGAGCGGGCTTCATCAGCGCCACCATCATATTGATGATGTGCCGGTGTGTACGGAACTGGCCGTTTTCACCGGCAGCGGCAATTTTACCGAGAAGGTACTCGTAAACATCGCCCATAATATCCTTGTTGTTCATATCCATGGCATCAATGCCATCAACAACCTTGGCAAGCACCTTTGCCGTAGGGATCAGAAACACAGTGTCTTTCATATAGCGGCTGAAAGCAGTATCCTTGCCTTCACCGATGGTTCTGATGAGAAACACATAGGTTTGGATATTGGTCAGCATCTGGCCAGGTTCAAAGTTGTGAAACACATTCCAGCGAAGGTTTTTATATTCTGTTTCCACACGGGGGCTCTCGCTGATCACACAAATCCTGGAACACCTTGCTTTTCTGCGGAACACCCAGCAGATTGGCATTAGCCTCCGCTTTCAGCTGATTGTCATCCAACAGCTTCATAAACATCAAATAGGTGATTTGCTCCAGAACAGTAATGGGACTGGTAATACCTCCAGTCCATATGGTGTCCCAATTGTTTTTTACTTGTTTTTCTGCTCCAATGCCAGCCCAATCAACCGATCTGCATGGTCTGCCATGAACAGTGGAATATTCAGTACATCATCGTCCATCTTCAGATTATCCAGAGAGAACCGTACACGGAGCTTCACTTGATCTGGGAACAACTCCTTGAATTTCTTGAGACTCTTGCTGGTGGTGTTGGTCTCGGATTTGACCTCTACAGGGAAAATGTCATTTTCTCTCTGAATGAGGAAATCTACCTCGTAAGGAGGATTGTTCTGGCTCCAGTATCGGGGAATCACTTCAAACTGCGTGATTAAGGTCTGAAGCACAAAGTCCTCGGTAAGAGCGCCTTTGAATTCCGTGAACAGGCGGTTGCCTTCACCAAAGGCTGTAGGAGCCAGCTGCGCCAGACGGCGGAGTAGACCCACATCCACCAGATAAATCTTAAAGGCAGAAAGGTCATCGTAGGCAGCCACAGGCAGGCCGGGAGCGGAGCTGCGGTAGATTTTGTGCACCAGACGGGAATCTACCAGCCACTGCAGGGCATCTTCGTATTCACGGGCTCTTGCGCCCTCTTTGACAACTTTGTAGATAAACTTCTTGTTTTCTCTTGCCAGCTGAGACGGTATGGATTTCCAAATCATAGAGATCTTCGGGAACTCACTGATATTGGGATGCTTGGCAAAATCCCGCTCGTAGGCGCCAATGATCCCGGACAGGGCTTCCTGCATGGCAGCTACATCCCGTGCCTCCGTCCACATCAGAACGGATTCGGGCATACCGCCGGTCACATAGTACATCTTGAGTTTTTCATAAAGAGGATTAAAGAAAGCATCGGGGATCGGCTCAATGGTGTCAACAGTCTCCAAATACTTCGCCAAATTCTCATCACCGTTGGCGAGCAGGAACTCTATAAAGGTCATAGGATCGATCTGCATGAAGTTGACCTTGCCCACAGGGAAAGACGAAGGTTTCGCCAGGGCAATTCCCAACAGAGAACCGGCACAGGCAATGTGATACTGCGGCGCATTCTCGCAGAAATACTTCATGGAGTTGATGACCTTGGGGCAGTCCTGTACCTCATCGAAGATGATGAGTGTCTTTTCCGGTATAATCTTCTGACCGCTGGCCAGCATCAGATTCTGCAAAATCCGATCTACATCCTTGGTGGTTTCAAAGAACTGCTTATATTCCTCATCTTCATCAAAGTTAAAATAGGCGGTATTTTCATAATAGCGTCTGCCAAATTCTTTAAGAATCCAGGTCTTGCCCACCTGGCGCACGCCTTTTAATATCAGAGGCTTGCGGTAGGGTGAATTCTTCCAATCCAGCAGCTTATTCAAAATCAATCGTTCCATAGATACACTCCTTCACACTTTTATTGGAGTTTTCGTGGTTCCCAATCATATTTTTATTATATGCTAATCGTTTTGAAATTACAACCAAAATCACAAAGTTATTGAGATTTTAGGGACTTCTATCACATTTTTCTAGGAAGGGAGCGGCATCTCGGAAATATAAAACTCTCATTTATCACCGTTATATTAGTTTTAAACAGCCTCTCTTCCCATATACAACAAAGTCCCGTCTGCTTTTTTCGAGAATTTGGCAAAAAATTCATCATAAGCAATCCAGCTTTCCCTTGGGTAATTGGCATGGGACTATACATAATATACGACTTTACAACTTTTAAGAAAAAAATATCGTACAGGACACTTTGGTGTATAATTAGTTTGCCAGCAAAATATACAAAGGAAAGTGACTCTGTACGACAAACTCATTATACAACGAAAAGAACCTGATTGGTAGACTTCAACAATATTTTTCCATCTATATTTAAAACGTTTTCTTCCCCTGCCGCGGAGACTTTATTTCTACTGGCTTTATCCATACTTGCCATGGAGTCGGCGGATTCCATCCGTTCCCTCTACCGACATTTTTTGTCTGCCATCACCCAAAAGTCACTGACTGCTTTTTATTATGCCTGTTCCTACTCCAAAGCAGACTATTCCAGATTCATGAATGTAATGGCATCCCTGGCTTTAAAACTCATTCCTGAAGAACTCCGCATCTTTTTTCTTAAGGACCATTCCCTTCTTAACTGCCTGTTTCATTCGGTCAGGGATGTCATCCTGCGTATGTTCTTCAAGCTTAACAAGTCCAAAAACTTTAATTCTGGCTTTATCTGCGTCCCGCATACCTTCGGGAGGGATTTGAAATGGAATCCTCACATCCATGCCCTGATTTCCCAAGGCGGGGCTGGTAACTTCACTGCCTGGCGCCCTCATACTCACTTTGATTATCGCTTCCTGCGCCTGTCCGTAAAGTCCTTTTGGAGCAGCTCTCCCTTAAACTTGGACCGTCTTTTAAGAAACTTAAAAACCAGATTTACAAAGACCATCCCGATGGGTTTTATGTCAGGGCCAAACCCAATCCGCGCTCCCCTGATATCACTATTAAATATATCAGCAGATATCTGGGCCGGCCCGTCATTGCCACTTCCAGGATTGATGCCTATGATGGGACTTCTGTGACATCCACTATCAGCGCCATGAGGACCATGAAACTGTGACCGAATGCATCCCCGCCATTGACTTTATCAAACGCCTGATTGTACATATCCCTGACAGACACTTTAAAATGGTCCGTTGCTATGGGATTTATGCAAAGCACCATAAACAGGAAAAAAATCTCCGGAAATGTTTATCCCCTAAGAAGCAGCGTTATCTTTCCAGGCTTCTGGATTGGCGTAATTCAATCCTTCTGGCTCTTGGCTATGATCCGCTCAGATGCCCGGAGTGTGGCACTTCTATGTTGGTTTTAGAAGTTTACCACAAAAAAACTGCACTGTTTGAACGCTATCGAAAGGCTATGGGATATGGATAGCTCCATACGCCTTATTCTTTCTCTACCGTCAGATAGTGCAGCCTAAACCAAAAACAAAAAACTACATAGGCAACGTCATGGCGAAGTTACATCTTCGCTTTTTTGCTATGCCATTTTTTATTTCAAGTCTATTATACACTATCTTGGCCGATTTGCGAAGTTTCCTGAAAAGGAACAAATGGGGGCTGTGAAAAAATAGAGTAGACGGACTCTATTTCCCACAGCCCCCTCACTTTTTGATCCGGAGGTCTGTTACTTTCCTAAAAAAGCATATACCTCCCCCTTACCCCCACAGAAAGCGG
>ERZ773118.1159-NODE-1159-length-17263-cov-85.8487_pt1 | contig 17263 bp, 17 predicted proteins | sample MGYA00580562_ERZ773118 | MGnify/ENA primary metagenome ERZ773118 (study PRJEB29015, sample SAMEA2737878) | human gut metagenome | biome: human gut; feature: human-associated habitat; material: faeces | place: China | collected 2012 ... | reverse complement strand
AGCTTCCGAATAGGAAGTTGTTGTAATGCTAAAAATCAATGTGCCAATACACTAGTTTTATGTTTCTGCTTATGTATGATTTTGAAGAGGTAAGATTATGGAGTATTTAACGACTGTGGAATTATCAGAAAGATGGAATATCACTTCACGTCGAATAGGTGTTTTATGTGCAGAAGGAAGAATTGAAGGTGCAATAAAAAAAGGAAAAACATGGTTAATTCCTTCAGATGCAATAAAGCCTGCTGATGGACGATACAAGAAAAATCAGAAAAGTAAGATGTAATACGAAACAGGATTTATAAATATATGAGAATATATAATTAAATGCAGAGGGGGTACTTATATGGCATTTGATTTTGGAAACGCAAATGAAGCACAGAGAAGTGCTATTTCAACAACAGATGGTCCGTTGTTGATTATTGCAGGCCCTGGTACAGGGAAAACATATACATTAGTAAAGAGAATTGTTTATCTTATAACTGAAAAAGATGTGCTTCCTGAGGAAATAATGATTGCTACATTTACAGAAAAGGCTGCGAAAGAACTGATTACACGTATCACAAATGAATTGTATGCAATAGGAGTATCCGTAAATCTGAATGAAATGTATATTGGTACTTTTCATTCAATTTGTTTGAGAATTCTTAAAGATCATCTTGAATATACAAGGATTAAGAAAAATTATAGGATGCTGGATAATTTTGATCAGCAGTATATGGTGTTTCAAAAGATTAATAGATTTAGGAACTTGCCTTATTTTGATGTTATATTTGATAAAAAGCAAGGAGCTTGGAGACAAGCTGGAGAAATAGTTAAGTATGTTAATAATCTTGCTGAAGAATTGGTTGATATTGATGAAATGCAGGAAGACTCGGATGAACATATTGTGGCTGTTGCAAATATTATGAAACAGTACAATATCTTGATGGAAGATGAGAATTTAATTGATTTTTCAAGTATTCAAACAGAAGCATATAAATTATTGATCGAGGAACCAAGCATATTGGAAGAAATACAGCAGAAAATTAAATATGTGATGGTGGATGAATATCAGGATACAAATTACATACAGGAATTACTTGTGTTTTTGATTGCCGGAAAAAATAGAAATATATGTGTTGTGGGAGACGATGACCAAGGTTTGTATCGTTTTCGAGGAGCAACAATAAGAAATATATTGGAATTTCCAGGCCATTTTGCAGAAGGAGAATGTAAGCAGGTTAAACTTGTTACAAATTATCGTTCAGAGAGACAAATTATTGATTTTTACAATAAATGGATGAGCACAACAGATGGTAGGGCATATGATTTTATGTGGAAGAATTTTAGGTTTGAGAAGAAGATTGTTCCGCCGGAAGGGAAAAAGGATGCTAAAGTAGGTGTTATTAAATGTTCAGGAAAAGATTTGTTAGATGATTGGTATGAACAAGTGTATTCATTTATTACACAATTAAAAAGTAGTGGTGTACTAACTGATTACAATCAGATTGCAGTTCTTTGCAAGTCTGTAAAAGGGGATAAAATCATAGGTATGGTTGAATATCTTGAGGAACATGGTATTAAAGTTTATTCACCTCGTTCGGAAATGTTCTTTGAAAGAAAAGAGATAAAGCAGGTAATAGGGTGTATGATCTTATGTTTCCCAGAGTATGTTCGTAAGTTACAACAAAGAGATTTTTCGTATGATTTTGAAAATCTCTATAATTATTACGATACTCAATGTATAGCTGCTGCAAGAGATCTTATTTTACAGTATAGAGATACATTGGGAAAATGGATTGCAGAGAAGATGCATAAACACGCTAATCTAAGAAAGGATAATGCAGATTACGCATTTACAGGATTACTGTACCAGTTATTACAGTTTGAACCATTTAGTACATACTTAGGGATAGATATGAAATCAGGGGTGATAGATGAAAGACCTGCGAGAAACTTATCAATTTTATCTTCAATTTTGGGAAAGTACGAATATCTACATCGGATAGATGTCTTCACGGAAAAAAATATTATAGAGTCAGTAGAACGTTTTTTTAATATGTATTTTCGCTTTCTATTTGATGGAGGAATAACAGAGTATGAAGATGATTCGGAGTATGCTCCGAGTGGGTGCGTTTCATTTATGACTATACATCAGTCAAAAGGAATGGAGTTTCCGATAGTGATTGTTGATTCATTAAATGGAACACCGAGAAGTAGTGGAAATCATTTGCTAGAAGAAATAGAAAATAAATATTTCCATAGAAAAGTTTTTGAGACAAGGGAAGATATAAAATTCTTTGATTTTTGGCGATTATATTATACGGCATTTTCAAGAGCACAAAATTTATTGGTACTCTCTTGTTGTGAAAAGAAAGGTCATGGAGCCACACCAAGCAAATATTTTGAAGAGTGCTATGAGAGGCTACCTGCTTATGAAGATGTAAATCTTTCAGAAATAAAGTTGGAAAAGGTAAAGCCTGTAAATATAAAGGATACATATTCTTTTACTTCTCACATCGCTCTGTATGAGAATTGTGCATTACAGTATAAATTTTTTAAAGAACTTGGATTTACGCAGGTAAGAGTAGGTGCAACACTCTTTGGAACATTAGTGCATGAGACAATAGAAGACATTCATCGTGCAGCTATGCGTCATGAAGAACAGACAATAGTGCCGGAAACAATACGAGAGTGGTTTGATACAAATTATATGACATTATCGAAGTGTGAGCATTCTTATTTAGGACAACTGCAGATAGAAGCTGCGTATAAACAGGTTTTGAGGTATGTTGAGAGAAATCAGAGTGACTGGAGTCGAATTCAAGATGCAGAGGTGGAAGTAAGTTTAGTAAAGCCTGATTATATATTGCTTGGAAAGGTTGACCTTATCAGGGGCGAAGGTGATACAGTAGAGATTGTTGACTTTAAATCCGAGAAGAAACCAGATGTTTTAATTGAAACAGCGGAGATGAATCGTTATAGGAGACAGCTTGAAGTGTATGCTCATCTTATTGAGGAAAAGACAGGCAAAAAGGTAAGTAAAATGCATTTGTATTATACTGGTGAGGATAATGGTGTACCAACAGTAACATTTAATAAGTCAACGGAAATGATTGATAAAACAATAAAAGAATTTGATGAAGTGGTTGAAAAAATACAACATAAAGATTTTAGTGGCAGAGCAAAAGATAAAAATCTTTGTGCCAACTGTGATATGAGACATTACTGTAGAAGAAAAGGAGATTGCTAATGGATGGACAGATTTCATTTACATTTGAACAAAGACAACCAATAAAAGGATATCCGGAGTTACATTGGACGGGGAAAAGGCCTTATACATCAACGCAGTATTATCCTGCACAGCTTAAGGAATCCTATGGAGAGCCTAAGGATGGTTGGATGAATAAGATATTTTGGGGAGATAATCTTCAAGTTATGAGTCATATGCTTAAAGAGTATCGTGGAAAAATAGATTTAGTTTATATTGATCCTCCATTTGATAGTAAGGCAGATTACAAAAAAACAATTGAAATTAAGAAGAAAAAGACATTTAGTGATATGTCTGCATTTGAAGAAAAACAGTATTCAGATATATGGACAAATGATGAATATATGCAGTTTATGTATGAGAGACTAATACTTATTAGGGATTTGTTATGTGAAACAGGAAGTCTTTATTTACATTGCGATTACCATAGAAGTCATTACTTACGCTGCATATTAGATGAAGTATTTGGAAGTAATAATTTTATTAATGAAATTATATGGAAAAGAAGAGGAGGAGCTCTAAACAATTCAAAATCATTTGGGCAGCTAACAGATACCATTCTTTTATATGGAAAAACTAGTATGTATAAATTTAAGCAAATTCGAACAAAAGATACACCAGAAACTCAGGAATATATAAAACAACGTTTTGTGTATGATGATGGTGATGGAAGGTTGTATAGTAGAGATCCAGTAACAAACCCATCATCAACACCAACACCATCATTGATTTATGAATATAAAGGATATCAACCACCGGAAAAAGGATGGGCATTTTCTTATGAAACAATGGTTGAATGGGATAACAAAGGTAAATTATATTTTCCGGCGAACAAAAGTCAACGTATAAGAAGAAAGACATTTTTAGATGAATATGAGGGGCAACCGGTTCAAAATTTATGGGGAGATATTTATGTTATTAATTCTCAAGCAAGAGAGGCATTAAATTATCCAACACAAAAACCAGAGGCTTTGCTTGAAAGAATAATAAATACATCATCTGATGAAGGGGATGTTGTTTTTGATTGTTTTATGGGCTCAGGAACAACACAAGCTGTTGCTATGAAATTAGGACGCAGATTTATAGGTGCGGATATTAATTTAGGTGCAATTCAAACTACCACAAAGAGATTGATAACTGCATCAAATGACTTGGATAATACAAAATATACTGGATTTGAAATTTATAATGTGAATAACTATGATTTCTTTAGAAATCCAGTAGAAGCCAAAGAATTAATTATTGATGCATTAGGTATCCAAAAATTTGATTCATCAACAGTATATGACGGTGAATTAGATGGTTGGATGGTTAAAATCATGCCTACAAATCGTATTGCAACAAAGGCTGATTTAGAAGAACTCAAGGCTAATTTACCATACCATACATTTGAAAAGCGCAAGGAAGAAAATCCGAATGGCGTGGTAGAAAAAATTAAGATTATTTGCATGGGACATGAGGCTGATTTAAAGGCATCGTTGGAACAGGAACTTTCTTCGTATAATTTGGAAATAGAGATAGTTGATATCCTTAGGGATAAGAAAGATTTACAATTTAAGAGAGAAGCAGATGCCAATGTTGTTAAAGAAAACAATCAGATTATAATAAAAGAATTTTATCCGATGAATCTTTTACAGAAATTAAGTATGCAGAAAGAATCAGTTGAAGATTGGAGGCAGTTGGTAGAATCTATCTATATTGACTGGAATTATGATGGACAGACAATGAGGCCGACAATTTGTGATATTCCTGCAAAAGATGAGTTGGTATCTGGTATATATAAAATTCCAGCTTCAGCAGATAAAATTAAAATAAAGATAACAGATTTGTTATCTGAGTCACTTGAGCTGGAGGTATAGATATGGCAAAAGAAGTTGGAATGGAATTTGCCTTTTTTGAGTTCCTTCGTTCATTCTATGTAGATAATAGAGGAATTATAAGAAATAGGTATCGTGAAATAACTAAGAAATATCTGGATTACAATGACAAGGAAAAGAACCCAGACGCATTTTTACGAACCCCACAGTTTGAAGCCTTAGAAATGTATGTGTTTGTAAAAGAATTTATGAATAATCAACAGATGTATCAGATGTTTGATGACTGGTCAAAGAGAAATGGTGTTTTTTCAGATAGGCGATTCTATGATGAAGCTGGGCAGATGACATTATATGATGTTTATTCACCAAAACAGTATCATGATTATTTTTTACAAATAAAGAAATATGCGGAAGATTATCCAAATTATATTTTTGCATTAACTATGGGATTAGGTAAGACAATTCTCATGGCTACCTGTATTTTTTATGAGTTTCTTCTTGCTTCAAAATGGCCTCGAGATGATAAGTATTGTCATAATGCATTAGTTTTTGCACCAGACAAAACAGTATTACAATCGTTAAAAGAAATAGTAACTTTTGATAAGAGTAAGGTTGTACCTCCGGAATATATTGGTGTATTAGATGCAAATATTAAGGTGTATTTTCTTGAAGATAGTGGAAACACATTAAATACATTAGATGGTTCCAAGTATAATATAATTATTTCTAATACACAGAAAATCATATTAAAGGCTCAGCATAAAGAAAAAAGTTCTGTAGACAAGTTGTTTAGTGATCAGATACCAGGACAATCCGTATTGGATGATGTTCTTGGAATATTACAGGAAATCAGTAACAACGATGATTTGCTGTCAAATCAACGTTTTGAGAAACTTACCAGGCTTTCACAAATGGGTATTTATGTAGATGAAGCACATCATATGTTTGGAGCAGACTTGGAGAAGGCTTTGCACGAAAATGGTAAGGGTACTAGCCTGCGCAATACTATAAATAAATTGTCTAAGGAATTATCTAAGCATGGAAGTAAAGTGGTTGCTTGTTATAATTTTACAGGAACACCATACGTCAATAATAAGATTCTCCCGGAGGTTATATATGCTTATGGATTGCAGGCGGCAATTAGAAATAATTTCTTAAAAGATACTAGCGTTATTGGTTATAGTAACGTAAAAAGCAAAGAATTCCTAAAAGCTGTTATTGCCGATTTCTGGGCAAAGTATGGTGGAAAAGAATATGAGGGATTAGCACCTAAAATGGCTATTTTTGGTGCAGAGATAGCAGAAGTTCGTGATGAAATCAGGCCAGTTGTTGAAGAAGTACTATCTGAATTGGGAATACCTCTTGATAAAATTTTAGTTAATGTTGGAGACGAAAAGATTACTAAATCTGAAGACATAAGAGATTTTAACAATCTTGATATAGCTGGAACAGCAGGCAGTAAGAAGCAGTTTATATTGCTTGTTAATAAAGGTAGAGAGGGGTGGAACTGTAGATCATTATTTAGCGTGGCTCTTTTTAGAAGTCCAAAGTCAAAAGTTTTTGTGCTTCAAGCAACAATGAGATGCTTGAGAAAAATTACAGATGAACAACTAACGGCCACAGTGTACTTGTCAAAAGAAAATATGGATATATTGGATGATGAACTTAAAAAGAATTTTAGAACTAGCATAGAGGAACTTGTAGTTAAGAAGGATAAAAAAAGTAAGAAAGTTCCTGTACGTGTGAAAGAACCTCCTAGAACATTGCGCATGAATAGATTGCATTATAAATATTCTTTGGAAACTAAGCATTATGATAGTATATTATCATTTGGTTTGAAAGAAATAGAAATAGAAAATTATGATGCGACAATGTATGTTAAAGAAGGGCTTACAACTTCGTCTGTTATGAGTGAAAGCAATGTTAACTATATGGTTAGTAAAACAGCGTATACTGAGATAACGTTGGTGGCAGAAGTAGCAAAATATTTTCCTGATATTAGATGCACAGAAGTTGCTAGGATACTGAGGGAATCAGAAGAAGGGATTGATAAAATATTAGTAGCAGTCAATGAGTATAATGATATTATTTATGATAAAATTGTGCCAACCATATTTGAGGCATTATACCTGGTTAACAAAGAGATTGTAAAAGAAAATGTTGATGTTAAATTACTTAAGAAGCCTAAAGAAGGTGGATATTATGAGTTTAGTGGAAATGAGGATTTGATTATAATGCAGAATTCAGAGGATTCTGTTGTTGTGAAAAATAAAGACAAGAGTTTTCACGCAGATACCTATGTTTTTGATTCGAAGCCTGAGTTACAATTATTTTTACAGTTGCTTGCAAATGAGCACGTAAAAAAAGCTTATTTCACGGGAATGTTTACTGCTGACCAGACAGATTTTTATGTTCCATATATTGATCCGGAATCGAATAGATTAAGGAAGTATTATCCAGATTTCTTAGTAAAAATGGACGATGGAAGTTATTTGATTTTGGAAGTAAAAGGTGACAATATGATAGATGATCCGGTAGTGAAGGCGAAAGGAGCAGCGGCTGAGGAGGTTGCAGTAGAGAGTTCAATGAAATACGAAATGCTTAAAGGAACAGACATTATGGAAGGAAAAGCAAAGTTTTAGCTTAAACGGGTCTCATTCAACCTGAATGGCGGATAGTAATTAAAGATGATATTAATATGGGAAAATCAGGGATAATAAAAGATTTTGTTTTGCCACAAGAAATATATATTGGATGTAGACAGCAGGAAACAGTCGCTGAGAATAACAATAATCGTATGTTACATAATAAAAAAGAGAATGAGATGTATGCTGATCTAGATGAGATACTTCAATGGGCGGAGAATAACTATATTGATGTATATATGCCAATAATAAGTAGAAAAGAATATAAAATGATGGATAGAGCGTTACGATTGATTTAGCAAGTTTTAGTAGAGGTGGCTATATGTCAGATTTTGAAGAAAAATATGATTATCAGGAAATTATGGTAGAAGATATTTCGCAGATATATCAAATTGCAAATGATTATAATTCGTTCTATGATTTACCAAGATCAGGTAGAGGTGACCCAGGTGATGAACGAACTTACTTACAGGCATTTTATAGAGGACAAAGCGATTCTTCTTGGAAAATCACTCCAAGTATATGCAGAGATACATCTGTGGATGAGAGTATATCGGAATCTGGAGATTTACTATTTGAAGTAATGGCATATAATCAGCATTATATACATGCTACAAGATTAATTGACTTTACAATGGATATAAATGTAGCATTGTTTTTTGCTTGTTGTGAAAATATTGAAAAAGATGCGGCTATATTTATATGGTCATATTCTCCGTATGATCCTAAATGGACAAGAATAAAGATACAGTGTGAACTTGTTAATGTTAAAAAGCAACGTATAAGTGTAAGTGAATATGCAGAGATACTTTTGCAGAAATATCCGGAATTGAAAGACAATTATACTTATAAAAAGGATTTCTATACGGATTTAGTTTCTTATTTGGACCATGGCTTTATGATTATGCAACCACGTAATCCGTATTTGGAAAATATGAGAATACAAAGACAAAAAGGGTGTTTATATGTTTGTGGTGTGAAATTTGAAACTCCGATTGATAAAATGAGAACAAGTGTTAATGCGGGGAATAATATATTGTGCCCGCATGAGCCGGAAGCTCCTAAAGAATTGGCCGGAGGTGATTTTTGGGTAAAGGTGGTCATTCCTGCAAGATTAAAAAATGTGATAATGAAACAATTGGAAGAAAAGGGAATTACAAAAGAAGCTTTGTTACCCATGTGATGTAAATAGGCACTTGTTTAATGTAGAAGGATGGTGAGAACTATGGATATAAAGCAGCTAATCGGCGAAACCACAGATTACGATAAAAAGGTTGCACTTGAGACAAAGAAACCCAAAAGCTGGTGCAAGAGTATAAGTGCATTTGCAAATTGCTATGGTGGTAAGCTGGTATTTGGTGTGGCAAATGATGATGCGTTGGTTGGTCTTTCGGATGCTGAAGGAGATGCAGAAAAAATTAGTGAGATAATTAAAACACACCTTAATCCGATACCAGAGTTTAAGCTTTCATTTGAAAAAGATAATGACAAGACATTCGTTATTGTAGAAGTTATGAAAGGGCAGCAGACTCCATACTATTATGAGGGTGATGGGCAACTTATTGCATTTATGCGTATAGGAAATGAAAGTGTTCCGGCAACACCTTCGCAGTTAAGAGAGTTGGTACTTCGCGGAAGTGGTGAAAGTTATGATAGTCTGAAGTCAAGATATGATTTTAACAATATGTCCTTTACAAAATTAAAATCAGTATATAAACAGAGAACGGGGAATACATTTGAAGATACAGATTATGAATCTTTTGGGCTGATTGATGAAAAAGAAAATCTAACGAATGCTGGAGCACTTTTGGCAGATGAATCACCGGTACGTCATTCCAGATTGTTTTGTACAAGATGGAATGGACTTACTAAAGCATCAGGAATAGTGGATGCACTTGATGATAAGGAATATACTGGCAGTCTTGTCACATTGTTGCAGGCAGGAACTGATTTTGTGAGAAATAATTCCAAGAAAGCATGGCGTAAGGTTGGTGACGGCAGAATTGAAATGCCTGATTATCCGGATAGAGCAGTGCTTGAAGGTGTAGTAAATGCATTGATTCATAGAAATTATCTGGAGATAGGTAGTGAAGTCCATATAGATATGTTCGATGATAGAATTGAAATATATTCACCCGGTGGAATGGTAAGTGGAATATCTCTTGAGGGGAAAAATCTATTGAAAATTCCGTCAAAGCGAAGAAATCCGATATTAGCTGATATATTCAGCCGTTTAAAATATATGGAGCGTAGAGGTAGTGGATTTAAGAAGATATTGGCAGATTATGAGGGACAAGTAGAATTTGATGAGACCAAGATGCCAGTCTTTGATGCAGATAATGATGATTTTACATTGACTTTGTATAATCTGAATTATGGCACTAATTATGCAACACAGGTGAATGAAAATGTCATAGAAAATGTCATAGAAAATGTCATAGAAAATGTCATAGAAATTTCGGAAGAAAAAATGAAGCAGTTAATGCCAGAGTATTCTAAGAAGAAGCTTACTAAAGCATGTGACATCCTAAAAATGATTTCCGAAAATCCGAATATTTCTATTGATGAATTAAGAATAGCCTTAGATGTCACAGATAGAACAATTGCTAGATATATATCAGAATTAAAGGATAAAGGTATCATAGAACGAAAAGGTCCAGATAATGGTGGTATATGGAAAATTAAGTAAGTGAATGACAGTAAATATGGCACTCAATGTGACACCCAAACTTTTACTCAAGAATATTCCGAAGTTAGTCTCAATGAAGTCTCACGAGATTTGAGACTGAGTGAGACTCTATGATATAGCAAAATGCGATAAAACCGGGATTTGCAGGTAAATTATAAAGTTGTAGTCTCAAGACAGTCTCATTTTTGAAATCGTTTGTTGAGACTAACATGAGACTGAGGAGGTTCAAATTCATGGACATAAGTAAAAAAGATTGGAAGCTATTTCGAGAAAGATTATCAGGCTGGCAGGAAAATTAAATGGAAGGTCTTGTTAAAGAGTATGCAAATTTTCTGAATGATGATAAAAAGCCTGCATCAGAGAAATTCTGGGAACTTGAAAAACGGATAAAAGAAGATAAACGTCATCCGGGGGTTGTCATGGAACTGAAAAAATCAGAGGTAATATGGGATATTGTTCGTCTTATTAGACTGAAAGTAATTACATATAATGATTTATCAGACTTTAGTGATGAATTACAGAATGAAGTAAAAAGAATACTTGAGATGAGCAGGTGATACATATGGAGATTGGTGCAACAAAAGCAGTTCAAGATCGACTAAAAACAACAAAGATTGAAGAAAGCAAAGGTGCTTCACTTGTGTTCTGCTGGGACACACATTTGACGAAAATAAAAGGAAGATTTGATGCGTATGGATATCCGAGTGAACTTTTTAAATTAGACATGGAACGACTAGGGATTGCTACTAAGAGAAAGCCTGCAAAGGTAATTGATATTGCTCAGTACATAGAAAACAATCGTGGTACTAACGATTAGTACCACAAAACTTTTTCTTGCAGAAATATTGGATGTAGATTATAATTTCCATAGGTGGACAAGCAAACCGACAGAAAATTATTCTGTGAGTAGTAAAAGAAACCTGCAAGCCACCTGAACTACACACAATAATGAAAAAATGCAATGGTACTGGATTGGTACTAAAAATATGTGAAACGAAAAATAACGTGTGGAAAAAGTATAGATTATCAATACAAAACAGTATAGATAACCACATTAAAATAACCTACATCAAACCAAACTTTGGAGTTTGAATAATTAAAAATTTCTGGAAAGCCTTATAAACAGGGCGTTTCCGAGCGAATAAAGTTCTATTTGATAACAAAATGATAACACTGGATATCTTTGTATTATTTATCAGGTATCCTGCGGTTATCGAGTAATATGTGTGAAACCGACAAAAAAGGTCTTACTGAATTGAGTGAAATCAATTTGGTAAGGCCTTTTTTCGTCGGCTTTTATTTTGCGCTTTTTGGATAGTTGTAACGCCACTGATCATATTCTTCCTGAGTGATCTCGCCGGATTTGAGTTTTTCTGCCTGTTCCTGCCATGCATGGAACATATCAAACATAGAAAGGTAGGTGGTTCCTTTGGATTTGTCCAGCCGGAGGCAGAGTTCTCCGTCAATCTCATCAATGTGAAGTCCGTAAAGGTCTTCTAAGGTAAATAAGGTATGCATCAGCCCAACGTAACTGTCAATATCCGGAACAGCCAGAGCATGAGGGGATACTTCAAAAATATCAGCCAGTGCGTTCAGGTATTTTTCTTTTGGACTGCGTGCCCCTTTTTCATACTGTGCAATGCGGACATCAGCCTGTGAATCACTGAATCCCAGCTGTTGCCCCAAATATTTCTGCGTGAAACCACGCAGAAGTCTGAAATGGTGGATTCTTTCGCCTATTGCCATATGCTATATCTCCTGTCTTTTTCTTGATAGGTTGAGTATAGCATATCCAAATAGTAGAGACAAGAAAATACATACAAAAAAGTATGGGTAAATGTATTGAAAGTACTTGACCCATACAGAATAGTATAGTATAATTCAACCAATACAAAATAGTATAGTAAAAAGAAAGGAGAAATTTTCTATGAGTAAAATGTTTATGAATGTGAAAGAGGTCATGGAAGTCCTGGAAGTATCGGAATCCTACGCATACAAGCTGATGAAAAGGCTAAACAGGGAGTTACAGGCGATGGGATGTCAGACCATTGCAGGAAAGGTTGACCGGAAATATTTCTATGAGCAGTTCTATGGAACAAGATCGAATGATGGGAGGAATTAAGAATGGCAATTTATAAGAATGACAATGGCACCTGGTATGTGATGATCCGGTATCAGGACTGGACAGGTGCAAGAAAACAGAAATGCAAACGAGGATTTTCTATAAGAAAAGAAGCTGCGGACTGGGAATTACAATTCAAATTACAGAAGAAAGCAAGCGTAGATATGACAATGGAAAGCTTTTGCACTATGTATGAAGAAGATGTCAGACCTTCTTTGAAGCAGAGTACCTGGCTTACAAAAGAAAATATTATTCAGAAAAAGATTCTTCCGTATCTTGGAAAACGTAAAGTATCGGAAATTACAGCTAAAGATGTGATGGACTGGCATAACCAGATGAGAAAACTGAAAACGAAAACAGGAAAACCGCTTTCGCCAACGTATCTGAAAACGATACATGGACAATTAAGCACTATTTTTAATCATGCAGTGAAATATTACGATCTTAGCACTAATCCGGCAAGAAAAGCTGGGGCACTGGGAGAAGAAGAAGGCAAGGAAATGTTGTTCTGGACAAAAGAGGAGTATAAGCGATTTGCAGAAGAAATGATGGACAAACCTCTTTCCTACTATGCTTTTCAACTGCTTTACTGGTGTGGAATTCGTTCGGGCGAGCTGCTTGCTTTAACACCAGCAGATTTTAATTTCAAAAAGAAAACGCTTCGGATCAATAAGTCCTATCAGCGTTTGAAAGGAGAAGATGTAATCAGTACGCCAAAGACAAAGAACAGTGTGCGGACAGTCATAATGCCACAGTTTCTGTGTGATGAAATGCAGGACTGTCTGAAATTATATTACAGTTTAAAGCCTGACGACCGCATTTTTCCGGTAACAAAATATTATCTGAATCATGAGATGGAAAGAGGCTGTAAAGCGAGTGGGGTAAAGAAAATCAGAGTTCATGATCTCAGGCATAGTCATGTATCCCTGTTGATCAATATGGGGTATACCGCACTAGTATAGCTGTCAGTAATTAACTCGACTTTTTGACCGGCAACGTATCAACCACCACTTCTTCATTTGGATCAATTTCTTCAAGTTTGTACTTCCAATGATATATAACAGGTTCTTCATTTACTTCATCAAAGTATTTATATATACGCTGCACAAGTTCATCCTTAGTTTTTACACGAATGCCCTTGAGCATCTGGCGAGTAAGTTTACTGAAGAAGCCCTCAACAAGATTCAACCATGAACCGTGCTTTGGAGTAAATACAAATTCAAATCTTCCTGGTACGGTTGCGAGGTATTTTCTGGTTTCCTCAGAAGAATGAACTTTAAGGTTATCCAACACCAGACGAATCTTATCTGATTTTGGATACTTGTTATCAAGTTTTTTAAGAAATTCGATATAGTCCTTACTGTTATGGGACTCTTTAACGAGTGGAATCGCCTCACCTGTTTGCAAATCTATTCCGGCAAGCAGTGAAATGGTTCCAAGACGCCTGTACTCATAATCTCGGCTTATGGTCTTATGATTATTATCCGGCTGGATATCTTCTGATGTGGTGGCAATTGCCTGGATTCCAGGTTTCTCATCATAAGAGAGTACATGCACCACCTGATCATCTTCACAAAATGGAAGAAGTTGTCCTTTTTTATCGAACTGTAATGATAGCTGTTTATATACCAGAAGGACATTGTGCATCTTTTGGTCAAAATCCGGATCACGATTTTCACAGTAATAAGTTATTTTGTTAGGCTTAATATCTGCCTCTTCAAGTATTGTGCGAACCTTTGACTGACTTATAGTTGATAACCTTGTATAACCAGCATTTTCTGCAAACTTATTGATATGTTTTGTGAGAAGGGCACGTGTCCATACTTCTGCTGAATAGCCAAGATTAACCGGCTTCTGACATGCGATATTTATAATCCACGTCTTTTCGTCATCGGTTATTTCAGCATTACGACCACGACCGGGAGCATCAAACAAGGCGTTTTCGACACCGCCCTCTTTGAATTTATTCAAGCACAACATTACACTGCATCTATTGATGCCTACTTTATCAGCAATATCATTAATAGAAACACCATCAGCACGTAACAACAATATTCTTGCTCTACACACGGTTTGTGCCTGTATTGTTCTAGCACGAGTTTGTAATTCAAGATACGAACGCTGCTCCTCTGTTAGTGTTATTGTGTTTACTTTTCTGCCCATGAATATGACCTCCCTATACAATTATATGAAGATTATATCATGGAATACTTATTGAGTCGAGTTAATTAAAAACATTTATACTAGCAATCGGAAAAAGGGTTGGACATTCAGCAGAAAAGATTACTTACCGGTATGCACATCTGTTTCCGTCGGTACAGCAGGACATGGCAGAGCAGCTGGATGCGGAAAATATGGATGAAGAATTAAATGAAGTAGAAGGAGGACTTGCAAATGTCGGCTAAATGTCTGGATCAGCAGGGACGTTGGAGAAATAAAGTTGTAGCATTTCGGATGTCACCGGAAGAAGATGAACTTCTGGAGACGGCAGTACGGCTATCGGGATTAACCAAACAAGAATATATTATCCGAAGATTGCAGGAAAAAGAAGTTGTGGTTACAGGAAATCCCAGGGTGTATAAAGCTTTGAAGAAGGAACTTGAAAAGGTACTGGGTGAGCTGAAACGTCTGAAAAAGGGAGAAGATGTGCCGGAGGATTTATTGGAAGTGATTCGGCTTATCACAATAACAATGGCTGGAATGAAAGCGGAATAAAAGAGCCTTTAAGTGTCGGCAAACACCTAAAGGCAGGGATTTGGTAGAATACTCTTCCAAAAAACTTCTATGAGTATTCTATCAAAAACCACTCTTTCTTTCAACGGGAAAATAAGGAGGATTTGATGGAAAACAAAAGAACAGAAACAAATAAAACAGTACAGAAAAGGCTGGAACCGGAACTGAAACTCATCAATATGGATACGGTGGAAGTGGAGCAGATTGAATGGCTGCTTTATCCATTTATTCCCTATGGAAAAGTAACAATTATACAGGGAGATCCGGGAGAAGGAAAAACGACAATGGTGCTTCAAATTATTGCAAAACTGACCAGAGGAGAGACTATTCTTCCAGCTGATTCAACAAAAGATAAAAGGATAGATATTGATAGTGAAAGCGATATGGTAGATGCAGAAAATATTGAAAACAATGCGTCAACACAGCATTTGGAGGCACCAGTAAATGTAATCTACCAGACTGCAGAAGATGGTCTTGGAGATACGATAAAACCAAGATTACTTGCTGCAGGTGCAGACTGCACAAAGGTCATGGTTATCGATGACAGTGAGCAACCGCTGACGATGGCAGATGTCCGGTTGGAAGAAGCAATTGTGCAGACAAAAGCCAGAATGGTTGTGCTTGACCCGATTCAGGGCTTCCTTGGATCAGAGGTGGATATGCACAGGGCTAATGAAATCCGTCCTTTGATGAAACGTATAGCAGTCTTGGCAGAAAAATATCATTGTGCGATTATTCTGATTGGACACATGAACAAGAACAGTAACGGAAAATCTTCTTACCGGGGACTTGGTTCTATTGATTTTCAGGCAGCTGCAAGAAGCGTTTTGATTGTCGGACGAATTAAGGACGAACCGGAAGTAAGAGTTGTGTGCCATACAAAGAGTTCCATGGCACCGGAAGGTAAAGCGATTGCGTTCCGTCTGGATAAAAACAACGGATTTGAATGGATTGGTGAATATGACATTAGTGCAGATGAATTGCTCAATGGAGAGGGAAAAGGACAGAAAACCCGGAAAGCAAAAGAATTTCTGCTTGAGATACTGGCTGATGGAGGTATGGCACAAAAGAAAATTGAAGAAGAAGCAGAAAAACTGGGAATTAAAAAGAAAACACTGAGAAATGCCAAAATGGAACTGGGAATAGATTCCGTAAAACGTGGAAATCAGTGGTATTGGATGTTGTCAGAGTAGAAAAAGGAAGATGGCAAGATGACCATATCTTAATAATAGGGTATCTTGCCACCTTGAAAGGAGATCAGATGAAAAATAGAAATGTGCGGATACCATATGAGTTATTCTTTCAACTGTTGCAATATTTCCTGATGGAGAATTATGAGGGCGAAGAAATCATAAGGAAAGAGTTAGAAAAGAAATTGAATGCAATGGTAGATCGGGAGTTATACAGCAAGTACAAAACAGCCCCAACAGAGGAAGAGAGAGAAAAGTCCAGGCAGGAATACCTGGAAAGGAAGGGAATACCGGAAAACTTTCGTTGGTAGAGATTCTTGCTGATCACTTTATAACAGGAGCGTGTCACGCACCTGTAAATATCAGACAAGGAGAAAGCCGGTAAGATACAGACGAGAGGTTATAGATTACCCGATTATTTATCGGTAAATTATAGGCTGCGAAAGGGAGCCCTGAATCAGGGCGTCCTTACAGTAGGACAATAGAAAGGAGCATACAGCAATGAGAGAAGGAAGATTAGGATATAACAGCAGTAACGATAGATATGGTTTATTGTCATCAGATTTATGGATTGATACAGGATTTCATTGTGGGGAATGCTTGGAAGTACTAATTGATGATCAGTGGGTGCAGACCAGAATGGAGATGAATCCGGCAAGGGAATGGTATCTGGTAGGAACACCGTACTGCGGAGATCTGGAATATATACGGGCGAGAATACAGTAATAGATTAGTTAAGTGAGTAACGCAGAAGCAATCCGACTAGTGTACTGACATATTGATATTTAGTTAAATATTTCTGGCTGTTATTGCCGTT